>Ga0335077_10002539_pt1 | contig 21831 bp, 17 predicted proteins | sample Lox_Sample_31_FD_207151 | JGI IMG/M metagenome (GOLD analysis project Ga0335077, IMG submission 207151) | Soil microbial communities from Loxahatchee National Wildlife Refuge, Florida, United States - Lox_Sample_3.1 | ecosystem: Environmental > Terrestrial > Soil > Wetlands | place: USA...
CTATCGGCGCGTGGAGCGGCAGTATGGCAGCTTTACTCGGTCGTTCACTCTGCCCAACACGGTGGACGCAGAGAGCGTGACTGCGCAGTACGAAAAGGGCGTATTGAAGATCAAGCTGGCCAAGAAAGCCGAAGCCAAGCCGAAGCAGATCAAGATCAGCGTCGGCAGCGAGAAGACCCTGGAAGGCAAGAGCAAGGGGCAGGCCGCGTAAGTCTTTATCGACCTGGAATGTCTTGGACGGGAGGCGCAAGCAGCCTCCCGTTTGTTCTAGCATAGGGAATCTGGGAGTTCGTTATGGCGATTCGTTGGGACAAATTTACGGTAAAGGCGCAGGAAGCGGTGCAGCGGGCGAGTGAACTGGCCTCGGAGCACGGCAATGCGGAGCTGTTGCCGCTGCATCTGCTGGCCGCGCTGCTTGAAGACAAAGAAGGCATTGTGCCGCCGGTGCTGGAAAAGATTGGGATTGGACCGCAGGCGGTGCTGAATGATCTTTATGGGGAAATCGACCGGCTGCCCAAGGTTTCGGGGGAAAGCGCACAGGCGACGCTTTCTCCGGCCGTCAATCAGTTGCTGGAACGGGCTTTCAAAGAAGCTGCGACCTTCAAGGACGAATATGTTTCGACCGAGCATTTGCTGCTGGCGGCCACGCAGAGCAAACGCAACGCGGCGCAGGAGATTCTGGCGCGGCACGGCGCGACCTATGAAGCAATTCTGAAGGCGCTGACCGCGGTGCGGGGCTCGCAGAAGGTCACGGACCAGAATCCGGAGGCCAAGTATCAGGCGCTGGAGCGGTACGCGCGCGATCTGACGGAGCAGGCGCGCCGCGGGAAATTGGATCCGGTGATTGGGCGGGATGAAGAGATTCGCCGGCTGGTGCAGGTGCTTTCGCGGCGAACCAAGAATAATCCTGTGTTGATTGGTGAGCCGGGAGTGGGCAAGACTGCAATTGTGGAGGGTTTGGCGCAGCGGATTATTTCCGGCGACGTGCCCGAGGTGTTGAAGAACAAGCGCGTAGTGGCTCTCGATTTGGGGGCTATGCTGGCAGGAGCGAAGTATCGGGGGGAATTTGAAGACCGGCTGAAGGCAGTATTGAAAGAGATTGAAGATTCAGCCGGGCAGGTGATTCTCTTCATCGACGAACTGCATACGCTGGTGGGCGCGGGCGCGGCCGAGGGGGCGATTGATGCTTCCAACATGCTGAAGCCGGCGCTGGCGCGCGGAGAACTGCGGGCCATCGGGGCCACCACGCTGAACGAATATCGCAAGTACATCGAAAAGGATGCGGCGCTGGAACGCCGCTTCCAGATTGTCTTCGTGGGTGAGCCGAATGTGGAGGACACGATTGCGATCCTGCGTGGGTTGAAAGAGCGGTATGAGGTCCACCATGGCGTGAGGATCAAGGATTCGGCGATTGTGGCGGCGGCGACATTGTCGCATCGCTATATTTCCGACCGCTTTCTGCCGGATAAAGCCATCGACCTGGTAGATGAGGCGGCGGCATCGCTGCGCATCCAGATTGATTCCCTGCCGACCGAGATTGACCAACTGGAGCGGCGGGCCACGCAGCTCGAGATCGAAAAACAGGCGCTGAAGAAGGAAGACGATCCGAACTCGAAGGACCGATTGAAGGTCATCGACAAAGAGCTGGCGGAAATTCGCGAACAGTCGACCGCGCTGAAGGCGAACTGGAAGAAGGAAAAGGACCTGATTGCGCGGTCGCGGGCGCTGAAGGAAAAGATCGAGCAGTTGAAGATCGAAGAGCAGGCGGAAGAGCGCAAAGGAAATTTGCAGCGGGTGGCGGAAATTCGCTATGGCTTGCTGCGGCAGGCGGAACAGGAATTGGCGAAGCTCAGCGCGCAGATGGATGGCAAAGGCAAGTCACGCATGCTGAAGGAAGAAGTGGACGAAGAGGACATTGCCCGCATTGTGTCGAAATGGACCGGCATTCCGGTGTCGAAGATGCTGGAGGGCGAAGTCAAAAAGCTGGTCAGCATGGAAGACCGGCTGCGGCAGCGCGTGGTCGGGCAGGATGCAGCCCTGGAGCGGGTGGCAAACGCCATCCGGCGATCGCGGGCGGGATTGAGTGATCCCAAGCGGCCGATCGGGTCGTTCATATTCCTGGGACCGACGGGGGTGGGCAAGACGGAACTGGCACGGGCGCTGGCGGAGTTTCTGTTCGACGATGAACATGCGCTGGTGCGCATCGACATGTCTGAGTACATGGAAAAGCATGCGGTGTCGCGGCTGATTGGCGCGCCTCCGGGTTATGTGGGCTACGAGGAAGGTGGGCAACTGACCGAGCAAATTCGGCGGCGGCCCTATGCGGTGTTGCTGTTCGATGAAATAGAAAAGGCGCATCCCGACGTGTTCAACGTGCTGTTGCAGATGATGGACGACGGGCGCCTGACGGATGGCAAAGGCCGCACCGTGGACTTCAAGAACACGGTCATCATCATGACCTCGAACCTGGGGTCTTCTTTCTTACAGGCCGAGGGTCTGCGCTCCGAGGCAGAGTTCAGTGAGGCCTCGCGGCAAGTGATGAACGCACTGCATGCGCACTTCAAGCCGGAGTTTTTGAACCGGGTGGACGACATCATCATCTTCAGGCCGCTGGGCAAAGAGCAGTTGGTGAAGATCATCGAGTTGCGGCTGGAGGATGTGCGGCGGCTGCTGGCGGACCGGAAGATTTCACTGGAGCTGACCGATGCGGCGCGGGAGTTGCTGTTTACCGAGGGCTTCGATCCGAACTTTGGAGCGCGGCCGCTGAAGCGGGCCATCCAGAAGCTGGTGCAGGACCCGCTGGCGATGAAGATTCTGGATGGCGAGGTGCTGCATGGCGACCACGTGATCGTCGATGCGGACAAAAAAGCCGGGAAGATGACGATCAAGGTCAGCCGGTACAGCACGAAGAAAGAAACGGCTAAAGCGTAAAACCGGGCCACGGATCGACACGGATTTTCACGGGTCGTTCAAGCGCATTATCCGTGTTAATCCGTGCAAATCCGTGGCTGTTTTAAAATAGACCGATGCCCTTTACCGAGCATTTCGACGTGGTTGTGGTGGGCGCGGGCCATGCCGGCTGCGAGGCCGCAATGGCCGCGGCGCGCATGGGGTTGAAGACTGCGCTCTACACGCTCAACGTCGACTTGATCGCGCAGATGTCGTGTAATCCGGCGATCGGCGGGATTGCGAAGGGGCACCTGGTGCGCGAAGTGGATGCGCTGGGCGGCATCATGGGCGAAATTACCGACGCGGTCGGCATTCAGTTTCGTCTGCTGAATACTTCGCGCGGACCGGCGGTGTGGTCGCCGCGGGCGCAGTGCGACAAGCAGGCTTACCGGCTGAAGATGCGGGAAGTGCTGGAGTCGCAGCCGAATTTGAAGATCAAGCAGGCGGAAGTGGCGGAGTTGATGGTAGAACCACCCTCCCCAATTTGTCATTCCGAGAAGCGCAGCGCCGAGGAATCTGCTTTTGTTAGCACCTCTGCGGAGCTTCGCTCCGCCTGGGCGGGCGAGACGCCCGCCCCTACACAAGCGAGGGTTTGCCGGGGCATCAAGCTGCGCGATGGCCGCACGGTCGGCGCCTCGGCGGTGATTGTCACTACGGGAACGTTTCTTAATGGATTGATTCATTGTGGCGAGCAACAGTATCCGGCGGGACGGTCGGGCGAACCGGCCGCAGTGCTGCTGGGAGAAGCTTTGAAGCAGCTCGGGCTACGAGGCTGCCGGTTGAAGACGGGCACGCCGCCGCGTCTGGACGGGCGGACGATTGATTGGTCAAAGTTTCAATTGCAACCGGGTGACGAAGATCCAACGCCGTTCAGTTTTCGCACCAAGCGCGTCGCGCACCATGATGGGCAAATTCCCTGCTACATTGCCTGGACGACCCCGGAGACGCAGCGCATCATTCGCGAAAATGTGCATCGGTCGCCGATGTATAGCGGGCAGATTCAGTCCATCGGACCGAGGTACTGTCCATCGATTGAAGACAAGATCGTGAAGTTTCCCGACAAGACGACCCACCAGCTTTTTCTCGAGCCCGAGGGACTCAATACTCACGAGATTTACGTGAATGGCATGAGCACCTCGCTGCCGGTCGAGGTGCAGCTGGAGATTTTGAAGTCGATTCCGGGCCTGGAGACGGCGGAGATGCTGCGTCCGGGATATGCGATTGAGTATGACTCGATTGATCCGACGGAACTGGAACGGACGCTGGAGACGAAGAAGATTGCAGGATTATTTTTGGCTGGCCAGATCAATGGGACGAGCGGCTACGAAGAGGCGGCGTGCCAGGGGTTGATGGCGGGCATCAACGCGGCTCTGAACGTGAAGCAAGAGCCGGCGCTGGTGCTGGACCGCACGGAAGCTTATACGGCCATCCTGATTGACGATCTGATTTCGAAGGGGACCAATGAGCCGTATCGGATGTTTACCTCGCGGGCGGAGTTCCGGCTACATTTGCGGATCGACAATGCCGACCGGCGATTGACGCCGAACGGGCGGCGGGTGGGATTGATCTCGGATCGGGCTTGGTCCGATTTTGAAGCCAAGCAAGTGCGGCTGGAGGGGATGAAGCAGTTGCTGGAGGGGACGAGGCTGACGAATGGGATGGGGGGAAGCATTTCGTCGGATGGCGACGGCATCGTCGGCCAGACGCTGGCACAGTTACTTAAGCGGCCTGAGATCACGATTGAGCAATTAGTCCCGATACTTCTCGAACTGAATGCGGAGTTTTTTCGGCGAAGGGGCGTGACTGCGGATGGCCTCTCGTCTGAAATCAGAAACGAACTTAGGTCGGTAGAGACGGAGATCAAGTACGAAGGCTACTTACAGCAACAGCAGCGGGCGATTGACCGGTTGAAAAAAGCCGAGCAGCGGACGATCCCCGACTGGTTTGATTATCAGTCAGTCAGCGGGTTATCGCGCGAGATGCAGGAAAAGCTGTTGAAAATCCGGCCGCGAACCATCGGCCATGCGTCGCGGATACCGGGAGTAACTCCCGCAGCGGTGTCGCTGGTGAACGTCTATATCGAGATACAAGGGCGCAGGCGGGAACAGGCCGCGGCCCTATAACTAACGCTACAAAATGAATGCAATAACTGGGCATTTCGTGCTTAAATGCCCGCATGATGTGCGCTGCTCGGATACTGTTGTTGCTTGCTCTGTCTCTAAGTCCACAACTTTTCAGCCAGCAGAACTGCCCCTTGCCGCCTTCGCTGACGCCAACCACCGCCGGGACGAACATTTTCACGGAGCAGCAGGAAGTCTATCTCGGCGATGTGATGGCGGAGCATGTTTCGCAGACTGTGACCATTCTTCACGATGACGCACTGACCGAGCACATCCGGCAACTGGGCACGCAGTTGATTCGCTATCTGCCACAAACGAAGCTTCATTTTCAATTCATGCTGGTGGATTTGCCCGAACCCAACGCGTTTAGCCTTCCCGGCGGCAGAGTCTATATATCGCGGAAGATTGTGGCTCTGGCCCATAACGACGATGAGCTCGCGGGAATTGTGGCGCACGAAATGGGACACATTGTGACTCATCAGGGTGCGATCAGCATGACCCGGCTTCTGCAACAGACGATTGGCGTCACTCAGGTGGGCGATGCGGCCGACATCACGAACAAATACCATCAATATCTCGAAAGTTTCCGTCGCAGCGGGAAGCGGCCGGGCGGAGAGGAAGAAGGTCATCAGGAAATTGCCGATCAGGTCGCTGTCTTTGCCGTGGCAAGGGCCGGTTATTCACCGCAGGCGTATATCGACATATGGGACCGCTTCAACGAAACTCACGGCAAGACGGGAAGCTGGTTCTCCGATTTCGTGGGTACCACGAAGCCCTCGGAGCGGCGCCTGCGCGAGATGCAGAAGAATCTGGCAGTGTTGCCGCGGGGGTGCGCGGATATCAGGCCATCGACAGATGTAGCGGCGTTCAAGGAATGGCAAGCCAGGGTGATTGCGGCCAAGAGCGTAAAGGAAGAATCGCTGCCGGGGCTCTTATCGAAGCAGACGCTTCCACAGCCGCTTCGGCCTGACATCTATGCTTTGAAGTTCAGTCCGGATGGAAAGTATGTGCTCGCGCAGGATGACGGCGGCATCCATGTTCTGAGCCGTGAACCATTCGCGTTAGTTTTCTTTATTGATGCCCCCGACGCCTATCCAGCGACCTTCAGCCTGGACTCTCACACAGTGAGTTTTTACAGCTCCGCGTTTCGGGTAGAAACCTGGGACATTCAAAGCCACGAACGAAGTTCGGTGCGCGAGGTCCTGCTGAACGAGCCTTGCCTGCAAAGCCAGCTTTCTTACGATGGCAAAAACCTTGCCTGCCTGAAAGCCGATTATTCGCTCACGTTGCTCGACGTGGCGAACGGAGGAACACTCATTACCCGGCCGCATTTCCTTGAAACCGAGGTCGGTTTCACGATGTACGTGTACGCGGTGAACGCCATCCACAACCGGCAGCTGATTCACATGGCGTTTTCTCCTGATGGCCGCTATTTTCTGGCGGGCTCGCACAGCCAGGTGCTGACGTATGACCTTCAGCAGAAAATGGAGGCCAGCTTTCCAGGTTCGATTCGCGACGTAATCAAAGGCAGTTTCGCCTTTGTTGGGTCCGATCGAATTGCGGGCGTTAACATGTTTTACGGGGCAAGTTCTCCTCTGTTGCAATTTCCCAAGGGCAACCACATCGCGGAGCTGCCGCTCAGCCCGATGAGCGGTATCGGCGCAGCGGGCCACGGCAATTATCTGCTGATTTCACCGATTAAGGACCACCCGCTGGGAATCATGAGCATCGATCGGCGGGTTGTGATGGCCGAATTCAAACATGCAGCCGGCGATATTTATGACAATTGGATCCTCAGCGAACGCAACGACGGCGAGGTTGCGCTTTTCGATCTGGGCAGCAAACAGAACCTCGGCGCGATCCAGCTCAACCAATCGCATCTTGGCCGCCTGAATTCGGCAACTGTAAGCCAGGATTTCGACCGGCTGGCAATTTCCACCGCGAGCCGTGGCGCCATATGGGACCTGAAACGCAATTCGCGGGTGCAGCTGACCCGCAACTTTCAAGGCGGATGGTTCGCCCCCGACGACTCGCTTTATGTCGATTTCCCAAAATTCGAAAAAGACGAACGCGCAATCTGGAAACTGAACTCCAGTGGTACCGCGAACAAGCTTTACGAAATCGACGAAAAACACTGCCGGCAGGCTGGACCCTACTTGTCTTGCGTCGAATCGCAGCACCCGATTTTTGGACGAGGGAAGGATTTAACTGTCGAAATTGAGGACCTGTTGACCCAAAAGCCGGTGTGGACAAGATATTTCCCCAAAGATGTACCGGTTGTGAGTTTAGAAGGATCCAAGAATGTGCTTTTGGCCTGGTCTTTGGCCGAGGGCAGTGGTCGCGACGAACTTGAGAAATATCCGGACTTGAAAAGCAAAGCGGAACACGAGGACTTCCTGGTGGAGGTTCTCGATCTCGAAAAAGACAGTCTGCTTTATAAGATGCTCCTGAAGACCGGAAAGCGCTCATTCGGAGTAATTGACGCGGAAGTGGATGGTTCGTGGATCCTGATCAGGGCGACGGGCGACCAGAGCCTTGTGTATTCGCTGTCCACCGGAGAGGAGAAAGCGCACGTTTTTGGCCGCAGTGCGATACTTTCGGCCACAGCCGGCAAGTTCGCCGCCCTGAATCCTTCCGATCAGATCAGCTTTTATCAACTCGAAAACGGAAGTCTGATCAAGCAGCTTGCGTTTTCCAGTCCGGTGGCGCTCGAGAAATTCTCAGCCGACGGAAAACGCATGTTCGTTCTGACTCGCGATCAGACGGTTTACGTCCTTGATGTTGGCGCATTGCAAAATGCGGGTGCTGCGGCGGGGCCATCGACGGCAGCAGTGACTCCGGTTGTGCATTAAACTGGCCCAAGCAGTATTCTGCGGAGTCGGTGATGACCTCTTATACCCAGATTGACAGCCCGGTGGGGCCACTGCTTTTCGTTGGCGATGAAGCCGGTCTGCGGCAGATTCTTTTCGTGAAGGGCAGACATGCCGCAAAGCCGGATCCCGATTGGCAAGAAGACGCGAAGCCGTTCAAAGAAACGATTGCTCAATTGCGCGCATATTTCGCCGGCGAACGTGAGGCCTTCAATTTAACGCTCGCGCCGGAAGGGACAGAATTCCAGCAACAGGTGTGGAAGCGGCTGTGCGAGATTCCTTATGGGGAGACGACGTCTTACGGAGAAATCGCCAGGCGAATTGGCAACCCCCAGGCTTCGCGGGCGGTCGGGCTGGCCAATGGGTCGAATCCGATCCCGATTGTGATTCCCTGCCATCGCGTGATTGGGAGCAACGGCAAACTGACGGGGTACGGCGGCGGATTGGCGATCAAAGAGAAACTGTTGGCGCTGGAGAGGAAACAACTGACGTTGCTGTAAAATGACACCGAGGACGTTCTAACCTGATGCGGTTTGTGCTGGCTTTCATTGCTCTCTTCGGCTTCGTAGCTTCTGGTCTCGCGCTGCGGGAACATTACCGGACGGATACGTCCCCTTGCAGCATCAACGAACATTGGGACTGTGGGATCGTCAACCATAGCCCGTTCGCGGTGCTGGCAGGCGTGCCCGTGGCGCTCATTGGCATGACCGGATATGTGCTTATCGGGACACTGGCGCTAAGGCGCGCCTATCGCCTGCTGTTGGCCGCGGCCGTGATGGGACTGGCGTTTTCGCTGTATCTGGCGCACGTGGAGGCTCACATCCTGGGGGTGTGGTGTGTTTATTGCGTCGCGTCGCTGGCGGCGATCTCCTTGCTAACCTTGATGACCTTTGGAACAATTGTGGTTTCGCGCCCGCAGCGCTCGGGAACGAGCTAACTATGATCAAGACTTTGGTTCGAGTTGCATCCGCGGCTGCTCTGCTTGCTTCCCTGGCCTCTGCGCAGGAAGCTGTCAATCCCGCGCTTCGTCCGCCCAAGGGGGCGCCGATCGCCCTGGTAGTTTTCGAAGACCTGCAATGTCCGCAGTGCAGGCGTGACGCCCCGCTGGTGGCGCAAGCAGCAAAGACTTACAAGATTCCCGTAGTTCGCCACGACTTCCCTTTGCCCATGCACAACTGGTCGTACCAAGCCGCGGTGATTGCTCACTACTTCGACAGCCGCTCGAAAGAGCTGGGGGTGGAGTTCCGAGATTACATTTTTGAGCACCAGCCGGAGATCTTTCCTACGAACCTGCAGCAATTCGTGGAGAGGTTCGCTGCCGATCACAAGGTCGATTTGCCTTTTGTGGTTGATCCCCAAGGCAAGTTCGCGGCCGAGGTGAACACGGAGCGGGCGTTGGGAATCGCGCTGCATCTTGACCACACACCGACCATCTACGTGGTCAGCAGCAACCCGAAGGGGCGGCCGTTTGCCGAGGTAAAGGAGCCCAGCAGCGAGCTCTTCCAGATGATCGATGCGATGAAACGCGGGGAGTGAAGGGGCGGCAAGTCCAAACCTAAAGGCTAATCACAGGAGACACAGAGGGGAAATCAGCCACGGATTTCCGCCGGCCGGCAAAGAAGCTTTCATCGCAGCGATCGCGGAGAACTTCCGCAGAGAGTGCCGGGAAAAGCCGGCTGTTGTCAACCCCTTTCGAAGGCGTGTTTCTTTTCCAGCTCTTCGAGCGCCGCGCGCATGTCGGATTCGAACTGTTCCGCGCGATCCATGAGGGCAGGTTCGGCTACGGCGAAATCATTTTCCAGTTTGATCAGCTTTTGGTGTTCGAGTTTGCGGGCGATTTCCAAAATACGGGCTGGTGTGGTCTCCACGTAGAGGGCCTCGGTGGGATCTCCGAGCCAGACGGTTCCTCCCACCAGGCGAGCCTGCCAGTACACCTTTCGGGCCAACATCCGCAATATGTCTTCATCGCTGGCCCGGCCAAAAACCCATTTATTGCGTTTGAAATCCCAATGGCGGCTGGAGAAATTCACCGGCACCAGCTTGCCCGACTTCACGAACTCCAGTTGCCGGCGGTCGACTTCTTTGCGAAGAGAATTGATCACGGGGCCTTCGGCGTCTTGTGGTTCCAGCGAGGGCATGACCTCGCGCACGGTGGCGGAGAGGTTCACGGCCACGGGCGCGTGCAGTCCTGAGGAGTTCTCGAGAAGTACGTCGGCGTGCAGAAAGAAGAAGTCGGCGCCTGAGGTAGATTTGCGGAACGGCCACTCCAGGTGGAAGGCGAGCGGCAGACCGGCAAGGGTCACGTAGATAGTCTTGCGGTTGGTCACGATGATTTTGGCGGATATTCTACCGGAAAGTGGTGTGGGATGAGGGCTGCGGAGGTGAAAATCGTGGGTTTTGTCCCACAGTTTAGGGTCTTGGTTCGTGCCCGGGGAGATACGGCTTTGCGGTGGATTGGAATGGCATGGCCGAAGCCATGGCCTCCCGAAACGCGCCCAGAACGGAGTTCTTGCGTAGCCGCAGTTTAGATGCCGACGGAAGCGGCGCGGGTGAGTGGGGCTTCGGAACCCCCAAAAGTAGCGATCTTTGCCAGCACCGCCTCGATGCTGCAACCGGTGTCCAGATTGGCGTCTACGGCTGGGTGACGCTCGCCATCGGTGTGCATCACCAGTACGCGTGTGGTCTGGTTGGCTTTCTTCACCATGTAAGCGAGATGGTGACGGTCGTTCTTACTGAGGGTGGGTCCGAGAATCACTAGATCAAAATTTCCCCGGCGCAGCGCTTCCTGGACGGTCCTGCGATCCGGGGCGGTTTCCACCTGGTAACCCGCTTTTTGAATGGAGGCGGCTTGCGAGGCCAATATTTCTACATCACCCTCGCTGTAAAGAAGTTTCAGTTTTGAGGCCGACTTTGCCGCGTTCGCCATGTGGTCAGGTCCCGCCTTCCTTGTGCCTTGTCACGTTAGCAACGCAGGGGAGGAAAGAGAACATCACCGAAGACCAAGCACGATCGGCGCAGGGTTGCCCGGGCGGAAATAAGGCTCTTTTCGGAAAAACGTTGATCACAGAGGCCACAGGGGAACACAGAAGAAGGCGGTTGGCTATGGATGTGCGTGGATCAACGTGGTTTCACAGAGCCCGGGCGGCTAACTGCAGCCAACCGCTTTTTCCCTCTCGCACGCCAAGACTCCGACGTACAATTGACCTGTCGAAACGGGGACCTATCCAGGGAGGACTTCTACATGCGCGCGCCGGCAATTTGTATTGTCGTTCTCGGGCAAGTGCTCGTTGCCAACGCAGCTTACGCTCAGAAGCAGGATGCGGATGCGCACACGGCAACCGCCTTCTGCGACTTCGATGACAATCAAGAGATCAGCGTGCGTTACAACAGTGCTACGGGCACGTCCAAGGAGGAACCGCGCAACGGCAAAGTGTGGCTTCCAGCAGGGAGTGCCCTGACGCTGTTTGTGGGAGCCCCAGTCAGCCTCAACAACACCCCAATTCCGGTCGGTGCGTACAGCGTTTACATCATCCCCAACCGGAAGGAATGGACGCTGGTCGTGAACAAGAACGTCACCCCCGGCGCGGCCTACGATCAGGCGCAGGATGTCGCCCGAGGAGCGATGGAACTGGGCGAAGTGGATTCACCGCCCGGGCAACTGCAGGTTTCGTTTGCGCATGTCGGTCCCAAACAGTGCAGCATCCGCCTGTACTACGGCAAAATCGGAGCCTTCGCGGAGTTCGCGGAGAAGTAGCCGTCCGAGGACCTGTCGAGCGGGGCTCGGTCAGGCGGCGTGCTGGTGCGGGATCATGTTCTTCAGCGGCTTTTTCCGGAACACGACTTTTACGCCCTGCCGCCATCTTTCGTCAATCCCCAGAAACTCCCATTGGATGCGTGGCGAAAAATAGTGCAACAACGTGTCGGCGGAAGGATGCACATGCAGGGCCGGGGCGACCAGGAATAGCAGCGGCTGAGCCGGGTTGAGTTCGCGAAGCGGAAAGTACCCGAAGCGCTGGAACTCACCGCGAGCATGGTGCCAGGCCACGCGCGACCAATAATCCAGGCCCTGCAATGGCAGGTGAATGTCTTCATCGGCCTTGAGTTCGACCACAGTGAGGCGGCCGGTTCGGGTCACGGCCAGTACATCGATCATGGCGCGGTCGGCGGCGGAAAAGGCGGGCACTTGGGAATAGAAGCACGCCGGATCAAGTTGTTCATCCACGCCAGAAACATTTTGGATCACAAGGGATTCGAGCCAGCGTTCGGGATGCAGCCGCCACAGCGGGTGGTCGCGCGGACCCTGGGGGTGGCGGACTTCGCCAATGCTGCGCACCCACTGCGTAAAGCGGGCGAGGTTGGCCTGGCAGAGAACGGTTTCCTGGGCGCCAGTACCAAAGACAATTTCGGGTGTGCTGTGCAAGGACTCGGGGTCGTGAGCGAGCCGGGCGCGGGCGAACTCCAGGCCGTGACAGCGAAAGGCGATTTCGGCAGGCGACAGAACGGCGATTTCTGCCTCGGGCATGAGGGCCTGAATCTGCGCCATGGGAGCGGCGAAGCGGTTCCGGGTGCTGGATTCGTCGGTAGAGTGCACCAGCCGGGTGTCGATGTTGCCGCAGTCAGAAATCTCTAACTCTCGAAGGCTGCCATCGCGTTCTTCAAGTTCGTACAAGCACCACTTGGCGGCTTGCGAATTCAGGTGGGCCATACGCCCTCGGGTCAAGGCCGCGGAGTTGGCGGGCAAGAACAGTTTTAACCCCTCGACCAGGAATTTGTTCGCCTGGCTTTGGCGGCAGGCGTCGAGCCACAAGATGCCAAAGGTAAGGGCAGCATCGATGGAAGCCTGGGTTTCCTGCGCGTTCACTCCCAGAACGGCGAATGCCGACTGACCTTGATGCAGTAATCCACGGGAATAGATAGGGCCGAAGGAGCGCTCGAGGTCCATTGACGTACGCAGCGGAGCTGCTTGGAAGGACGGGAACCAGTGTTGCAGGGTTCGCTGCAAGATACGTTGATAAGCGAGGCGAGCCAGGCGTTTGGTGGTGGGCGAGCGACGGTCGCGTTCGCGAAAGATTTCCAGCTTACCGGGACGAGATTGGCCGAGGCGCTGCACGGCGAGGCGAAGCGTCTCGTTCTTGACTTCAGCTTCGATAACCCGGCGCACGACGTTGCGCTCCGGGGACCAGACGTGCAGCAGACACTTGTTGTGTTCTCCAGAGATGGAATATTTCGACTGCGCCAAATCAAAGAGCACGGTACTGTCTTCAAGGATGACAGCACTTTCCGCAGTGTTGAGGAAGTCTTCCAGGGTCCGGGTGAGCTGTTCGGGGGTCATGAGGGAAGATTGTTTCAGGAGACCGATTGTGCGTCTGTGACGAGTGACCATCGAGTGGGCGGGGCCGAAACTTTGTAAACTCGAACCACAGGAGGCCCAGGGATCACAGGGGAAAGCATGGGGCTATGGGATAATGAAGGCACCCCGCATGGAGCCGTTCCCGGCCCGCGGGCATCTAATCGGTAAGTATTTAATGGACATGGACAGAAACCGGTTCTTTTTCGAGCATTACGGGCTGACGGAGCGCGATCTGGAGCGCTATTTGGCGGCGGCCTTGTCAGCGGGCGGCGATTATGCGGACCTGTATTTTGAGTATCTTTCCTCAACTTCGCTGATGGTGGATGAGTCGATGGTGAAGTCAGCGTCCCAAGGCATTTCAGCGGGATGTGGAGTGCGGGTGATTTCCGGGGAGCGCACGGGATACGCCTACACCGACGATCTCTCCGCCGAACGCATTTTGCACGCGGCGCGTACCGCGGCTTTGATTGCCAGCGGGCCGGCGAAGGCTCCCAGCGTGGGTTTCCAGGAGAAAGCGGCGCGGAGCTTGTATCCGGTGACTTTGCCATCGGTCGATGCGGAGATCACTGCGAAAGTCGAACTGGTGATGCGGGCGGACCAGGCGGCGCGGGCCTACGATGCGCGAATCAAGGAAGTGCGGGCGAGTTATGCCGATGAATTGCGCAACATTCTGGTGGTGGGATCGGATGGAACGTTCGCCGAGGACTCACAACCCCTGGCCCGCTTGAACGTGGCCTGCATCGCCAAGACTGAGGGCAATTCGGCTCGAGGAAGTGCGGGCGGCGGCGGGCGAGTGGCGCTGGATTTCTTTTTTGGCGAGAAAACACCGGAGTATTTTGCCAAAGAAGCGTCGCGGCAGGCGGTTTTACAACTCGACGCGCGGGAAGCTCCGGCGGGCGAGATGGAAGTGGTCTTGGGACCGGGCTGGCCGGGGGTGCTGCTGCACGAGGCGGTCGGGCATGGGTTAGAAGCGGACTTCAACCGCAAGCAGACTTCGGCGTTTGCGGGGTTGATCGGCAAGCGCGTCGCCAGCGAGAAATGCACGGTGGTGGACAACGGGACCATGCCGTGGCGGCGGGGTTCACTCAACGTGGACGACGAAGGCAACGCCACGCAGGACACGGTGTTGATCGAAAAAGGAATTCTGAAGGGCTATTTGAGCGATAAGTTGTCGGCGAAGTTGATGGGCATGGCCAACACGGGCAATGGCCGGCGCGAGAGCTACGAACATATCCCCATGCCTCGCATGACGAACACTTATATGCTGGCGGGGCAGGACGATCCGCATGACATTGTGCGTTCGGTGAAGCGCGGGGTGTATGCGGTGAACTTCGGCGGCGGGCAGGTGGACATCACCAATGGCAAGTTTGTGTTCTCGGCCTCGGAAGCTTACCTGATTGAAGACGGGCAGATTACGGCGCCGATCAAAGGCGCGACGCTGATTGGAAATGGGCCGGATGTGCTGACCCGCGTGTCCATGGTGGGCAATGACCTGAAACTGGACGAGGGCGTCGGAACTTGCGGAAAAGATGGCCAGGCGGTGCCGGTGGGAGTGGGTATTCCGACGATCAAAGTGGACCGGCTGACGGTGGGCGGAACGGCAAAAAAAGAGACCGGCGGCTTCATGCAGTAGTTCTTTCCGCTGCAGATTTACGCGGATCAAGGCGGATTTACAAAAAGCAGATTCCTCGACACGTTCTCGCTCCGAAAGCGGAGCTATGAACGGCTCGGAATGACAAATCTCTTATGTCTTCTACGCAACTAGAAACTAGCAACCAGAAACTGGAAACTGATCTCCGAGAGCTTGCCCGGGATATCGTCCGCCAAGCCATGTCCGGCGGGGCCACGGCGGCGGAATGCGTGGTTCGTGAAGGCGACGAATTCTCCACTCTGGTGCGCCTGGGGCAGGTGGAAACCCTGAAAGAGGCGGGTTCGAAGTCCATTGGCGTGCGAGTGTTCAACGGCAAGCGGGCCGCCAGTACCTATTCCAGCGATTTCTCGCGCGCCGGGCTCGAACGCATGGTGAAATCGGCCATCGAGCTTTCGAAGATCACTTCTGAAGATCCGTTTGCCGGAATCCCAGACGCGTCGCAGTTGGGGTCTTTGTCCGGAGATCTCGATCTTTATTCGGCGGATGTGTACTCGCTGGCCGGAGAAGAGCGCATCAGCTACGCCCGGCGAGCGGAGAAAGCGGCGCTCGATTACGATCCGCGCATCAAGAATTCTGAAGGGGGATCGTTCGACGCCGCCACCGGTCACAAGGTGCTGGCGAATTCGCACGGGTTCGTGGGTGAATACCAGCGGTCGTATTGTTCGGTAGCAGCGGTGCCGATTGCGCAGAACGAAAACGGTTCCATGCAACGCGACTACTGGTTCTCGGTGGCGCGGAACCTGGGCCGGCTGGAATCGCCCGAACACGTGGGCACGGTAGCGGCGCAGCGCACCTTGCGGCGCCTGGGAGCGCGCAAGGTAAAGACGGCGCATGTGCCGGTGGTGCTCGATCCGCTGGTCGCGGTGTCGATGCTTGACCATATCTTCGAGGGCGTGAATGGAGACTCGGTGTATCGCGGGGCTTCGTTTCTCGCGGGCAAGCTGGGTGAGAAGATTGCCGGCGACCGGGTGACGGTGATTGACGACGGGACGATGATCGGCGGGTTTGGGACCAGCCCGTTTGATGGTGAAGGCATTCCCACGCGGCGAACGGTCGTGATCGAAAATGGAGTGTTGAAGTCTTATTTGCTGAACACCTACACCGCCAAAAAGCTGGGTTTACAGACTACGGCCAACGCTGCGCGCGGCCTGGCGGGAACTCCGGGGATCGGGCCGGGGAATTATTTTCTCCAGCCCGGGACGAAAACGCCGCAGCAGATGATCGGCGAAATCAAAGATGGCTTGTATGTGACCGAGTTCCTGGGGCACGGCGCGAATCTGGTGACCGGCGACTATTCCCGTGGCGCGTCGGGAATGTGGATTTCGGGCGGGGAGTTGGCGTATCCGGTGGAAGAGATCACGGTAGCGGGAAATTTGAAAGAGATGTTCTTCAACATCGCCGAAATCGGCAACGATCTGGAGTTTCGCGGGGCGATGGCATGTCCGACGATCAGGATCGAAGGGCTGACGGTCGGGGGCGAGTGAAGTTTCGCCGCAGATTAACGCTGATACAATCGCCTCATGGGCGGGCTGATTGAGCCATCTCCGCTGACACAGGAAACTCCTGAGTCCAACGTTCGAGCTATTGTTATTGGAGTTGTGGCGGTGGTAGTCGTAGTTGGCGTCATCGCCTGGTTGACCCGCGCAGCTCCAAGAAATCCGGTTGCGCCGCATCCCTACGCTTCCAGCCTGAGATTGTCCGACTTGAAAATGAGCGCGGCGGAGAATTTTGTCGGCGCCAGCGTGACCTACATCGATGGCGCTGTCACCAACGCCGGCGACAGGACTGTGACCCATGCGGTGGTACACGTGAATTTCAAGAACTCACTCGACCAGATAGCGCAGGCTGAGGACGTTGCCCTGCGCGTGTTGCAGACCAGCGGGCCTTATCCGGACGCAGTCGATCTCAGCGCGTCGCCCTTGGCGCCCGGGCAGAGCAAGCCATTCCGGCTGACGTTTGAGCATGTCAGCGCGGACTGGAACCATGCGTATCCGGAGTTGCAGGTCACCGACGTTACCCTCCGATAGAAAAGCAGGCCACGGATTTGCACGGATTCTCACGGATCGAGATCTCTTGATCCGTGAAGATCCGTGGCCGCCCTTAATGCAACCCTTCCCGCACGCGCCGCAGGAAGTCCTCTCCGTCGACGCGGGCGCGCTCCAGAACTTTCGCATCGCCACGGGTTTCGAAGGCAACTTCCTGCAAGAGAATTTCGACCGCGTCTTTTGGCTTGAATCCCTGCTCTACCAGCTTTCTCAGGCGGGTGGAGAAACCGGCGGTTTCGCCCGAGGGCAAACGGGTTGGGTGGCTCTCGCAGGCATGCTGGCGAAATTTTCCTGCGGCCAGCCGATCATAGGCGGTCTTCGCGGCGGGGTCGCTAAGCAGCGTGGGCAAAGGAGAGTTCCATTCGCAGCGCGAGCAAACCCACCCTTGGAAAGTGGCGTCGTTCACCCAGAGCAGCGCCCGGTTGTCCTTGCTTTTCTCGCTTGAGTTACTCATGGACCACACAATGCCTGTCGCCAATATTACCCAGATCAATGAAGAAACGCCGCAGATTTCGTATGTCGGCGCTGGGAAGCCACAAATTACACGGATTCTTACATTGTCTTGTTAAGTTGGCAGGAAACCGGCACGGTGGTTTGTGGTTAGAATGGCTCATGGCTGATGCAAAGCCGTTTCGGCTTACGGAGTCGGTGAAAGCTGCGGGTTGAGCTTCCAAGCTGAGTCCGGCGGCGCTGGACGCGGTGCTTGGGAAATTAGCCCGGCAACAGGACCCGAATGTTCTGGTCGGCTTTGACCACGCCGACGACGCCGGAGTGTATAAACTCGGGCCTGGCACGGCGCTGGTTCAAACTGTCGATTTCTTCACGCCGATTGTGGACGATCCCTACACGTTTGGGCAGATTGCAGCGACCAATTCTCTGAGTGACGTGTATGCCATGGGAGGACGGCCGCTGACTTCGCTGGCCTTGGTGTGCTTCCCGGAAAAAGGCGATCTGGGAATTCTGGAGCGGATTCTGGCCGGTGGACTTTCGAAGATGATGGAGGCTGGATGCACGGTCATCGGCGGGCACAGCATTCGCGATGACGAGACCAAATTCGGGTATTCCGTTACCGGCGTGGTCGATCCTGCGAGGGTGCTGACGAACGGCGGAGCGCAGGTGGGCGATCGCTTGTTGTTTACCAAGTCGCTCGGCACGGGAGTGATTTCGACCGCGATCAAGAAAGGCGTGGCGAAGCAGGCGTGGATCGATGCTGCCGTAGCGTCGATGACGACGTTGAATAAGACAGCGGCGGAAACGATCACGAAATTTGCCGTGCACGGGCTGACCGACGTCACCGGCTTCGGGCTGATCGGTCATGCGCGGGAGATGGCGCTGGCGTCGAAGGTTTCGCTGCGACTGCATGCGGGACAGATTCCGCTACTGGAGGGCGCTCTGGACTGTGTGCGCGCCGGGCATATTCCGGGTGGGCTGAAGGCGAATCGCGAGTTTGCCGAGTGCGTGGTCGGTTACGGGGATGGCATCAACGAGGAGATTAAGACGATGCTGTTCGATCCGCAGACGGCGGGAGGGTTGCTGATTTCCGTAAGTGCAACCGACGCGGGCGACCTTTTGCGGGCTTTGAACTCGGGGGGAGTTCCGACGGTGAAAATTGGGGAGGTTATGGCTGAAGGCAAGCCGTTGATTACGGTCGCTGTGTAATCAGGCAGCGCGCGGGAGGACGGTTGCGCCTACATTTTGACGAGTTCCCAGATTTTGGCCAGGTGGTGGTCGTCGTGTTCGGCGACGAAATAGAGATGGTCTACCAGACGCATGGGCTGCTTCAGGCGCGGATGCAACATGGAGCGGGCAAACATCTCTGGCGGAACTTGGCCGACGCGAGCGAGAAGACGCTCCCGCGCCCTGCGGAACGCTGCCAGAATAGCGGGCAGCGGGCGAAAATTGTACTTGGCCTCGTCGGTCTGGCGATTGCTCAAGTCGGCAGCAGTGAGTGTGTCTCCGCCCGCCAGAAAATCGTCCACGCGAGCCAACCATAAAGGTTCGAGGTCGAGTAAATGCCCGGCATGTTCCTGTGCTGACCATTTGTTGTCGGGCTGTTTGATCAGAGACTCGCTTGCGTGGCCACCCAGCATTTCTTCCAGGCGCGCCGGTGTTCCCCGCAACCGGACACACAGGTTGGGATGCTGCTCCAGCGGAAATGTAAAGTCGAATCTGCGCTCGAACCAGGCCGGAATCTGGGTCATGGATCCTCTTGATTCGTATGCCAAGACAGAGGCTCTACAGCTTCATCTGATCCGCTGGGAGTTGTGAGCGGTTCTATTTTTCTCGGTAATCAGCCTGCCTGCGTTACTTCTGTTCCCTGCACGGGCAAGTACGTCGGCGCCTACATTTGGTTCGTGGGGCCATGTCCGGTGGATATCTAGTGCATTCACTCTGCTGACCGTACCCTTTTGCAATTCCAACCTTCTCCGTCGCCAGCCCGGACGGCCCTCCCTCGCTTGGAATTTCCGAAACCTCAAGGAGGAACTATGGCAAGCACAGGGATGGCCCCGGTACAGGCGAGCGAACGCGCCCAGCAGGTTGACCAGCGGGCAGCAGTGGCAAAAATGGTGACGTCGGCCCGGGTGCGGGCGGGCGCCAAGTGGTTCTACTGGATCGCCGGACTCTCGATGATCAATTCGTTGGCGGTGATGTCCGGCGGCAACTTTCACTTCGTTGTTGGGCTCGGCATCACTTCGGTGGTCGACGCAATGGCCCGGCAAGTGGGCAGCATGGGCAGCGTGCTGGACATCGTGATCAACGGCTTCGTGTCCGGAGTGTTCGTGCTCTTCGGATACTTCGCAGTGAAAGCCCAGAAGTGGGCGTTCCTGGTGGGCATGGGACTTTATGCTCTGGATGGCTTGCTGCTGTTAGGAGCGAAGGATTACCTGGGAATGGGATTCCATGCGTATGCGCTGTTTGCGATCTATCGGGGGTTTGCGCTGGCAGAGCAAGTGCAAGGATAGACACCGCTCGCTTGCGCGTCAAAAACCGGGGCGGCCGCAAGGCCGCCCCAAATCACAAACGAAAGTGGAAACTCTAGGCTCTGGCCGGACTTTCGCCGCCCTTGGCGATCCCCGGGCGTCCCGGCTCGGGTTTCAGGACCTGCTGCACACCGTCGTCCTGACGGGGTGGCGGAGTGATCTTGGGCAGTTCTTTTCCTTCGATGATCAGCTTGATTTCGTTGGCATCGAGCACTTCGCGGTCTAGCAACGCCACTGCAATTCGGACGAGGGTATCGTGGTTGCCGCCCAGAATGCTCTTGGCGGTGTCGTAACCCCGGCCGATGATGCGCCGCACTTCTTCGTCAATCTTAACGGCGGTGGATTCACTGTAGTCGCGGTGCTGGGCAATTTCGCGGCCGAGAAAGATCTGCTCCTCTTTTTTCCCGAAGGTGAGCGGGCCGAGTTCGCTCATGCCAAATTCGCAGACCATCTTGCGGGCCATTTCGGTGGCGCGCTCAATGTCATTGCCGGCGCCGGTGCTCATCTGGTTGAGGAACATCTCTTCGGCGATACGGCCGCCCATCATGATGGCAATCTCAGTCTCGAGATATTCCTTGGTGTAGTTGTGCTTATCGTCAATGGGGAGCTGCATGGTCACGCCCAGCGCCATGCCGCGCGGAATGATGGTGACCTTATGCAGAGGATCGGAATTCGGCAGCTTGGCCGCCACCAGGGCGTGCCCGGCCTCGTGATAGGCGGTGACTTTCTTTTCGTCCTCCGAGAGCAGGAGCGACTTGCGTTCCACGCCCATCAGGACTTTATCTTTCGCCAGTTCAAAGTCGTACATGAGCACAGCTTTGCGGTTCTGGCGGGCCGCAGCCAGAGCGGCTTCATTGACCATGTTGGCCAGATCCGCGCCTGAAAAACCGGGTGTGCCACGGGCCAGAACAGAAAGATCAACATCGTCCGCAAGAGGAATCTTACGGGTGTGGACACGCAGAATCTCCTCGCGTCCGCGCACATCGGGGCGGCTCACTACCACACGGCGGTCAAAGCGTCCGGGGCGCAGCAGGGCGGGATCAAGCACGTCCGGCCGGTTGGTGGCGGCCATCAGGATGACGCCTTCGTTCGATTCGAAGCCGTCCATTTCGACCAGCAACTGGTTCAGAGTCTGTTCGCGTTCGTCGTGGCCACCGCCGAGGCCGGCGCCACGGTGACGTCCGACCGCGTCGATCTCATCGATGAAAATGATGCAGGGGGCGTTCTTCTTGCCTTGCTCGAACAGATCGCGAACCCGGCTGGCACCCACGCCGACGAACATTTCGACGAAGTCTGACCCGGAGATGGAGAAGAATGGAACGTTGGCCTCACCGGCAACCGCCCGCGCCAGCAGGGTCTTGCCGGTTCCCGGAGGGCCGACCAGGAGCACACCCTTCGGAATTCGCCCCCCGAGCTTTTGGAATTTCTGCGCTTCGCGAAGGAATTCGATGATTTCTTTCAGCTCTTCCTTGGCTTCCTCAACCCCGGCCACGTCTTTGAAGGTGACTTTCTTCTGCTGCATAGAGAGCAGACGGGCGCGGCTCTTGCCAAACGAAAGTGCTTTATTTCCACCAGTTTGCATCTGGCGGATCATAAAGAACCACAGGGCCGCCAGCAGGACCAACGGGGCCAGGTTGAGCAGCCAACTGGGCCAGCTTCCGTTGCTGATGTCTTTGATGGTGATGTTGACGCCCTTGTCGCGAAGGGTCTTGATCATGTCAGGGTAGTTGGCGGGCACGGTGGTGTGGAACAATGAGTTGTCATTCCGGAACTTGCCCCGGACCTCCATGCCGATGATGGTGACTTCATTGACATTGCCTTGGTCAACATCCGACATGAATTGGGAGAAGTTAACTTCCTTGTCT
>Ga0335077_10002540_pt1 | contig 21830 bp, 19 predicted proteins | sample Lox_Sample_31_FD_207151 | JGI IMG/M metagenome (GOLD analysis project Ga0335077, IMG submission 207151) | Soil microbial communities from Loxahatchee National Wildlife Refuge, Florida, United States - Lox_Sample_3.1 | ecosystem: Environmental > Terrestrial > Soil > Wetlands | place: USA...
CGCCGCCGGAGGCCGCGCCGGCGCCGATGATGGTGTGGATTTCGTCGATGAACAGGATCGCGCCGGCGTCCTTGCTGAGCTGGTTCAGCACGCCCTTGAAGCGTTTCTCGAAATCGCCGCGGTATTTGGTGCCGGCCAGCAGCGCGCCCATGTCGAGGGCGTAAATCGTGCTGTTTTTCAGCACCTCCGGGACCTCGCCGTCGACGATCTTCTTGGCCAGTCCCTCGGCGATGGCGGTCTTGCCGACGCCGGCCTCGCCGACGAACAGCGGATTGTTCTTGCGGCGGCGGCAGAGCACCTGGATGGTGCGCTCGACCTCGTGTTGGCGCCCGATCAGCGGATCGATCTTGCCCTTGCGCGCCTGCTCGTTGAGGTTGAGCGAGAACTGCTCCAGCGCGTTCTTGCCGGGTTCCGTGGCGTCGGCGTCCTCATCGCCGATGCCCGGTTCCTGGCCGCCGTCCTCGGCGACCTTGGAGATGCCGTGGGAAATGTAGTTGACCACGTCCAGTCGGGCGACGTTCTGGCGGCCCAGCAGATACACGGCCTGTGACTCACGTTCGCTGAAGATGGCGACCAGCACATGGGCGCCGGTGACCTCTTTTTTACCGGAGGACTGCACATGAAACACGGCACGCTGCAATACCCGCTGAAAGCCGAGCGTGGGCTGCGTATCACGGATGTCGTCTTTTTCCGGCAACAGCGGTGAATTCTCGCGCAGAAAGGCGTTGATCTCGTTGCGCAACTGGTTCAAGTTGGCGCCGCAGGCCTTGAGCACGCGGGCGGCCGCGGAGTTGTCCAGCAGCGCCAGCAACAGGTGCTCGACGGTGATGAATTCATGCCGCTGCTCGCGGGCGTGCTTGAACGCCAGGTTCAGCGTGGTTTCAAGTTCCTTGCTCAGCATGGCGTTTATTCTACGCGGGTTCCAGCGTACAGAGCAGGGGATGCTGGTTTTCGCGGGAATAGGCGTTGACCTGGGCCACCTTGGTCTCGGCGATTTCGTGGGTGTAGGCGCCGCAAATCCCCTTGCCGCGCGTGTGCACCTCCAGCATGATGCGCGTGGCGGTAGGCCGGTCCTTGTTGAAAAACAACTCCAGTATCTGTACGACGAATTCCATCGGCGTATAGTCGTCGTTGATTAGGATGACATGATAAAGCGGCGGGCGCTTGAGCTTGGGCCGCGCCTCCGCCAGGGCCAGGCCCTCATCGCGTTCAGTGCGGGTTTTGTCACTCATATTCCGGGTTAATCGTTCAGACTCCATATGCAATTTCCTGTACTAATTATAACGCGTGGACGGAGGATTTCATGACGCCGCCGCCGCCACCCTTGAACGACGTTTCTCCGAGTAATTGGATGAACCGGCCGGCGGCCGGGCTGAGATTTCCGGCCTTGCGGGTGATCACGCCGTAGCTGCGCTTGGGGAAATGGCGGGCCAGCGGCGCGACGGCCAGATTTTCTTCGCCGGTCAGACACATGCCGGGGCAGATGGAAATCCCCAGTCCACGCGCGACCAATTGTTTGATGGCTTCCCAACTGCCCGCCTCCAACGTGACGCGGCAGGGAATTTCGTGCCGTTGGAAGACGAGGTTCACCAGCGCCGAACTGCTTGAATGTCGCGGCGGCAGGATCAGGCCGTGGACGGCGATATCGGCCAGCGTCGGATCTTTGTTGCCGGCCAGCGGATGATCCGTTGGAGTAATGAGCATCTGATCGCAGGCGGTCAGCGGTCGATAGGCAATGTCTGCAGGAACCTCCAGCAGCGTCCCCACCATCAACTCGGCCTCATTGGCGCTGAGCAGCGGAAGACCGTTGCGGCCGGCGACGCTGTGCAAATGGAAACGCACCGCCGGATGGCGGCGGCTGAACTCCCTGATCACGTCCGGCAGCAAGTGCAGGAACACCGTTTCGGAGGCGGCGATGTGCAATTCACCGGTAATGACCTGTTTGAAACTTTCGATGAAGTGGGCCGGCAGATTCTCCAGTCCCTCAATCAATGGGGCCGCCAGCGCGTAGAGCCGGTGGCCGGCCGGCGTCAGATGGATGCGCGGTCCTCTGCGATCAAAGAGCGCGGTGTCGAGCTCCTTTTCCAGCGCGTGCACCAGCAGCGATACGGAAGGCTGGCTCAGAAACATCCGCTCCGCCGCCCGGGAGATGCCTCCGCTGGCGGCACTGTGGCAGAACGCGCGCAACTGCTTGAGCCGATCTTGTTTGTAGTAAACGCGCTTGCTGTTTGTGGCCATAAATTAAGGCGGACTTGATATAGTATTAATAATGTTAATAGTAAATATTGAAAAAATTAGATTGTCAAATGATGCAATGCAACGTAGTGTTACAGTCAGCTTAAACACACACGCAAGGTATTGATCTGAAGATAACTGTGGCAAATTGACCATGAGCGCAATGCTACAACCGTCATTCTTGAAGGGACTGGTGGTTACCGGCCCCATTACCCGGCGATATGCCGAGATTTTGACGCCGGATGCGCTTGCCTTCGTCGAGGAGCTGGTCCACCAATTTGCCCCGCGTTCCCGGGAGTTGCTGGCCATTCGCGTGCGCCGCCAGGAATATTTCGACGCCGGCGGCCTGCCGGATTTTCTGCCGCAAACCAGACACGTCCGCGAAGGCGACTGGAAGGTTGCCCCGATCCCGAAGGATTTGGTGGATCGGCGGGTCGAGATCACCGGACCGGTGGATCGCAAGATGATCATCAACGCGCTCAATTCCGGCGCCAACACCTTCATGGCCGATTTCGAGGATTCCTCGAGCCCCACCTGGGAGCAGATGATGGATGGCCAGGTCAATCTGCGCGACGCGGTGGACGGCACCATCAGTTACCTGTCCTCCGATGGCAGGGAATATCGCCTCAATGAAAAAACCGCGACGCTTATCGTGCGGCCGCGCGGCTGGCATCTGCATGAAAAGCACGTGTTGTTCGACGGCGAACCCATCCCCGGCGGTCTGTTCGATTTCGGTCTCTATTTTTTTCATAACGCCCGCAAACTCATCGCCAGGGGCAGCGGCCCGTATTTCTATCTGCCGAAGATGGAGAGCCACCGCGAGGCGCGGTTGTGGAACGAGGTCTTCAATTTCGCGCAGGACGCCCTCGGCATCCTGCGTGGCACGATTCGCGCCACCGCGCTCATCGAGACGCTCACCGCCGCCTTCGAGATGCACGAGTTCCTCTACGAGCTGCGCGATCACGCCGCCGGACTCAACTGCGGCCGCTGGGACTACATATTCAGTTTCATCAAGTGCCTTCGCAACCATCCGGACTATGTGCTGCCGGATCGTTCGGAATTGACCATGACGCAGCACTTTTTGCGGTCCTATTCGCTGCTGCTCATACAGACCTGCCACCGACGCGGCATTCATGCCATGGGCGGCATGGCCGCGCACATTCCCATCAAGGATGATCGCATCGCCAATGAAACGGCGTTGAACAAGGTGCGTGCGGACAAGGAACGCGAAGCCAGGGATGGTCACGACGGCACCTGGGTGGCTCACCCGCTGCTCGTGCCCATCGCGAGGGAGGTGTTCAACAAACACATGACGGCCGCCAATCAAATTGATAATCTGCGCCTTGATGTAAACGTCACGGCCGCAGACCTGCTCAAGGCGCCGGAGGGCGGAATCACCATCCGCGGCCTGCTGCACAACATCAGTTCGGCGCTGCACTATACCGAATCATGGCTGAGTGGGCGCGGTGCGGTGCCGATCGCCAATCTGATGGAAGACGTGGCCACGGCGGAAATTTCGCGCGCCCAAATCTGGCAATGGATCCGCCATCCCCGGGGCATCCTGGAAGACGGGCGGCGGATCACGGTCGAGATGTTCAGGGAATTGATGACGGAGGAACTGCAGAGCATCCGCCGGCAATTGGGTGACATGTATCAGGTGCGGAAATACAAAGAAGCAGCGGAGCTTCTGGACAAGATGGTGTCCGGGAAAAGGCTGCCGAATTTTCTCACGCTTGAGGCTTACGGTTTATTGGCTTAAATTAAAATCAGTTCAGGAGGAGATGACGTTATGTCTATCAGCATCAGGCAGCAGGAACAGGCCCGGCAGTTGGAGCGGGAATGGCGGGACAACCCGCGCTGGAAGAGCGTCAAACGCGGCTACAGCGCCGCCGACGTCGCGCGCCTGCGCGGCTCGGTGGAGATCGAGTACACGCTGGCCAAGCGCGGCGCGGAGAAATTGTGGCGGCTGATGAATACCGAACCGTTCGTCAACGCGCTGGGCGCCATGACCGGCAACCAGGCGATGCAGCAGGTCAAGGCCGGCCTCAAAGCCATCTACCTGTCCGGCTGGCAGGTCGCCGCCGACGCCAACAGCGCCTTCGAAATGTATCCCGATCAATCGCTGTATCCGGTGGACTCCGTGCCCACGGTCGTGCGCAAGATCAACAACGCGCTGCTGCGCGCCGATCAAATCTATCACTCGGAGGGCGACGACAGCATCGACTGGCTGGCGCCCATTGTTGCCGACGCCGAGGCCGGCTTCGGCGGGGTGCTGAATGCCTTCGAACTCATGAAACACATGATCGAGGCCGGCGCCGCCGGCGTGCATTTTGAAGATCAACTCGCCGCCGCGAAAAAATGCGGCCATATGGGCGGCAAGGTGCTGGTCCCGACCGAGGAGGGGATCCAGAAACTCATCGCCGCGCGCCTGGCCGCCGACATCATGGGCGTGCCATCGATTCTGGTGGCGCGCACCGACGCCGAATCCGCCGGCCTGCTCACTTCGGACTCCGACGAACGCGACCGGCCGTTTTTGACCGGCAAGCGCACTCACGAGGGTTTCTTCGAGACCAACAAGGGACTCGAGCAGGCTGTCGCCCGCGGCCAGGCCTATGCGCCTTACGCCGATCTCATCTGGTGCGAGACCGGCACGCCGAACCTGGAATTTGCCAAGAAGTTCGCTGAAGGCGTGCGCAAGGTGCGTCCGGACATGATGTTCGCCTACAACTGCTCGCCGTCCTTCAACTGGATGAAGAACCTGGATGACGCCACCATCGCCAAGTTCCAGAAGGAGCTGGGCGCGATGGGCTACAAGTTCCAGTTCATCACGCTGGCCGGCTTCCATGCGCTGAACTACAGCATGTTCATGCTGGCGCACGGTTACGCCCACAACCACATGACGGCGTTCGTGGAGTTGCAGGAGCTGGAATTCGCGGCGCAGAAACTGGGTTTCAGCGCGGTCAAGCACCAGCGCGAGGTCGGCACCAGCTACTTCGACGAGGTGACCCAGGTCATCTCCGGCGATCACTCCTCGCTCACTGCGCTGAATGGCTCGACCGAGGAGGAACAGTTTCATCACGATAAGCGCGCCGCGGGTCACTAATCCGCCCACCCGGCATCAGCCCGTCTGGCCGCAATCGCGGCCAGACGTTTTTTAAATGTGGTAGACGCCTCATCGCGGCCTTCGCTGAGATCACTTCAAATGTGAGTGGATGTGCACCGTGACCGTGTTATTTGCAATCCAGATTTTTCATACGATTATCACGATTGTCATTTTCTTCTGTCTCGGCTACATCATTTATGGCGCCTGCACGCATGAGCGCGGGCCCCTCCTGCGGATCTGCTTCCTCGTGGTGGCCGTCGAGGCGGCGGCCATCGCGGTCTCGGGCTTCCGATGCCCGCTGCATCTTCTGGTCATCGAAATGACGGGTAACCATCACACGCCTGATATTCTTTTCCCCGCATGGATATCGAAGCGGATCATGAAGGCGGGCATCCTGCTGGCGACGGCGGGCATCCTGCTGCATTTTCGCAATCAACTCGCGGCGGGAAGAAATTGAAATGCTATTGATGAAGTTGCGAATTCAAAACAACATCGCAGGACCAGGATGACCTACGACAAGATAGAAGTTCCCGCGGACGGCGAGCCCATCAGGATCAACGCTGATTACAGCCTGAAGGCGCCGGACTGCCCCATCGTGCCGTTCATCGAGGGCGACGGCATCGGCATCGACGTGACACCGGTGATGCGGCGGGTGGTCGACATGGCGGTGCAGAAAGCCTACGGAGGGCGGCGGCAGATCGCCTGGATGGAGGTCTATGCCGGCGAGAAGGCGCAGAAGCTTTATGGCGAAGCGCACAATCTGCCGGACGAGACGCTGGACGCGCTGCGCACTTTTGTCGTCGGCATCAAGGGGCCGCTGACCACGCCGGTCGCGGCGGGCATGCGGTCGCTCAACGTCGCCATCCGCCAACGACTTGACCTTTACGCCATCGTTCGTCCCATCCGCTATTTCCCCGGCACCGAGACGCCGATGAAGGATTCCGGCGCCACCGACATGATCATCTTCCGGGAGGCCACCGAGGATGTTTACACCGGCATCGAGTGGCCGGCCGGTTCCGAGGGCGCCGGAAAAGTGATCGAATTTCTGACGAAGCAAATGGGCGTGACCGGCATGCCGTTCACCGGGGATTGCGGCATCGGCATCAAGCACGTGTCGCGGCAGGGCACGGAACGACTGGTGCGCAAGGCCATCCGTTACGCCCTCGACCACAACAGCCGTTCAGTGACGCTGGTGCACAAGGGCAACATCATGAAGTACACCGAGGGCGCCTTCCGCAACTGGGGTTACGAAATCGCGCGCAAGGAATTCGGCGCCACGGTGATCGGCGACGGGCCGTGGTGCACGCTCCGAAATCCGCACAATGGACACGACCTCTTGATCAAGGACGTGATTGCGGACAACTTCCTGCAACAAATCATTCTCAAGCCCGAGGACTTTCACATCATCGCCACGCTGAACCTGAACGGGGACTATATTTCCGATGCGCTGGCGGCGCAGGTGGGCGGGCTCGGCATCGCGCCCGGCGGCAACATCGGCGACGCTGTGGCGGTGTTTGAGGCCACGCACGGCTCGGCGCCAAAGTACGCGGGCAAGAACCGCGTAAATCCCGGCTCGATAATTCTCTCGGCGGAGATGATGCTGCGGCACATGGGCTGGCGCGAGGCCGCCGATTTCGTCATCAAGGGTGTGGCCGGTGCCATCGCCGCCAAGACGCTGACCTATGACCTGGCCAAGGTGCGGGCCAGCGCCATCAAGCCGCTGGCCGCCGGCCACGAGCACAAATCGGCGCACGAGGTGGAAGCAGACATTCAGCGTTTGCTGCCCGGCACGAAACTGGTGAGTTGCTCGGGATTTGGCGAGGCCATCATCCGCCACATGTAGTTCTTCATGAAACCAGTGGTTCAACTGGAGCCGACGGGCTGCGGCATTGCGAGCGTCGCCGCAATCGCCGGGCTGTCCTATGCCCAGGCAAAGGCGGTTGCAGGTTCTCTGGGCATCTCGGCGCGGGATGACGAGTTGTGGTCCAAGACCACTCATGTGCGCAAACTTCTCGAACACTTGGGCGTGAAAACGAGCAGATCTGAACATCCTTTTCGATCATGGGAACCGTTGCCGGATCTCGCCCTGCTGGCCATCAAGTGGCGTCTGGAGAAAGGACGGCCCTTCTGGCACTGGGTGGTGTTTGTGCGCGAGGGAGGCCGCGCTTGCGTGCTCGACTCAAAGAAGGGCTTGCGCAAGAACCATCGAACCGATTTCGGCCGCATGAAACCGAAATGGTTCATCCGGATTACCGATGTGCGGCGCTAGGAATATCGGCTGCGCAGGGCTTTCTTGTCGATTTTGCCGACGCCGGTCTTGGCGATGCCGTCGACAAATTGAATCCTGGCCAGCACGGCGTGCTTGCTGATTGTGCCTGCATCGCATGAAGCGTGCAGCTTCGCGGCGATTGCGGCTTCATCCGTCGCCTCCGGTGCAGTGCGTACAATCAGGGCCAGCGGCCGCTCGCCCCAGCGTGGATCCGGCACGCCGATGACTGCGACTTCGGCGACTCCCGGCAGATGCGCGATGGCGTGCTCCAGTTCCAGCGACGACACCCATTCGCCCGCCACCTTGATGACGTCCTTGAGCCGGTCGCGGATGCGCAGATAACCCCGGTCGTCCATGACGCCGATATCCTGAGTGTGCAGGTAGCCGCCGCGCCACAAACGTTCGGAGGCCGCCTCGTCGTGCAGATATCCCGCCGTCAGCCACGGCGCGCGGACGACGATCTCACCGGCGCTATGGCCGTCGTGCGGCAGCGCGTTCATGTTTTCGTCGGCGATCCGCAGGTCCACCAGCGGGATCGGCGCGCCGGCGCGGCAGAGCATGGCGAGCCGGGCTTGCGCGTCCGCGCCATCATGTTCGGGACGCAGCTGCGCCAGCGTCAGCACCGGCGCGGTTTCGGACAGGCCGTAACCGGCGAAGATATCGACGCCCAGATCGAGCGCCATCTGCGCCAGTGCCGGCGGCAGCGCGGAGCCGCCGATGACCACCTTCCAGCCCTTGAGCGATGCTTGTTGGGCTTTCGCGGCGGTCAATACCATGCGTAACAGGGTGGGGACGCAGTGGGAGAAGGTGACTTGTTCCTCGCGGATCAGGCGCAGCAATAAATCCGGCGCATAGCGGCCGGGGTAGACCTGCTTCACGCCGAACATCGTTGCCATATAGGGCACGCCCCAGGCATGCACGTGGAACATCGGCGTCAGCGGCATGTACACGTCGCCGCGATGGAAACGCTGCCCTGCCGGCGCGGAGGCCAATCCCGCCGCTGCGGCCAGCGTGTGCAGCACCAGTTGCCGGTGGGTGTAATAGACGCCCTTCGGATCGCCGGTCGTCGCCGTGGTATAGAACGTCGTGGCGCGCGTATGCTCGTCGAAATCCGGAAATTCGTACTCCACGTCACCGCGCGCGATCCATTCTTCGTACTCACCGTCGAATGAAAGATCGCCGGCTGGTGGCGGCGGCAGGCCATCGCCGATCAAAACAAGCTTTTTGACGGTGATTAACTGTTTGCATATCTCCTCCACGAGCGGCACGAAATCGGCGTGCACCAGCAGGATATCGGCGCGGGCGTGATTCAGCGTGTAGAGAATTTGCGCCGGCGTGAGCCGCGTATTCACCGTCATCAGCACCGCGCCCATCATCGGCACGGCGAAATAGCACTCCAGGTAACGATGACTGTCCCAGTCCATCACCGCCACCGTGTCGCCGGGGCGGACGCCGCTCCGGTGCAGGCTGTTCGCAAGCCGGCCGATGCGCCGCCACAGATCGTGATAGTTGTAACGCAGGCTGTCGCGGTAGACGATCTCCTGATCCGGCGCGCAGGCCAGCGGCGTATGCCAGAGCTGCTTGATCAGCAGCGGATAGTCGTGTGTTGCCATTGTTCGATCCGGGGCGGTGCGCGGCCCGTCACAAGCTACAACTGTTGCAAACGCCGGGCAAGCAAATCGACATAGGCCGGGAATTCATGGATGTCGTTGTGATGCGCCCCCTCGATGCGGATCAATTCGACATCAGGCGCCAGTGCTTTCAACGCCACGCTGTGCGCGTACGGGATCACCTCGTCTTCCGCGCCGTGTATGAGCAGTACCGGCATTTTGATCCGCGGCAGCAGCAAATCCGTCCGCAAGGGGTACTTTATCAGGGCGCCGGGCACGAAGGGATAATAGGAGCACGCCAGCTCCCGCAGGCTGCTGTAGGGCGAGACCAGGATGAGCATCGTCGCATTCACCTCGCTCGCCAGCTTCGCGGCGAGTCCGGTGCCGAGCGAGCGGCCGTAGATGATGATCTTTTTACCGGCATATCGCGGCGCAATGACGTCCCACGCCTTTCTCACGTCCGCGTTGAGTTGAGCCTCGCTTTCTATCGACCCCGTGCTTTTGCCATAGCCGCGGTAGTCGATCATGAACAGGTCATAGTTGACGCGGCGGTAAAATTCAGAGTTGGAAAACCAGCTGCGCAAACTGCCCGCGTTACCGTGCAGGAAGAACACCAGCCCCCTGGGGTCCGGCAGCCGCAAATGCAGTGCGGATAATACGGCGCCATCGACGGGGATTTCGACTTCGACGGCATCAGGTACGCTGAACCGATAGTCGCGCGGCAGTTTTTCCGGATAAAAAAGCAGGGACTCCTGCATGGCATAAAGCGCCCCAATCAACGCCACACAGCACAGTCCGAGGGTGAGCAGCGTTGTCATTGCACGTTGTAACCCCCCGCGGTTCGGCGCCATGTATGTGAACACGTCCCGGTGAGGGCAGGGGATGAAAATGCCGCCCGTCAATCCGGGCGATTTTTACCGTCCTGGCGGGGGTTCGGCGCCCTGAGCAGCGATTTGATCTCTTTCATCTCCTGTTCAAGCGTCTGGGCGAGAACGCTGTTTTTGTATCCGAGAAGAATCAACTTTACTGATACCAGGAAGACGCCGGCTTCCAGCAACAGGTCGTGCGTGAGACCTTTCAGGAACAAGGCCAGTAGAAAAAGGAACAAAGTAATGGCAATGATGATGATCGATCCGGTGTCCAGATATTTCATGGGATTTTGCATCCTTAGATTACATTTAAGTTCAAACTCATTTCTGCCATATAATTCGCCGGTGACGCCAGACGATTTTACAGTCAATCGTATCCTTCTGCCGGCTCTCAACCTTTGCCTGCGCGCGTATTGAAACCTCATGGTGAAATTATGAATAAAGATCAACTTTGGCGGAAGCGGTGCTACATCGGCGGGACATGGGTCGAGGCCGGCGATGGCGGGACCTTCGCCGTGGCCAATCCGGCAACGGGGGAAGTCCTGGCGCAGGTGCCGTCGATGACCGCGGCGGACGTGGAGGGCGCGGTAACGGCGGCGTGCAATGCCTATCCCGCCTGGCGGGCGAAGACGGCCAGGGAACGCGCCGTCCTGCTGCGCCGGTGGTTCGATTTGATGATGGCCCATCAGGAGGAACTGGCGGTCATCATGACCTCCGAGCAGGGCAAGCCGCTCACGGAGTCGCGCGGGGAAATCGCCTATGCCGCCTCGTTCCTCGAGTGGTTCGCGGAAGAGGGCAAGCGTGTTTACGGCGACGTCATCCCCGGCAATATCGCGGGGCGCCGCATCGTCGTGACCAAGGAGCCGGTCGGCGTGTGCGCCGCGATCACGCCCTGGAATTTTCCCTCGGCGATGATCACGCGCAAGGCCGGGCCCGCGCTGGCGGCGGGCTGCACGATCATCGTAAAACCCGCGGAGCAAACGCCGCTCTCCGCGCTGGCACTGGCGGCGCTTGCTGAGGAGGCGGGCGTGCCGGCGGGCGTATTCAATGTCGTCACCGGCAAACCTGAGACAATCGGCGGCGTGCTGACGGCGAGTCCGATCGTGCGCAAGCTGAGTTTCACCGGCTCCACGGAAATCGGCCGGCTGTTGATGCAGCAGTGCGCGCCCACGGTGAAGAAACTCTCGCTGGAACTGGGCGGCAACGCGCCCTTCATCGTATTTGATGACGCCGATCTCGACGCGGCCGTGGCGGGGGCGATGGCATCGAAGTACCGCAATTCAGGCCAGACCTGCGTGTGCGCGAACCGGTTGCTGGTGCAGTCCGGGATTCATGATCGCTTTGTTGCCAGACTGACGGAGGCGGCCGGCAAATTGAAGCCGGGCAACGGCATGGATGCGGGCGTGAACCAGGGGCCGCTTATCGACGCGGCGGCGCTGGCCAAGGTCGAAAATCACATCCGCGACGCGGTGGGACACGGCGCAAAAGTGCTGATCGGCGGTCGGCGGCACGCCCTCGGAGGCACGTTTTTCGAACCGACCGTTTTGACCGGTGTCACGCCACGGATGCTTGTCGCGCGCGAGGAAACCTTCGGACCGGTGGCGCCGGTGTTTCGTTTCGATACCGAGGACGAGGCGGCGGCGATGGCCAATGACACCGAGTATGGCCTGGCCTCGTACGTGTTCACGCGCGATATCGGGCGGGTGTGGCGCATGGCCGACAGGCTGGAATACGGCATGGTGGGGATCAACGCCGGGATTTTCTCCAACGAAGTGGCGCCGTTTGGCGGCATGAAATTCTCCGGCTTCGGGCGCGAAGGCTCGAAATACGGCATTGAGGAGTATCTGCAAATCAAGTATCTCTGCATGGACGGCATCGACAAATAAAATCCGCTTCGATAATGCCGGGACGCACGGAATCCGTTCGTGCCCCGGCACCTCGGCACGAACGGTTTTTCAGAAAATAAATACGTTCGTCCTGATGTATGGAAGGACGAACGACGCATCAAGGCAAATTTTCGTTTTTCGCGGGTGGTTCACGTATTCTGTTAAAATCGGTCCGCCATCAATATTCCCGGTCGACAATGAAAATCCTGGTTACCGGCGCCGCCGGCTTCATCGGCGCGCGCTTATGCGAACGATTGCTGGAGCGCGGCGATGCGGTGATCGGCGTCGACAATCTCAATGCCTATTATGATGTGCGCCTGAAGGAGGCGCGGCTCGCGCGTTTTTCGACACGGCCCGGGTTTGCCTTTCACAAATTGGACATTGCCGATCGACAGGCCATGTCGTCGCTTTTCGCCGATGCCAGGCCGCAGCGGGTGATGCATCTGGCGGCGCAGGCGGGCGTGCGCTACTCGCTCGTCAATCCTTACGCCTATATCGATGCCAATGTATCTGGGTTTCTCAACATCCTGGAAGGCTGCCGGCACAATGGCGTCGAGCATCTGGTGTTCGCCTCGTCCAGTTCGGTCTATGGCGCCAACACCCGCATGCCATTTTCCGTGCACGACAACGTCGATCATCCGGTGTCGCTCTACGCAGCAAGCAAGAAATCCAATGAATTGATGGCGCACGCGTACAGCCATCTGTATCAATTGCCGGTGACCGGCCTGCGCTTCTTCACCGTGTACGGCCCGTGGGGCAGACCGGACATGTCGTTGTTCCTGTTTACGCGCAACATCCTCTCCGGCCGGCCCATCGACGTGTTCAACAGCGGTCATCACAAGCGTGATTTCACCTACATTGAGGACATTGTTGAAGGAGTGATCCGAACGGTGGACAAGGTGGCGACGCCGAATCCGGAATGGTCGGGGGACCAACCCGATCCGGGCACCAGCCGGGCGCCATACCGCTTGTACAACATCGGCAACAACAAGCCCGTGGATTTGCTGCGCTACATCGAGGTGCTTGAAAATTGCCTGGGCAAAAAGGCCAGCAAGAACATGCTGCCCATGCAACCGGGAGATGTGCCGGAGACCTACGCCGACATCGATGACCTCGCCAATGCGGTGGGTTATCGCCCGGGCACGCCGATTGAAGCGGGCGTGGCGCGTTTTGTGGAGTGGTATCGCGGTTATTATGGAGTGCAGGCATGAAACATCGACGCAAAATCTCCGTCATCGGCCTCGGCTACGTCGGCCTGCCCGTGGCGGTGGAATTCGGCAGGCAGGCGCGCGTGGTGGGCTTCGACATCAACTCAAAACGCATCGCGGAGTTGAAGAAGGGCATCGATCACACCCATGAGGTCGAGGGCCGCGATCTCAAACTGGCGGACGTTCTATTCACCAGCAAGCCTGCGGATCTGAAGGCCGCGGATTTCCACATCGTGGCGGTGCCGACGCCGGTGGACGAGGCCAAGCGCCCCGATCTGGCGTCCGTGCTCGGCGCCTCGGAAACGGTGGGCGGACAGTTGAAGCGCGGCGACATCGTGGTCTACGAGTCCACGGTCTACCCCGGCGCCACCGAGGAGGACTGCGTGCCGGTGCTGGAGCGCGAATCGGGCCTCAAGTGCGGCAGGGATTTTTTCGTGGGCTACTCGCCGGAGCGCATCAATCCGGGCGACAAGCGACACACCTTCAAGACCATCACCAAGGTGGTCTCCGGCCAGACGCCGGCGGCGCTGGAAATCATCGCCGCGGTTTATGGCTCCGTCGTCGCCGCCGGCGTGTATAAGGCTTCTTCGATCAAGGTGGCCGAGGCCGCCAAGGTCATCGAGAATACCCAGCGCGATCTCAACATCTCGCTCATGAACGAACTGGCGCTGATCTTCCACCGGATGGGCATCGACACCCGAGAAGTGCTGGCGGCGGCGGGGACCAAGTGGAACTTCATGCCATTCGAGCCGGGCCTGGTGGGCGGACATTGCATCGGTGTCGACCCCTACTATCTCACGCACAAGGCCGCCATCATGGGCTACATCCCGCAGGTGATCCTGTCCGGCCGGCGCATCAACGACGGGATGGGTGAATACGTGGCCGCGGAGACGGTGAAGCTGCTCATCCACGACGGCAAACCGGTAAAGGACTGCGTGGTGACGGTGCTCGGGCTGACGTTCAAGGAGGACGTTCCCGATCTGCGCAACACGCGCGTCATAGACATCATCCGCGCGTTACAGGAATATGGCATCAAGGTGCAGATACACGACCCCCTGGCAAGCGCGGCCGAGGCGCGGCTGGAATACGGCGTCACACTGACATCACGCGAGAAACTGAAGCCGGCGGATGCGGTGATCCTTGCCGTCGCGCACAAGGCGTTTGCCGGGCAAGGCTGGCCGTTGGTGGCCGGTCTTTTGCGGAGTCGCCGTGGCGTCGTGATGGACGTCAAGGGCAGGCTCCCGCGCAGCAGGCGGCCCGCCGGTATTCAGTTGTGGCGGTTGTGACGGAATAAGGAAAGCACACCATGCGCGTCGTCATGATCGGAACGGGTTATGTCGGGCTGGTGTCCGGCGCTTGTTTCGCCGAATTCGGCGCCGATGTGACCTGCATTGATGTCGATGTGGAGAAAATAACCCAGCTCAACCGCGGTATCATGCCGATTTATGAGCCTGGCCTCGGGCCGCTGGTGGGGGAAAACAAGCGCAAAGGCCGGCTGCATTTCACCACGGAATTCGAGCCCGCGGTAGGCGAGGCGGATCTGATCTTTATCGCGGTGGGGACGCCGAGCCGCCATGGCGACGGTTATGCGGACTTGTCCTATGTTTACGCGGCGGCCCGGCAAATCGCGCCGCTGCTCAGGGATTACACGGTGATTGTGGACAAATCCACGGTGCCGGTGGGCACGGCGCGCAACGTCGCGCGCATCATCCGGGAAGAGAATCCCAAGGCGGATTTCGACGTGGCCTCCAACCCGGAATTTCTGCGTGAAGGCGCGGCCATTACCGACTTCATGCGTCCCGACCGGGTGGTGATCGGCGTCGAAAGCGAGCGCGCGGAGAGATTGCTGCGCGAGCTTTACCGCCCGCTGAACCTGATCGAGGCGCCGATCCTGAGAACCGGCATCGAAAGCGCGGAACTGATCAAATACGCCGCCAACGCCTTTCTCGCCACCAAGATCAGCTTCATCAACGAGATTTCAATGTTGTGCGAGACCGTCGGCGCCGACGTGCACGACGTCGCCCGCGGCATGGGCATGGACGGCCGCATCGGGCGCAAGTTTCTGCACCCAGGCCCCGGATTCGGCGGCTCCTGTTTTCCCAAGGATACACAGGCACTGGTGCGCACCGCGCAGGAGCATGGTGTCTCCAGCCGCATCGTCGAGTCGGTAATCGAGGTCAATGCCGCCCAGAAGGCGCGCATGGTGAAAAAGATACGTCAAGCCCTTGGCGGTAATGAGACTGGCAAGGTAATCGCGGTTCTCGGACTGACGTTCAAGCCGGAAACCGACGACATGCGCGATGCGCCCGCATTGTCCATCCTGCCGCCGCTTATCGAAAAAGGCGCCACCATCCGCGCGCATGATCCGCACGGCATGGAGGAGGCGCGAAAACTGCTGCCCATGGGCATCCAATATTGCGCGGCAGTCTATGACGTATTTGCCGGCGCCGATGCGGTCGCCCTGCTCACGGAGTGGAACGAATACCGCGGTCTGAACCTCGAAAAGATACTCGGCCTCATGCGCGGCCGCGTCTTTTGCGATCTGCGCAATGTCTATGAGCCGGAGCAGATGCGGGCGGCGGGATTCGATTACGTCTGCGTCGGCCGCTAATCAACTCATGAACAAATCCGTTTATGCCGGCTTTACCACAAGACCATTCCAAAGAAATCGTTCGCCCTGAGTTATCGAAGGGCGAACCCCACTTTCTATACTGCTTCGCTCGTGCTTCGATACCTCAGCACGAACGGTTTTTATAATGCGCGCCTGGTATCTCATCCATAGCAAACCGCACCAGGAGCGGATCGCCCGCGAGAATCTCCAGCGCCAATCCTACGAAGTGTACCTGCCATTGATGCACCAGCGCGTCCGGCGGCGGAACAGGGCGGTGGATCAGATCGTCCCCATGTTCCCGCGTTATTTGTTCATCCATCTGGATGATCAGACCGACAATTGGAAGCCCATACGCTCGACGTTGGGCGTCGCCCGCATGGTGTCCTTTGGAAACGCTCCAGCGATCGTGCCGATTCAACTCATCAACCAATTGCAGGCCCGCGAAGGTGCGGATGGCGTTCACTCATCCCCGGCAAAAAAACTGGCCAGGGGCTCGAAAGTCCGCATCATCGACGGCGCTTTGGCCGGTTACGAGGCCATCTTCGAAGCGCAGAACGGCCGGGAGCGGGTGACATTACTGCTGCAGATCGCGGGCCAGCCGGTGCCGGTTCATCTCCGCGAAATCGACATTGAACCTCTGAACTGAATCATACCGGCGCGATCGCCGGGCCATGATTTTTTCCGGAAGGGTATACTGAATCGACATATGAGCGTGGAAAAAAATATCCGCGTGTTGCAACCGGTAATCCTCGCCGGCGGCGGTGGAACGCGTCTATGGCCGCTCTCGCGCGAGCATTATCCGAAGCAATTCCTGAACTTGTTTGGCGAGGAGTCATTGTTGCAGCAGACCGTGCGGCGCCTCGACGGCCTCCATGTCAAAAGCGCCGGCACCACCAGCGCGGCAATGCTGGTTATTTGCAATGAAGAACACCGCTTCCTGGTCGCGGAACAGATGCGCGTACTGGGACGAGAAGCCGGCCGCATCGTGCTCGAGCCGGCGGGCCGCAATACCGCCCCCGCGCTTACCGTGGCCGCATTGATCAGCGCGACTGCCGGCGCCGATCCCATTCTGCTTATGATGCCCGCCGATCACGTCATCCAGGAGGCGCCCTGTTTCCATGAGGCGGTGGCTCAGGGGCTGGAACTCGCGCAGGCGGGATATTTGGTGACGTTCGGCATCGTGCCGATCCGCCCGGAGACCGGTTATGGATATATCGCCATGGGCGATGCAATCGACGGTCAGGGTGGCACGCATGAGGTGAAATCATTTGTCGAAAAACCGGACGAGGCGACCGCCCGGCGGTATGTGGAATCCGGCGGTTATCTGTGGAACAGCGGCATCTTCATGATGAAGGCATCGGTCTGGCTCGCCGCCATCGGGCGGTTTCGTCCGGAGATTTTCACCGCGTGCCGGACGGCGTGCGCGCATACGAGCGTGGATGGCGATTTTCTGCGCCTCGATGCCGCGGCCTTCAGCAACTGCCCCAGCGACTCGGTGGACTATGCGGTCATGGAAAAGGTGACCGCGCAATCCGGATTCAAAGCGGCCGTGGTGACGCTGGCCGCCGGCTGGTCCGATATCGGGGCCTGGTCAAGCTTGTGGGAAATCTCCCGGCGCGATCCGGAAGGCAACGTCATCCGCGGCGATATCTGCGCCATCGACGCCGCCAATAACGCCCTGCTTGCCGAGCATCGATTGCTGGCGGTCATCGGTTGTGACGATCTGGTGGTGGTGGAGACCGCGGATGCGGTGATGGTGACCAGAAAAAGCCGGGCGCAGGATATCAAACGCATTGTCGAATGGCTGAAAACCCGGGGGCGCGAGGAACGTCTCAGCCACCGCCGCGTCTATCGCCCCTGGGGCAGTTATGAGGGCGTCGACGCCGGTGAAGGGTTCCAGGTCAAGCGCATCATCGTCAAGTCCGGCGGCAAATTGTCCCTGCAAATGCATCATCACCGCGCCGAACACTGGATCGTGGTCAGGGGAACGGCCCGCGTAACCCGCGGCGAGGAGGTGTTCCTGCTGTCCGAAAACCAATCCACCTACATTCCGCAGGGAATCAGGCACCGGCTGGAGAACCCCGGCGACGCGCCGCTGGAGGTCATCGAGGTGCAATCCGGCCGTTATCTCGGCGAAGACGACATCGTCCGCTTCGAAGACCTGTACAACCGCAGTTGATCTGACTCTCCCTTGACGGCGCTTTTGGGGTGGGCCTATAGTGTTCATATTATGAACACTCCGAGCCGCGAAGACGCCGTTACGCGGGGCATACTGGAGACCATCGACACCCGCAGCGACGTGTCGCAGCGCCATCTGGCCGACAATCTTGGCGTGGCGCTGGGACTCGCCAACCTTTACCTCAAGCGTTGCGTGCGCAAGGGCCTGGTCAAGATCAAGCAGGCGCCGGCCAACCGTTATCTTTACTACCTTACACCCAAGGGGTTCGCTGAAAAGAGCCGGCTGACCGCCCAATATCTTTCCGTCTCTTTCGATTTCTACCGCCGCGCGGGGGATTCCTGCGCCAAGGTGTTCCACATCTGCGATCAGGAAAAATTCAATCGTCTGTTGTTGTGCGGCGTATCCGAATTTGCCGAAATTGCCTCATTGCGCGCGGAGGAGCACGGCATCCAGATTATCGGCACATTCGATCCATCCAGCAATCGCAGTCGTTTTGTGGCGAGGCCCGTATGGCGCCGTTTCGAGCAGGTGCCCGACTTCGATGCCTGCGTGCTGACAGCAGTGAATGATCCGGCGGCGCTTTATAAAGAAGCCTCCTCCCGGATCGAGGACCAAAGAATCCTCGTGCCGGATATTTTGGGATTGAAATTCACCCGCAATAATTCCAGGTAAGCAGCATGGCGCGGGTTTGTCGCGACTGAAGATCGTCGCCGCGGTTTGGACGGTGAAAGCTTGCCCGCCGTGTCCGACGGACACGGCAGGGCGGTAGCGTGCCGGCAATCATCCAATTTATGCCCTCTGGGTTTGAACTGCTGATGAGAAACAAGCAAACGGAGGATGGTTGAATTGTTTCTGATCCTCCGAAATCATCATGAGCTTGTATGGGAGCTGGTCACACGGGAGTTCTCCGGTCGTTATCGTGGTTCTTTTGGGGGCGTGATCTGGTCGTTCGTTCAGCCGCTCTTTCTGCTCGCCGTCTACACCATCGCGTTTGGCGTGATCCTCAAGTCGCGCTGGGGGTTTCCCGGCAGCACGGGCGATTACACTCTGTTGCTGTTTGCCGGCCTTATCATCTTCAACGCATTTTCAGAATGTCTGAACAGAGCGCCCGTGCTTGTCACCGCCAATTCGCACTTCGTCAATAAAGTGGTTTTTCCTCTGGAGATTCTTTCCGTGGTCATGGTGCTCACCGCGCTGTTCCATGCCCTGATTGGCGTCGCCGTCTGGTTTATCGGCCACCTTCTCCTGTTCGGCCTCCCCAAGCCAACCGCCTTCCTCTTTCCGCTGGTTCTGATATGTTTTTCCCCCATTCTGCTCGGCCTCGGCTGGTTGCTCTCGGCCGTCGGCGTCATAGTGCGTGACATCAGCCAGCTGACCGGCACGCTTTCACATATGCTGTTATTTCTTACGCCAATTTTCTACAGCGTTGATGCCGCGCCGCCCATGTTGCAACGCCTGCTGATGCTTAACCCCCTCACTTTTGTGGTGGAGCAGTTTCGCGCCGTGCTCTACTTCGGGCGGGGGCCGGACCTGACGGGGTTGACCGCTTATTTTCTGTTCTCTTCACTTTTTGCCTGGGGCTCGTTGCTTTTGTTTCGTCGCCTGCGCCCCGGCTTTGCCGACATGGTGTGAGGATGATTGGCGACGCCACCGCCATCTTTGTCCGCAGTGTGGGCAAGCGCTACAAGGTTTTTGAAAATCAACGGGAGCGGCTGTTGCACACCCTCCGGCAGAAACGACGGTCCGGCATGCGGGAAGTCTGGGCCCTCAGGGATGTCAGCTTTGAGATCCGTCGCGGCGGAGCAACCGCCATTATTGGTCGTAACGGCAGCGGCAAAAGCACCCTCTTAAAAATCCTGACGGGGATTCTGAACCCGACCACGGGAGAAGTTAAGATCAATGGACGTGTCTCCGCACTGCTCGAACTGGGCAGCGGTTTTAATCCGGAATACAGCGGCAGGGACAATGTCATCCTCAACGGCCTGCTGCTTGGTCTGGACCGCAAGGAAATCCTCCGTCGTTTTGATGAAATCGTCACCTTTGCGGAAATTGGCGATGTGCTCGAACGTCCCGTGAAGACCTACTCCAGCGGCATGATGATGCGCCTGGCTTTTGCCGTGCAGGTGCTGTCTGACCCCGACATTCTCATCATTGACGAGGCACTCAGCGTGGGGGATTTTTTCTTCCAGCAAAAGTGTCTCGGTTATATCCGTTCGCTTTGCGACAAGGGCGTGACCCTGCTTTTCGTGTCGCACGATATGGCAACGGTGCGCGATCTGTGCAGCCGGGCGGTGTATTTAGCGGGCGGGAAAGCGGTCTTCGTCGGCGATTGCAAAGAGGCGATCCGGGAATATCTGAAGGAACAGCAGGAAGTGCATGCATCGGTTGCTGAACGGACCCCTGATAATGCCGCGTCGAAGCCCCCGCCGGTGCGGGATGACATCATGCAGGCAGCCATCTGGAAACGTTCTGGGAATTCAGCGCTTGAAAATACCGTCCGATTGCTTGCAGTAGTGGTACTGGGGCCGGATGGTCATCCGGCCACCCAGGTGCAAATGGGTGACACGATACGCATGCGCATCTATTTTCAGGCGCGTCAGGGGGAGGAGGCGCATATATCCCTGACGATCAAGAATCGATTCGATCAAATCGCCACGGTTACCGGTTCCCGTCAGCTGGGCCTGGGTCCGTGCCCGGTGGGAGAGAATGTATCCGGGATGTTGGAGCTTTGCATCAAATTAATGCTGGAAGCCGGTCTCTATTCCTTCCAGATCTCATATGCAACGTTCAATGTTGCAAACAAAGGCGTGAGGCTGGATGAAACCGAGTGGCTGGGTCCCTTGCAGATCTACTGGAATTATGAAAACAATACCGCGCCATTCCTGGGAATGGTGGGGCTGCCCGTAACCGGCGCTTATGAAGCCGGCGTGTGAGTTTGAATACCGGTGGCGCCCCTGTTCCGGAGGTGCGGAATGAAAAAACATATCCTGATTGATTCGGGAAACTATTTCTCGAACAACAACAATCAGGGGGACCGGGCGCTCTATCAAATCATTTCCCGTCGTTTGCGTCAGATATGGCCTGATTGCGAGATTGATTGGATTACGAGGAACGAGAAGCTGCTGATCGCAACCTGTTCCGATGTGTCCCCCCTGGTATTGACCCATGATCGCCTGCCCCTCCTGCTTTCGCCGAGGTGCCGGTTTTCTGATCAGATTTTGCGGGAGGCTGGGCCCGGCGGCACGGCCCGGAGGCAGGGCAACGCGCCGGAGTACTATGACTGGGGCAGCAAGGGTGGGATACGGCCGGTTACCGACTCGGCACGGATTCTGTCCGCCTTGCGGGATTGCGACCTCGTACTTGCGACGGGCGGAGGCTATTTTAGCGACTGCTTCGCCGACCACGCCTGGACGATCCTGGATACGCTGGAAGCTGGCATGCGATTCGGCAAACCGGCGATCATCCTGAGTTGTGGATTTGAGCCAATCCGCGATCCGACTCTGTCCAGGAAGATGATGGCTGTGCTGCCACGACTGAATCTGGTTGGCTGCAGGGAGTCACTGCAAAGTCCCGCCGTAGTGCGTTCATTCGGCGTTGCGGAACAACAGGTAGCCGTGACGGGGGACGACGCCGTGGAACTGGCATTCGAGGCCCGCCCGCCCGCCCTGGGCGACGGTCTGGGCATCAACCTGCGGCGGGCCGATTACGCCGGCGTTGATGCCGGCACTATCGAACATTTGCGGGGAACCTTGCAACAGGTTGCAAACGGGCTTGCGGCTTCGCTCCTACCCGTGCCGATTTCAATGTCCGGACCTTCGGATCCGGACGCCATTTGCGCATTGCTGGCCGGATTCCCGACG
>Ga0335077_10002544_pt1 | contig 21809 bp, 12 predicted proteins | sample Lox_Sample_31_FD_207151 | JGI IMG/M metagenome (GOLD analysis project Ga0335077, IMG submission 207151) | Soil microbial communities from Loxahatchee National Wildlife Refuge, Florida, United States - Lox_Sample_3.1 | ecosystem: Environmental > Terrestrial > Soil > Wetlands | place: USA...
CCGATGCTCAAATAAAGAAATGCAAACAAGAGTGGTCAGTTTCGGTTAGCTGTCGAAAAACCGCCACATCACTAGCAATCGGGGACGGCGCGTCTGGCAAGATCGTGAGAGATAACGCCTGGTTGAATCACTCTGCGTGAGAAATTACTCAAGATGATATGTACCCCATGCGAAGGTAAGCTTTGTATTGCAACTGCGACCCTTTACCTCCCAAACCGTCTTGCCGGACTTCTTGCCAAGCACGTAAGGCATAATCGCTGAGAAATAGGAACCGTCTGCCGCAGCTTTCGTGATGTCGTGGTGCCTCTCACCGTAACTTTCAGAGTCAATCATTAGCTCCTCATTTGGCTGAAATCCACTCCCTTGAATAAACGTTAATTCTCCGTTGGGTGTTGCGATGATGGATTCCAGCCTGCAGCCTTTATCCGTCGTGAAGTTCGGAAAAGGCACTGCGGCCACGAAACCCTTCAAATGTGCCTCATCATCAGAGATCAATGCAAAACGCTTTGGTTCGGCTTTTCCCGCGAAGACGATCAAATCGATCGGGTCATTGGGCCCGTTGCCCTGACAGGTATCTACGCGACCCGCGCATATCGCTCTTCCATTGGCATCCAGCGTCACGCCTTCAAGATTCTTGATGATCGAACCGTCTATCTGAACTTGGAACAAAGTATAGGTGGAACTCTTGGGAAGTCCCGTCGCATATAGGCCATATTTCACCAATGTGCGGTCTGGGGTTTGCGACCGGCTGATTTCCTTCAAAGACAGCTCCACTCCGGGACTGTTCATGCTTTTCCCAAAATTTTTCTGGAGTCTGGCCAGTCGTTCCAGTTTTTCCCTTTGCTCCGGCGTCAGATCTTGGACGGTATTACGTGCTGACTGCGAGCCTTCCTGAGCGAGATCATGTTTCTGCCCGCTCGGACTGGTTTGTGCCAACAGTACAACACTGCCAGTCAGCGATAGCGCGATTACGAAGTGCAAGAACTCTTTCATACGAGAATCGTATCTGCCTTAATCACGCGTCATTCTACGCCGGTCTCTCAGGATTGTGTAAGCTCCTAATGTGCCATGGGAATTCTGATTCAGTCCGGCTGTCGGCTGTCCGTCGCTGGCGGGCGACAGCCTTCCGGACGTCCCTCAAACCCCAACCTATCACTTCAGCTTAGCCGCTGCGGGGCTTGCCCTTACTTGCTCAGCTCTCCGGTGCTCTTCCATTTGTAACCGCACTGCTTTGACTTCCCTGCCCTGGCCGCCAATAATTGAGGCTGTACGCATGGATATCTACGAGCAAATCGTTGAGCTGCGGCGGCAAGGACGCCGTGGTGCTGTCGCCACTATTACGAACGTGCGCGGCTCCATCCCCTCGTTCCAAACCGCCAAGATGCTGGTGCGCGATGACGGTTCGATCGCCGGGACCATTGGCGGCGGCTGCGTGGAAGCCGAGGTGTGGCAGGCGGCGCGCGAGGTGATGGAAGAGGAGAAACCGCGCACCCTCACCTTCAATCTCAACAACAATCCCAAGTACGATACTGGCCTGGTCTGCGGCGGCACGCTGGACGTGTTCATCGAACCTGTGCTTCCACCTGCGCTGCTGTACATCTTTGGGGCGGGGCACGTTGCCTACAATCTGTACAAAGTTGCGGCGATCGCTGGTTTCGATGTGGTGGTGGTCGACGACCGCGAGGCCTACGCGAACCGCGAGCGTTTTCCTGAAGCGCGCGAAGTCGTCGCCGAGGACTTTGAAACGGCGACGGCGCGCTTGGACCCGCCCGAGACATCGCACATCGTCATCGTCACTCGCGGGCATCGCGACGACATGCGCATTCTGCGCTGGGCAGTCAACACGCGCGCCCGGTATCTGGGAATGATCGGCTCCAAGCGCAAGACCATTTCCATCTACAAAGAGCTGGAGAAGGAAGGCATCCCCGCCGGGAAGTTTGCCCACGTTCACGCTCCGGTGGGACTGGAGATCGGTGCGGTCACGCCGGAAGAGATTGCCGTTGCCATCGTCGCCGAAATGATTGCAGTGCGGCGCCAGGCGGCAACGAACGTTCCCAGCAAGATGTATTCCTACCCTCCAACGTTCACGGCCGAACACGATGAGCAGGACGCCGTGGAAGAAAGCAGCAATTAGCAGCCAGCACCTGCGCCATTTTTTTGTTCAGCGGTTGCCTTCCGGTTCGGAGGCTATCGATACTCCCGGCTCCCGCGGTTACGAAGGTACATGTACTTTCGTAATCTTGACAGCGGGCGATTTCGTGCTAGGCTTCGATTAGAGGTGCTCCGCAGGCTGCGGAGATGTGTCTCTTCGCCTTTCTCGCAGGGGCGAAGAGATGAGTGAATTGGCTGTTCGCCTCGGAAGTGCCTCCCAGGAGGCCCCGGCGACGGGTCAGGTCTTTCACAATTTGATCGCTGCCGACCTGCTCAGGAAGGCAGTGCGCAGCGGATGCTGAGTCAACGAACAGAAACGTTGACGACGACCGGCCAGGATAAGTGGCCTGGAATGAATACTTTGCTATAAGTGCTTGCGTATCAGATGTTTGCATCAAAAACGACAAGGGATCCCCTCTAACTTCCTTATTGTCAATATCTTGCAAAATGGGGAGTGGGTGGGGGTTAGTGCGTTGGAACCGCCGTCGCAGGCCTCTTGGAGTTTGTGGAGGCGGTTGCACAGCCAACGTGAGAGGGATGCCGCTCACCGCCAGTTGCGAGTTGCCAGTTGCTTCTTCTATCTTCGAGCCATGGCGCTTGCCCCTAGCATCTGCGGAGTGATTCTCGCGGCCGGGTTCTCCACTCGCATGGGCCGCGACAAGGCGCTGCTGCCCTGGCCTCCTGTAGCTGAGGGTACTCCCGTGGCGAACACCTTTCTGGGGGCGAGCGTTGACCTGCTTCAGGCCTACTCCGACCTCGTGATCGTCGTGGCAGGGAAAAACGAGGCGTCCATCGAACCGATCGCCTACGCCCACGGTGGATTCATCGCCGTTAATCGGCAGCCTGAGCGCGGGCAGTTCAGCTCGCTGCAAGTGGGAATGCAGGAAGTCCTGAATCGCGGACGTGATGCGGCGCTGATCGCGCTCATCGATCATCCCCCGGTGTTGCCCAGCACGGTTGAGACGCTGCGCGATGTCTTCCTGAATTCTGATCCGGAGGTTTGGGCTGTGGTTCCTGAGGTGCGGCGCGGCGAAGAACTGGTGCACGGGCATCCTATCCTCATCGGCCGGGAAATGATTGAAGCATTTCTCCGAGCTCCAACGGATTCCACGGCCCGCGATGTCGAGCATCGCTATCAGCAGCACATTCGGTATGTCGCGGTGGATGACGCTCGCGTCGCGATGAGCGTCGATACTCCGGAAGACTATGAGCGACTGATCAGCGCAGACCTGATCTCTTCGGAGAAGCAGTTTTGAGTTCGACCGGCCTGAGAGGGCAAGCTACGCACTTCATCGAGTCGGTACTCGCTACGAAACCAGCCACTGCGGTCTTCGACTGTGACGGTACGCTGTGGAGCGGCGACGCCGGTCGGGACTTCTTCTATTGGGAGATCGAGCGCGGGCTGGTGAGCCGCGATGTCGGCGAATGGGCGCGCACGCGCTACGTGGAGTATGAGGCCGGCAGGGTCGGCGAAGTGGAGATGTGCGGCGAGATGGTTACGCTCAATAGCGGGATTTCGCACGAATACTTGCTAATGGCCGCTGCTCAGTTTTACGACGAGGTCGTCAGGCAGCGAGAATTTCCAGAGATGCGCGAGTTAATTTTGCACCTACGGGCGCATGGCTGCGAGGTGTGGGCGGTCTCCTCCACGAACAATTGGGTTGTGGAAGTTGGGGCTGGGCGCTTCGGCATCGCCGCTGATCATGTCATCGCGGCTTGCGTGCACCTCGATGATGGATACGCCTCTAATCGCCTCATCCGCGTTCCAACCGACGAACTCAAGGCAACGGCGATTCGTGAGTTGATCGGCAGACCGGTTGACGCGGTCTTCGGCAACTCAGTGCACGACGTTGCGATGTTGGAGATGGCTAAATACCCAGTCTGCGTGAGTCCGACCCACGAACTGGAGCAGACCGCACGAGAACGCGGATGGCGCATGTATTGGCCTGCGGCTGACTGATGGAAATTAGGTTGCGATGGAGAACAGATTGCTTTCCAATTCTTCTTCGGGCACGGCATCGAGATCGATCCAGCCCTCCAGCGGCAGCGAGTCCACTGGAAGGTGTTCCTTCCAGATCGAGAAGCGCAACCTGATGCGGCTTCCCTCTTGCGCGCCGATCAGCTCGAAGGGAATGCGGAATTCGAAGATTTCAGCCAGCGCAACTTCGACCCCGCTCATCGTCGATTCGCCGATTTGCGAGAACCTGGCCAGAATGCGGCGCTCCTCCCCATTGGTGAGTGCCCATTTCTCCGGCGTCTTTCCGAGTGCATCGACGGTGAGACGATAGGAATCTACCGGTGACTTGCGATCGTGCCCGTCGCGTCGCACCTCGATATTTACTACCAAACGATAAGCGTCCTCAGGCAGCGTGTGATGAAAGTCGAGACGCCCTGAGACAGAATCGGCATTCACTCCCGCGTAAACCGCGTCCAGCAGAAACTGCTTGCCGTGCATCGCCATGGAACGCTGGTCTGCGGTGAAGCTGGCGGCGCCCATCCACTCGAAATAGCCGCTCACCAGGCCATCCACCTTGGCACGTACATAGGCGGTCTGCGGAAGATAGCTGGGACGAAGCACGCCAGTGATGATGGGCGTATTTAGTTCCTCGGGCGGAACGCCCTCCAACGCGTGGTAAACGTTGGAGAGATGTTTGCGGTAGAGTTCGTCAAAGTCGCGGTCATTGGCGGAGTGATGCTCCGGACCATACCACCAGTTCCAGTCGCTGCCCTCAGCAATCAGCAGCTCTTCCCAGGCAAGATTGCGCTGCTGGGCCGAAACCCGATGCGAATGGCGGTCGTAGTAATCGCGCGCTTCCGCCAGGAGGTCCCAGGAACGGTTGTCTTCCGGCGACCCGATCCATACGTCGAGGTTGGCGTTGATCCATGAGCCTGGAACCAGCCGCCGCAGTTGCCCGAAGTCGCTTTCCTTATGGCGGGCGATGGCTTCGCTGATAGTGACCGCTTCGACCTGCGGGTCGCGCTGTACCGCATCATAAAAGCGCCTCAGGAATTCGCGGCCTGATTGGGGGTAGTATTCCCAAGCGTTTTCGCCGTCAAGGATGATTGAAACAACTGCCGTCTTACCTTTATCCAAAACAGGTTGCGCGGAATCCTTAATGCTTTGGATGAGATGAGTGGCAGCCTCCGCGGCAGGCATCCCGGAATAGACGAAGCCAATCAAGTCCGAGAGGTGATGATCGCGAAAGACCAGGTGCATCCGCGTGTCGTCGTTCTCGTAGCGGTAGATGTTGTATAGCCGTTCAGGCCCATCGCCCTGAAGTTGCTCGCCGTTGTGGCGTATGAAGTGGAAGTCGAGGGAGCGGCCGAGGACACCTTCGTCGGTGGCCATCCACTGAACGCCCTGCTTGTATGCCAGAGTCAGCGTCTCCTCAGAGACACTTCCCTCGGATGGCCACAATCCCCTGGGACGAACTCCGAAGAGCGCCTCGTGCGAGTCGAGGGCGCGCCGAATCTGGAGCGTTGCATCGTCAGGATGGCGGAAGCGCCGCGTGGGAAGATTCAACCCAGGCGAAGACTGCGCGCCGACATTGGTGTCACACAGCAGCGGCAGAATCGGGTGATAGTACGGAGCGGCGGACAGCTCGATCGACCCACTCTTGGCAGCCTCAGCATACGCTGGCAATACCCTCGCGAGGAACTCGCCCTCCTTGGCAATTACGAGTTCTTGGTCTTCAGGGCCAAAATCTTCGCCCTTCTGCACCAGAGCCGCTATGTCGGGCTCGGCGAGCAAATATTCGTCGAACCACGCCAGTTGGGACAGGACTTGCAGGTCGGCATAGTCCCGCGTCACGAAATATGAATCAGGTCCTTCAGGACGATCGCAGGTAGCCCGGTATCGCTCCCATAGTTCTCGGTATCGCGGATAGCGTCCGATCATGTTAACCGGGTTCGCCTGAAACAGATATCGCAGAGCAAACTGGCGGTCCGACGGGGTGAGCTCCGCAGCTGGCTTGGCCACCAGGTTGAAGAATGGGTCATGCGCCTGCCCCGAAACGTAGTCCTGAATTTGGCTCACCAGCGAAGGCACCAGGTTGAAGTTCTGATGGACGCCGGGAAACTCGCCAACCAGCTTCACCATCCCGTAGTAGTCCTTGAGGGCGTGCAGCCGGGCCCAGGGAAGACGGTACTCGCCGGTCACCATGTCTTTGTAGAACGGCTGGTGCATGTGCCAAAGAAGCACCAACCGGATTTTCGAGGAAGTTGCGGTCATCGCGTCCAGGTTTGCGCACCAAGTCTAACAGGCAATCGAGCGCGTGGAGTTGGCCGTCTCTGTGCAGACTTGTGGAAAAAATTTCGGCACTGCCGAAAGCGACTTGGTTACCAGCGATGCAGACAGTTCAAACGCAGTTGGTTGCCTCTATGGTGACAAGGGTCCTCGGGCCTACCGCCTGGTTCGGTTGACGCAACTTTGAGACTTCCGATTTTGCGGCCTCATTGGTGGAGAACATCTCATAGGAATCGAATTCGTCTGCAACGACGGGAGTCAGCGCCAGGTCGGTATACTCGCACGCCTTGGGATCGCGCTTCAACTGTTGGCGGTAGCTGCCCAGACGTACGATTTGCCGCGCCAGGCGCATATGTTTCCAAACCAGCTCGATAACATAGCGTGGATAGAAAACAAATGGGCTCTCCCGCGGCAGCGTCGGCCGCCGCTCCCTGCGGTATTTCCGTCGCAGATATCCGCCTTGCAGGGGATGCACTCTCTCGAGAGCGATGCAGCCCCAGTACCAGCTCAGCAGGAAGAGCATGTTGCCGGGATTGCTGTTGGTGGCTGTTGCGCGACGCATCACCGTCTTCATGTGCTGGGGCGTGTAGTAGGTCTTCCAGGCCTCCTGATAAACCTCCTCCCATTGTTCGCGCGACATGGTGGGATGGGCCGCGGTCACGTGCTCGAGGTCGTATTTGTTGAGGTCTGGATCAAGGTAAGCGCCCGCCTTGTATAAGCGCTGATGGTCCTCGGAGCCGGGCAGAGGCGTCAGACAGTGAAACTCCAGCAAGTCGATTGGAAGCTCGCGCTGGATAATCTTGATGTCGCGGATGATCGACTCCGGCGTGTCGTTGGGAAAGCCGAGGATGTATCCGGCAAATACCGTTGTACCGGCGTGCTTCCAGGCCAAGAGCATCTTTCGGTATTCCGTGATCTTGTTTTGCTTCTTGCGCGCGCCCAGCAGGCTGTCGGGATTGATGCTCTCCAGCCCGATGAACACTCGCGCCACACCTGCACGACCGGCTTTTTCGATGAAGTGTGGTAGCCGGTGACACATCGTGTCCACCTGGATGATGAACTTGATGTTTAGCTTTTCCTGCTCACGCATCTTAATCAGGCGATCGAAGATGCTTTCCCAGTGCGCGTTGCGCGCAAAGTTGTCGTCGGTGATGAAGAAGCGATTGATCCCTTGGGCGAGGTTGCGACGGACGATCTGCTCCACATCGTCGGCCGAGCGGCGTCGCGACTTCCGCCCCTGCACATTGATGATGGTGCAGAACGAGCACAGAAACGGGCATCCGCGTCCGGCGTCAAAGCTGGTCATGCTGCCACCCGTACGCTTGATGCGCGATACGGGCAGCATGGGCAGGGTGGCGCCAGGCAGCGATGGCAGATCGTTCATGTAGTTGTAGATGGGCCTCAGTTTTTCGTTCCATGCGTCAAGCAAGATCTCACCGAAGCGCCCTTCGGCTTCACCGGCAAAAATTGAAATACCCAGATTCAGAGCTTCCCGGAGCTCGGGCGTCAGATCCGGCAACATAGCCAGGCAGCCGGAGACATGAAAGCCGCCCAAACAGACTTGGACGCCTTCCGCTCGCAAAATACGAGCTATGTCCATGGCCCGTGGAAACTGATTCGACTGCACTCCAACAAGGGCGACGAGGCTTCGCTTTTCGCGGAGCCGCCGCGCAATGCGGCGGGGATGAACGCGCGAGTTTGTCTCGTCCATCGCCGAGATCTCGATTTCGACGTCATCTCCAAGGATGCGACGTTCCTTGCACTCAAGCGCCAGACCATTCATTACGGCAAGTGTGTTGGATGGGATAGCGGAGCGGAACCACTGGATCACATAGCCGTCGTCGTCATAATGCGACGGTTTTAGCAACACAAGGGAGAATCTCTTCCGTTCTGGCCGCGCTGTGTGCATACCTGTCGCCGGAATTCGAAATTCGCGTAAGAATAAACCATTCCGGAGCACTTTAGCTAATTCTTGGCATGTATTTTGGATGATGGAATCAAGTCTTGAACAGACGACAGATAGCGCCGCCGACGCGTTGCGTTTGTTAAACGCCTGCTTCATTGGGCTGTTGCTCCCTGCTACCCTTCCGCTACACTAGGTTTTTGTGCGCATCCTCACCCGCTACATCTTGAAGGAGGTCGCCTCCCACGCACTGCTGGGCGTGGCGCTATTTACCTTCATCATCTTCATGCGGGATCTGGGCCGGCTGCTAGAGTTGATTGTCCGCAACAGTGCTCCACTGCCCAGCGTGGCCGAAATCTTCCTTTTCACACTGCCGACCACATTCACCATCACCCTTCCCATGGGAGTGCTGGTCGGTATCCTGGTTGGCCTAAGCCGCCTTGCAGCGGACAGCGAGGTTACCGCCATGCGGGCCAGCGGCATTGGCGCGGGAATGTTCGTCCGCACGATTGCCATCTTTGCAATTGCCGCATGGTTGCTGGGAATGCTCAACAGCATTTATGTGGCGCCCAAGTCCGCCGATAGGCTCGACCGTCTGCAGGCACGGCTTCGATCGTCGCAGGCCTCCTTCGAGGTCCAGCCGCGGGTCTTCTACGAAGAATTCAAGAACGTTGTGCTTTACGTACAGGACGCTGTCCCTTCCAGTGGAAAGTCGCTATGGCGAGGGATCTTCCTGGCTGATATCAGCGATCCCGCATCGCCGAAGATTACCCTGGCACAACGCGGCGCGTTGTTGAGCGACGCGCCCGACAAGCTCCGCCTCCATCTAGAGGACGGCACACAGCAGGAGATGATTCCTCAAGCGAAAGACCAGTATTCGATTACGACTTTCGAAAGCACCGAGATTCCGATTCAAATGCCCAGCAGCTCCGACCGTGCACCCCATGATCTGCTGCCAGTGGCTGAGTTGGGGTTGCACGATTTACTGAAGAATGCCGCCCTGGAAGATCAGGAAGCAGATCGACTTCGCGTCATCAATCCCCCCGTCTCAGGTTCTCGCCGGTTGGCCGCCCGATACTACCGGATCGAATTTCAACGGCGCTTTGCACTACCCGCAGCGTGCCTGGTACTGGCGATGGTCGGCATCCCTCTGGGCTTGTCGGCGCGAAAGGGCGGAAAGAGCACAGGCTTCGTGCTAACCATTCTGCTCGTGTTCGTGTACTACTTCTTCTCCCTGACCGGTGTTTCGCTGGCACGACAGGGAAAGGTGACTCCCTGGCAGGGGGTGTGGGCCGGCAACATCTTCTTCTTCTTTTGCGGACTGGTCTTATTGTGGCGGGTCGATCGCATGCCCATCGAGATCGTTAGTTTGGGCGGACTCTGGAAATCGATCAAGGGCAAACTGTCCGCGCTGGGGAGTCGTCAGTCAGCAATTGAAGCGCGGGTTGTCAGAGCCGCCTCGGGGGGCCACAGGAGACGCTTCGGGGCCCGGTTTCCGCTGATCCTCGATGACATGATCCTGCGTGATTTCGCGCTTTATCTGGTGATGATCCTTGCCACTGCTCTGATCATTGTCCTGGTCTTCACGTATTTTGAGCTGCTTACCGATATCATGCGCAATCGCATTCCTGCCATCATTCAGGCCGAATATTTGTGGAATGTGAGTCCTTCTCTCATCTATCTGATTTCTCCGTTGGCAGTCATGCTCGCGGTACTCATCACTTTTGGACTTATGGAGAAAGCAAGCGAACTGACCGCCATGAAGGCCAGCGGCGTAAGCATCTATCGAGCAACCTTGCCAGTGGTGGTATTGAGCCTTCTTCTGGCGACAGGACTGTTCATTTTCGACCAGGTGTACATCCCGCACACCAACCGCCAGCAGGAGATTCTGCGCAACCAGATCAAAGGGAAGCCTGCCCAAACCTACCTGCAGGCCGGTCGCAAATGGATTTTTGGGCAGAACAACAACATCTACTATTACCAGGTCTTCGATCCCGATACCGACCACTTCGGTGGCATTTCGATCTTCGAGTTCGATCCCAAGACTTTCCAGCTTACGCGTCGCATCCATGCTGAACGTGCAAACTGGGACGAGAACCTCAAGAAATGGGTTTTCCAGACAGGCTGGGCGCGAACGCTGAATGGTGCTTCCATTCAGGAATTCCAGACCTTTGACGTCGCCACCTTCGGCGAGCTGCATGAAGAGCCAGGTTACTTCAAGAAGGAAGTGAAGCAGTCCTCGGAGATGAACTACGAGGAGCTGCAGCGCTACATCGGCGACTTACAGCAGGGCGGCTTCGACACCGTGCGGCTCAAGGTACAGTTGCAGAAGAAAATCGCTTTCCCCTTGATCACCCTGGTGATGGCAATCCTGGCGATCCCGTTTGCGGCCTCGGGACACCGCGGTGGGGCCCTGGCTGGCGTGGCCATCGCCATCGGGATCGCGATTGTGTATTGGGTCACAGCAGGCGTCTTTGAGGCGATGGGAGCGGCCAATCAGCTTCCCGCCTTGATCGCAGCCTGGGCGCCGGATTTCATCTTCGCCCTTGCCGGTGGATACATGCTGCTCAGAGTGCCGACATAACGCCGACAGCGCACGAATCAACTTTCTTCGCGGTTCATCTAAAGCTATTTGAGCCGTACGGCGTTCTGATTGTCGGCAATGCTCGAAAACCTGCGTCCGCTAGTTCCCTATCTTCGCAAGTACCGCACGACCTATTGGATCGGCGCTTTATGTGTGCTGGGCAACAACTGTGTCTGGATTCTGTTTCCGCAGGTCATCCGCTGGGCCATCAACGACCTGAACCGCGGCGTCACTACCTCCAAGCTCCTGACCTATTCGGGGTACCTGCTTGCTGTCGCCGGCACCAAAGCGATCTTTCAGTTTCTAACCCGCTGGATACTCATCGGAGTTTCGCGGGAGATCGAATTCGACCTGCGTAACGACCTGTTTGCGCACCTCGAGCGCCTTTCGTACAGCTTTTACCAGCGAACGCGCACCGGCGACATCATGGCCCGCGCCACCAACGACCTGAATGCGGTTCGCATGCTGCTGGGGCCGGGCATCATGTACACCGCCAACACGGTGGTGTTTACCGCGGGGGCGCTGGCGTTCATGCTGAGCATCAGCCCGCGGCTTACCTTCTTCGCCTTCGCACCGCTGCCCATCGTCAGCATTGTGGTGCAGTATTTCGGGCACCGCATCCACGAGCGCTTTGAGCGCATCCAGGCCATGTTCTCCGAGATCTCGGCCCGGGCCCAGGAGAATTTCTCCGGCGCGCGCCTGATCCGCGCCTACGTACAGGAGGAGCCGGAGATCGAAAACTTCGAGCGCGACAACACCGAATACATTGCTCGCAGCCTCAAACTGGTTCGTCTGATGGGAATGCTCTGGCCGACGCTGGAGTTGCTGCTCGGGGTCGCCATCGTCATCGTGCTCTGGGTGGGAGGCCGCGAGGTGCTACTGCATCGCATCAATCTCGGCGACTTCGTAGCCTTCAACACGTATATGGTGCAGCTCACCTGGCCGGTCATTGCGCTCGGCTGGGTCATCAACATCTTCCAGCGCGGTCTGGCATCCATGGGTCGCATCGAAAGCATTCTGGCCGAGCAGCCGGAGATTAGCGACGCCGGTGTTCCGTCGAAGGGCGCTCCCACGAATATCCGCGGCGACATCGACTTCCGCGACCTCAGCTTCCGCTACGGCCAGACTCTGGTCGCGGTCGAGCGCGGAGAGCGCCGGCACGGCAATGAGAACGTGCTGAGGCACGTTAATCTGCACATTCCTGCCGGTACCAGCCTGGCCATCGTTGGACCAACAGGATCAGGCAAGTCCACGCTGGTTTCGCTCATTCCGCGCATCTATGATGCGGCTGACGGGTCCGTCCTTATCGATGGCCGGCCGATCCGCGAATTTCCTCTCCAAGTGCTTCGCCGCAATATCGGATTCGTCCCGCAGGAGACCTTTCTGTTCAGCGACACCGTCCGTGATAACGTAGCCTTCGGCGTCGATAACGCCACCGATGCCGACGTGCGCCGGGCCGCCGAGGCCGCCAGCATCGCGGCAGAGATCGAGAGCTTCCCCGACGGCTACAACACACTGGTCGGCGAGCGCGGGCTGACGCTCTCCGGCGGTCAGAAGCAACGCACCGCTATCGCGCGCGCCTTAATTCGCAATCCGCAAATCCTGGTGCTCGACGATGCCCTATCCAGCGTGGATACGCAGACTGAAGATCGCATCCTCAATCATCTGCGCGAGATCATGGAGGGGCGCACGACGATATTCATCTCACACCGCGTCTCAACTGTGCGCAATGCCGATCGAATCGCGGTGCTGCACCAGGGCTGTATCGTCGAGTACGGAACTCATGACGAGCTGATCGAGCGCAACGGATACTACACTGAGCTCTACAACAGGCAGTTGTTAGAGGAGGAACTAGAGACAGTCTGAGGCGCCGTGGTGTCGCGGTTTTGGGGCGCGCTAATGGCCGGAATTATGCCGCGGTCGCAGATTCTTCCCGCCGCATCTCCAGCGGTACCGTCTGCTGCCTCTCACGATAGCGTTTCGGGGTTATGCCAACGATATGGCGGAAGACGCTCGTGAAGTGGCTTTGGGTCTCGAAGCCCACCTGAGTGGCAACGCCGGCCAGCGCGAGCCCGTTGTCGCGCAAGAGCTCCTGGGCCCGCTCCACCCGCTGCCGCATGACATACTGGTGCGGTGTGGTGCCGGTGCTCATCTTGAATAGCTTGGAAAAGTAGTATTGACTCATACCAACTGTTTTCGCCAGTTGGGCTACCGAAACTTCCCGGGCAATGTTCTCCCGGATATAGGCAAACACCCGCTGCAACCGCCACGGCGGCAAGCCGCCGACCGCTTCCACGGCTGCAAGGCTGGACTCCAAGTAAGCGTCAATCACTTCCTGAGTGTGCTCCTCGTCCAGGGAGTGAACCGCCAAGACCAGGACGTTCATGCCTTCCAGACGGGCGCCCACGCTGGCCGAGTGAGGATCGTTGCACAGGGCAGCGCGGATACCCGGAACCTTGTTGGCGGCCACGGATGCGCCTACGGCACGGCTGGTGATGATGATGCCGCGCTCGGTGTCGTGGCGTAGCACACAAATGGCCACCTGCTCGGCATAGTCTGGGCGCTCGTGTGACGTGATGGAGGGTGCAGCGTCGATGACGGTGTGCCCGGCCTCAACCAGCATCGCGGTGAAATGCTCTCTTGCTTCATGACCTGCGTAATCGGACGCGATTGCAATGCGCACTTTCCCTGGTCCTCCGTTCGTCAAATGCTTAGGGCTTCATCGGAAGCAGCTGGCCGGAACGGCAGTACTGAAGCAGCCGCGATGCAGTTCGGCTTCATTCATCAGCGTCATGCGGCCTCTCCCCTGATAATGATGCACCTAAGTGCCGTCCAGATGCCCCGTTCATCTCATATTCACCACAGGTCAGGAAATAGTTCCCAGAGATAAGGTGGCCTGGGCGTGCGGTCAGGTGGCCGCAACCAAACAGTAATAATGCGGTGGGGAACCGCAACTCGCGATACACTTCCAGCTTTGGAGTTTTGATGCCGTGGCCCAAGCAATGGAGAACGATATCGCCTTCAATCATCCTGCCCCAGGAGGCCCCGGCATTCCGCCCCGTTGGACCAGAGGCTCGAAGGACGCGGTTGGGACCGCCTACTCGACTTCAAGCCGAATCTGGTACACGCTCGCCAATGGTGTCGTCACGGAATGCTATTACCCGACCATAGACTCGCCGCAAGTCCGAGACCTGCAATACCTCGTCAGCGATGGAGTAACCTTCTTCCATGACGAGCGTCGGAATATGTCGTCCACGGTCGAAACCGTTGGCCCGGCAGGACTGGGATTTAAGCTCACCAACTGCGACCGCGAAGGCCGCTACACCATCGAGAAGCAGGTCATTGGCGATCCTCACCTGAGCTGCCTCCTGGTCCACACCAAATTTAATGTTGTGCCGGAATGGCAGGGTCGTCTGCATCTCTACGTGCTTTGCGCACCCCACCTCGAGATCGGCGGATGGCACAACAACGGGATCGTCTTGAATAAGCACGGACGGAGAGTGCTCGTGGCTTATCGTGACGATAAGTACCTCACTCTGGCGGCCACCGCGCAATTCATCCGGTTATCCTGCGGCTATGTCGGAGTCAATGACGGCTGGACCGACCTGTCTCATAACTTTGAGATGGATTACGACTATGACTGCGCCATGGACGGCAACATTGCGCTTACAGCAGAGATCGATCTTTCACGCGGCTACGAGTTCACCCTCGGCCTGGCCTTCGGACACACCAGACATAATTCCACGGCTACGGTGCTTCAGTCGCTGAGCATCCCTTTCGATACCGCCCTGAAAAGCTTCACCGACCAGTGGGACCGTACTAGGAAGCGCCTGTCCCTGTTGGACAAGATCAATCCTCGCGATTCTGCACTTTTCCGCCACAGCGTGGGTCTTCTGCTGACCAATGAGGACAAGATTTATCCCGGCGCCATGATTGCCAGTTTGAGTATCCCGTGGGGCGAAGATAAGGGGGATGACGATCTCGGCGGATATCACCTGGTTTGGACCCGCGACATGGTCAACAGCGCCACTGCGTTGCTGGCGGTAGGCGACGCTGCCACCCCGCTGCGCGCGCTTATCTACCTGGCCGTCACCCAGCGGGAAGACGGCGGCTTTTACCAGAACTTCTGGATCGATGGCGAACCGTACTGGACGGGCGTGCAACTGGACGAGGTCTCATTTCCCATCATCCTGGCCTGGAGGCTGTGGAAAGCCAATGCGCTGGGCAATTTCGATCCCTATGTCACAGTGGTACGCGCTTGTGGGTACCTGATTCGCAAAGGTCCAGCCACGCCCCAGGAGCGCTGGGAAGAGGCGGCAGGCTATTCTCCGTCGACGCTGGCGGTGAACATAGCGGCCCTGATCTGCGCCGCCGAGTTTCTGGAGGCCCGCGGCGAAAAGCGGTCGGCCGACTTCGTACGTGGTTATGCGGATTTCCTGGAGTCGCACGTCGAGAAGTGGACGGTTACCAACAGCGGGACCTTGGTTCCGGGAATCACGCGACACTACATTCGCATCAATCCTGCCATCAGCCGCGAGGGCGCACAGGGCGACGAAGACCCCGATAGCGGCCAATTGACCCTGGCCAACCAGCGGCCGGGCGATCGCGCCACGTATCCCGCTAAGGACATCGTGGATGCCGGTTTCCTGGAATTGGTGCGTTTTGGCGTGCGGAAGCCGGGTGACCCGCTGATTGAAGATTCGTTAAAGGTTGTCGATGCCGTGCTGAAGGTGGACACTCCAAAGGGACCATGCTGGAAGCGCTATAATCACGACGGTTACGGCCAGCGCGACGATGGAGGCTCGTTCCAGGGCTGGGGCGTCGGACGGCCGTGGCCCTTGCTGACGGGCGAACGCGGTACCTATGAACTGGCCGCGGGTCGGGACGTAGGTGTCTATCTGACGGCCATCGAGAACTTCATCACCGGCGTCGGATTGATTCCGGAGCAAGTCTGGGACGGCCCCGACATGCCGAATAAGTATCTGTTCCCCGGAGGCCCAACGGGTGCAGCTAACCCCTTGATGTGGGCGCACTCCGAATATGTGAAATTACTGCGCTCCGTCGTGGACAAGCGGATCTTTGACCTCATCGAGCCGGTGGCCCAACGATATCGCAACGATCACCCGCGTCCGGTAATCGAAGTATGGAAGATCAATCGTCAGGTCCGCCGTGTTCCAGCGGGAGGCTTGTTGCGAGTGCAGGCTTCTTCTGAGTTCGTCCTACACTGGAGCAGTGACGGATGGAAGACGGTGCAAGACACGCCCTCCACGCCGACAGCAGTGAAAGTCGAGTTCGTCGACATCGAGGTGGCAGCAACCCAGACCGCGCCGATAGTCTTTACCTTCTATTGGCCCTTGGACGGCAATTGGGGCGGAGTGGATTATCACGTTGATGTGATACCGGCAACGCAACCTGCTTCGAAAAGCAGAAAGGTGGGACCGAGTGAGTAGCCAAGTGGAAGCACCAGCTCAAGACAAGCGTGGAATTGAAACCCAGACGCCAGAGAAGCAGCTCGAAACTCTCTGCATCAACACCATTCGCACGCTTGCGATGGATGCGGTACAGAAAGCCAACAGCGGCCATCCCGGAGCACCGATGGGGCTGGCGCCGCTGGCCTATACGCTCTGGACCCGTTACATGCGCTACAACCCGCGCAATCCTCACTGGCCGGGCCGTGACCGCTTCATTCTGTCGAACGGACATGCCTGCATGCTGCAGTACGCCATGCTGTATCTGACCGGTTACGACCTGTCGCTCGACGACATCAAGCAGTTCAGGCAATGGGATTCGAAGACGCCAGGTCATCCCGAATATGGCCTCACTCCCGGCATCGAAGCCACCACCGGACCGTTGGGTCAGGGGTGCGGAAATTCCGTGGGCATGGCCATTGCCCAGCGCTGGCTGACTTCGTATTTCGGCAGGGGTAGCCAGAATCCTTTCGACTACCGAATCTACGCGATTTGCGGTGACGGATGCCTGATGGAGGGCGTGAGCAACGAAGCTGCCTCCGTCGCCGGGCATCTCGGGCTTTCCAACCTCATCTGGTTTTATGACAACAACCACATCACCATTGAGGGCAGCACATCGTTGGCCTTCAGCGATGACGTGGCCCTGCGCTTCGAGGCGTGGCATTGGAACGTGTTGCATGTCAGCGACGTCAACAACCTCGAGATGCTGGACGTGGCCATCCAGGCCGCGCAAAGGGAACCCGCACGCCCGACGCTGGTGATCGTCGATACCCACATTGGCTACGGCGCGCCCCACCGCCAGGACACCAAGGAAGCCCACGGCGAGGCACTGGGCGAAGACGAGGTGCGCCTCACCAAGATTGCCTATGGCTGGCCGCCGGATGCGCACTTCCTGGTCCCGGACGAAGTGAAAGAGTATATGGGCAGAGCCGTGGCGCGCGGTGGGAAGTTGGAACAGGAGTGGAAAGGCCGCTACGACGCATGGGCAACGCAATTTCCCGATCTCGCCAAGAATTGCCAGCAGATGTTGCACCGGGACTTGCCGGATGGCTGGGACAAGGACATCCCAACCTTTCCTGCCGACGCCAAGGGAATGGCCACGCGCGAGTCCGACAATAAGGTGCTGAACGCGGTCGCCAAGAACGTCCCCTGGCTGCTCGGAGGAGCCGCCGACCTCTATCCTTCGACCAAAACGCTGATTGACCGTACGACGAACTTCGAGAAGGGCGACTACAGCGGTCGCAACTTTCACTTTGGTATCCGCGAGCACGCGATGGGCGCGATCGTGAATGGCATGACCCTTTCGTGTCTGCGTGCGTACGGAGCAACTTTCTTCATCTTCTCCGACTACATGCGCCCGGTTCTTCGCCTGGCGGCGATCATGGATCAGCCGGCGGTCTTCATCTATACCCATGATTCGTTCTGCCTGGGAGAAGACGGACCGACCCACCAGCCGATCGAACATCTCATATCTGTCCGTGCGATTCCGCGGATTCTTCTCTTTCGTCCGGCAGACGCCAACGAGGTCGCCGAGGCATGGCGTTACATTATGCCGCTGAAGAATATTCCTGTAGCGTTGATCCTCACTCGGCAGGCCGTTCCGACTTTTGATCGCACAAAGTATGCTTCCGCGGCTGGATTGGCGAAGGGCGCTTACGTCATGGCCGATTCCGGCGGCACGCCCGACATCATCCTGATGGGAACTGGGTCGGAAGTGCAGCTCTGCGTGGCCGCCTACGAGCGGCTTAGCGCCGAAGGCTTGAAAGCGCGCGTGGTCTCCATGCCGTGCTGGAAGCTCTTCGAAGAGCAACCCGCCGACTACAAGCGCCAGGTCCTGCCACCCGATGTGCGGGCGCGCCTGGCGGTGGAGGCCGGCACCAGCCTGGGCTGGAGCCGGTACGTTGGCCCCTACGGAGATGTTGTTTCCCACGACGACTTTGGCGCATCTGCTCCTCTTAAGGACCTGTTGAAGCACTTCGGTTTCACGGTGGACGATGTGGTGGCCAGGGCACGTGAGGTCATGAAAAACATCAAACCTTAACGTCGCAGGCATAAGATTGCCGTGAATGCAGCCTCGGGAACGCGCAACATTTTGGCGGCAGGCGAAACGCGAGGCGATGAGACGCGAGAATCTGCGAGGTCTGAAATGAGCACAAATCCTCTCGTACAGCTTCACACCCTGGGACAGAGCGTCTGGCTTGACCAGATGCGGCGTTCCCTACTGACTACCGGCGAACTGAAGGGACTTATTGAAAACGACGGTCTCCGTGGCCTTACCTCGAACCCGACCATCTTCGAGAAGGCCATCAGCGGCAGCCAGGATTATGCGGAGCAGCTCGCCTCGCTGGCGCACGCCGGAAGCAGCGTGTCGCACATTTACGAGGAAATTGTCCTGCAGGACATCGGCGGGGCGGCCGACACGTTCCGAGGCCTCTACGACAGAAACGATGGTGGCGACGGGTTCGTGAGCCTCGAAGTTTCGCCGCTGCTCGCCAACGACACCAAATCGACTGTCGAAGAGGCTAAGAAGCTGTTCGCGCGCCTGAACCGGCCAAACGTGATGATTAAAGTTCCGGCTACGCCCGCAGGACTGCCGGCGATCGAAGAGTTGATCGCTCACGGGCTCAACATCAACGTCACGCTGATTTTCGCCGTCGAGGTTTACGAGCAGGTCGCCGAGGCATACATAAAGGGCCTGGAACGCCGCGCGGCGGCGAGCCACGCGATTGACCGTATCGGCTCCGTCGCGAGTTTCTTCGTCAGCCGCATTGACTCCATGGTGGACAAACAGCTTGGCCAGCTTGCAGCGAGCGCCGCTGACGATGCACAGAGGCAGCGAATCAACGCCCTGATGGGCAAAACGGCCATCGCCAACGCGAAGGTGGCTTACGAGTCGTTCAAGCGCATCTTTGGCAGCGAGCGCTTCGCCGCACTGAGAGCAAAGGGCGCAAAGGTGCAGCGACCGCTGTGGGCCTCTACCAGCACCAAGAATCCTGCCTATCCCGACACCATTTACGTTGACACGCTCATCGGGCCTGACACCGTGAACACGATGCCCCCGCAAACGGTGGAAGCGTTTCGCGATCATGGCACCGTGGCACGTACGCTGGAAGCGGGACTGGACGAAGCACATCATGTCTTTGACGAACTGAAGGCCGTCGGCATTGACATTAAGGCAGTCACCGACAAGCTGACCGAGGAGGGGGTCAAGTCCTTCTCCGATTCGTTCGAAGAGCTGATGGAGGTGATTCAGGCGCGCCGCGACGAGGTCACGTTCGGCATTGTCGACCGGCACACTGCAGCCCTTGGCGGTTACGAGCAAGATTACCGGGACGCGGTGCAGAAGCTCGACAAGGAGAACGCTGTCGCGCGTTTGTGGAAGAAGGATTCGACGTTGTGGAAGAGTGAGCCGGAGCATGAGCAGATCATCACTAACGCGCTTGGCTGGCTGAACGTGGTCGAGACAATGCAGCCGCATGTTAGTGAGCTGGTTGCGTTTGCCGATGACGTCCGCAGTGCCGGTTTCGAATACGCCGTCGTGCTCGGTATGGGCGGCTCCAGTCTCTGTCCCGAGGTGCTGTCGCGCAGCTTCAGCCCGAGGGACGGCCATCCGCAGCTCCACGTCCTCGACTCCACCGTGCCGACCGCAATTCGACATCTTGAGCAGAAGATCAACGTCGGCAACACGTTGTTCATCGTGGCATCGAAGTCGGGCACCACGACCGAACCGGAGATGTTCTTCCGCTATTTCCATGATCGGGTGAAGAGGGTGAAGGGCGATGCCGCAGGCGAGAACTTCGTCGCTATCACCGATCCCGGCACGCAACTGCTGCGGGATGCCTCGCGTGATCACTTCCGGCGTATCTTCCTTAACATGCCGGACATCGGAGGACGGTATTCGGCGTTGTCATACTTCGGCATGGTTCCGTTTGCCGTCATGGGTGGAGATGTGAAAGCGATGCTTTCGCGGTCCGCTCACGCTGTCCATGCCTGCGCTGCGCCGGTTGGAATCAGCGAGAACCCAGGAGCGCGGCTGGGTGCAATCCTCGCTTCGCTGGCCAACGCCGGGCGCAACAAGCTCACCTTGATCACTCCGCCACCGCTCAATTCCTTCGGCTTGTGGGTCGAGCAGTTCATTGCGGAGAGTACCGGCAAAGAAGGCAAGGGCGTCGTTCCTGTCGCGGGCGAACCGCTGGGCCCGCCGGAAGTTTACGGCGATGACCGAATCTTCGCCTACATTCACACCCATTCGACAAAGGCCGGCGACATTGAAGGGAAACTGGCCGCTCTGGAAGCCGCCGGACATCCGGTACTGCGATATACGTTGCACGATCCGCTTGATCTTGGCGAAGAGTTCTATCTCTGGGAGTTCGCCACTGCTGTCGCCGGCGCGTTGCTTGGCATCGACCCCTTTGACCAGCCCAACGTGCAGGAATCGAAGGACAACACCAAACGCCTGCTCACGGAATATGTCCAGAGCGGCTCGTTCACCCAGCAGAGCCTGATTGTGGCCGACAATACGCTGCGCGTTTACGGCGATGCGGAAACGCGTGACACCTTGCGCCGCGGAGGGTCTTCTCTTCAGGAGATTATCGCCGCTCAGCTGGCACAACTGAATCCCGGAGATTACCTTGCTATCACGCAGTACATCGAGGAGTTGAACAATTACGAAGCGCTGCTGCGGGAAATTCGGGTCGCAGTTCGCGATGAGAAGAAAGTCGCGACCACTTCGGGTTACGGCCCGCGCTTCCTTCACTCTACCGGGCAGTTGCATAAAGGCGGTCCTGATACCGGCGTGTTCATCCAGTTGACCTCCGATGACATCAACGACATCGAGATTCCAGGCGAAAAGTTCACCTTTGGCACGCTGAAACAGGCGCAGGCGCTGGGCGATTTCGAATCGCTCGCTGCTCGCCATCGGCGCGCCATCCGCATCGATCTCGGAGGCGACGTCGAGAAGGGCCTGCGCCGACTGCTTGCCCTGATTAAGGCGGCAGTTTCGCCTGCCGTCATGGAGGTCGCCGGCCGACGGTAGCAGATAGGCCAAAGATTCATGCTATGAGCACCATCGTTCAGCCCGCGCCAGTCAAGCTTGCCAAGTCGACGCTTCCTCAAGGCGACTCCTGCCTCGTTGTCATCTTCGGTGCAACCGGAGACCTCACGCGCCGCAAGCTGGTGCCGGCGCTCTATGATCTCGCCTGCGTCGGCTGCACCAACCGTAACTTCGAAGTGCTCGGCATCGGACGCACCAAGCTGACCGATGACGACCTTCGCGCCCGGCTCCGTCCGGGCGCTGCGACCTCCCGAGACGCTCACAACTTCACTGACGACGGCTGGAACGATTTTGCCAAGCGCTTGCACTATCTCGTCGGTGACGCTGACCAGCCCGAGTTCTATCCTCGCCTGAAGGCGAAGATTGAGGAGATGCAGAAGAACGGCGCCAGCCGCAACGTTCTG
>Ga0335077_10002545_pt1 | contig 21804 bp, 17 predicted proteins | sample Lox_Sample_31_FD_207151 | JGI IMG/M metagenome (GOLD analysis project Ga0335077, IMG submission 207151) | Soil microbial communities from Loxahatchee National Wildlife Refuge, Florida, United States - Lox_Sample_3.1 | ecosystem: Environmental > Terrestrial > Soil > Wetlands | place: USA...
AAGCCCGTTTATCCCCACAACTACCTGCACGTGAACACCATCTTCGAAGTCGTGAAATGGCACGGCGGCTACACCGCATGGTCCGATAAGCACCAGGCGTACGAATGGACCAAGGGACCGAGCGGCAAAGGGCTGGACGATTTCTACGCCCCGGAGATCAACTCCATTCCGGTTGACCTGCCGCAGGTGACGCTGTTGCCCTGCAATCCCCTTCCCGACCCGGCGAACGCCACGCCAAGTAACGCGTGGACGGACAGCATCGAGAACATCAAGTGCTACGACGCGCTGAAAGTCCAGGCGATTCTGAATGAGATCGATGGCTTGAGCCACGACGGGAAAACCAAGACGCAGACGCCCGCCGTCTTCGGGATGAATTTTCAGGCCGTCAGCGTAGGGCAGAAACTGAAGACCGGCGGCTACACCGACGTCCTGGGAACGCCGACGGCAACCCTGGCGGGCGAACTGGATTTCGTGGACCGGTCGCTGGGGCTTTTTGTGAACGAACTCAGGAAAACCAACAAGTTGAATTCCACGCTCATCATTATTGGCGCGAAGCACGGCCAGTCTCCGATTGACCTGGGCAAGCGCCAGGCGATCCCAGGGAGCACACCACAGACCGTCGTGGGCGCGCCGTACGTCTTCGACATCAGCGACGACGCTTCGCTCATCTGGCTGGACGACCCGTCGCATGCGGCGGCGGTGGTGCAAACGCTCAGCCAGCCCCAAAACCAGCGGGCCATGGGCATTCAGGAGATCCTCGCCGGTCCATCGCTGGCCCTCCGGTATCCGAACCCGGCCGACAACGATCGCGTTCCCGACATCATCGTGAAGGTCAATACCGGAGTGATCTTCACCGGCGGATCGAAGATTTCCGAGCACGGCGGGATGAACGAAGATGACTTTCACACCGCGCTGCTCGTGTCGAATCCCTCGTTCTCCACAAAAACCGTGAAGACACAGGTGCTGAACCAGCAGGTGGCCCCGACGATCCTCAGGGCGCTCGGCTACGATCCGGAGGAGTTGGATGCCGTGCGGATCGAAGGCGTCAGCGTGCTGCCGCATATCTTCGAGCAAGACTGGTAGAAGCAGAAGAACAAAACAGGAAGGGGCGCGCTGTCACACTCTGGCGCGCCCTTTTTGCGACTCACTTGCGGAATTGAATGCTGTCCACGATGGATTGGAAGGATTTGTCGAATCGGCCCTTCGTCGACTCCGGAACCACAAACACAAGGTAGTAGAGCCCGTCGGGACCGATCACCGTCACGACCCAATCTTTTTCGGGGCCGCCGGCCGGCGAATTGCTGCGCAGATAGGTTGAGAGCGCCCGCTGGCCGCCGACGGTGGTTCCCGCTGGGGCGTTCTGAATCTCCATGCCTTCGTTTTCCTTCTGCAGGGCCTCAAGAAGGCGATTTGTGGCTTCGGTCAAAGGGTCGTTGCTGGAAGTCTTGCCCTTGATCTTGGCGACGCCGCCGATGACCCCAAGGGCGATGGCGTTCTGGCCGTTCCCGCTGTCCACGACGCCGCCGGGCGGAAGGATCGCGATGCTGTTCTTTTTGTTGTAGTACTTCCAGTTGGCGGGATAAGCGAGGGAAGCCTTGCCGAGCTGCGTCGCGGTGAGATCCGGCGACGGGTCTTCAACCTTAAGCTCGATGGGAGCCGATTTTGCGGCACCGCCTGAAGAGACGGCTGGCTTGCCTTTCACCGGCGCTGGCAACGCCGCGACTTCGCGCTTGATGGCCTGAAACTCAGGGGAATCCTTCTGAGCGCCTTCGGGCGCGCCGCCCATTTTCTGGATTTCTTCTTCCACGCGCTCGATGCGGTGGTCCGGGTTGGGATGATCGGAGAAGAACTCCGGCGGCGCCTTGCCGGCGCCGGAAGCGTTCAGGTTTTCGAAAAACGCGGCCATGGCGCGCGGATCGTAGCCGGAATCGTAAAGGACCTGCGTGCCCATGACATCGGCCTGTGTTTCGGCGCCGCGCGAATACTTGAGCAGCACGCTGCCGAAGGCGAACTGGCCCGCGCCGGCCGCCGCGGCTCCGACGGCGCCGCCAACAATGCCGCCAGCCACGCCGAGGATTCCCGTGCCGAGTTGCGCGTACTGCGCCTTGGTGGCCTGATTCGTGCCGTGCCGCAGAGCGACATGAGAGAGTTCGTGCGCCATCACACCGGCGAGTTGTGCCTCGTTGTCCGCGGCTTCAATCGCGCCGCGGTTGATAAAGACAAATCCGCCGGGGAGGGCGAAGGCGTTGATGGCCTTGTCATTCACGCAGTGGAATTCCCAGGGGTATTGAATGCCGCCCGTGTTGAGACGCTCGACCAGGCGCTGGCCGAGCTTGGTGAGGTAGGCATCCACCTTAGGGTCGTTGCACAGCGGCATCTTTTTCTCGACCTCCTGGGCGGCCTGCTTTCCCAGTTGAATGTCCTGCTGCGGCGAATAGGAATTGATGCCGGGCTTGAGCTTGGTGCGGTCCGCGCGGGAGACGGGAGCACATGCCAGGAAGAGGGACAGGATGGCCGAAAGGGCGAGGGGATAGCGTGCGAAACACTTCATGCTGCCTCCGGGCGGTTCCTGGAAATTATACGTCTGGAGAGGGCAGGCCACTACCGAGGCGCGTTGGGAAGAAAGCCCCCCTATGAGGAAGAAGGCCCAGGCGGTCGGGCACCCGGGCCTTCAGGGAGGAGGAACGAAGATTATCGGGCGAGCCGGGGCGCCGGCTCCGATGGGAGCTGCACACCGGGAGCTTCCACCGGCCGGCCGCCGCGGGCCTGCGACGTGCGCGCGGCCACGACGGGTTCCTGACGGCGAACCGGCATGGCCAGATTCTCGCCTTCGCGAACAAAACTCAGTTGAAGTTCTCCACTGTGCCAATCAATGCAGATCAGATCCCCACAATGCACTTGATCGGTGGCCAGAAGGTTGGCCATGGGATAGACCACGTGGCGCTCAATGGCCCGTTTGAGGTGACGCGCGCCGTACCGCTGGTCGGTGCCTTCCTTCAGAAGGAAGTCACGGCCCGACGCAGTGACGCGGAAGAGGAACTGGCCCTTGGCGGTCTCCAGGACGCGCTGCTGAACCATGGAAAGCTCGATGTCCAGAACCTGTTCCAACTGGGCGCGTTGGAGGGGATGGAAGACGACCACCTTGTCCAGGCGGTTCATGAATTCCGGGGAGAACTTGCGGCGCGCGGCTTCGACGGCGGTGCGCTCGACTTTCTGGTCCAGGTCGTTCCTGGGCTTATCGTCGGACTTGACGAAGCCGTAGCCGCCATCCATGAGTTCAGTGATTTCGCCTCCACCGAGGTTGGAGGTCATGAAGATGACGGTCTGGGAGAGGTCCACACGGCGGTTGTCACCGAGGGTAAGAGTGGCCTTGTCCAGCATGCCGAGAAGCAGCTGCCAGAGGGCATCGCTGGCTTTTTCGATTTCGTCAAAGAGCAGGAAGGAGAGCTTGAGCTTGTCCGAGTGAGAAGCTGCCAGGGCTTCCTGCGTAATCAACGGATGAGTTTCCCGGTGGCCAAGATAACCCGGCGGCGAACCGATCAGCTTGGCAATTTCGTGAGAATGCTGGAATTCGGCGCAGTCGACCTTGATGACCAAACGGGGGTCACCAAAGAGAATCTCCGCTGCGGCTTCGACGATGCGGGTCTTCCCGGAACCGGTGGGTCCGAGAAAGAGGAGGTTGCCGACGGGCCGGCCGGGGGAGTTAAGGCCGGCGTTAAACACTTGGTAGAGATCCACGAGGGCTTGAACACCCTCTTCCTGACCGACGATCTTGGCGCGCAAAGCCTGATGGAAGTCGCGCGTGTCATTGCTGCGAATGGTGGGGTCCAGTTGTTGGCGAACCGCAGGTCTCATGACTTTATCCTCGGCCACAGCAGCCAATTCTTTAGCTGACTCCCTCAGGGCCAAAACGTCTCAACGACGCTTCCGAGCGCTAAGGAGCATGAGGCGTGCCAATTCGGTGAAGGTGAGTGCAGTCGGGAAAACGCTATTCGCTCAACAACATACGATTGTTGCAATTCTGGAAACCGTCTCAAGCGGTGAGACGCTGTTCCAGGCGTGCGCAAAAATGAGAGAAAAGATACAGATTGTGTCAGCGGAGATGACAAAAAGGGGCGCTTAGTATCGCGCGTCCCCGTGAAAAATATCCGTAGGAAATTTTTACTTATTATCTTTTTTGCGTCCTTGTAAGGCTTGTTTGGCGGCGGCTTGCGAAGCGGCGGGCAGAGCGGGCAGCCGAGCGGCATCGTCGGCGATGGCTTCCACAGGCGTTTCCCGGCCGAGGCCATCCTGATTCGGCGCTGCCGCAGCGGAGATCTCAGCGGGCACGTCGGGACTGATGATGGCGCCCTCGCGCTCGCGGACGAAGGTCAGTTCCTTGTGGACTCCGTCCCAGTCGACGCGGACGAGATCTCCCATGCGGACCTGTTGGGTAGCCAGCAGGTTAGCCAGTGGATAGACCAGGAAGCGCTCAATGGCGCGCTTCAGGTGCCGGGCGCCGTAGCGCTGGTCGGTGCCTTCCTGGAGCAGGAAATCGCGGCCCGCATCGGTCACGCGGAAGAGGAACTTGCCCGTGGCGGTGTCCAAGACGCGCTTTTGCACCATGCCCAACTCAATGTCGAGAACCGCTTCCAATTCGGCACGCTTGAGCGGGCGGAAGACCACCATCTTGTCGATGCGGTTCATGAACTCTGGCGAGAATTTTCGCCGGGCCGCTTCGACCGCGGTACGCTCCACTTTCTGGTTGATGTCCGTTTGGGGCTTATCCTCCGACTTGATGAAACCGTAGCCGCCGGCGAACAGATCCGTGATATCGGAGCCGCCCAGGTTCGAGGTCATGAAGATGACGGTCTGGGAGAGGTCGACGCGGCGGTTGTCGCCCAGCGTAAGTGTGGCCTTATCCAGAATGCCGAGCAGCAACTGCCAAAGCGCGTCGCTGGCCTTTTCAATCTCGTCGAAAAGAAGGAAAGAGAGCTTGAGCTTGTCCGTATGATAAGCCGCCAGAGCCTCCTGAGTGATCAAAGGATGCGTTTCCCGGTGGCCGAGATAGCCCGGGGGCGAGCCGATCAGCTTGGCGATTTCGTGGGAGTGCTGGAATTCGGCGCAGTCGATCTTGATGACCGAGCGGGGGCTGCCGAAAAGAATCTCCGCGGCGGCTTCCACAATGCGGGTCTTGCCGGAGCCCGTGGGCCCGAGGAAGAGCAGGTTGCCCACAGGCCTGCCCTGGGGATTCAGGCCGGCGGTGAAAACCTGAAACAGTTCGACCAGCGCTTGCACGCCTTCGTCCTGCCCAACGATCTTGGAGCGCAAAGCCCGCTGAAACTCGATGGTCTCCGCGCTGCGAATATTCGGATTTAACGACAGATCGTCCGTGCCCATGACCGCCTCCTAGCGACCCCGCAACCCGGGATGCGCGTTCCCAAAGCGCCCGCCACTCCTGGCGATCCGCTTCAGATCGTTCCGGGACCGGAACTGATCGAGCTTCACCTGGATGGTGGAATTAAGCAGCCGCAATTGAACGAGAAGCTCGTTCGCGACCGCAGGCGATTCGGAAAGCCGCAGAACCGGCGGATAGAGATCCGCTAGGTCCATGTTCAAACTCCGGAGGGAGTGAACCAGCTTCTGGACGGCGGGGGACTGGGGATCCGCCAGATCGATCTGACTGTTTAACTGTTCGCGGAGGGCGCGCCAGTTGAGTTCGACGAACGGATGCTTCCTGGAAACTTCGCGGACGACCTGGTCCGTGATGCGAGCGCGACTGCCGAGCCGGGCGAGATGCAGTTGCTGCACTTTTCCGTCGCGGCGCACGTTGTGCACCAGGTAGTAGGCGTTTCCTTTGCGGCGGACAAAAGCCATGGCAATGTCCCGTCGGACTCCCGGGAAGGCCCGAAAGAGCGGTCCCATGACTGTAGTGTAAGAGCCTTCCACTACGGACGTCAAGGAGGCTTGCCGTCTATCAGTAACGTTTTGGGCCTTCATTTTTTCGCTGCATCGCATTTGATTTTCTACTCGCGTTCTCGTTCGTCTCTAAGTTTGATCCGTTCTGAAAGCCATTCGTTCCCTCTCCTCTGTCTTTCCCGTGTAAAGAATTAAACACGGCGCAGGGCGAAGAATCTCTTGCTGCGCGGCGCTCCTACCTTCTAGGATGAGGGCCGTTTCCCAAAGGAGGCATCGTCCATGTCGTGGGCCCCGGTGTACCGGCTGGTGAAACAAATCCCTCGCGGCCGGGTTATTACCTATGGGGCGTTGGCCAAGGCTCTCCGATTGCGCGGCGGGGCGAGAACCGCGGGCAGAGCAATGGCGGCAGCGCCCTCTGGAAAAGGCATTCCCTGGCACCGCGTGGTAGGCGACCGGGGCAAACTCCTCATTCGCGAACCTTACGCTTCCTTGCAAAGAAAACTCCTAGAGAGCGAAGGCGTGCGGCTGCTCGAGTCGCGGGTCGATCTGAAACTGCATCTGTGGCTGATCCCCTTGGCAGGCAAAGCCAAGGTGAAATTAAACGCACCTCGAGGACGTAGTTCCAAGAGGAAACGTTAGCGGCTTGCTCTCCGGCTCGGACGGGAGACCGAAGGTATTCCCCTGCAAACTGTTAGAGGAATCATGGGAGCTGCGATACCATAAGAACTCACTCTTCGACTATGCCAAACCCCATTTTGCAGGTGGAGAACCTCGAGAAGCGGTATGAGGACGTGCACGCTGTGCGCGGCGTCAGCTTTTCAGTGGAAGAGGGCGAGGTATTCGGCCTGCTCGGGCCGAATGGCGCCGGCAAGACCAGTACCATCGAGATACTGGAAGGCTTGCGCGTGGCCGATGGCGGCCGGGTCTCCGTGTGCGGTTTTGATCCGCAGAAGAATCCGAACGAGTTGAAGCGGGAGATCGGCGCGGCGCTGCAGTCCACTTCCCTGCCCGACAAGATCCGCGTGTCGGAGGCGCTGCGCCTGTTTGCCAGCTTCTACCACCGGAGGAGGAAGTCCGAGGACCTGCTGAAACGCTTCGGCCTGGAAGAAAAGCGGAATGCATTCTACAGCCAGCTCTCTGGCGGACAAAAGCAACGTCTGGCGCTGGCCATCGCCCTCGTGAACGACCCGAAGGTCCTTTTCCTGGACGAGCCGACGGCGGGACTGGACCCGCAGGTGCGGCGCGAAATCTACGACATCATCGAGGAGCTGAGGCGCGACAAGAAAACCATCGTCCTGACCACGCACTATATCGAGGAAGCGGAACGCTTGTGCGACCGCGTCGCGATTGTGGACCACGGAAAGGTCATCGCCGAGGGCACGCCGCGCGAATTGAAGCAGCGCTCAGCCAACACGGCCCGTGTCGAGGTCCGCCTGGCCAAGCAGGCGGAGAACGGCACCTTGAGAAGCCTAGAGGGCGTGGTAGACGCGCGGGAGATCGATGGAGTGCACGTCCTGCATTGTCAACACACGGCGCCGACGATCGTGTCTCTGGTGAAGCATCTGGAAGCCACGGGCAACGAACTCGTCAGCCTGGAAATCGCCACGCCGTCGCTCGAGGACGTATTCATCGAACTGACCGGCAGGAGGTTACGGGATTGACGAACCTGTTCACACTCACGCGCACGCGCATGGTGCTGGCCTTGCGGAACAAGATGTTTTTCTTCTTCAGCGTGGTTATGCCCCTGCTTTTCTTCTTCTTGTACGCGGGCATCTTCGCAAAAGGTAACCCCAACCGGGTGCGCTTTTTTCTCGGGCCGGTGCTGGCGCTGAATGTGATGGGGAGTTTCTGGGGACTGAGCGCCACGCTGGTGATGTATCGCGAGCAGGGTATCCTGAGACGGTTTCACGTGGCGCCGGTGACGGCCAGCGACATGCTTGCCTCGAGCGTCCTGGCCAATTTCATTCTCACCTTACCCACCGTGACGGTCGTTCTCGTCTTTGCGCGCGTCATCTTTCATGTGCACAACATGGGCAACCTTCTCGCGGCCTTCCTGTTCGTGTGCGCGGGCACGGTCTCGTTCGGTTCGCTTGGCCTGGTCGTGGCCAGCATCACCAACACGATGCAGGAGACGCAGGTCCTCAATCAGTTGCTGTGGCTGCCGCTGATTTTCCTTTCCGGCGCGACCTTTCCCCTGGGCTACCTGCCCGAGAAGGTGCAGGGGTTCTCCGTGTTTCTGCCGGCGACTTATCTTGTTACGGGGCTTCAGCAGGCCACGTTGTTTTCCAAGCGAGTGAGCGAACTGCTGGTCTATTTTCTGGCCCTCATTTTTTGGTCGGCGCTGTCCTTTTTTGTCGCGTCGCAGTTGTTCCGCTGGGAGCCGGAAACCAAGATTCCCCGCAACGCCAAACTGTGGGCCGCGGCCACCATTGTTCCGTTCGTACTGCTCGGCATTTGGGAGTTCGGAAACGGCCAGATGTTGAAACAGGGCCGCGAAGCCCACAGGGCTTTGGAGCAATCCTACGAGACGCCGGCGCAAACCACGCCCAAAAACTAGCCTCAGGGACACGCGCCAAATTGGTTCGATAACGGCGAATAGCCCGCCAAAATGGCTGAAATTTGCATCCCTGGCATCGGTTGATTTCATTGACGGTCCGGTGCGGCTGCCTTATCCTCAAAATGCGAGCTGGTAGTCACCGAGTATCGAGGAGGCAAACATGCCCGTGCAAAAGACCGAGAAAATCTGGCACAACGGAAACTGGATCCTCTGGGACGATGCCAAGCTCCACGTCCTTGCCCATGCCGTCGGCTATGGCTCGGCGGTGTTTGAAGGCATCCGCTGCTACGAAACCCGGCAGGGCCCTGCGATTTTCCGCCTGCGCGACCACATGCAGCGACTGATCAACTCCGGAAAGATCTACCGGATGGAATTTCCCTATTCCCTGGACGATTTCTGCATCGCGGCGTGTGAACTGGTGCGCCTCAATAACATGGGCGCATGCTACGTGAAACCGATTGCGCTGCGCGGCTATGGCGAAGTGGGGGTGAATCCGCTCAGTTCGCCGATTGAGATTTACATGGCGTGCTGGCAATGGGGCGCCTATCTTGGGCCCGACGCGCTCTCGAAGGGCGTGGACGTTTGCGTGAGTTCATGGACCCGAATCGCACCGAACACGTTGCCGGCGATGTCCAAGGCTGCGGCGAATTACATGAACTCGCAACTGATCCGCATGGAAGCGGCGCTCAATGGATTTGCGGAGGGGATTGCGCTCGATTCCGACGGGCATATTAGCGAAGGCTCGGGGATGAACATCTTCCTGGTGCACGACGGCACGTTGATTACCCCGCCGCTCTCCGCGAGCATCCTCCCTGGCATCACGCGCGATTCGATCGCGAAGATTGCCGGCGACCTGGACATTCCGGTGAAGGAATCGGTGATCCCGCGCGAAATGGTGTATCTCGCTGACGAGGTGTTTTTCGTGGGGACTGCGGTCGAGGTTACGCCGATCCGCTCGGTCGACAAAATCACCATCGGCAAGGGTGTTGCCGGACCGGTGACGCGCCGCATCCAGGAAGAGTTCTTCGCCCTGACCAGCGGCCGCAAGGCCGACCGGCACAATTGGCTCACGCCGGTGAATGCGACAGTTTCCGCCTCGCGCTGACGAAATCCTCGTAGGGGTCCAGGACCGCTGGACCCCATCTTGGCGCCCTGCGGCACTTGAGACATTTTTTCCAGGTATTCACACCCAGTCGGATGGCGTGGCCTTCGCAGAGAGGAAGCGCGCGCCGCCCTTCCTCTGCCAGGCCAAATAGAAGGCGGCCGCTGCAAGAGCTGGTTCCTAGCGCGGACTGAGCTTTCCAGATAAAATCGTCACCATTGCGTTGTACACATGGCACGACCCGGGAGGCCTCTCGATGTACAACCTCACCCAGAAGCTGGTCGCTGAGTTCCTTGGCGCGTTCGCGCTGATTTTCTTCGGGGCCGGCGCGGTGTGCGTCGATTTTCACTTGCGCGCCACCGGAGGGCTGGGCTTGCTGGCGATTGCCCTGGCGCACGGGTTGGCCATCGCCATCATGGTTTCCGCGCTGGGGCACATCTCCGGCGGACATTTCAATCCGGCGATTACGATCGGGTTTTGGGTGACGAAGCGCCTCTCGACAATGGATTCCGTGGCGTATTGGGGCGCGCAACTCGCCGGCGCCACGGCCGCTGCCTTTCTCTTGAAACTGGTGATCCCCGAAGAGGTTGGAACCAACGTGTTCCTCGGCACACCCGAGTTGATGCGCGATTTTCCCCGCTGGGCGGGCATGGCTCTGGAGGGCGTCACCACCTTTTTCCTCGTGCTGGTGGTGTTCGCCACGGCCGTGGACGAGCGCGGGACGTTTCGTTCGATTGCAGGCTTTGGGATCGGGTTGACCATCACGCTGGGAATTCTGGTGGCCGGGCCGTTTACCGGCGCGGCCCTGAATCCGGCGCGGGCGTTTGGACCGGCGCTAGCCTCCGGGCACTGGCTGAATTGGGGAATTTACTGGGTGGGCCCGCTCGGGGGAGGCTTTCTCGCAGGCTTGTTGTACGACTCGGTCTTCTTGCGGAAGAGTGGCGGCTGATAGGCCGGGCAGAGTTGTCGCCGCAAGAAGCGGCGCCAGCACGCCGAATTTCGAAACCTGTACCGTGGGATAGGTAACTAGAGCGCAACGGGGTTTGCCAGGTTTGTTGTTGCGCTATGGCGGGGATGCTAGTTTCAGGAAGGAATCGCATCCTTGCGGGGTGTCAGCCCATGGCTCTAAGCATTGATGATTTGCTGCGTCGCGCGGTCGAGAACAAGTCCTCGGACTTGCACCTGAAGGTCGGCAACCACCCGTATTTGCGCGTGGACGGCCTGCTCACCCCCCTCACGGACGTGCCGCGCATCACGCCGGAAGAGATGCTGTCGATGGCCTTCAGCATGATGACCAACCGGCAGAAGCAAAAATTCAAGGAAACCGCCGAGTTGGATATGGCGTACGGCGTGGCCGGCCTGGGGCGCTTCCGTGTGAACGTGTTCCAGCAACGCGGTAACGTCGGCATGGTATTGCGCGTGATTCCCACCAAGATCCGCACCGTGGAAGAGCTGAACCTGCCTCCGGTGATTTCCAAGATATGCGAAGAGCAGCGCGGGCTGGTGCTCGTGACCGGAACCACCGGTTCCGGTAAGTCCACCACGCTGGCGGCCATGATCGACCGCATTAACGCGAACCGCTCCGATCACATCATCACGATTGAGGACCCGATCGAATTCCTTCACCGCGACAAGCACAGCTTCATCAACCAGCGCGAAGTGGAAGTCGACACGGCGAACTTTTCCACCGCCTTGCGCGCCGCCCTTCGTCAGGACCCGGACGTGATTCTGGTCGGTGAAATGCGCGACCTGGAAACCATTTCGACGGCGCTGCTCGCGGCCGAGACCGGCCACCTGGTTTTCTCCACCTTGCACACCCTGGACGCCACCGAGACGATTCAGCGTATTATCGCGGTCTTCCCCCCGCCGGAGCAGAAACAGATTCGTTTGCAGATGGCGGCCACGTTGAAGGCGGTCATTTCCCAGCGCCTTGTGCGCCGCGCCGACGACAAAGGCCGCGTGCCCGCCGTCGAGGTCATGATCTCCACCGCGTACATCAAGGATTGCGTCATCAACCCGGACAAAACGCGCCTGATTCACGATGCGATTGCCGCCGGAACTTCGCAGTACGGCATGCAGACGTTTGACCAATCGCTCTTCGATCTCTTCAGCAAGGAGCTCATCACGATGGACGAGGCCCTGATACGCGCGTCCAACCCGGACGAATTCAAGCTGCGCATCCAGGGTATCCGCTCCGCCGCCGACGCCGCGCGCGAGGAGATGGAACGCCAGATGGCGGACTTCGAGCGCTTCGCGCGGAAGTAGCTCGGCCCTTTCGACGCTCTGACCTGAAATGACCGTGGCAGCAGTTGAGAAGTCCTCCACACCGATCCTCGATCTTCTACGGCCCCTGCCTATGCCAGACCAGGAGCGGGCGACCGGACGTTTCGCTCTCCCGTTTCTGACATTCGTCGCCATGATTGTGATAACCGGCGATCATTATTTTCTCGCGCTGCCTTTCGGCTTCCTGGCTATCAATTGCCTGACCATACTGATTCACGAATTCGGTCACTTAGTCGCCGGGTGGTGCGTTGGACTGCGTTTCAAGGGCATACACGCTGATCCTTTCAGGCTCAGAATCGATTCAGGTCGATGGAAGTTCCGGATCCGTCCGAGGTTATTCCGGGGATTTGCCCTTATGTCGCTTGACAAAGTATGCCGTGTGCGTCGTCGATTGATCGTGTTTGTGGCCGGGGGATCACTGGCCAGCATCGGCTGTGGCATTGCCGCAATTGTTGCGGGTGAAAAAGGGCTCGCAGGGCACGTCTCCTCCGGGCGACCGGCGTTCCTGGACTGTCTGGGAGTGTGGTCCCTGTTCATCGGATGCTTAGCGCTCTTTCGATCGAGAGAAGGTTATGTCAGCGATGGAGTGATTCTGCGCGCATTGCTTTTCTCGAAAATCGAAGGGACACAATTGGTGGCGTCGTACGCGTTGTCGACCATACGGGATGATTGGCTCCTTCCCCCGGACTATGTGCGACGGTGGTTTCGGCTCGCCAGTCTTCCGACCCGAATGCAGACGGGGAAATACTTTGCTGATTGGCTTGCCTACGAGAGCGCAGGGGATCCGACGGTCGCAGCGCAGTGGCTGGAACACTGCCTGGCTGGTTCGGCCCAAATGGATCAAGACAAAAGGGACAACCTCATTGCCGAAGCCGTCTTCTTTCTTGCGTATCGTCGGAGAGACCCGGCCAAGGCCGAAATCTGGCTGAAGCGCTTGGTTTTTCCAGAGAGGCTCAACGCGCTTACTAAGATCAGATCCGAGGTTGCACTCTCCTGCTCCCACGAGCAGATGGACCACGCTCTGAAAGGAATAGATCGGGGGCTTGAATTGATACGTCAATCAGACGACAGCGCGGAGCGACGACGGTTTGAGTCTTCGTGGACTTCCTGGCGCCAGGAGATCTCGGATCGGGTGCCCGTAACTGTTTCCTAGGTACACTCCTCTCGGATAAGATAGACAGTCCCTTAAGGTTATGAGAGGAGCGCTTCCGTCATGACCAAGGTTCTTCCCTCCCGTGGTCGGCGTGATTTCCTGAAGGCCTCCGCAGCAATCACGACGGGAATCACGGGTTTGGCGATTTCGACGGCATCGGCGGCATCCGAGGATGCGGAACTGACGATTGTTGGCCCGAAGAAGGGCTACACGCCGCAAATCGGGACGCTGGTTTCGCAGATGGCGTTCATGAGGGACCAGGTGTTTCGTTCGGTAAAAGGAATGTCTCAGAAGGATCTGGATTTTCTGTTGGACGACAAGGCCAACCGTATTGGGGCGATGCTGCTGCACCTCGTTGCGGTGGAGAAGTTTTATCAGCTCAATACGTTTGACGGCTTGGCTCCGGGCAAAATGCCGGAAAGCTGGAAGGAAAAGTGGGGCATGCCGATGGAACTGGGCGAGCCGGCGCGCAAAGGGATCACGGGCAACAACCTGGATTATTACCTGAACGCGCTGAGCGAGACCCGGCAAAAGACTCTGGACGAGTTCAGGAAGCGCGATGACGCGTGGCTGGCGGCGGTGGACAAGTCCTGGGGCTGGGGCCCGACGAATAATTACTGCAAGTGGTTCCACGTGACCGAGCACGAAGCCAATCACAACGGGCAGATCAAGTTCCTGAAGAGCCGCTTGCCGGGAGCGAAGACGGGCGGAGAGTAGTCCGCGCTGGGCCAGTCAAAAGACCGGCCACTACACAAAGCAAGAGCTCACGGCTGGGCGCCGCGAGCTCTTCGCCAAGGCGGGAACCAAATTCAGTTGTAGTGCGCGGCGTTCTTGTCGATGAACGGCTTCAGATCGTCCGGCAACTCATCGAGAGTGAAGATCGAAGTCGTCGGGCACACCGGGACGCAAGCGCCGCAATCGATGCACTCACCCGGATTGATGTAGAGCTGCGGGACGGTCGAGAAGTCCGCCTCATCCTTGGTCGGATGAATACAATTGACCGGGCAGGTCTCGATGCAGTGCTCGTCCTTGGTGCACGTGTCGGTGATAACGTAAGCCATCGTTCAGTTCTCCCCCCTGGAAAAATGGCAATCCAGGTGCCATTTTGCGTGTCAGCGAAGTGCCGAGTTTTCAATCGCTACCAGTATCAATTTTAAAATCGGACCAATTTAGGGTGCGTGATCTAGCGCACAGCCGAATGTTTATCCCCCACCCGCCCGCCGCCCCGCTCCCGCTGGCGTCAAGCGGTTTGTTCTTCTATGCTTCCCGTATGTTCGGGAAGCCGCGGCAAATGGAAACCGAAGCGGAGTTGTACGAGGCCGCGATCAAGCTGCTGATGCGGCGCGCGCACTCGATTTCCGAGATGAAGAAGGCGCTGGCGCGGCGCTGCGAGGACGAGAAGTTGGTCCGGGCAGTCGTGGACCGGCTGAAGCGGGAGAACCTGGTGGACGATGCGAGGTACGCGAAGCAGTTTGCGCGGCATCGCAGCGAATCCCGGAAGCAGGGGCAGTTCCGGATTGCGCGGGAACTGCGGGCGCGGGGTGTGCCGGACCGGCACATCGAATCGGCCATCCAGGAGGCGGCGAAGGAGAGCGATCCGGCGGCGCTGGTGCGCCAGCGGATTGAGCGGAAGCTGCGCTCGTGGCGCGGGGAGATCGACCAGAAGAAGACGGCTTCGCTCTACCGGTCGTTGCTGGCGGCGGGTTTTCCCGCGGATTTGATCCGCCACGAGTTGCATCGCATGACGCGGGAAGACGTGCCTGAGGTGGATGCGGATTTGGAGCAGTAGCGCAGGCTTTAGCCTGCGGGGGGAGACCCCAAGAGGCCTCTAAGAGACCCCAAGAACACAGGCTAAAGCCTATGCTACGATTTAGTGTTTTCACATGAGATTGGAAAGAGGCTGGCGTGACGGAGAGCGTGCCCAAAAAGCTGAGCGGCAATGAAATACGCGAGATGTTCTTGAAGTTCTTCGAGAGCAAGGGACACCGGCGTGTGCGTTCGTCTTCGCTCGTGCCGCATGGCGATCCGACGCTGCTGTTCACCAATGCCGGGATGAACCAGTTCAAGGACGTGTTTCTAGGGCTGGAGAAGCGGGACTACTCGCGGGCGACCACCGCGCAGAAGTGCGTGCGCGCGGGCGGAAAGCACAACGACCTGGAAAACGTGGGCTTCACCAAACGGCACCACACGTTCTTCGAAATGATGGGCAATTTCTCGTTTGGCGATTATTTCAAGCAGGACGCCATCGCCTACGCCTGGGAACTGATCACTTCGCCGGAGTGGTTCGGGATTCCGAAAGAGAAGCTGTACGCGACGGTGTTTGGCGGTGCGGAGGTTTCTCCCGGCAACAAGCTGGGCGTCGATGAAGAGGCGAAGAAGTTCTGGCTGGAACAGAACGTGCCGGCGGAGCGCGTTTTCGCCATTCCTGGGTTGAAAGACAACTTCTGGGCCATGGGCGATACGGGGCCATGTGGGCCGTGCAGCGAATTGCACTACGACATGGGGCCGGCGGCATCGGACGAAGGGCACACGGACTGCAAGTTTCCCTGCGATTGCGGCCGCTACGTTGAGATTTGGAATTTGGTGTTCATGCAGTTCAATCGCGACGAGAGCGGAAAGCTCACGCCCCTGCCGAAGCCGTGCGTAGACACCGGCTTGGGACTGGAGCGTGTCGCGGCGGTGCTGCAGGGGGTCATCTCGAACTACGATACGGATTTGTTCGTTCCACTGCTGAGACGTGCCGCCGAACTCTGCGGAGTTGATTATGAAGAGGAAATCAAATCGGAAGCCATCGCAAAGCTTGTTGTGGGCGCAGGGACGGCCGCTTCACTTCGTGTCATCGCTGATCACTCTCGCGCGGCGACGTTTCTCGTCGCGGATGGAGTGGTGCCTTCGAACGATGGCCGGGGCTACGTCCTGCGCAAAATCATTCGCCGCGCCATTCGCCATGGAAGATTGCTTGGCGCAAAGGAGCCATTTTTGTGCGAGATGGTCCAAGTTGTGGCCACCCTAATGAAAGATGCATATCCCGAATTAAGTGAATCGGCAAAGCACGCAACGAAAGTGATTCATAGCGAGGAGCTACGGTTTGCGCGGACCCTCGATTTGGGTCTGAGCAAACTAGATGACGTGGTGAGCAAGTTCCGGGCCAATATGCTAGAGGGATCCATTCCCACTGTCCCTCAGCGCACTTTGCCATCTCTTGGGGTTGAAGTTTTCAGATTATATGACACGTTTGGACTCCCCCCCGACTTTAGCAGGGATGTGATTCGCGACGCCGGGCTTCCCTTCAGCGAGAAGGAGTTTGAGGAGGCTAAGGAGGAGCAGAGGTTGAGGGCGCGGGCGTCGTGGAAGGGTGGAAGCAAGGAGGCGGCGAATCCGGCGTATGCGAAGCTGGCGGAGACATTTCGGACGGAGCCGGATTTCTACTTCGAGACAAGTACGAAGGACTGCCGGATCGAAGCGATCATTCTCACGAGCGGCGCTCACCGCGCCGATACGAAGAATGGCCTTGTCAATGAACTGAAAGTCGGTGAAAGCGGCGAAGTGGTGCTGGACCGCACGGTGATTTATGCGGAGTCCGGCGGGCAGATGGCCGACACCGGCGCGTTCTATGACAATTCGGGCTCGCAACTGCTCGCCGAGGTGACCGGTGCGTTTTATCCGGTCGTGGGCCTGATCGCGCACAAAGTCACGGCGAAAGAAACTCTGCGCGTGGGCGACCGCGTTACCGTGGTGGCCGACGCGGAGCGGCGCGCGCGGATCATGCACAACCACAGCGGCACGCACCTGGTCCACGCCGCCCTGCGCAACATCCTGGGCACGCATGTGAAGCAGTCCGGCTCGCTGAATGCGCCCGAGCGGCTGCGCTTCGATTTTTCGCACTTTGCGCCGGTGGGCCAGGAAGAGCTGCGTGACATCGAGCAGCAGGTGAACGAAGAGATTCGCCTGAACACGCAGATCGAGACCGGCGTGATGGGGCTCGAAGAGGCGCTGAACTCCGGCGCCCTGGCCTTTTTCGGCGATAAGTACCCAGAGAGCAACGTGCGCGTGGTGACGATTCCCGATCCGCGCTCGCCTCGAGGCTTCTACTCAAAGGAGCTTTGCGGCGGCACGCACGTGCACCGCATCGGCGACATCGGCGTGCTGAAAATCGTCAGTGAAGAGTCCGTTGCGGCGGGCGTGCGTCGCGTAGAGGCGGTCACCGGCATTGGCGCCCTGGAACACTACCAGCGTCAGGCCGAAATCCTGCAGGGATTAGCCGGACGGTTGAATGTGGGCGAGGATTCCCTGCTCGCCATCGTCGAAAAACTGTCACAGACGGCCAAGCAGCTCGAGAAGGAACTGGGCGAACAAAAGCGCAAGGGCGCGCTCGGCCAGGTCGACGAACTCTTTGCCAGGGCGCAGACCATCAAGGGAGTGAAGGTGGTCGTCGGAGAGGTCGAGAACGTCGACCGGGAGGGCCTGCGCCAGCTAGTAGACTCTCTGCGACAGAAGCTCGGGTCGGGAATCGTGGCATTGGGGATGCCTGAGAATGGCAAAGTGGCCCTGATCGCCGGCGTGACCAAGGACCTGACCGCTAAAGTCCATGCTGGCAAGCTGATACAGGCACTGGCCAAGCAGGTGGGAGGCTCGGGAGGGGGCCGCCCGGACCTGGCCGAGGCTGGCGGAAAAGACACATCCGCCCTAAAAAGTGCCTTGCAGAGCGTCCCGTCCCTGGTCGAACCCTTGCTATAATGCCCGTGTAGCGCCGGAAGCGTGTGCCGCAAGTGGCGCATTAAGTTACACTTGCTCGCGGTCATGGCTTCATGAGATAGACCCCGGTTGCGGCTGATTCCGCTCGCATCGTGAAAGGCTGCAACGGAACTCGACGTGTAACATCTATGCCTTCCCCAAGGCAGGTTTGCCGCCATCAAAGTCCCACGGTACTACGCGGATTGGTGTTGCTATCCGTCGCGTTTGTCGGCGTTCTGACTTCCACGGCGGCGGCGCAAGGGCAGATCGCATCGGTGACCGATGACTCCGGACGGCGCTTCTTTATAAACGCGGAGCCGCCCCCGCTCATCAAAGCACCGGCGCCCAAGCCCATGCCGATTTACATCTCGGGCGAGTTCCGCGTACACGGCCCGAACCTACCGGCGATGCAGTTGGACCGGGACGGCGTGGAAAAGCTGGTGAAGGAAGCCTCGGCGCGGCACAATGTGGATCCCGCGCTGGTACGGGCGGTGATCGAGACGGAATCGCACTGGAACCCTTCGGCGCGTTCGCAGAAAGGCGCCATGGGGCTGATGCAGTTGATTCCGGCGACCGCGCAACGTTTCGGGGCGAACGATGCATTCAACCCGAAACAAAATGTCGAGGCGGGGGTTCGGTATCTAAGGACGTTGCTGGAACGGTATAATGGCAACTTGGATCTGGCCTTGGCGGCGTACAATGCGGGGGAAGGCGCGGTGGACCGGGCGCACGGAGTCCCGTCCATTCGCGAGACGAGAAGTTATGTCCAGCGCGTGCAAGACGCTTATTTCCGCCCCGGCTCCGGGCGCGCCGACAGCGCCTTCAGCCACGGCCGCGCGATCCGCCGCGAGCAGGACTCGAGCGGAAGAATCATCTTCACGAACGAATAGCGCCGCAACCAGGGGATTCGTTGGGGGGACAGTTCGGGGAATGAGGCGAGTCGCTCAATTTTTCCACGCGATTTTCGCCGGCGCTTCGCTGGGTTTTGTGCTCCTCTCGGCCACCCTGCTTCCCTGCCCTCTACAAGCCACAACCGCCGACAGCGCGGTGAAGCGCGAAGCCGCCAGTTCCCAATTCGCGCGCGCGGAGGAACTCCGGGCGCTGCTGAACAACAAAGCCCCGGGACAGCGCACACTTTCCGAATACAAAAAAGTGGTGGCGGGTTACCAGCGCGTGTACCTGATTACGCCGCGCGCCGCCGAGTCGCCCGATGCATTGGTGGCCGTCGCCGAATTGAATACGGAAATGGGCGACCGGTTCGGGCGCAGCTACTACCAGACAGCCGCCGACACGTACACGTTCCTGCTGCGCGATTACCCGAAATACAAGGACGCGCAGGAAATCATGCTGCGGCTCGCCAGCCTTCAGAAAGACCAGCTCGGCGACCTTGCCGATGCGGCGAAGACATACCAGGGTTTTGCGAAGAAGTATCCGCGCTCAACGCACAAGCGCGAGGTGCAGGAAGCCATTGCCGAACTGGCACTGCGCAGAAGCGCCGAGACAGGGGAGGCGGCTTCGAAGACCTCCGCCACTCCTCCGGCAAACGCGGCGCCCGGCGCGGCCGAAGTCTCTCTGGCGGATGACCGGAAGTCCGCGATCCGCGGCGGTGAGCCTGCGAAGTCCGTGGTCGTGCCGCGGGTGCAAAAAATCCGGACCAGTGTCACCGCGGACAGCACCGAAATCGTCATCGACCTCGAGGACTCCGTTCAGTACGTCTCCGGGCGCATCGCCAATCCCGATCGCATCTACTTCGACCTTCACGCGGCGCGGCTGAGTCCGGCGGTGGCAAAGGGGAATATCCGGGTGAGCGGAAACCTGCTGACGAAGGTACGCGTAGCGCAGAACCAGACCGGTGTAGTTCGCGTGGTGCTGGACGTAAATGGCGTGAGGGATTACGCGGTTTCCATGAGCAAGAAACCACCGCGCCTGATCATCGAGCTGTATAGCACGCTGGCCAAGCCGAGAACCGATGCGGTGGAAAGCGCCAAAGCGGCCGCTCTAAAAACCCCAGCCAAAACGGTCAAGGATGATTCTTCTGCGAACCCCGGGCCCGCCGCTCCGGCCAGCGAGGAATCTTCCACGGCTGCCGCGAAGCCTCCGGCGAACACTTCGGCCGTGGCCCCGTCACCCGAACCCTCCGGTTTTCCCTCGTCTCCGAAGCCGGAGCCAAGCAACAGCTCGTTGACGAGGACGCCTAGCTCGAAATCGAAGGGCAAGCCCGATCTCGTTCAACCCGTTTCCACGCCGCAACCGACGCGCGACGGACAATCGACCTTGACCCGCGCCTTGGGCCTGAAGATCGGCCGAATCGTGATCGACGCCGGGCACGGCGGCCATGACACCGGAACGATCGGCCCGACCGGCCTGATGGAGAAGGATCTTTGCCTGGATGTGGCGCTGCGGCTGGGCAAGCTGATCGAGCAAAAGCTGCCGGGCGCGGACGTGGTCTACACGCGCTCCGACGATACGTTCATCCCCCTGGAAGATCGCACGCGCATAGCGAATGAAGCCAAGGCGGACCTGTTTGTCTCCATCCACGCGAATTCGAGCCCGGACCATGGCGCCCGGGGCGTAGAGACGTACTACCTGAACCTGAAGGGCTCGCCGGAGGCGATGGAAGTGGCGGCGCGGGAAAATGCTGTCTCGCAGCAGGGCGTCCACGACCTGGAGGATCTGGTAAAAAAGATTGCGCGCACCGAGAAGATTGACGAATCCAGGGAACTGGCGGAAGACGTACAGGTTTCCCTGTCGAAGCGCATTCAACGCACCGCCAAGCCCGTGAGGAACCGCGGGGTGCGCAAGGCGCCGTTTGTGGTGCTGATCGGCGCGGATATGCCGTCGATCCTGACGGAGATTTCCTTCCTGAGCAATCCGGCAGACGAGCAGCTCCTGAAGAAGCCCGAACACCGGCAGCGCATCGCCGAGGGTGTCTTTCAGGGCGTCTCCGCGTATCTGCAAAGCCTGAACAGCGTCGCGCTCAACCGCTCGCCCAGGCCCAATCATGCTGAGGTCGTTCCCACAGTTGAACAGTCCCGGAACCAGAAGTAGGCTGTTGGCATCTAATATGCAGGTACGCATGCGAAAGCTAATCTGGATTTGCCTATTCCTGGCAGTGAGCTGTGTCCGGGGAGCCGAGGTGGAGCCTTCCCTGCTCCCGGACAGCCTCGGCCCGTGGCAGGCCGCGGGGCCGTCGTTTATCAAGCCCGCAACGGCATTTCAGGGTGTGATCGCACCATGGATGTGCTGTCTTAACGAAGCCGGACTGCTCTCCATGGAACAACGTGACTATCAAAATGGCGGCGAGAGGCTGCAGCTCAGCCTCTTCAAATTCAAGGACACTAGCGGAGCCTATGAGGTGTACACGCAGGCAATCGCGCCGGATATGCAAAGTGGCGGGCTGGGCGATGAATCCGCGTTTGGCCCCGGCCGTGGCGTCGTATTGGTGGGCAATCTCGTGGTGCTCACACAGTCTGCCGGCGGCCTAAAGCCGGAGAGCCTGACGGCGCTCGTCCCCCTGCTGAAATCCAAGGCGGATGCCACGCCCTACCCACCGTTGCGAAGCTACCTGCCCCAGCATTGGCGTGTATTCGGAACGGAAAAGTACGCATTGGGGCCGGCTGGGTTTACTTACGCAATGGGCAGCCTAGGCCAGGGCGCGTATGGCACGCTGAGCAAGGATGCGGGATTCCAGTCCGGCGCCGAGGCAATCTTCGCCAAGTACCAGGGCGAGCATGGGAGCGGCGTCCTGCTGCTCCTGGAGTACCCGACGCCGCAACTGGCAGAGCAGCATTTGCACCATTTGCGGGAGGTGCTCCCCGCGGGGGCCAAGCGGGCCGGCGTCACCGTGGAGCGAAAAGCCTCTCTGCTGTCTCTCGTTTTTGCGCCGACGGCGCCACAGCATGCGCAGGCCATCCGCGACGAAGTGAACTACGAAACGCAGGTGACCTGGAATGAGCCGAGCCAGACCGCGACCGATCCCCCGCTGGTTTATGTAATGTTCAAGATTTTTGTGTTCACCACGTTGTTCCTGGTGCTCGCCACCGTCGTCGGAATTTTCTTCGGCGGCCTGCGGATCTT
>Ga0335077_10002546_pt1 | contig 21801 bp, 18 predicted proteins | sample Lox_Sample_31_FD_207151 | JGI IMG/M metagenome (GOLD analysis project Ga0335077, IMG submission 207151) | Soil microbial communities from Loxahatchee National Wildlife Refuge, Florida, United States - Lox_Sample_3.1 | ecosystem: Environmental > Terrestrial > Soil > Wetlands | place: USA...
GACGCAATGTTGATGATCCGCCCCGCGCGCGCCCGCATCATGGTCGCCAGCGCCTGCTGCGTGCACAGATGCGCTCCCGTTAGATTCGTCCGCATCACCGCGTCCCAATCTTCGAGCTTCATGCGCATCGCTAGGCCATCGCGCGTAATCGCCGCGTTGTTCACCAGGATGTCCAGCTTGCCAAATTTCTCCAGCACCGCCTTGAATCCCGCCTTCACCTGCTCCGCGTCCGCCACGTCCATCTTCACCGCGAACGCCTCTCCGCCCTTACCGGCAATCTCCGCCACCAGCGCCGCCAGCTTTTCCTCATTCCGCGCCGCCACGGCCACCTTCGCGCCCGCTTGCGCCAGTGCCAACGCGGTCTCGCGTCCGATCCCTTGCGACGCGCCCGTCACCAACGCCACCTTGCCACTCAAGCTGAACATTCTCTTCTCAGCCTCTCCGAACTCTGTGCTCTCTGTGTCTCCGTGGCCATCTCATGCCGCGTCCGACTTCGCGCCGGCAATCTTCTCGATCGTCGCCGTCAGGCTCTTCTCATCTTCCACGTTCAACATCGCCACCGACCGCTCGATCTGCCGCATCAATCCGGTCAGCACGCGTCCCGGTCCCGCTTCCACAAACGTGTTCACGCCTTCATCCAGCAGCATGCGCATCGATTCTTCCCAACGCACCGGCATCGACACCTGCCGTACCAGCGCGCTGCGAGCCTCGTCGCCGCTGCGAATCGTATCCGCATCCACGTTCGTCACCAGCGGCACCTGCAGCTCACCAAACGCCGTCACCTTCAGATCTTTCTCCAACTTTTCCTGCGCCGGCATCATCAATGCCGAATGGAACGGCGCGGACACCGCCAGCATCACCGCGCGCTTCGCGCCCTTCTGCGAGGCCATCTCCACCGCGCGCTTCACTGCGCCGGCATGCCCCGAAATCACGGTTTGTTCCGGCGAGTTCAGGTTCGCCGGCGCGCAAATCTCGCCCTCCGCCGCGCGCTTGCAAACGTCCAGCACATCCGCGGGCGACAATCCCATGATCGCGGCCATCGCGCCTTGTCCCGCGGGCACGGCGTCCTGCATATACGTTCCGCGCTGGCGCACCAGTTTCACCGCATCGGCAAAGCCCAATGAGCCCGCCGCCACCAGCGCCGAGTATTCTCCCAGGCTGTGTCCGGCCACGTAATCCGGCGACACGCCCTTCTCCGCCAGCACGCGATGCACCGCCACGGACACCGTCAGGATGCACGGCTGCGTATTTGCCGTCAGCTTCAGCTCGTCTTCGGTGCCCTCAAAGCACAGCTTCGAGACGGATATCCCCAGCGCCTTGTCCGCCTCGTCAAATACGGCCCGCGCCGCCGCATACTTCTCTGCCAGCTCTTTCCCCATGCCAGGGTATTGCGAGGCCTGTCCTGGAAACACAAACGCTACTTTTCCCATGCTCGACTCCTCTCTCCCGCTTCACGCCCTTGCGTGCGTCAGGGAGAGCTCCTGCTCAATTTTTTCGTTCACCCGAGCCTTGGCCAACCCCGCGGCAACGCGAATTGCGTTCTTCATAGCATTGGCGTTCGATTTTCCGTGTGATATCACGCACACTCCGCGAACCCCAAGGAGTGGCGCTCCGCCATACTCCGAATAGTCCATCGTACGCTTAATGCCTTTGAACGCCCCTTTGGTTAACAGATAGCCCACTTGCGACGCCAGCGACCCTTTGTACGTCTTCCGTAGAAATTTCACGATCTCCATCGCCAGCCCTTCGCAAATCTTCAGCGCGATGTTGCCCACGAATCCATCGCACACAATCACGTCCACTTTGCCGGAAAACAGGTCGTTCCCTTCCACGTTCCCCACAAAGTGCACCGGCAGGTTCTTCAGCCGGTCATACACCGCGCGCGTCAACTCGTTTCCCTTGCTCTCTTCTTCGCCGATCGAGAGCAATCCCACCCGCGGCTTCCGGCTCCCGAACGTCAGCCGGTAATAAATCTCGCCCATCACGCCGAACTGCAACAAGTGCTCCGGCTTCGAATCCACGTTCGCGCCCACGTCCAGCAGCACGCTGACGCCGCCCTTTGCGTTCGGAAACGGAGCCGCCAGCGCCACCCGGTCCACCGACGGCAGTGTCCCCAGGATGAACTTCGCTGTCGTCATCACCGCGCCTGTGTTTCCCGCGCTCACAAACGCGTCGGCTTCGCCATCTTTCACCAGCCGCGCGCCCACGTGCACCGAACTGTCCTTCTTCCGCCGGAACGCCTGCGCCGGGTGATCTTCCATCGTGATCACCTCGCTTGCCGCAATCACTCCCAGCGGCAGCGTGGGCCGCGAATGCTTGGCCAGTTCCGCCCGGATCAGGTTCGGTTGCCCCACCAGCAGCACCCGCACGCCGTATTCCTTCGCCGCCAACACACTCCCCTCCACCTCCGGACGGGGTGCGTGGTCTCCCCCCATGGCATCGACCGCGATGGTAATCATGGGAATCTCGTCGACTCAGGCCAGTTCAGGTGGGCACCACCAGCTGTGCCAATCGGGACTTAGCGAGTCCAGCTCTCTCCGCCGAACTTACTTCGTATCGTGAACCGGCCGGCCCTTGTAGTAACCGCAATGCGGGCACGCGCGGTGCGGCTGCTTCATTTCGTGGCAGTTCGGGCACTTCCCCAACGCCGGGCTTGTCAGGTGATCGTGCGCTCGCCGCGTGCTCGTGCGCCTCTTGGAATGACGTCGCTTTGGATTTGGCATTACACTACTCCTCGTTTTCGCCTCGGTCGTGGCGGCACACAACACCTTTCCGATCGAGGTCGGATTCTATGGGCTTCACGCCCTGAAATCTATTGTTTCTTGAGCCAGTCCTGCTTCAGTCGTGCGAGGGGCGCCAGACGCGGATCCGTCGAGTGCGTCTCGCACCGGCACTCTTCGTGGTTCAGGTTCGCCCCACAGCTTGGGCACAACCCGCGGCAATCGCTCTGGCAGATCACTTTCATCGGCAATGACAGCAGTACCTGTTCCTTCAGCACGTCGGCCAGGAACAAGCCTTCTCCTTCGAAAAAACCTATCTCCGTGTCGTCATCCTTCAGCCGCTCTTCCTCGTGACGCGTGCCCTTGGGCAACGGCTGATAAAACAGATCGAAATCCCTGTGCACTTCCTCGATCACCGGGTCCAGGCAGCGCGCGCACGACATCTCAATCTTTGTTTCCAGCTCGCCGGTAATGCGAATCTGCCCTTCCAGCAGCTCCGCGGTCGCGGTCACTTCCAGCGGCTCGGCCTGCCGGATCTCGCTTATCCCGTAATCGATGCTTCCCGGAGCATAGCTCTTCCGGATGCGTACTTTGCGGACGGCAAGTTCCTTGACGTCGAGAAACATATCCCCAGCGCCTCCGGCGCGTACGCTCATGCCTTCCTATTATTTGGGCAGTTGCACCGCAAGTCAAGAAAACGCAGCTGGGCCCAATTCCCCTGATTCGCGTCCGCCAACCGTAACTCCTAGTACTGTCGATTCAGCCTTTTAGCGGCTCCCTCAGGTACCCTGTCATCGCTCGCACATAGTCCGGAAACGCCACCTCGGGTTCGAGCAAATCCGGGTGCCACACCTTCTCCCACTCGAAGCAGTAATACCCCTTATAGCCAATCTTCCTCAGTGCCTGCACCTGCTGCTGCACCGGCACCTGCCCTTTCCCCGTCAAGACGTACTTTCGTTCCTGGCCGTCTTGCACCGAATCTTTCAGGTGCGTATGCCGGATCCATTTCCCCAGTTCCGCTACTGTGTGTCCCGGCTCCTCGTGGCCGTCCACGTAGGTGTGGTGCGCGTCCCAGAGCAAAGCGGCGTACTCCGAATTCGCTCGCGTCAGCACTTCCTTCAACGTCGGCGAATCCACAAAGTCGCCGTGCGATTCGATGATCACCGTCACCCCGCGCGGCCCCGAGTACGTCGCCATTTCGTGCATGCCCGCGGCCACGCGTGCAATCACCACTTCCCGCGTGCCGCCTTCAAATTTGTTTCCGAACACCCGCACGTACGGCGCACCCAAGGCCTGCGCCAGATCGATGAACCGTTTCCCGTCCGCGATCCCTTGCGCGCGTTTCTCGGCGTCCGGAACATGCAGTTCCGTTGAACTGCTCACGCACGCAATCTTGATCCCATGATCGGCAATTTCCTTTTTCGTTTGCGCGATGCGGTCCGCCGCGAATTCCGGCCGCGACGGCAGATCCAGAGTGCCCATCATTCCGCGCAGTTCCACCGCGGCAAATCCATTGGCCTGCGCAAATTCCAGGATCTTTGCCAGTTCCCACTTCGGGCAGCCCAGCGTGGAAAACGCCAGCGGCAGCCGCGTCTCGCCAGCGCTCCAGGCAAGCCGGCTCGCCACCAGGGTCGCCGCCCCCGCCGCCACAAATTCTCTTCGATTGATTCCCATGAGTGCCTCCAAGTTTCTATCCCTGACTTGGAACTTGAATCTGCTCTCATGATACGCTCGAACTTCTTACTGGGAGGTAGGTTTGCAACGCCGCGAACTTCTAAAGCTCCTCGCCATCGGTTCGGCCCTTCCTGCCATTCCCTCTCCCCTTCTCGCTGCCTGCCGCGAAATCCACGCCGGCTTGACGGAAACGCCGGCGCTGAAGATTTTTTCGCCGCACCAGGACGCCACCGTCACTGCCATGGCCGAACTCCTCATCCCGGGCACCGACACACCCGGCGCCAAAGACACGCACGTGAATCTCTTTATCGACCACATCGTCGCCGATTGGTATTCCGACGAAGAACGCGCGGTGTTTCTTGGCGGCGTCGCGGACGTCGATGTGCGCACGCAATCCCTGTTCCAGATGAATTTCGCCGACGCTTCGCCTGCACAGCAAGCCGAAATCTTCCGCTCGCTCGGCGACGAACTCGCCCAAGCCGCAGACGCCGTTGCCAACAGCCCCCGCGGTTATCGCGGCGCTTCTCCGGAACCCGAAAACAATTTCTATCTGCAATTCCGCGAACTCGCCCTCACCGGCTATTTCACCTCGGAAGCCGGATTCACGCAGCAGCTTCACGAAGAAATCATTCCCGGCCGCTTCGATGGTTGCGTCCCAATTCAGCCAGTGGCGCAGACCAAGGGCTCCTGACCATGGCGCAAACGAAATACGACGCGATTGTCATCGGCTCGGGCATGACCGGGGGTTGGGCCGCCAAGGAACTCACGGAAAAAGGCCTGCGCACACTCGTCCTGGAAGCCGGCCGCCCCATCATTCCCGACAAAGACTACGTCGAACACATTCCCACCTGGGACATGTCTTTCCGTGGCATGCGCGATCGCAAGAAACTCGAAAAAGAACAGCCCATCCAGAGTTTGTGTTACGCGTGCGAAGAAACCAACGCGCAATTCTTCATCAAGGATACGGAGCACCCGTACACCACCGATCCCGGTAAGCCTTTTCGCTGGATTCGTGGCCGTCAGGTGGGTGGCCGCTCGATTCTGTGGGGCCGGCAGTCGTATCGCTGGAGCGATCTCGACTTCACCGCCAATCTTCGCGAGGGCATCGCCATTGACTGGCCCATTCGCTACGCCGACGTCGCCCCCTGGTACGACTACGTCGAACAGTTCATCGGCATCTCTGGCGAACCGCTTGGCCTGGCCCATCTTCCCGACAGCAAATTCCTTCCACCGATGCAGCTGAATTGCGCGGAACTCGCGGTGAAGAGCGCTGTCGCCAAATCTTTTGGGGCGCAGCGCGTACTGACCATCGGCCGCGTCGCGGTTCTCACGCAAGAGCATAATGGCCGCGCGGCGTGCCACTATTGCGGTCCCTGCCATCGCGGATGCATCACGCTGTCCTATTTCAGCAGCGTTAATGCCACTCTCCCCGCCGCCGAAAAGACCGGGCGGCTTGCCTTGCGCCCCTTCAGCACCGTGCACAGCCTCATCTTCGACTCCAAAACCCGCCGCGTCACCGGCGTTCGCGTGATCGACTCGCAATCCCGCGCCGCAATCGAATTCAATGCGCCGCTGATTTTTCTTTGTGCTTCCACTCTCGAATCTGTCCGCATCCTGCTGAATTCCGCTACGCCTGAATTTCCAGACGGCCTGGGCAATTCTTCCGGCGAACTCGGCCACAATCTGATGGACCACATCAAGGGCGGCGGCGCGCGTGGCACGATTGCCGGCTACGAAGACAAATGTTCTTATGGCAACCGGCCGAACATCGCCTACATGCCGCGCTTTCGGAACGTGAACGAAAAACATCCCGGCTTCCTGCGCGGTTACGGATTACAGGCTGAAGCCGAACAGTTGGGCTGGGAACGCGGCGCCATCCAACTCGGCTTCGGCGCCGATTTCAAGCGGGCCATCAGCCGCCCCGGTCCCTGGCAATTCGCGTTCTCCGGCTACGGAGAATGCCTGCCAAATCACAGCAATTTCGTCGAAATCGACAAGAACGCCATCGACGCTTGGGGTATACCCAGCCTGAAGATTCATTGCGCCTTTGGCGAAAACGAACTGGCCCTCCGCAAGGACATGTCCATTGCTGCCGCGGAAATGCTTTCGGCCGCGGGCGCGCGCTCCATTGAACCGTTTATGGATGACGACCCGCCGGGATTTTCCATCCACGAAATGGGCACCGCGCGGATGGGCCGCGACCCGAAAACCTCCGTGCTGAATTCCTGGAACCAGTCGCACGATGTCAAAAACCTTTTTATTACCGACGGCGCGTGCATGGCCTCCTCCGGCTGTGTTAATCCTTCGCTTACCTACATGGCCCTCACCGCGCGCGCTTGCGATTACGCTGTGAATCAGTTAAAACGCGGCGAGCTCTAGTTTTTTAGTGCCGCTCGCCCGGAGCGCAGGGAAGAGAGCCAAATCCGTTTTCGAGGTGCAAAATGACGCCACCAAAAGTAACGCGCAGGGAATTCCTCAAGGAATCTTCCACTGCTCTCGCTGCTTCTGTTTTGCTCCCCGCCTCCAGCTACGCGCGCGTCCTCGGTGCCAACGACCGCGTGCGCGTCGGCATTGTCGGTTTCTCGGATCGTTTCCGATCCAGCCTGCTTCCCGCGTTTCACCAGCACTCGAAGGCCCTCGACTTCGAGATCGTCGCGGTGTCCGATATCTGGACCATGCGGCGCGAAGCCGGCAAAGCCCATATCGACAAACTCACCGGCAGTTCCATCGCCGCCGTCCGCAACAACGACGAACTCTATGAGCGCAAAGATGTCGACGCGGTCATCATCTCCACCGCCGATTTTCAGCACGCTCTCCACGGTGTCGAAGCCGTCCGCGCCGGCCGCGATGCTTACGTTGAAAAGCCCATGGCGCACACGATGGAAAACGCGCGCGCCATCCGCGCCGCTGTCCACGAATCCGGTAAAATCGTACAGATCGGCACGCAGCGCCGCAGTTCCCCGGTCTATCAGGCGGCCTACGACTACATCCGCAGCGGCAAATTCGGCGACATCGTTTCTGTGCTCATGACCTGGAACGTAAACCAGCCCGGCCGCTGGCGTCGCCCAACGCTTGTCGCTGGCCTCACGGCGGACCAGGTCGATTGGAAGCGTTACCTGCTGAATCTTCCCGATCAGCCCTTTGATGCGCGCAAATACGTTGAATTTCGCCTGTTCTGGCCTTTCTCTTCCGGCATTCCCGATCAGTGGATGGTCCACCAGATCGATACGGTCCATTGGTTCACGGGCCTGCCGCGCCCGCGCAGCGTGGTCGCCAACGGTGGAATCTATTATTGGCACGATGGCCGCAAGAATTGGGACACCATGACCGCGGTATTCGACTACGGCCCGCTCGATGACACTTCAAAAGGCTTTCAGGTGGTTTACACCTCGCGCATGACCAACGACGCGGGCGACGTGAAGGAACTCTACTACTCGAACGGCGGCACGCTCGATCTCGACAAGCAAACCGTTTCGCCCGAAGGCGGTCTCACCAGGGAATACGCCGGCGAAATGGGCATGCAGACGAACTTACTCCCAAAGATTTCGCTGCGCGAATCGGCCCACAAAATCGCTACGGGCGCCGATACTGGCGGCGACGTCGATACTTCCGCCAATATGCGCAACTGGATGGAGTGCGTGCGCAGCCGCAAAACCCCGAACGCCAGCGTTGAAGCGGGTTACTCCCATTCCGTTGCGCTGTGTATGACCATCGCGGCGATCCAGACCGGCCGCCGCGTTACCTTCGACGACGCCAAGCAGGAAGTCGTCGTCACGTAATCTTTTGACGGTCGTCCCGACCGGAGATCCGGCGTCGTTCGCCGGTTCGGAGCGGAGGGATCGAGGCAAGATTGCGCACAGCGCCAAACATTGGGGCGTTTCGCTGGCCCGCGCCAAATCTTACGCCTCGCGTATCGCCTTCAACAGCCCTTCCATCGATTCGCGGCTCGACGCCTCCCTATTCTTCGCCGCATTCAGGTAGTGCGTCTCCAGTGACATCGTTCCCTTATATCCGTTTTTGAGCAGTGCGCGGAACTGCCCCACGAAATCGATCTTGCCGCTGCCGATCGGGGCCCACTCCACTTCGCCCTTTTTCCCCGGCGCGCCGTCCTTCAAATGCATATGCCAGATTCTGGATTTGTCCAGCAGCTCATATCCGTTCGGGAACGGCGTCTCGCCCGCGTCGTAGGCATTTCCGGGATCCCAGTTCAATCCCAGCGCTGGCGCTTTCACCGCCTTGAGCATCGCTGCGCTCTCCGCGCCGGTCCCCACATTGCATGAAAATTCGTTCTCCAGCACCAGCCGGATTCCCTCGCGCTGTGCAATGGCCGCCGTCTTTTCCAGTTCTTTCGCGACGCGATCAAACACCGTATTCGGATCATCCACCCGCAAGAACGAAAACACGCGCACTTTGTCGGTGCCAAAATCTTTCGCCCGCGCAATCGCCCGCTGCAAAATCGCTTCCTGCTGCGAGTAGTTGCTCTGCATGGGATCCGGCTTGCCCGAATCGAATTTCGATTTGGTTCCGGGCAGCAGTGTCTTGAAATAAGGCGAATCCACTACCGATACTTTCATTCCGTGCTTGGCCAGCAGTTCTTTCGCGCGCTTCACATCATCGGCGGTGAAATCCGTGACGTACTTGTCCCAGACAAACCGCAGCTCCACCAGCTGCAATCCAAACCCCTTCACCCACAGCAGCGCCTTTTCAAAATCCTGCGTGATCTCGTCGGTAATCACTCCCAGCTGGAATTGCTTCACGTCCGCCGCCCAAGCGGGTATCGCGCCCAATAAAGCAGCCGTCGCCGCGCCCGCCACAAATTCCCGTCGTTGCATAACATCCACCCCGCCTCATGCTAGTTCCAGTCCATCATCACGTCAATTGCGATCCCCAAGCGTCAAATGCCTACTCATCCACCCGCGGATTTCCCGGCGAAGCGTGTTAACATGCACGCACAATTCTTTTGCGGAGTCGACGAATGACATTGCGCTTTCGTATGGGTGCGCTCGCCCTGATTTTTGTTTTGGCCGCCGTGCCGCTTCTCGCCAGCACGCGCATCGTGCATCGCTGGGTGCTCACCGGCTTGCCGATGCCGAAGTTCAAGAAAATGCTGGTCGCCAGCATTCTCGAAAATTACCTTATCCGCCAGGAATTCGAAGACGAAATGAAAAAGCAACTCGCCAAGTACGGCGTGGAAGGCGTGCAGAGTTACATGGTCCTGCCGCCGAAGAACGAAATGATGGAAGGCGAACTGAAGCAGCGCATCAAGGAAAGCTCACTCGATAGCGTGCTGGTGATCCGGCCGAAAAATGTCCGCAAGGAAACGGAAGAGGTGATCACCGGGGGCGTGTGGGTTCCTCCTCCGGGTTACTACACCTTCTGGCCGTATTGGAATATGGCCTACGGCGATTTCTACCCCACCAGTTCTTATACCAAGGAAAACATTGTCGTCCGCGTGGAGGTCAATCTTTACAGCACGAAAGACGAAAAGCTGGTGTGGAGCGGCGAAACCGACACCGTGTATTCCAAGGACTTTGAAAAACTCGGCAAGGATTACGCCAAGGCCATCGTCGGCCAGCTGAAGAAAGACAAAGTCATCAGCAAAAAGTAAGTTGCGTTCCGCTGCTTGCTACTTTCGCAGCACCAGGCAGCTCGCGATCATGTCGTGCAGCGCCTGTTTGCGTTCCGTAAAGCCCGCCATGATGTAGCCGATGCCCAACGGAATCAGCCCGCTGACAATCTTCGCAAAGAAGCGCCCGCTGGCCCGCCCGAAGGTAATCCGATTCCCCGCCAGGTCCGTGACGTAGATGTTGAGCGCCTGCTTTCCCCAGGTTGCCTGCTTCTCGCCGCTTTCGAGGTAGGCGAAGTAGAGCCACTGCCCGATGATCGCTACGCCCGCCAGCGAAAAAATCAGGAACAGGAATCCGCCGATCACCGCCGGATTCGGATGTCCGCCGTGGTGCGGCAAGGATTCCAGCATCGCCGCTCCTCCCATCAGGAAAAATATCGGAACCAACAGCACCAGCATTCCGAAACTGATGATCACGCTATCGATCAGGTGCGCCACGAACCGCAGCCAGAAACCCGCGTACGCCACGTTTGACGCATACATAATCGCGCCCACTCCCGCATGCGGCGATACCGCCCCGGCTGCCACCGCGGCCGCCGCCACCTGGCTTACCGGTGCGCCGCAGGTCTGGCAAAACCCCGCATGATTTGTAATTGCTGCACCACATTTCGAACAGAACACGTTCTATGTCCTCCGTTCTGGTTGTTGTTCAGCCCGCCCGCAAAATACGTTCTGACCTTACTCGCAACCTTCCTGCTGAAACCGTTGCAGACGCTTCTGCGCTTCGCTGCTTCCCTTGCGGGCCGCGGCGGTAAACAGAATACGCGCCTGGTCGCAATTGCGGACCACGCCCTGCCCGTGCCAGTACAAATCCGCCAGCATCGCTTCCGCGCCCGGATTGCCTTTCTCCACGGCGATCCACAAGAGTCGCACCGCCTCGGCCGTGTCGTTCCCGGAATTTCTCCCGCGCATTAGCTCCACCGCCTGCAGATACTCCGATTGCCCCGAATCCGGACTCCCGCCCGGCGATGAGAGTGGCGTGACCGGAGCCGATGTGCTTTTCGGCGCGCTCGAAAGCGAGGGCGTCCCGTTCGCTGCGCCAGGCGCAGCAATCGTGGGCGTTCGCACAACGTTCTCCGGCCGCATTGGTTGGGACGCGTCCGCTTCGCCGGCGGGCGCGCTATTATCCGTGTCTCCGCCCTTCGCGGAAGGCGTACTTCCGGTGTTGTTCGAACTGCTCGTCGTCCCGCCCATCGCCTCGCCGAGCCAAATGAAGCCACGCCCGACGGCACGATGAAAAACAAAGAAACCGGCAAGCAACGTCAACACGCCCATCGCCAGCACCGCACGCCCCAGCGTGAACCATTCCCAATCTACCGGCCCGGCATGCGGCACTTCGTGCAATTCCGGCAACGGCCGAACTGCCGCATCAGCCTGCGGCGACCCTCCACGGGGCTGAATCAGAATCTCCGAAATGTCCGGCCGCGGCGCTCGCGTTTCGGTGCGGTCCTCTGGCTCCTCTGTTTCTTCGAACACTCGGTCCTCGGAACGGGGCGGCGCAGCAACGCGAGCCAGCAGCGGCAACGACGGCGAATCGGGCGGGTGCGTTTCAGCGGCCGGAGCGGAAGAGCGAGGAGCATTCGGCCACTTCCGAAAAAATCCTTCGGTGATCGAGGAAACCGGCGGCGCACTGGGCTCGGTGAACACTTTCGGAGGAGCCGGCTTTGGCGGCTCTGGCTCCGGCGCTGGCGTGGGTTCACGTTTTGCCGCGATTTCTTTTTTCTCTGCGATTTGTTCTCTCGCCGCGATTTTCACTTCCGGCTTGGCAGGCGGAATCTCTTCGATTTTTGGTTCGGGAATTTTCGGCGCCTCCACCTTGACCGGCGGCGGTTCGTGGACTGGCGCGCGCTCCTCGACGGCAGGCGCCGCCGCTTCCGTTCGCGCGGGGGTCGAGCGCATCTCTTCCCGGAGCGCTTCCATAGAGGAAGCGGGAGCGATGGCCGGCTCCTTTGCAGTTTCGCGCGGGCTGGTTATCTTTTCGTCTTCGATCAGCCAATCATCGATCTGAGATTTCATCTCCGCGGGAATCTGCGTGAACTCCACCCCGGCCACCCGCCCGCCCTCATCGATCCACAGAACTTTGCCTTCCCCTTCAATGCGCGTCGCGTCGCCGAGCAGGAACGAGAAGGGAGTCTTGTCGCCTTGCTTCATCGGCATCATGGCGCGCACGGCAAAACCCTCTTCCGAAAGGTCGCGCATCATTCCGCCGTTGCCGAACGCCAGTTCGACGTAGACGAGCCGCAGCGGCTTTTTCCGGAGCTTCTTCCGTCGTTCGCTTTTGACCGGAGCGGATGGCATGAATGCCAGCATTTTAGCGCGCCAACCGCGGCTTAGATAGAGGTGGTGACGTCTTGGTACGCCCTCGCTTGATGCGTGTCCCGGCAAGTTGTTGGTTGTGCACAGCGACGCGTGACGTTTCGCACCTGACGAAAATAGGGCCGCGATCCGCCTTTTTCGATCATGTTCATTTCCTCTGCCGGGGATGGTAGGATTTTGGAGTTTCCCGCCCGAGTTCTACGCTCAGTCCCAGGAACTGAGATTTTCTATAGATTTGCGAAGGAGAGCTCGCCATGCGTTGGACACCCGGCGGAACCAGTGACGACATCGAGGATCGCCGAGATGAGGGCGGCGGAGGCGGTGGGGGCGGATTTGGCGGGATGCATATCGGCATCGGCGGCTTGATCCTCCTTTTTATTCTGAGCTTAGTCTTCAGGCAGAACTTTTTTGCGCTGCTGGGCGGAGGCGGCGCAAACTCCGGCGGCTCGGCAGCGGTGAGCCAACCGAATCCGGCGCGCGATGAGGCGGAAAAACCGCTGGTGCAATTTGTGTCCTTCGTCCTCGACGACACGCAGAAAACCTGGGAACAGGTTCTGCCGCAGCAGGTGGGCACGCCGTACCGTCACGCCAAGCTGGTTCTCTTCCGCGATTACATCCAATCGGGATGCGGCGGCGCGGAAGCCGCCACCGGCCCGTTCTATTGCCCGGCGGACGAGAAAGTGTATATCGATCTTGGTTTTTACGATGAACTGAAGCGGCGTTTTGGCGCGCCGGGCGAGTTTGCGCAAGCCTACGTGCTGACGCACGAAGTCGGCCATCACGTGCAGAAGATTGTCGGCATCGAGAATAAAGTCCGGCAACTGCAGGGGCAAAATCCCAGGGCGGCCAATCAGCTTTCGGTAAAGATGGAGCTACAGGCGGATTGTCTCGCAGGAGTCTGGGCGCATTCGACGCAGCAGCGCAATTTACTGGAAGCGGGCGACGTGGAATCGGCGCTGGGAGCCGCGGCGGCAGTCGGCGACGATCACATCCAGCAGATGTCGCGGGGGCGCGTGCAGCCGGAGACGTTCACGCACGGAAGTTCGGCGCAGCGCACGAGCTGGTTCCGGAAGGGTCTGGACTCGGGAAGCGTTGCGGCGTGCAATACCTTCGCGCAATAAGCGCGGTTCGTTCATTGGCCGTCCAATGGTTTCCCGGAACCGGGTGCGCCGGTATCGCGCATTTTTTCGACGGCTCGCTTCGCCGCTTTGGCCTTTTCCGGGTCCACCCAGGAGTCTTGCGTAACGTAGGTGGTCTGAGAGGGCAGGGCCAGCACCGCGCCGGCCCGTTCCAATTCATCCATGATCGAGAGGAGCAACGCTTCCTGGCTCTCCAAGTAGGCGTTGTACTCGCCTTCGAGGATGTAGCAGAAGATTTCGACGTCCAGGGAATTATCGGAAAAGCGGATGAACCGGACGCGCGAGGTGGAGTCTTCGACCTTGGGATCGTCGCGGAGAATCTGCCGCAAGCGTTCGAGAACGTAACGAACGTGATCGGGAGCCAGTTCGTAGCGCAAACGAATCAACTGTTGGCAGAGAAATTTGTCGCGGAAGCGGAGATTCTCGAGGACCGCCGTGGCCATGGTGCCGTTCGGAACGGAAAGGACGGTGCGCTCCGGGGTACGCAGGCGCGTGGAACGCAGGCCGATATCCTCCACCACTCCCACTTGGGAATTTACCTTCACGACGTCACCAACCTGGATCACCTTGTCGAAGAGCACCGAAACGCCACCGAACATATTTTCAAACGTTTTCTGCGCGCCCAAGCCCAGCGCCAGGGTGCCGATACCGACGCCCGCCAACGCCGCGGATACGTCGAATCCAAGGCCGTGAAGCACGACCAGCAAGACAAAAACAAAAATGGTGACTTCGATGAAGCGGCGCAGCAGCGAGACGATGGATCGCTCCGCGTACATCCCGCGGTTGGTAAGGCTGGTTCCAAGGCGGGCAGCGGTGGCCTGCGTTGCGCGCGTCAACATCCAGTAGAAGCCGATGGCAATGAAGATCCAGAGAACGCGGCGGTAGTAGATGCGATAGAGCAGCGACGTTCCGATGTAGGCGACCAGGCCGTAGTGCAGAAACAGCGCGAGCAGAAATGTCAGCGGACCGACGTGGCGGAGCGGCTTAACCGGCGGCGCGGGCAAATGCCGCATTTTGCGCGAATAGCGGAGCAGCACCTCCAGAACGAGTGTGATGATTCGCGCAACAACCAGGGCCACCGGCAGAAATAGAATGATGGCCAGCCACTGCCAATAAGGCATGGAGAGCAGCCGATGCGCGACAAGATAGTCCGGAATGTGCTTCTCCATGTTTGGGAAGCTCAGCGAGTCGTAGAAACCCGGGACTTTTTCGAGCGTGGCGCGGGAAAAGTACCAGAGTTTGCGCCCTTGACCGTCTTCGATGCGCACCAGAAGGATGGGAAACGCCTCGGCGCCAAGTCCGTTGTTGATACGTTCCTGGTCGGGGGGCAAGCCATCGTCGAGGTGGCCAAGCGGATCGCGGCTGACCATTTCCAAGGGGCCGCTGAATTTCTGGTTGAGAATCGCGGAGAGTTGAGCGGCAATCTCCTCGTCGTCGGACTCGGCGGAACGCTTTCGACCTTTGCTGGGTTCGAAGTATTCGGCGGCCAGCGGATAGTTGTCGTCCTGAGCCGCCTTGAGGAAGCCTAGAACGCAGCCGCGCGGATTCTCGCGGCCCAGCGGGTCCTGTGGCACGGCATTCGATGGCGCGGGCGCGGAAGCAGCGGGGGAGGTGAGTCCAGGGATCTGCGCCGCGTAGCCGCGCGACACGAGGAAGGCTGCGCTGAGCAGGAGAAAGAGAAACCATCGGCGAAACAACATGAATCCCGCCCCCGATTTTGAGCCTCTATTCTAACTGCTGGCGTCACCGCAAAGAAGCGCGCGACGCGGCCTCGGACCCGAAGTGCTCCTGGTGCTGGCGGAGAAGGAACTGGTCGGTCATCCCGGCAATGTAATCGCAGACCACCACGTGCCGCGGCGTTTCGTCAGCCAGGTCCTCATACGAATCCGGCATGGAATGGCGCTGGCGAAGGTAATAGCGGAACAATTCTTCGAGGCAGCGCACGGAGCGATCGCAGTCTTCCGTAATCAAGGGGTGGTTGTAAACGTGCGCGAACAGGAATTTCTTGAGCAGGGCGTTCTGGGCACGAGCGAAATCGCTGAAACCCGCCAGGCGTTTCGGCAGGCGGCGAATTTCCTCCGCAGAACAAACGTGGGACTCTTCGACGCGACGCTGCGTGTTGGAGATCAGGTCCGAAACCAGAAAGTCGACAACGTGGCGAAGCGCCTCGTTGAATTTCAGTTTCGCGCGCGCGCCGGGATGTTGGGCATCGATTTGCTGAAAGAACTCGCCAAAAAAAGGATCTTCGCGGCAGAGGAAATCCACGTCGAGCAAATGGGCTTCCAGGGCGTCGTCAAGATCAGCGGTGTTGTAAGCGATTTCGTCGACCCAGTCGATGAGCTGCGCTTCCAAGGTGGGACGCAGATCGAGCTGGTATTCGGCGAGGTGCGGCGTCTCGGCTTCGCTATAGTCGCGGGAATGTTTGATGATGCCTTCGCGGACTTCAAAAGTGAGATTCAAGCCCACGAAGGCGAGATAACGATGTTCGAAGCGCTCCACGATGCGTAACGCGTGAAGATTATGATTGAATCCGCCGCCGTGCTCTTTCATGAGCTGGTCGAGTTTGCGCTCGCCGGCGTGGCCGAAAGGGGGATGGCCGATGTCGTGCACCAGCGCCAGGGCTTCGGCAAGTTCGGTATCCAGGAAAAGAGCGCCGGCAACGGTGCGGGCGATTTGCGAAACTTCCAGTGTGTGTGTCAGGCGATTGCGAAAGTGGTCGGAGAAACGTGCGGTGAAGACTTGCGTTTTTGCCTCGAGGCGGCGGAACGAGCGGGAGTGCACGATGCGATCGCGGTCGCGGGCATACTCGCTGCGGTAAAGATGCGGTGGCTCCGGAAATCGCCTGCCGCGACTGTCTTCGGCCCGCATGGCCCAAGTTGCGAGAGCGCGGTGCGTTTCGATGGCGGAGGCCTCCGGGAAAAATGCCGAGAAATCGGGCGCGTCAGGTCTTCGAGGCGAGCAGCTCAAGCCCGCGGTCGGCCTGGTCAGCCACCGCGGTGTTCGGATAATCCTTCTTCAACTGCTGGTACACGGAAGTAGCCTGCTTGGGGTCGGTCTGGCTGAGGATGTTGGCCATTTCGAGCAGAGCCATGGGCTTGGGCACGAGAACGGAACCGGAAGTGGAGAGCGCCTTCAACTCGCTGATGGCTTCCTCTTTCTTGCCGTTGCGCTCAGCGATCATAGCGGTCTGGAATTTAGCGAGCGCGGCCAGTTCCTTGTCGCCGCCGGCATCGAGTTTCTTGAGTTCTTCGGAGGCCTGATTCAACTTGTCCTGGTCCATCAAGCAAAGCGCGGAATAGTAGCGGGCAAGTTTGCCGGGCTTGGTGTTGGGCCAATGGACGGCGACGGCCGCGAATTTCACTTGCGCATCCCCGGCGCGCTTGGCGGGATCGGCATAGGTGAGTTCGCCGGGAAGCGTAGGCTGGCCGGGCTGGGAGATAGGGGCGGTGAAAATCGTCATGGCATCGTCGAGAGCGACCTGGGCCTGATTGTCTTGACGCTGCGAGTAGAAGCGCCATCCGAAGTAGCCGGCGGCAATGACGACGATCGCCAGGAGGGCGATGGACATGATGGTGGTGTGGGAGAGAACGGCCTCGGCACCGTGCTCGAAAGTCTCGCGGACCTTATCCTGCTTGAGTTCTTTGCGCGAAATATGTTCAGGCACTCACTGGCTCCTGCAATTGGTGTGAAAAGTCCATGTTAACACAGGTGAAGCGGGGGCCAGGGAGGCGAAAGTAACCGTTCTCGCACGGCCAGGCCACAGGTACAGCTTGCGGGGAGCCGCAACGTGGTATTTTGAGGGCATGCAGACGGGCTGTATTCATTGCGGGCAGCAGCATCTGCTGAACGACGAAGTGCTGGCGAAGCACTCGAAGGTGCAATTCCGCTGCACGAAGTGCGGCAAGACGACGATTGTGGAAGTAAAGCGGCGGGTGGATGAGACGGTAGTGATTTCGCCGATGCCGTCGTTTGCGCGCGCGGACGCGGCCACGGCACAGACGAGCCTGCCTCCGGCGGATGAAGGGCTGAGCCTGCCGGCGGATGTCGATGTGATCCTGGCGGTGACCGCGGGGCCAGAGCTGGGGCGAAGCGAGGTTCTCAGCAAAGCGCGCGTGATTATCGGGCGAAAAGGGGCGGAATTCGCATTGAATGATCCGGAGATCTCGCGCCACCACTGCATGCTGGAGTTTCGCGAGCGGCAGGTGAATCTGAAGGATCTGGACTCGACCAATGGAACGTTCCTGGAGGAGGAGCGGGTACGGGCGGCGATATTGCAGGACGGGTCGGAATTCCGAGTGGGAAGCAGCACGCTTCGGCTGAGCTTCCGGAAAAAGTAGCAAATACGTTAGATTACTTACTTGTAAAATGTCGGCGCGCCGACATTTAAAGTAATACTTTAAGTATGGCCAACTCCTTCCCGGTTTTTCCTCGCTTTCGAATAAGCTCGAATCGGCGGGACTGATTTCATTGGACTTCCGCGAGGAAAAGCTCAAGTAATACTTGACGATTGGCCAGCCGGTTCCCTGTTTATCCACAATCTTTCGAATGGCATTTCATGCTGTGGCGGGAATTTGTGCCGAATGTCGGCGGGAAGAGCGGCGGCCGGAGCTGTGAGATACTGGCGCGGTGAATGACCCGTGGCAGAGATGAAGCGGCTAAGCGTATGCCTGATAGCGCAGAATGAAGAGGGAAATCTGCCTCGTGTGCTGAAGTCTGTCACCGGGGTAGCGGACGAAGTGGTGTTGGTGGACGGGGGGAGCCAGGACAAGACGCAAGAGGTAGCGCGGGAACATGACGCGAAAGTTTTCTTCCGGGCGTTTACGAATCACGCGGACCAGAAGAATTATGCGGCATCGCTGGCGTCGAATGACTGGATCCTGCTGCTGGATGCGGATGAAGAGCTGAGCGAAGAGCTCAAGAAATCGTTGCTGGAATGGAAAACGGGTGCCGCCGAATTCGTGGTATATGAGATGGCGCGATTGACGTGGTACTTGGGCGCGTGGATCCGGCATTCGCGATGGTATCCGGATTACCAAAGGCGGCTGTACCGGCGCGACAAAACGAAATTCAACGGAGTGATTCACTCCGCGCTGGACTATCAGGGGCGGATCGGGCGGCTGCGCGGGAACCTGCTGCATTACACGATCCGGACATTTCCGGAACACGAGGCAAAGCTGGAAAAATACACGACGGCGATTGCGAAGGAGATGTTCGACCGGGGAGAGAGAAGCTGGCGAGGGGCGATGTGGGTGGCAGCGCCGTGGAGCTGGTTCCGCCACTTTTTTCTGGGATTGGGGTTTGTGGATGGTTATCGAGGCGCGGTAATTGCGCAGATGGCGGCGCGGGGCGTTCGCCTGAAATACCGGAAGCTGGGGGACCTGGTGGAAGCGGAAAAGAGATCGCGAAGCGGTGGTGAAGCGTGATTCCGCTGATTGTGGACCTGGAGACGCAATGGCGCGGGGGACAGAATCAGGCGTTTCTGCTGCTGAAAGGACTGTATGAACGGGGGCACGCGGCGGAGCTGGTGGCCGCGCACGGGTCTTCGCTGAGCCACAGGGCGAAGAAAGAGGGGATTTACGTGCACTCAGTGTCGCGAGGAATGCTTCGATTGCCTGCGGCAGCGAAGATCCGGTCGCTGCTTGCGGATGGAAGAATCGAGCTGGTGCACGCGAATGAGGCGCAGGCAGTGACGGCAGCGTGGCTGGCAGTGCGGAATCGGCGGCTGCCGTTGGTGGTCTCGCGCCGGGTGGGGTATCCACTGAAGCAGGGAACTATCGCGCAGAGCCGTTACCGGAGAGCGGACGTGATTCTTGCCAATTCGCAGTGGGTGGCGGAACAGGCGGTGGCGTCAGGGGCGGAACGAAGCAAGGTCCGGGTGGTGTATGAGGGAGCACAGGTTCCGCCGAGCGTCACAGCGGCGCGGCGCTCGAGCGCACGAGAGAAATGGGGCGTTGCAGAAGGCACGCCGCTGCTCGGGTGCGTGGGAGTCTTGTCGCCGGACAAGGGACAGGAGTGGCTGATCCGGGCGCTGGGGGCGGTCAGACAGGAATTCCCGGAGGCTCGCCTGATTCTGGCGGGAGACGGATCGTGCCGACAGGAACTGGAAAAATTGACGAGGGAGCTGGGGCTAAGCGGGGCGGTCATGTTCCCTGGATTCGTGAAGGACGTAGAATCGGTGTACGCCGCACTCGATGTATTTCTGCTGCCTTCGTTGTTTGAGGCATTGAACAATTCCTTGCTGGCGGCGATGTCCTATGCGGTGCCTTCGATCACTTTTTTCGGGTGCGCGCTTGGGGAGATTGTGGAAGACGGAGTAAGCGGGATGCAGGTGGAAGCGAAGAATGCCGAGGCCATCGCAGAAGCGGTGAGGCGGATCCTACGGGATCGGAACCTGGCGAAGAAACTGGGTGAAGCGGGGCGGGCGAGGATTGAAGAGAAATTCTCGGCGGAGAAGATGGTGGAAAACACGCTGGCAGTGTATGAGGAATTGCTTGGCAGAGGTTGAGATGGGCGCACAGGGGCTGACTTAGGAGATGTCCTTGGGCCGTGGTATACCTTTAGGCTAACCCGTCGGTTGTCCTCCAGCAAGTTGCCGCGAAGAGAGATTCCTCGCTTCGCTCGGAATGACGGGCTGAGACCCGTTTTCAGCAACCCGCCAGGGCGTTTGGCGAATATTTCCAAGGAGAAGAAGATAATGCGCTCACTCCGGCATGTTCTGTGGTTACTTCCGTTTTGCTTCGGACCGGCATCAGCCCAACAGCCCGCGCGCGCAGCGAAGGCGGCGGATTTATCGATGACCGCGGTGGGACGGGTGCATCATCCGATCGCGACGATGAGCAAAGAGGCGCAGGAGTATTTCGACCAGGGGCTGACGCTGATCTACGGATTCAATCATGAGGAGGCGGCGCGGTCGTTCGAAAAAGCGGCGCAATTGGATCCGGCGTCGCCGATGCCGTTGTGGGGGATCGCGATGGCCGTGGGGCCGAACTACAACGTGGACGTGGATGCCGACCGGGAGAAACTTGCGTTCGATACTGTACAGAAGGCCAAGAAGCTTGCGGCAAATGCGCCACAAGCGGAAGAGGATTACGTTGCCGCGATCGCCACGCGGTTTTCGGGAGATGCCAATCCGGATTACAAAAAGCTGGCGAGGGATTATGCGGCTGCGATGAAGGGGCTCTCAGCAAAATATCCCGACGATCTGGACGCGGCGACGATTTATGCGGAAAGCCTGATGGTTCTGAATCCCTGGAAACTGTGGAGCAACAATGGGAAACCGGGGGAGAACACTGAAGAGATCGTACAAGTGCTGGAATGGGTGCTGTTGCGAGACCCGATGCATGTGGGAGCAAACCACTATTACATTCATGCGGTGGAAGCGTCACCGACTCCGGCACGCGCGCAGCCGAGCGCACACCGTCTGGACACGATGGTGCCGAAAGCGGGGCACCTGGTGCATATGCCGGCGCACATTTACGAGCGGACAGGATTTTACGAGGCGGCGGCGAAGAGCAATGTGGAGGCAGCGGCAGTCGACAGAGCGTACGCGGAGAAATATGGCCAGGCGGGGAGCCTTTACGACCTGATGTATCACAGCCATAACGAGCATTTTCTGGCCATGGCAGCGAGCATGGCGGGGAATTACAAACAGGCGAAGAATGCGGCGGATGGGATGGCGGCGCGACTGGCGCCGCACGCGAAGATGATGCAGATGCTGGACGGATTCATGGCCACGCCGATCTGGGTAGACGCGCGATTCGGGAAATGGCAAGCAATTCTGGGGTATCCGGAACCGATGAAGGAATTGCCGGGAACGCATGCCCTGTGGAGATACGCGCGGACCGTGGCATATGCGCAGACGGGAAAGATCGCGGAGGCGGAGAAGGAACGAACACTTTTTGTGGCGGAGGCGGGCGCGATGCCGGAGGACGCGAAGTTTGGCGAGATGAATCTGGCGCACGACGTGTTTGGAGTGGCGACGCACGTGGGGGAAGCGCGGATTGCCGCGGCGAAGGGGCGGAAAGACGAAGCCGTGCAGCACTTCAAGCACGCGGTGGAGTTGCAGGATAAGTTGAATTACGACGAGCCGGCGGACTGGTATTACCCGGTGCGGGAGTCGTTGGGCGCGGCTTTGCTGATCGATGGAAAGGCTGCGGAGGCCGAAGAGGTGTTCCGCGTGGACCTGGTGCAGAATCCGAGGAATCCGCGGTCGCTGTATGGACTGCAGCGGACGTTAGAGGCACAAGGGAAGAAGAGCGACGCCGCGTGGGTGGAAGGACAATTTGTGGAGGCGTGGAAGAACGCGGATGTGAAATTGGGGAGCGTG
>Ga0335077_10002547_pt1 | contig 21796 bp, 18 predicted proteins | sample Lox_Sample_31_FD_207151 | JGI IMG/M metagenome (GOLD analysis project Ga0335077, IMG submission 207151) | Soil microbial communities from Loxahatchee National Wildlife Refuge, Florida, United States - Lox_Sample_3.1 | ecosystem: Environmental > Terrestrial > Soil > Wetlands | place: USA...
GCTGATGCTGGCCGGGTATGCGCTCAACCCGGTGGCGGTCTCCCAGCTTTTTGTTCTGGCTTTGTCCATCTTGGTTCCGATGCTTGTGGGCAATCTTGTGGCGCGTTTTCGCCGCGACGAGATGGCAACGCACGTGTGGCTCGTGGGGCTGATCTGGCTGCTGATACTCAGCCTGTGGGTGCTCGACATGCCCACCGGGCCCAACGCCTGCTTCCAGTGCGGTGCAACCGAGAAGCTGACGCGGACGTTTTTCAGCCTGCCGCGGCCCAGCGGCCTGATCGATGACAATGGCCCGTTCTTCGGGACATGGCCCGCGGCAGCGCTGCTTGGGTATTCGATCGGGGCGCGGCTCGCGCTGCGCAGAAGGCGCGCCGTGGCGTAGTACCCGTTCACCTGCCACCCGATTCCCGCTGAGGATTCCCAGATCTCCAACATCAGGAGACCTGGGTCACCCAACTCACAATCCGATCAGGCGAGCGTCTCGGCGTGCAAATGCTGCAGGGCTTGAATCGTGAACTGGTGACGCTGGGTGGCAGCGATTCCCTCCACGGCCGCCTGCGCTGCCGCGATGGTGGTGATGGTGGGAACGCGAGCCAGGACAGCGGCGCGGCGGATGGCCTTCTCGTCAAAAAACGTGTCCTGGCCGCGGGGCGTGTTGATGATGAGCTGGATGCGATCGCCCTTGATCAGGTCGACGACGTTCGGACGGCCTTCCTTCACCTTGAACACGGAATCGATGGCGAAGCCGAGCCCGGCCGCAAGGACAGCGGACGTTCCCTCGGTGGCGACGATCTTGAAGCCCAACTCCACGTAGCGCCGGGCAAGATCCACGACCGCCGCCTTGTCATGATCGTTGACGCTGAAGAAGACGGTGCCCGCGATGGGGAGCACCTGGCCCGCGGAGAGCTGCGCCTTGGCGAAGGCTTCGCCAAAGGTGCTGGCCACACCCATCACCTCGCCGGTGGATTTCATCTCCGGGCCAAGCACGGTATCGACGCCGGCGAACTTGTTCCATGGGAACACAGGTGACTTGACGTAGAAGTGAGTGCCCACCTCGAGGTCCCTGCCGCTCGCAACCTGCTCGGGCAGCAGTTCGCGCAGCGTGCGGCCGGTCATGAGACGCGCGGCCACCTTGGCGAGAGGCACGCCGGTTGCCTTGGAGACGTACGGCACAGTACGCGAGGCGCGCGGATTCACTTCAATGACGTACACGTGGTCCACATCGCTGGCATCGCGCTGGATGGCGAACTGGAGATTGACCAGGCCGACCACCTTCAGCGCCAGCGCGAGCTTGCGCGTATAGCTGCGCAGCGTGTTGAGGGTTTCTTCGCGGATGCCTACGGCGGGCAGTACGCAGGATGAATCGCCGGAGTGGATGCCGGCTTCTTCGATGTGCTGCATGATGCCGGCGATGAGCACGTCGCGCGAGTCGCAAAGCGCGTCCACGTCCACTTCCACGGCGTTTTCGAGGAAGTGGTCGACAAGAACAGGGCGCTCCTGCGAGTACTCGACAGCTTCACGCATGTAGCGGGCAACGGCATCGGCGTCATACGCAATGACCATTGCCCGGCCGCCGAGGACATAGCTGGGCCTTACGAGCACGGGATAGCCGATGCGCTCAGCAACAGCCAGAGCTTCTTCCACGCTGGTGGCCGTGCCGCCGGCGGGCTGCGGAATCTCAAGTTCTTCCAGGAGCTTTCCGAAGCGCTTGCGGTCTTCGGCGAGGTCGATGGATTCCGGCGAAGTGCCAATGATGGGAACTCCGGCGGCACGAAGGCGCTGGGCGAGGTTTAGCGGCGTCTGGCCGCCATACTGCACGATCATGCCGATTTTTGCGCCGGATTGTGCTTCGTGGTTGTAGACCGCGAGCACGTCTTCAAGCACAAGCGGCTCAAAGTAGAGACGGTCGCTGGTGTCGTAGTCGGTGGAGACGGTCTCTGGGTTGCAATTGACCATGATGGTCTCGTAGCCGTCTTCCTTGAGCGCGAAGGAGGCGTGGCAGCAGCAGTAGTCGAACTCGATTCCCTGCCCGATGCGGTTGGGGCCGGAACCGAGAATGATGATCTTCGGCCTGGCGGTCGGCGGCGCTTCGTCCTCTTCGTCGTACGTCGAATAGAGGTATGGCGTCATCGATTCGAATTCGGCGGCGCAGGTGTCGACGAGCTTGAAGACCGGCTTGATGCCGTTGCTCTCGCGCAGTTCCCTCACCTGCCTGACGCCTTCGTGGCCCTGCAGCTTCCACTCGGTGGCGATGCGCTCGTCGCTGAGGCCGAAGCGCTTCAGGCGACGCAGGTGGTCGGAATCGATTTGATCAGGCGCGGCCTGAGCGAGCGACTTCTGCGCCAGCGTGATTTCGCGGATCTGGTGGAGGAACCAGGAGTCGATGGAGGTGAGCCGCGCGACTTCGCGGACCGTCATTCCGCGTTCGAACGCGAAGCGGATGTAGCCGAGCCGCTCGGGCTTGGGTGTCACTAACATTTGCGTGAGGCGGCGCGGTTCGAGAACTTCGGCGCCGGTACGCTTGCCGGTTTCGAGAGCGCGCCAGGCCTTCATCAGGGCTTCTTTGAAGGTGCGCCCGATGGCCATGACTTCACCGACAGATTTCATCTGCGGGCCGAGCGTGTCGTCGGAGCCGGGAAATTTTTCGAACTGCCACTTGGGGATCTTAACGACGACGTAATCGATGGTGGGCTCGAAGCAGGCCGGCGTTTTGCGGGTGATGTCGTTGGGGATTTCGTCGAGTGTGTAGCCGACGGCGAGCTTGGCGGCGATCTTGGCGATCGGAAAGCCGGTGGCTTTGGACGCCAGCGCCGACGAGCGCGACACGCGTGGGTTCATTTCGATGACCGTCATGCGGCCGTCCGCCGGATTAACAGCGAACTGCACGTTGGAGCCGCCGGTCTCGACGCCGATCTCGCGCATCACGGCGAGGGCCGCGTCGCGCATCTTCTGGTATTCGCGGTCAGTGAGCGTCTGCGCGGGAGCGACAGTGATGGAGTCGCCGGTGTGCACGCCCATGGGATCGAAGTTCTCAATGGAACAGATGATGATGACGTTATCGGCGAGGTCGCGCATCACCTCGAGCTCGTATTCTTTCCAGCCGAGAACGCTTTCTTCGATGAGGCACTCGTGGACCGGCGAGAGGTCGAGGCCGCGGGCAAGGATCTCCATCAACTCTTCGCGGTTGTAGGCGATGCCGCCGCCGGTGCCGCCGAGAGTAAAGCTGGGACGGATGAGCACGGGGAAGCCGATCTTGCCGGCGAAGTCGAGGCCGTCGCGCAGATTGTTAACGAGTGCGGAGCGGGGAACGTCGAGGCCGATGCGGATCATCGCATCCTTGAAAAGCAGGCGGTCCTCGGCCTTCTTGATGGCTTCCAGCTTGGCGCCGATGAGCTCGACGTTATAACGGTCGAGAATGCCGGCGTCGGCGAGTTCGACGGCGAGATTGAGCGCGGTCTGTCCGCCCACCGTGGGGAGGATGGCGAACTTGCCCGGGTTGCGCTGAGCGTTGAGCATCCCGGCTTCAACGCGGATAATCTCCTCTACATAGTCGCGCGTGAGCGGCTCGATGTACGTGCGGTCGGCGAGCTCGGGATCGGTCATGATGGTGGCGGGGTTCGAGTTCACCAGCACCACCTCATAGCCCTCCTGCTTGAGGGCTTTGCAGGCCTGCGTGCCGGAGTAGTCGAACTCGGCCGACTGGCCGATCACGATCGGCCCCGAGCCGATCACCAGGATCTTCTGAATGTCATTTCTGCGTGGCATTGTTCTCAGTTCTTATCCGTTTGGGAAAGATTTCCAGTGAAGAGTGGGGGCTTCAGGTTGAAGGGTACGGGCTTCAGCCCGTACATCTAAATCGATGGAAGAACGGGGCTTTAGCCCCTGAGGGAAATCCGGGCTTGGGAAGTGCATATACGGGTAAAGCACGGAATCATCCACAAGGTGTGCACGGATCGGATTCTGGCGAATGTACTCGAGGTGGTGATTCCAGTCCTCTTCATCGCGGATTCGGTGATCGGTAAACCCGGGTTGCCAGATTTCGCCTTTCCAATCGAGTTCGCGCTTTGCACGAAACGAAAAGCCACCCTTGATCAACCCGACCGACTTCTCAACAGATACCAACGGTGTAATCAGCAGATGTAGATGGTCGGGCATGACGACGCATGCGTAGAGAACGTAAACCTTGCTGGCGTAATGATCCAGGGTTGCCATCATCAATTGCGCCCAGCGTTCGTGTCGAAAAAACGGCTTGCGGCCGATTGTCTGCGTTGAGACAAAGTACGCATATTCGTTGCTTCGACTTGGTTCTCGACGCGGTCGCATCCGATTTCCTCGGGGGCTAAAGCCCCGGGTTATTGCTGATTTTCAATGTACGGGCTGAAGCCCGTACCCTTCTCTAGAGCCTGTACCCTTCGTTTGTGGCTAATGATGTTCCGTGTTGCGGTGTACTGCCTTTTCAAATTCGCTCTTCTTTGTGAAGACGGAGGAACAATCGTCGGTGCAGGCGCCGGGGCCGGCGATCACGTACAACGTGTTGCTGCGCAGCACGGTTGCTGCTTCCCCGACGATGACTTCGCGTGACAACTGCGAGTATTCCTTCGACTTTTCGATGTGCAAGGAATAGCGGCCGTAGACATGGTCGAATGCGAATCTTCCCGATCCGTCGGTCTTTGTCTTGTAGAGCGGCGTTCCATCTCGCACGAGGGTAACTTCGACATTTTCAATCGGCTTGCCGGCCGGGTTCATGAAAAATCCGTGGAGATGCCAGAGGTGAAGCGGCCCCGCCGGCTCGACCCTGGCCCACATGAGCCCGGACAGCGCAAGGCACACGGCGCCCGGGAGAACGGCTCTACCCAAAAAACAGCGGAGCCAAAAGCCCCGCTGTCTGGGAATGCCGGCACTCGGACCCAGGGTCATCCCTTCCACTCCTCCATCATCTGGCGGAAGTCGCGGAACAGGTAGTGCGAGTCGTGCGGGCCGGGCGCGGCCTCGGGGTGGTACTGCACGCTGAACAGCGGAAGCGCCTTGTGGCGCAGGCCTTCCAGCGTGTTGTCGTTGAGGTCGACGTGCGTGAGTTCCACCTCGTTGGCATTGATCGAGTCCGGGTCCACAGCAAAGTTGTGATTGTGGGCCGTGATCTCGACTTTGCCGGTGGCGTTGTTCTTCACGGGATGATTGCCGCCGTGGTGGCCGAACTTCAGCTTGTAGGTGCGGCCGCCGAGGGCCAGTCCGCAGAGCTGGTGGCCGAGGCAGATGCCGAACACCGGCACGCGGCCCATCATCCCGCGAATGGCGCGCACGGCGTAGTCCACCGGTTCCGGGTCGCCGGGGCCGTTGGAGAGAAAGACACCGTCGGGCTTGAGGCTGAGGACGTCCTCTGCCGTGGTCTCGGCCGGAACTACGGTGACTCTGCAGCCCTCGCGTGCGAGCATGCGGAGGATGTTCTGCTTGATGCCGAAGTCGTAGGCGACAACATGGAGCGGCGGCTTCTCAACGGCCAAGGGCAGGAGCGGATCGCCGGCCTGGAAGCGGGGATCCGAGGCATCGAAGTTGTACTTTGTTTTCGTCGACACCACCTTCGCCAGGTCCGTGCCGTCCATTTTGCGGATGTTTCTGGCTCTTTGGACCAGCGCCTCGGCATCCGACTTAACCGTCGAGATGACGCCGCGCATCACGCCGTTGTTGCGCAAATGGCGGACCAGGGCGCGTGTGTCGATCTCCGCCAGCACGGGTACCTGGAAGCGCTCCATGTACTCGTCCGTGACCTGTTCGGAGCGCCAATTCGAGCTGATGGCGGAGAACTCGCGGACGATCAGGCCCTCGATGAAGGGCTTGGCCGCCTCGTTGTCCGCGTGGTTGGTGCCGTAATTCCCGATCTGCGGGTTGGTTAAAACGACAATCTGCCCGGCATAGGAAGGATCGGTAGCAATCTCCTGGTAACCGGTAAGGGAAGTATTGAAAACGACCTCGCCCTGGCATTCGCCCGGGTGTCCATAGCCGAGGCCCGAAAAGATGCGCCCGTCCTCGAGCGCAAGTATCGCCTGCATCGCCTCTCCGAGGAGTGGATTCAATAGATTTTATCAGGTTTTTGCCCTGGCTTTGGACATGGGCAGAGGTGGTTTGTCCCGGCTTGTGAAAAGCCGGTCAATTATTCCACCACACCCGCGTCCTTCGTCGGCCAGTAGACGAAAACGGCTTTGCCGTATATAAGGTCGCGGTCAACGGGGCCGAACTCGCGGCTGTCGGAGGAGATCGAGCGGTGGTCGCCCATCATGAAGTAGGCGTCCTCGGGGACGACCGTCTCGGCCATGGAGCGGGTGTCGCGGAACTCCTCCGGCACGTAGGGCTCGCGCAGGGGTTTGCCGTTGAGATAGACGCGGCCGCGTTCAATGTAAATGCGGTCGCCCGGAAGACCAATGACGCGCTTGATGTAGCTCTTCTCGGGGTCACGCGGATAGTGAAACACCACCACATCGCCACGGTGAATGGAGGATATCCGGTAGACGAACTTGTTGATGAAGAGGCGGTCGTGGTCCTCCAGTCGCGGCAGCATGCTGGTGCCTTCCACGCGGACCGGCTGGTAGAGGAACGTGATGATCAGAACGGAAACAGCGGCGGAAATGACAATGTCGCGGAGCCAAAGCCCAAGGCCGCCCCTGGGCGGTTCAGGCGGAGCGGTGACGCCCGCGCTGGAAGGGGCGACCGGCCTTTCCGAGGGAACCTCGATTATGGTGTTCTGTTCTGGAGTGGATGAATCCGGGGGCAACATTTCGGTTTATCTATTTCTAATTTACTCGCAACCGAGGCTGCCCGGAGGACAAATCACGCGGACACGGTGGGGTTTGTCCATCGGCCGGGGTTGTTGATCAGCCGGAACCAGTTCCTGCATTGAGTTTTCCGCTGTCGCAGGGGCGAAGTTGGCCTCTTCCAGGATAAGAGGGCGTTGAAGGACCATCTCGACCTGGGTGCCGGCGTCAATATTCACGTCGGCGCCACGCGTGAATAGAGCCACGATGCCCGCAGTCGCCAGCCCGGCGCCGATCCCGGCAAGTCCCCCCGCGAGCGGGTGGTCGGATGGCAGGCCGCCTATGGAACCCACGGTCGCGCCCGTGGGAATCGCAACCGCGGCCACCTTGCCCATGTTCCGGGTCTTGTCGGCGTCCTCCTCGATCGTGCCCTCGCCGTCGTTCTTCACTTCCTGTTTTTTGGCGCCTGGCAGACTGTTGACGAGCCCGGGAATCTCCACCACGGTGCCGTTCGGAAAGATGATCGAGGTGAAGTGCATGTCAAGCTGTGACCTGCCCTTCACGTGGCCGGCACGCTCGACGCGATCGACGACGCCCTGGACATAGACCCCGGCGGGGATCATCACGCGATTGCCGATCACAACGGGAAACGACGAGGCCAGGTAGACGCCGTCACCGGGCTTGGCGCTCTTGGTGTTGACGGCACTGCGGAGTGTAAGAAGAACCTTGGTGCCTGCCGGTACGGTGTAGGTTTTTTTCTGCGGGGTGGCGGCCACGGCGCCGTTGGCGTCATCGGGAGAAGCAGCGGTTGCGGGCGCGCTGGCAGCAGGACTGACAGCCGGCGTTGGCGGCGCCGAAGCTGGGCTCGGTGACTGCGCCAGGGCGGCTGAACTCAGTCCCACGATTCCGGCGACGATTGCACCGACGAGCGGCTGACAATTTTCCCGCATGCTTTCCTCCATGTTTCATTTCCATAGACGGATTTTACAGAGCCAAGGATAGCCCGATTTTGGACCGCCCCCCGGTAAAAATTGCCAGCTAATCACGGCATCCTGCCGAAATTAGCGGTAGGATTCAGAGCTATGAGCGCCGATCTTGCCACGCCCGCTGTCCCTCCGATCGAAGTCCGGGATCGGTTTGCTGCCGCTTATGGTGTCCTGCGAGCGGCTGTCGCTCAACGCGCGTTTCCGGGCTGCGCTTTTGGCGTGCTAGCAGCGGGCAAAGTGGTGCTTCAGGACTCGCTGGGCCGCTTTACGTACGATGCAGACTCGCCCGCGGTGATGCCGGAGACCAAGTACGATGTGGCGAGCCTGACCAAGGTGGCTGCCACAACTGCTGCCGCCATGCTCCTGTATCAGCGGGGACAGCTGGACCTGGACGCGCCGGTAGGGGAGTTGCTGCCGGGCTTCGTCGTCGGGCGCCCTCCGGGCACCCGGGCGCGCCACGTAACGTTACGGCATCTGCTTGCGCATTCTTCGGGTCTGCCGGGGTACGTTGAGTTTTTTCGGAGCGCGCATACGGCGTCTGCGCTGTTCCGGAACTGCCTGGAATTGGAATTCGAAGCCGAGCCGGGGCAGCGAGCCAAGTACTCCGACCCAGGGTTCATCCTGCTCGGCAAAGCCCTCGAAGTTCTGATGCAGGAGCCCCTTGCTGTATGGACCCGGCGGGAGATTTTCCATCGCCTGGAGTTGGCGGCCACGGGATTCACCCCCTTTCGTTACCTCGCCCCGACCATTCCGCCGACCGAGAACGACACGACTTTTCGCAACCGCATCATCCAGGGCGAGGTGCAGGATGAAAACGCCTTCGTCCTGGGTGGAGTTGCCGGGCATGCGGGACTCTTCTCGAACGTTCCCGATTTGCTGCGCTTTGCCGACGAGGTTCTCCGGGCGGTGCGAACCGAAACCGACAACAGACCCCCAGGCCTCTTCACAGCCGCAACAGTGGAGTGCTTTGCGGAGCGGCAGAAACCGGAGGACAGCTCGCGGGCATTGGGGTGGGATACGCCGTCGGAAGATTCCTCATCCGGCCGGCATTTTTCCTCGCGGTCGATCGGCCACCTGGGGTACAGCGGGTGCTCGTTGTGGATCGATTTAGTAGCGGATGTTGCTGTCGTATTGCTGACCAATCGAACCTGGCCGGACCGTCAAAACCAGGCGATCAGGCAAGTTCGTCCCGCGTTCCATGACGCAATTCGCGAGGCTCTAAACGCTTAACGCGATGCGACTTTCGACAAGAACACCCGGCAGCACAAAAACTTTTGGATTGCCTGATTCCCAGCTACAATGAAAGTCTGGGGATAGGTGCGAATGTTAACAGGCATGACGCAAGAGACAGCCGGCAGCCATAGCAAAGAGGATTCAAAGAAAGATCAGGCATCCTTGCTTCAACAATTGATGACGGAGAGCCAGAACGAGGCTTCCCAGGGGTTTGACACCAAGTCCGCACTCGAAATCGCCCGGATCATCAATCATGAGGACGCCAAGGTTGCCGGCGCCGTCAAGAAAGCCATCCCGGAAATCGCACAAGTGATTGACCAGGTGGCGCGCAGCCTGCGCGACGGCGGACGGCTGATCTATATCGGCGCCGGGTCGAGCGGCCGCATAGCCGCCCTGGATGCTTCCGAGTGCCCCCCTACTTACTCCACCGCTCCCGGACAAGTGCAATACATCATGGCTGGCGGACCAAAGGCCCTTGCTTCGGCGGTTGAAGTGAATGAGGACTCGGAAGAACTGGGCCAGCGCGACATTGCGCGCCGGCGCCCGACGCGCAAGGATGTAGTGATCGGGGTATCCGCCTCGGGCAGGACGCCGTACGTCGTGGCCGCCGTGGCGTATGCCCGGGCACGGGGCGCGAAGACCGCGGCCGTGACCTGTAATCACGGCACGCCGCTTTCCGAGGCGGCCGAGACCACGATCGTCGCCGAGGTCGGTCCAGAGGTCATTTCCGGCTCCACGCGCATGAAGGCGGGGAGCGCACAGAAGATGATCCTGAACATGATTACCACGGGGGCCATGACGCGCCTGGGCTATGTTTACGAGAACCTCATGGTGAACGTGCACATGCAGAATTCGAAGCTGGTGGAGCGCGGGATCCGCATCCTGATGTGCGCCTGCAACATCGACCGCGCGACGGCGGTGGACACCATCAAGAGCGCGGGGCGCAGCGTTCCTGTGGCGCTGGTCATGCTGAAGGCGCGCGTGGATAAGCCCGAGGCGGTTCGCCGCCTGGCGAAATCGGATGGCAACGTGCGTCTGGCCATCGAAGACAACGTGCTCGAGCTCTAGAGCGGTGTCTGACGTACCCACCGGCGTCTCAATCACGCGCACAAAGATCGGTAGGGGCCGCTTCCAGCGCGGAATGGTTGTTCATACGCGCGATGATGTTGCTGGTGCTGTGCCCGGGAACGATCGGTACAATTTCCACCTTGCCTCCCCAACTCAGCATGTCTTCGGCGCCCACCACGGTGGCCGTGGTGTAATCTCCACCCTTCACCAGGACATCGGGCCGAATGCTGCGAATCAGGTTCAATGGAGTCTGTTCGTCAAAGATGGTGACTGCATCTGTCGACGCCAGTGCCGCCAAAACCCGCGCCCGATCATTCTGCTTCACCACCGGCCGCGTGGGGCCCTTCAGGCATTGCACGGATGCGTCGCTGTTGATGGCTACGATCAGCTTGTCCCCGAATTGACGGCATTGCTCAAGCAGGGTGATATGCCCGATGTGCAGGATGTCAAAGCAGCCATTGGTAAAGACGATGCGATGACCGGTGGCGCGCCATTCCGCGATTCTTACCAGCAACTGTTCGTGGTCGAGCACCTTCTCCGGAATACCGATCGCCGCGGACGTGGTTAGTTCCGCCACGAGCTCATTCCGGGAGATGGGCGCCGTTCCGGTCTTGCTCACCACGATGCCCGCCGCCACATTGGAAAGGTCTACTGCCGACTCCGCGTCCAGGCCGCTCGCCAGGCAGGCCGCCATGGTGGCAATCACCGTGTCGCCCGCGCCCGAAACATCGAATACTTCGCGCGCTCTTGCCTGGGAGTGAAACGATGATTTGGGAAAGAGAAGCAGAATGCCCTTCTCGCTCATGGTCACGGTAAGGAAATCAATCCCGGTCTCTCCCACCAGGCGCTGGCCGGCATCAATGAGTTCATGCAGATTGCCGCGATCAACTCCTGCTGCCACCGACAGCTCCGGCAGGTTTGGACAGATGGTTGTGGCGCCTGCATATTTGTGGAAGCTCTTGTCCTTTGGATCCACCAGAACGGGAATGCCGCGGGCGCGAGCTTTGTCGATGACAGTGCGGCAGAGCGCAGGGCTGAGCGTGCCCTTGGCGTAATCGGACAGGATGATCGCGTCGGCTTCCGAAATCAGCTGCGACGCGCGTTCCGTGAGCGTATCCAGCTCACCGGCGGCGCGGTCGGCTGCGTTTTCCACGTCCATGCGGAGCAACTGTTGACGGCGCGCCATGACGCGGGTTTTTGAGATTGTAGGATGCGCGGACCGGATCATTCCCGATACATCGACACCGGCAGCGCCGAGGAGTTCGGCAAGATCGCGTCGTTCAAGGTCGTCGCCCCAGAAGCCGGCTTGCATCGCGCGCACACCCAGGCCAACCAGATTCATGGCGACGTTCGCAGCGCCACCGGGAACTCGCGTCGTGTGCAGGGACCGCAGCACAGGAACCGGAGCCTCCGGCGAGATGCGGTCCACGCTGCCCCATACGTAGCGGTCGAGCATCACGTCGCCGATCACCAGCACACGGATCGACTGGAATCCCTTTTCAATGACCGACAGAATGTGGGAGAGGTCTTTCACCCGAAATTCCTCCTGCTCGATCTGCTTGTTCCGGCTTTGCCCTGGATGAAGGATCTCATGCCGCGAATGTCTCTCTGATTCCGGATTCCAGTTCCGTAAAAGGCGCAGTATAGCCCACGGCCCGAAGTCCGGTAATGTCGGCCTCTGTGAAGTGCTGGTAGCGTGCGTTCAGATCGGCGGGGAAAGGGATGTACTCGATCTTTCCGGGCCCGTGCACCTGCATCAAAGCATTGGCCACATCGTTGAAGCTCCGGCTCTTGCCGGTGCCGGCGTTCACAATGGCGGTGCGCACGTCGCCGAATGCAAAAAACAGGTTCATCTTCGCCAAGTCGCGAACGAAAACAAAGTCCCGCCGTTGCTCTCCATTGCCGTAGCCGCCCGAACCCTCAAATATCCTAATCGTGCCAGTGTCCTTCAGCTGCTTCGTAAAATGATGGATCACCGAGGCCATGCGGCCCTTGTGAATCTCGCGCGTGCCATAGACGTTGAAGTAACGCAGGCCAACAACTGTGCTCGCAAACGAAGCCCGGTGATGGCGCACATAGTTATCAAAGGCCAATTTGGAGAAGCCGTAAATGTTCAAGGGGCGCTCATTGGCGGGCACCTCCTTGAACTGTGTCGATAACCCGTACGTCGCGGCCGTCGACGCATACACGAACGGTATGGAGTGGCGAAGCGCGAAGTGAAGCAGTTCCTTTGAATAGGTAAAGTTGTTGTCCATCATGTAGCGGCCGTCGTCTTCCAGGGTGTTCGAGCATGCTCCCTGGTGGAGGATGGCACGAATGCCGCTGTTGGTGAACATGCCGCCGGCCACGGCCCGCCGGAATTCCGCCTTGTCCATGTAATCGGCAAAACGGGCGCCGATAAGATTGAGGAACTTCTTCTGGGGATTCGCCGCATCGAAGAGATTGTCGACCACCAGGATGTCGTCTTCTCCCTGGGAGTTTAGTTCATGCACGAGATTGCTTCCGATGAAGCCGGCTCCGCCTGTAACGATGATCATTGATTTTCCGCGCAGTTTCGAGAAACCGTCGCCGGGATTCTCATTCAGAGGATAGGTTTGCAAACGCTCCGACACCGTAAGTTGCCGGTCTCGCGCTGACACCCAGGGGACCGCAGGGCATTGTTCTCCGTACGGCGTTTGCTCTGCACCCCATTATATAATCGCCTGCAACAGATCGCTTTCAGCGGCGTGAATCTCCGGAAGGACCCGGTCCTCAAGAAATCCCCCATGGCACATCGCACCGAATCAGCGAACCTCTACCTGAAGGCGATTCACGATCACATGATGGTGGTTGAGCAACTCAAAAGCCAGCAGGAATTGTTCAACGATATTGGCAATCGCATGATCGCTACGATCCGCGGGGGAAAGAAGATTTTCTGGTGCGGCAACGGCGGCAGCGCTGCCGACTCACAACATCTCGCGGCCGAGATCGTCGGGCGTTTCCGCCGCGAGCGGCGGGCCTTGCCCTCCATCGCCCTGACCACGGACACTTCGATTCTGACGGCCGTTGCAAATGACTACGGGTACGATGCGGTCTTCGCGCGCCAGGTTGAGGCCCTTTGCCAGCGCGATGACGTGCTGGTCGGGCTTTCCACCTCCGGGAACAGCCCGAGTGTCTGCAACGCGATCCAGTGCGCGCGCGCGCTTGGAGTCTTCACCGTGGGCATGACTGGCGAAGGCGGAGGCAAACTAGCCACGCTCGCAGAGGCATGCCTGCGCGTGGCGTCAAACGAAACCGCACGCATCCAGGAATGCCACATCCTCTTCGGGCACATGCTTTGCGACCGGATTGAGTTGGAGTTATGCCCTGACGGCCTCTGACTCCCATGGCGCCGAGTAACATCATCGCGATATGAGATGCCTCGGATTGCGAAGGAATTAATTCCGGGAAACAAGGAGGCTTTCGGCCTGCTGCTTAGTTACTCCGCGCAGAAGAAAGATCTTGCTGCGCGAAAGCTCGCCCGACATGAGCTCAACATGCGCCCGCGGCAATGCGAACAACGCCGATAGAAACGCGATGAGCGCCTGGTTGGCGCGGCCTTCAAGGGGCGGGGCGTGCACGGCAATCTTGAGCTGCGCATCTGCGCCGTCGCCGAAGACGCCGGTGATCGCAGTCTTCTTTGCGCCGGGCTGGGCGCGGACGGCGAGCGTGACGCCTTCGCGTGTTTCGCGGATCATGCGCCGCCCGCTTCATCCGATGGTGCGTGCCCAGGCTTCCTGCGCGGGCCGAAAAGAGCCGTCCCGATGCGGATGCGGGTCGCGCCTTCTTCGATGGCAATGGGGAAATCCCCACTCATTCCCATGGAGAGAGCGTCGAGAGAGAGGCGCGGATGTGCCGCGGCCCAGCGGTCGCGCCATTGGCGAAGGGAGCGGAAGCAGGCCCGGGTTACGTCTTCGGCGACGCCCCAGGGGGCGATGGTCATCAGGCCGCGGCTTTGCAGGTGTTCCAGATCCGGCAGGCGTTCGAGAAGTTCGGCCGCTTCGGCGGATTCGGGGTCGATGCCTGACTTGGTCTCCTCGGGGCTGAGCTTGACCTCGATGAGAATGGGCAGGCTCTTGCCCAGACTGCCGGCAGCGTCGTTGAGGCGCTCGGCAAGACGGAGCGAATCGACAGAGTCGATGCCGTAAAAGAGTTCGGCGGCGCGGGCGGATTTATTCGACTGCAGATGGCCGATGAGGTGAATGCGGACGTCATCCGGGGGCGCGGCAGCGCTGCCGGCGGCCCGGAGAGCGGCAAGGTCAGCGGATTTGGCGGCGAATTCCTGCACGCGGTTTTCTCCGAACAGGCACAGGCCGAGGGAGACGGCTTGGCAGATCGTCGCGGCCGGGTAGGTCTTCGAGACGGCCATCAGCTCGATCTCGGAGCGCGAGCGGCCCGCGCGGCGGCAGGCCTGCTCGATGGCGGATTCGAGGCGTTCGAGGTTTTCCTTGAGCGACGTCATTGCGCGCTCCGGCTCAACGCCCGTGTTCCTCGAGATACTTCTCCACTTCGAGCGCGGCCATGCAGCCGGTACCGGCGGCGGTGATCGCCTGCCGGTAGCGGCGATCCTGCACGTCGCCGCAGGCGTAAACACCGGGAACGAGCACGCCGTTGCGCGTGGTCATGACGTTGTTCTGGGTATGGACGTAGCCCTCTCTGTCGAGATCGATCTGGCCCTGGAACATGCGGGCGTTGGGGTCGTGGCCGATGCCGAGGAACAGCCCGCTCACCGGCAGAACACTCAGGTCGCCGGTCTTCACATCGCGCAGGCGCAGACCCTTCACTTCGTTTTCCTCGACGCCGAGCACCTCTTCGACGATGGTGTTGGTGCGCAGCTCGATGTTCGGATGGGCGATGGCGCGGTCCAGCATGATCTTGCTGGCGCGGAAGCTTTCCCGGCGGTGCAGGATGGTGACTTTAGTGGCGAAGCGGGTGAGGAAGAGCGCCTCCTCCATGGCAGAGTCGCCACCGCCCACCACGGCGATCTCGAGACCGCGGAAGAAGAATCCATCGCAGGTGGCACAACTGGAGACGCCGTGGCCGATGAGAGCCTGTTCGCTCGCCAGTCCAAGCCAGCGCGCGCTGGCGCCGGAGGCGATGATGAGCGAGCGCGTGCGAATATCGCCCGCCGAAGTCTTGAGATGGAACGGGTGCGCGTGCAGGTCGGCGGCGTTCAGGTGCCCCATCACAAATTCGGCGCCGAACCGGGCGGCCTGCCTCTTCATGTTTTCGATCAGCTCGGGACCCTGGATGCCGTCGGGCCAGCCGGGAAAGTTCTCGACGAGAGTGGTGATGGAGAGCTGGCCGCCCGGCTCGTGGCCTTCCAGCACAAGGGGTTTGAGGCCTGCGCGCGCCGAGTAGATGGCAGCCGTCAGACCGGCGCAGCCGGAGCCGAGGATTACGGTGTCGCGAGTGTCTGTCATGTAAATGGTTACCCGTGTTGATTGTAGACGGAGGGGCGGGGTCGCCGGCGCAGAGCTCCGCGATCCCATTAATCCGCCCGGAATCGGAATCTGTTCAGGTCCTTTCCGGACCCACGGATAAGATGTTCGACTCCGGGAATCTGACTCAACACCCGCGAAGAGTTACTCACTGTTGCCTGAGGATCGCCGAACGCGGAGGTTGTCCATCGCATAGTCGATGAAGCGCTCCTCGAAGTGGGGCAGTTCGCCGAGGAAACGGCAGGTGGCCACAACCTGCTCTACAATGAACCGCGGCTGGAAGGCGGCAAAGTCCAGGCCCTTGTCTTTCAGCTTGTGCACGATGGCGGCGAAGACATCGTCCTCCATGGTCATGGCGTGGCGCTTGCATTCCTGGTCGAAGATGCGGCGGTAGCGATCGACGGTGGGCGCTCCGACTTCGATCTTGTAGGGCAGGCGACGCAGGAAGGCGGGATCCATCAACTGCTCCGGCTCGAGATTGGTGGAAAAGATCACCATCTCCTCAAAGGGAAGGCTGAAGCTCTTGCCGGTGTGCAGTTTCAGGAAGTCGACGCGGCTTTCGAGAGGCACGATCCAGCGGTTGAGCAGGTTGGCGGGGCTGACTAATTGGCGGCCGAAGTCGTCGATGAGGAGGCAGCCGCCGAGCGCCTTCACGTGCAGCGGGGCTTCGTAGAAATGGCCGGTATGGTCGTAGCGGAGGTCGAGCATCTCCAGCGTGAGTTCGCCGCCGGTAATCACAAATGGCCGCCGGCACGGGACCCAGCGGCGATCGTATTCGTCCTGGCGCACAAATACGAATTCATTATCCCCGGAAGAGGGGAGGGTCACTTCGGTGTGGACGCTCGGATCGAAGACGCGGATGACCTGGCCTTCGACCTCGACCGCGTATGGAATGAAGATGACATCCTGGAACACCTCGGCAAATCGCAACGCGACGGTGGTCTTGCCGTTGCCGGGCGGCCCGTACAGGAGGAGAGCACGCCCGGAATTCAGCGCGGGTCCTGCCTGCTCGAGGATGCTCTCGTCCATCTCCAGGTCGTGGACGGCGGCGCGTACGCGGCTCATGGTGACCACTTCGACGGTGAGTTTCTGGTGGTTGACCTGCTCCGTGAATTCCTTGATGGGGACGGGCGCGGGACCGTGATAGCGCAGGCGTTCGAGGGAATCGATTGTCCAGCGGCGCCCCTCCTCGGTGAGCGCGTAGCTCATGTCGATGGGGCTTTCGGAATGGCGCATGCCGAGGGTGTGCAGCAGGTGCCGGTCGACCGCCTTGCGCACCAGTTCGCTGACGATGTGGTAGGGGAGCTTGATCGCGTCGATGAATTGGCGCACCGACTGGAGGCGCGCCGAGTAAATGATCCTCATCAACAGGGCGATCAGGTCGGCTTCGTCGAGGCCGGTGGCGGCAGTGTGCGCCGGCTCGCGGGGAATGCGGTGCAGATAGCTGTCCAGCGTCTTCTCGTCGATGGCGCCGATCGCGACGAGATTATCGCCCAGCCGGCCGCCCTGCTCGTTGATTCGAGCAAGGGCGCGGGTTATGTCGTCTTCCGTCACGCGTTTCGCGCGTATCAGCAGGTCACCGAGTCGCATTTTTCTTTTATCCAGCCGGATTCGAGCCGCAACCGGGTCCTGCGCCGCCTGGAGGCACTCGAGGGACCCAGAATTTTTCCGGTCAAGGAGTCATTGTAACGGTGAAACCGTTGGGAGCTGTCTCCTTACATGAGACATTTCTAACCATTTAGCCATTACGAAAGGGTCATCAACTGCGGGACGACGGCCGGGAGTGGTCGTCGTGCGCATCCATCGTTTCAACCCGCTTGCGGTTCCCGCGCTGGCGGCCGGCATGTTCGGGCTGGTTCTTTTTCCTTCCACTGCCGCGGCGGGCGGACCGAAATACGTGGCAGGTGCAAGCTTTTTCAATCCGGGAGTCATGGGGCAGCCGGTTCATTGGGCGGGTGGCCAGGTGAACTACTTCGTCGACCAGGGCCCGCTCAATGCCTCCATCGGCAACCAGCAGGCCACCGCCATGGTGGATGCCGCGGCCGCATTATGGAGCGCCGTGCAGACCGCGGGCGTGTCGCTGGTGCGCGCGGGCTCGCTGAATGAGGATGTGAGCGGCGCGAATGTGTTGGCAGGAAATCAGAGCATCGCGCAGCCCTCGGACGTGGCTCCGTCCGCTGCCAACTTTCCTCTGGGGATCGTCTACGACGCCGACGGCACGGTGCTGGATGCGGTGTTTGGGGTTTACACGAGCGACCCGAGCAATTGCGAGAACAACGGCGTGATGGCGTGGATCGACAGCTTCAACCCCGACGCCACCATCGGCCATGCGGTCATCGTGCTCAACGGACGCTGCGCGACCACCCCCAGCCTGGTTTCGATGATGCAGTTTCTGCTGGAGCGGGCGTTTGGCAGAATTCTTGGCCTGGGATATGCGCAGGTCAGCCCCGATGCCTTGCGAAAAGGCGACTCCGACGCGGCCGCGGCGTGGCCCATCATGCAGCCGGCGAGCGGCGGGTGCGGTCCGGCGGGCGGAACCTGCATTCCCCAACCCGGCATCCTGCATTTTGACGACATCGCGTCGCTCAACCGGATTTACCCCATCACCACGGACAACCTGCCGTCCTTTCCGGGCAAGGTGTTGACAGCGGCGAATACCGTCTCCATCGACGGGACCATCGCGTTTCGCACCGGACTGGGCATGCAGGGGGTGAACGTGGTGGCCCGGCCGCTCGACGCGAATGGCAATCCCCTCAAGGCCTACACGGTGACGGCCGTCTCGGGGGCATATTTTGGCGGCAAACACGGGAACCCAGTCACCGGCCTGACCGATTCGAACGGCGTGTCATTCTCCCAGTGGGGATCGACGGACCCGGCTCTGCAGGGGTACTTCGATCTGCACTACATGCCCCTGCCTCCGGGCATGACATCTTCCACCTACCAGATCACCTTCGAAAGCATCAATCCCCTGTTCATCCTGCAAAATACTGTCGGCCCGTACGTAGACGGATCGCCGCTGCCCTCGGGAACGCTGGCGCCCATTACGGTGCCAAACCTCTCCGCGGGCATGGCCAGCACCCTGCCGGTGAATGTCTCGGATTCGGCGGCGGTGAGCGGAAGCTGGGACGCCATTTCCACCGAGAATTCCCCGCGCATGCTTCCGCCCAGCGGCTTGTGGTGCGGACGGTTGAGCCAGGTGGGACAGACCGACTGGTTCAACTTTCCGGTGCGCGGCAACCGGACGTTCACGGTGGTCACGGAAGCGCTCGACGAAAGCGGCCGGCCGAACAATTTCAAAGCCATGCCGGTGATCGGCATCTGGGACGCGCTTGCGGCGCCGGGAACACCGCCGGTCGGGGCTACTCCGGGACTGAACGGCAACTCCACCGGCGAAAGCTGGTTGCAGGTTTCCACCGATGGCGACGATGTGGTGCGACTGGGGATCGGTGACGTGCGCGGCGACGGCCGGCCCGATTATGGCTACAACGGGTGGGTGCTCTATGTCGATCGCGTCGAACCGGAAAGGCTCCCTGCCTCCGGCGGGCCGATCGTGATCCGGGGCATGGGTTTTCACGTAGCGGACACGGTCCTGGTGGGAGGGCAGCCCGCCCAGGTCACCAGCGTCTCTCCCAACGAGATCATGGCCATCGCGCCGCCGGCGGCGCCGGGCGTGCCCGGCTCGGTGGATGTGGAGGTCGACGATCTGCCGGTTTATTACGCAATCGCGGTGGTGTCGGGTGGAATCAGCTACGATTCCGGCACGGGCGATGCGCTCACGCTGGTCACGGCTCCGGCGAACACGGTTCCGATCGGCGTGCCAATGCCTTTCACGGTCACAGCCCTCGGCCCTGGGCTGGTTCCGGCGGGAGGCGTGAGCATTACCTACGCGGTTGTTCAGGGCAGCGCTACACTGGGCTGCGACCGGCCCTCCTGCCAGGTGACCGCCTCCGGCGACGGCTCGGCAAGCATGAACGTGACATCAGTGGACGGTAGCGCCTCGGTGGTGACGGCTTCGCTGACCAACGGATCCAGCCTGCAGGCACACTTCAGCGGCGGCACGCCGCCTGTGCTGGCCAGCCTGACGCCATCGCTCTCCCTGGCCGCCGGAGCGACCGTGACATGGACCGCGCAGGCGTTGACCCTCAAAAACGGCGCGCCGGTATCGGGCCAGTCCGTGGCGTGGCAGGCCGGACCCGGCATTAGCGCCACGGGAAGCAGCCCGGTACTCACCGACGCAACCGGTCTCGCCGCGAAGACGCTCACGGTCGGTCCGCTGGGCGAGGGACAGACGGCAACCGCAACCGCCTGCCTGAACGGCACGAGCCAATGCGTCACTTACCAGGCCTTCGGAGCGCGGCCGGAATTCGCCGGACTTCAGGCCGTGGCCGGCACGACGCAGAGCATCGCAGCTTCAGCGACTCCCGGCCTGGTCACCATGCGCGTGCTGGATATGAATGGCAATCGAATGGCCGGCGCCACCGTGACGCTATACCAGTCGCTCTATGCATGGGCACCGCCATGCCCCGCGCGCGGCCGGTGCGCCCAGCCGCAATTGCTGGGTACCCAGACGGCAATTGCAACTTCGGCGCTGGACGGGACCGTCAGCTTCACCCCGGCATCCCTCCCCGGCGTGGCTACGAACCTGATAGGCTTGGCGGCGACGGGGAACACCAGCACGCTGGGGATCGCGATCGAGCAGCACCCGTAAAACAGGGATCAGGAATCAGAAGCCGCGCATCGAGAGTACCTGCGCTTCCGAGTCGGCCAGGTACCAGGACAAGGTAAACAGCACGGCGATGCCGGCGAGTCCCCAGAAAAAGAGCCTGACGGGAAGGGTGGCCGTCAGCCGCTGAAAGGCAGTGGGATTGGTACGGGAAGGCCAGGAGAAGACCATTCCGCTGTAGAAGCAAACGGCGGCCGCTGCCACGAGCTTGAAGGCGGCGATCCACAGGCGCTCTTCCCATTGGGTCCCGGGCACGAAGAAGGCGCTAATGGCCGCCCAGTACAGCGACAGGATGCACACCAGGAACGAGATCGCTTTGGCGAGCTCCAGCATGCGTGCCCTCAGAAGCAGAGATAAGGGTTCGGGAATCCGTTGAGGAGCCCGACTCTCTCGCCGGCTTCATTGTAGTCCGACTTGCACGCGAGATGAGATGGCATTTCAGAACTTCCGCGTAAACCTCCCCTTGAGCGACGCAGGCTGCCGATCGCAGCGGGGTTGGAACAAACCTTCCTGGCGTTGCGGATCACCCACGACGGCCCCATCTCGATGATTCCGCTTGAGAACAGCCGTTCCATCAACATGGGTTGCCCCCGCGTTTCGCGCGGTAGAGATTCAAAAACTCGGCGAGACCATTGTGGGGTGTTCCGCATCTTGATTGGGGGGAGAGAGAAAAAGAGAGGCGACTTTGAGCCAAGTGGCTGAACCAATTCATAAAGCACCGCAGGACCGGCCGCGCGTGGTGGTTGTAGGCGGAGGTTTCGGCGGACTCCACGCTGCCGTGTCGCTGGCGAAACTGCCGGTGGACGTCACCGTCATCGACCGCAAGAACCACCACGTTTTCCAACCGCTTCTGTACCAGGTGGCGCTGGCAGTGCTTTCGCCGGCCGATATCGCCCAGCCCATCCGCAGCATCCTGCGCCGGCAGTGCAACACCGAAGTGCTGATGGACGAGGTGGTTGCGATCGACGCCAGGGCGCGACACGTGAGTCTCGCCAGCGGGGCACGGGTGCGCTTTGACTACCTCGTGCTCGCCACCGGCGCAACGCATTCCTACTTCGGGCACGACGAATGGGCGCCACTGGCGCCGGGGCTGAAGTCGATCGAGAATGCGACCGAGATCCGGCGGCGGGTCCTGCTGGCGTTCGAATTGGCCGAGCGGCAGAAGGTGGAGCACGGCTGGCATCCTCCCTTGAATTTCGTGGTGATCGGCGGCGGACCCACGGGGGTGGAGCTTGCCGGGGCCATCAGCGACATCGCGCAGCAATACATGGCCCAGGACTTCCGCCACATCGACCCGCGGAAGAGCCGGGTGCTTTTGCTCGACAACAGCCAGCGGATCCTGGCGGCCTATCCTGACGACCTGGCCGCGAAGGCGGAGAAGACACTGGCGCGCCTGGGAGTCGAGGTCCACACCGGCTGCCATGTGACCGCCATAGGCCCCGGATGGGTGGATGTCGGCGGCCCGCATGGCATCGGGCGCGTGGATGCCGTTGTCACGGTGTGGGCGGCAGGCGTGCAGGCTTCACCGCTGGGCAAGCTTCTGGGCGCGCCCCTAGACAAGCGCGGGTGCGTGCTCGTCGA
>Ga0335077_10002548_pt1 | contig 21795 bp, 13 predicted proteins | sample Lox_Sample_31_FD_207151 | JGI IMG/M metagenome (GOLD analysis project Ga0335077, IMG submission 207151) | Soil microbial communities from Loxahatchee National Wildlife Refuge, Florida, United States - Lox_Sample_3.1 | ecosystem: Environmental > Terrestrial > Soil > Wetlands | place: USA...
CGTAATAGGTATCGATCTCCTCCATCACACGCCGCAGCGGGGCACTAAAGTCGTTGGTGTTTGCCGTGAGAAAACCGCCAGTCTGATCCGCCAGGATGGCCAGCGTGTCCTGGATGTTCATGCGGTTGGCATTGATGGCGAGATCTGCGGAGAGCGCAATTTCTGTTTTAGGCTGTTTCAGGGTCGCCAAGTCGCCTCCCAATCCCACGTTCGCGCTTAGCGCGGACGACGCAGCCGCCGCGGACAGGCCCTCGGTCGCCTTCGCGTTCAAACTTTTTGTCGACAGGCCGTGCGCATCGATCGGGTAGAAACTAAGATTATTCCGGTTCGCCGCGCTGATAACTGCCTGGAACTCTTCTTCCGCGCCCTGCGGAATGGCGAACCCTTCCGAGAAATAGATAAGAGCCTTGCGTCCTGGCAGCTCGCTCTGCCCCCGCACCGCGGCCAGCAGCGCCCAAATCGTTGACCGCCCGGCGTAGGCCATTTCCGATCTCTCGTTAAAGGAGATCATTTCGATCATCGACCGGGCCATGATCGCTTCAAATCCGCTTGCCGCCGATCCGTCATTAGGCATTTGACCCAGACGGGTTACCAGATCCTGGGCGCCCGACTGGTTTGGACCGAGCATCAGCTCAGCCTGCGCTCTCATCTGGTCGCTATCGGCGGAGAACTGCGAAGACGGCCGGCTGGTCGCCTTTTCGACGGCTTGAATCAACAAATCGCGCTTGTTGGTAAAACCTTGGATCGCTTGCAGCTCACTACCAAGCGTGAACACCGCCATGTACACATTCGGCGGCAGGTCCGTCTTCAACAGTTCCAGCGCGGCCCGTCGCGTGGCCGTGCGTTCGCCCTGCTCCAGGCGGTCAAAGATCAATGTGACCAGACGGATCTGCCGGATCGGATCCAGCTTTTGCGTGGTGCTTGTGCCGTCGCCTGACGAGATGGCCTCGGTTCCCTTCACCAGGCGGAACGACGAAATCTTGCGTGGCCCCCCTTCATCGAGGACGGAAAACGCGGTTTCGGGCAGTCCGGTGACGGCATGCCCCTTCCTGTCGCGCACCACTACGTCCACCAGCACTTCCTCACCCGAGGTCTGAATCGCAGTCCTTTCCTGCGCCGGCGTAGCAATCAAAAAAATTGCCAGGCAAGACCCCGCAGCGGTCAGGCGTTTCCGAGTTAGTTTCTTCACGCCCTCCAGCACGTGTTTCATTCGAGGGTGAACGCCACGGCTTCGTCCGCGGATTCCTTGCCTTGCTGCGCGATGAAGTGAATTTCCCAATTTCCGGTGGGGAGTGCTGCCGCCGGCGCATTCGCGACGTACTGAATCCGCCCCTGCGCGTCAGGTTCCCCGAGCTGCGGAGCGTCTGCCTTGCCCAGCATCTGCCCATCCTTGCTGAAAACCATCACCACTTTCGGTTTCTCGGCGTTCTTTCTGTCGGGATAGACGGTCAGATAGAACGAAATGGTCTGGTAGTCGGACTTCTTCAGGACCGGATTCACCGTCGGTATGATGACCTTGTCGGCGACAAGCAGAGGATCATCCGCCTTCGTATTTGCGTCTTTGGCCTTGGTATTGCGAATCAGCGTCACACTGCTGAGTCCCAGTGAGTCCGACGGCGCCGGCACATCGAAGCTGGCTTTTCGCGCGCTCACCTTCTGCGATGGCATGTCGATAACCGCGGCCTCCAGCGTGTACGGCCCGGGCGCCAGGTCGATGCCTTCGCTATAGATGAAGTGACTGGAGGCCTTGTAGGCAGCCAGTTTGTCCGGCGTCACGCGCAGCGGAACTTCCTGGCGCAGCTTCTTCACCACCTGGCCGTCCGCGCCCTTCACAACAGCCACGTAAGCCAATTTCCCGTCGAAGTAGCCCGCTTGCTTGTTCTCTTCGAAAGTGAGCCCGCCCACGGGAATGTCGACGACCACTTCACACGTGCGGCCGCTGGCGGAGCGAAAGTGCATGGCGGTGGACTGGAAGACAAAGTCGTTTTTGAGAGGCTGGGCGTCCAACGCCTGCAGCAGCGGCACTTCGTAGGAAGCAAGCAGTGGCGCACCCTGTGTCAGATTCGGGGGTAGCGCGAAGTAGCCGGCACGGGATTGTACCTTTAGGTTTGCGACGTCTGTTTTGACAAAGACCTTGCGAAACGCCCCATCGTATTTCTCGATCTGCGGGTCATAGGTGATCTCGTAGTAACTCTGCACGTCTTCGCTAACCTTCCGGATCGGCGCCCTGAAGTCGTTGCTGTTGGCGATCAGCACGCCGCCCGTCTGGTCCGCGAGCATCTTCAAGGTCTGTTGCGTATCCGTTCTGCCGGCATCCAGAACTCGATCCGTGGCTTGCGCCTGGTCCATCGAAATGCCGGTGGTGCTGCTCGTGGCATTGCTCCTGGCTGAGGCGGCGGCATCTTCCAGTGCGCCGCTCGCGCTCCCGGTACTACTCAATGTAGTCAGCCCGTTGATGTCGACAGTGTAGAAACTGACATTAGCCCGGTTTGCGATACTGATGATTTGCTTAAATGGATCCTCGGTGGCTTGCGTGATCGGGAATCCGCCGGAGAAGTACAGGACGGTTTTGCGTCCCGGCAGGCGGTACTGCTCTTTGACTAAATCGAGCAGGGGAAATATGGAGGCACGAGAATAGTCGGCCGCTTCGTCAGCTTGCGCGTTCCGCAAGATGTTCAGCATCAATTGAGCCATGGCGGCAGTGGGTCCGCTCGAGTTCGCGGCGCCTGGTCCCGAGGCCGACGCCGCCGCATTCGAGAGCGCGTTGGCGCGCCCTGTGGCGCTGGTATCGCCGCCTTGCGCAGGACCGAGCATCTGTTCCAGGCCGCTCCGCACTGAGATCGTGTCGGAGCTGTAATCACTCACCGAAGCGGTGGCGCGGGTAATGGCCTTGCGCAGCAGTTGGCGATCATTGGTGAAAGTCTGGATAGCTTGCAGTTTGTGGTCAATGGCCATCACTGAGATGTAGACGTTCTGAGCCAGTTCTCCCTTGATCAGCTCCAAAGCCGCGTCACGCGCGAGTTTTCTTGCATTCTGATCGCCTCCTGAGATCGGCCCCAGCTTCTGTTTCTTGTCCGTCATGTCGGTTGACGAGGTTACCGCCGCTGCCTGCACTCCCTGGAACACCAGCGTGATCAAGCGAAGCTGGCGGAGCGGATCGAGCTGCGTCCGCCCCCCGCTTGAGCTGACCGCCTCCGTGCCCTCGACGATCCGGAAGGATTTTATCGGCCGCGCTTGCCCGTTGTCCGTGACCGTAAAGTCGCTCTCTTTCAGATCCGTCACGAGCCGGCCCTTTTTGTCGCGCACCACGACATCGAGCACCGTCTCTTCAGCACGGGCCTTGAAGGCGCCCTTCTCGTCGGTAGGCGCGGGCGCCGGCGCGGACGTCTGTGCATCCAGACCTGCCACCGCGGCAATGACTAACATCAACCTTCCAAAGATCCTCATGATGTCGCTCCTTCCTCCGGATCACTGCGGATAGGGCTGGTTCTTGGCCACGATCCGGATGTTATGGTCGGTGAAACTGTGATGCGCTCCGGGGAGTTCAATCTTGGGCATGTGGCAGGTCGAACAGTTTTTGCTCCCCACGGCACAAATCTTGGGCGTTGTCTTGCCGCCGGCCGCCGTTGCGCTGCCCGCGTGGCAGGACCGGCATTTCGCATCGTAATGGGCTGCCACCCGGTCGACCGTGTCGTGCGGGTTGTGGCAGCTCGTGCAACTGATCCGCGTGTCATCCACGTCGAAGCACTTGCTGTTGGTCAGCCGGTACGGTTGAAATCGCACGTTGCCGACGCCGTGCGGCCCGTGCTCGGCGACGTATTCCCACGTACGGTGGCACTCGCCGCAGAATTGCGCGCTTTCCTCCGCGCTCATGCCAGTCAGCTTCTTCATCTGCGCGAGCTGGGGATCGCCCTTCTTCAGGCCCAGCACGTGGTTCTCGGTTGCTCCATGGCAGCGCTCGCACGTCACACCGGGCAGCAGCGTGCTTTCCGCAACGTGGCCGTCACTCAATGCGTTGCTCATGTGACACCCAAAGCACATGGCAATTTCGTGAGATCCGATGTGGCGCCCCGCGGCATCGCGAAGATTGGACGGCTTGAGAGGCTGATCCCCAATCGTGATATCGAGTCCGTCAATCGCCTGGTAATAGCTGACGAAACTCTCGTAGTATTCGCCGTTCTGTTCGAGGATGTATGTCTGCCCCGCCTCCCCCAGGCCGAAGGCGAACCGAATGGGATACGTCACGGTCTCCACACCATCTGTGACGATATAGAGGCTTCGGTTATCGCGGCGTTCGATTCGATAGTCATATTTCCCCAGCCTCAGCTTCATCAGAGGGTGGTTCTTTAACACGCTGCATTCCGCGTTCGCCTCAGCGGCGTGCGCCATGGGGGTGAGCGGGTGCGTCTTGGCTTGCGCCGCATGACACTGCGCGCATTCCCTGACGTTCCGCGAAAAGTTTTCAATTGCCGGCCGGCCGCTCTTAACGTCGGTATCTGGACCTGCCCATGCGCAAGGGACTGCGAAGCCGAAAACCAGCGCACCCGCCAGGAATTTCATCGCGGATCTTTCGCCTCCGCGGCATCCGCTTCCTGGCGCAGCTTGAGGAACTCGCGCCGCTCGCGAGCCGCATCCTCCTTGCGGCCGGCCTTGGCGTAGGCCGTCGCGAGCGCAATCCGCACCTGCGGGCTCCCCGGAGCGAGCTTGCGGGCCTCTTCCAGTTCCTGGATGCCGCGTTGGCAGTCGACGTCGCCCTCGGCCAGCACGCGGCCCAGCACTGCGTGGGCCGGGAAGGATTGTGGTTCCAGTTCGGTTGCCTTTTGTGCATACGGTAACGCCGACTGAAAATCCTTGCGCTGAATATATTCATTGGCGATCGTCACCATGGCGGGAACGTGCGCCGGTGAAATCTCCAGCTCCTTCTTCATCTCCCGGAGCCCGCTGTTGGCGTCGGCGTACATCAGGAAGCTGCCGTACAGGTAATGAATGTTGGGCGTCTCGGCGTATTTGTCTACCAGGATCTTGAATTCCGCTCCGGCTTCCGTGGTGCGCAGCGCAGTGGCATCGTACATCACGCGGCCGACGTCCATCACCAACTGCCGGTCCGTCGGAATCAGTTCCGATGGAAGCAGCGGCTTGCGCAACGCCGCGATTCCCATGGCTTCGATGTACTTTGCGTCGTTCAGATTCCGCTGCGCAAACAAAGCCAGAATCTTCATCGCGCCTTCGTATTCCTGATTTCGCGTCAGCAGCAGCGCCAGGTGGAAATTCGACTCGTCGGCAATGCTCTGCTCCTGCCCCGAGTGCAGGTCCGCGGCGTGACGAAGGTGCGACAGCGCCTGGTCATACTGCTTGGTCTCGAATTCCGCAAGGCCGAGCATGGCCCAGGGAGCTCCTGCGCCCGGCTGAATGGCTGCCAAATGCCGGAAAGCGTCGCGCGCCTCGGCGAAATGATCCAGGCTGTAGTGGAGCGTTCCCAGCGACCACCACCCCTCTTCCCACCCCGGCTTGATCGCCACGCCCTTCTTGTAAAGCGCAATCGCGGCGTCGATGCGGTTTGCCTTGCGTGCGGCCTCGGCCTGCGCCTGAATCTGCTTCACCGGGTCGGAGTTCACGGCAGGGCTCTTGGTCTCCGCCGCCTCCAGACCGCAGACAAGTAAACAGGCCAGACACGCGAGCAGCGACTTGGCGCAGGCGCTCATTGGTTTGTCCGAAGGGAACCTGCCTTATCGTCGCCGCTCAACCGAGCCGCTGGCTCCTTTGCCTGCCGCTCCGCCGTTAGCGTTTCCACAATCTGGCGCTCGTGGTTGCCCTCGGCTTTGCGTTTCAGCCGGAAGTACAGAGTGGAAAGGGAAACGTGAGCTTCCAGGAATTTCGGCGACTCCGAAACAATCTGCTCCAGTTCGTCGAGTGCCACCGTGTCCTTTCCCTGAGCCATTTTCACGAGCGCGATCTGATAGCGAACCGCGACGTCGCCAGGCCGCGATGCCAGAGCGCGTTTCAAGAACTTCAGGGCGTCATCGTACTTTTGATCCTGCTTGAGCAGCAGTCCGATGTGGACATTCGATTGAAAATCGTTTGGGTTGTGCGCCAGTTCCTTCTCAAAGAAAGGTTTGCTCTCCTCGGTGTGGCCGTTGGAAAACAGCGCCTGGCCGTAGTAGGAATTCACTTCGGGCAGGTTCGGGTTCATCTCCGCAGCCTTGCGCAAGTCTTCGAGCGCACCCGCATAATCGCGGGCCGCGAATTTGGCGGTGCCGAGCAGCATGTGCTTCTCTGCGGAGTCCGGCCCCTCCATCAGTGGATTAATCGCTCGCTGGGCAAGCTCCACTTGCCCGTCGCGCGCTAAGGCGGTGCCCAGAACGTAATCCACCGCCAGGTCGCTGGAACTACCGAGGAACAACGGCCAAAGCAGATCGATGGCCTTCTTGTTTTTGCCCGTATGCACATAGCAATCGCCGAGCAGGGTCTGGACCTGCCGGTTATTCGTGTCCTCTGCCCGAACCTTCTCGAGCTCCACGATCGCGTCCGCAAAGTCATCCGTTTTGTAATACGCCAGCGCCAGGTTCAAATGGAGTGTCGGATCGGATTTCTTCATTAGCGCGAGCTTGTACTCTTCTATGGCCCGCGCGTACTTTCCGGTGGCGGCCAGTGCGGCGCCCAGGTTGGAACGCACTTCCGGAGCATCGGGATATAAATCCAGGAACAGCTCATAATCGCGAATCGCTTCCTCTAGCTTTCCCTGTTCGTGAAAAGTTACCGCTTCCTTAAGGAGTTGTTGAGGGGACTGATTGGTTTGCGCGCGAAGCGCGACGTGCGCAAGGAGAAAGCCTGCGGCGAAGATAGCTACCCCGAAGCGATACATCACCGAAACTCCCCAAATTTTATCACTTTCGAGTGTCGGCACCGCGTTGCGAATGGGCCAAAACGCCTTGATTCGGTCCGGCGACATGATATGGCCCTCAATGAGACTTGCGCAGTTGATCCAGCGCCGCATTGAGCTGGGTATCGTCCGGACGAAGTTGATGCGCACGCTCCAGCACCGGCAGAGCCGCCCGATCGTCACGCAGGACATAGAGGGTCGCTCCCAGCAGGTTGAGCGTATCGAAAAAATCAGGACGCAAGGCCGCAGCCTTCTCCAGGGGCTGCCGGGCCTCCCCGTATCGCTTCAGCCGGAAATAGCTGAGCCCCAGATTGTGCCAGGCGTCGAAGGATCCCGGATCCAACTGTACGGCGCGCCGCAGAGGCTCAATTGCTGCTGCGAAATGGCCGTGTTCGCCGTACAGTTGTCCCAACAGTACCAGCTTCTCGGGGTCGTTTTGGTCCACCAGGTGAGTGCAGGATTCCTGAATGGCTGCGGCCGCCTGCGCGTCCAACGCCGCGCTGCAAGCTCGCATCCGCTCCTCGGTCCGGCGCTCGGCAGCCCGATACTGGTCATAAAGACCGTACTCCCGGTCGGCGTCAGCTTTGCGTCCCGCGCCTGCGTAGAGCCGCGCGAGGCGGTAGTGCACATGATAATCGCGTGGCTTAACATGGGCGGCGCGCTCCAGCCACTTCAAGCCGTTCGCCTGGTCACCTGCCGCAACATAAGCCAGGCCCAGAAAATAAGTTGCATCCTGGATTTTCGTGTCACTGGTGAGGGGAGTTAGCTCCCGAATCGCGCCGGCGGAATCGCCCGCGAGCAGCAGCAGGCGCCCCACATAGTAACTGATCTCATGTGAGGGGCCAGCCTGCTTCCTTAGCTGCTCGAACTCGCGCCGCGACTCATCATTGCGGCCCAGGGCGAACCAGCAAACCGCGAGTTGGTAGCGCGCGGCGTGAAGGCCAGGCGCGATCTGAAGCGCGCGCTCAAACTCCGCAGCCGCCTCGTTATACGACTGCCGTTGCATGAGCTGGTTGCCTTTGCCTAACAACGCGGCCGCATCGTTCGAAGGAACAGGCTGAGCGAACGCGGCAACTGTGGAGACGATGATTCCCGCGAGGCTCCTGATCAATACCAAACTGCCCCGCTTGAAGTATACCTCCAGCACTTCCCAAGCAAATCAAACGGGGCAGCTTGTGCCACCCCGTTCTCTCCCCGTTTCTGTTTTGGAACACCGTCAGCCACTTACCGAGCAGGGAGCGGTTGCCCGGCGGAGTTCCTCAACAAACTCCTAGAAGAAGAACTTCAGCACCAGTTGAATGCTGCGGTTGCCGTTCAGGAAGTCTGCGTACCCGAACGAGTTGCTTGTCAGCTTCCCGGCCGCGTTGAAGTTCAGGTTGAGGTTGCCGTCGCCGCCGGCCGGATTGAAGCTCACCAGCGGATGGTTCAGGAAGTTGTAGAACGATACCCGGAACTGTATCTTCCTCGCTTCCGAGATCTGGAAGTTCTTAAACAGCGAGAGGTCGCTATTAAAGAACGTCGGTCCTTTGATGTACGGGAAAATGTACGCCCCGTTATGGCCGACAGTGGGTGGGGCGAAGCAATTGCCATTGATGAATTGGTTCTTACCCAACCCGCTTCGAGGATCGCAGGTCAAGACCGGCTGCATGTTGATATCGTCGCTTCCGGTTATCAGTGCCTTGGAGAGCCCAACGCCGGTGAGAATTACACCATTCGGCAAGGTTGTGCCGTCAGGGAAAGTCCCAGCCATGTTAAAGTTGCTGGGGTTCACGGCCTGGAGCGGGCTGCCGCTTTGGATTTGGGTGATACCGGAAATTTGCCATCCATTCACCACTCCGCCGACGAACTTGTTTCCATGGAAGATGCTCCCTTCCTGGTACACGTAGGCGGCATTGAAGAGATGGGTTCTGTCGTTCGGCAGCGGGCCGTAGTCGTTCCTGATATTGATCGGGTCGCCCACTCCGTTAGTGCCGTTCTCGCCGCGGATACCCAGCGACTTACTGAAAGTGTAGTTGACCAGCCAATTGCCGTGGCCGCTCTGCTTGTTCCAACTCGCCTGCAACGAGTTGTAATTGGAATACTCGAAGTGGCCGATCTGGTGAATCTGCTGGAACAGGGAATACGGGTGCAGCGGCTGCTCGTTGGGATCGTTCCCGCTTGCGACCTTTCCCGGGGTTCCGAACAGGCCAAGGTTCTGCGGTTGCAGCATGGTCCCGTAAGGCAACACGTTCAGGTTGCCGACGCTCGAGTTGTAGTTGCTCAGATCCGAGGCATGATTTCCAACGTAGGCAATCTCCGCCGTAGAGGACCACGGCATGCGTTCGGAAATCGTAAAGCTATAGCTCTGGGTCATGGGCTGTAGGTTGTCCCTGGGATCTAGGGTGACGACGTTTCCTGGAGTGACGGCGGATGGCTGAATGCTGGCGATGTAGGCGAAGGTCTGAGGGAGGCCGCCCGAGGGATTTGGAGGACCATACGAGTATGCCCCACCGGAGAGGCTCATCGCGCCGGCCTGAACGTTCTGCTCGTCATGGTAACGATACATTCCATAACCACCCCTTATTACGGTCTTGCCGCTTCCGAAGATGTCGTACGCGAACCCGAGTCGGGGGTTGTAGAAGAATGACCGCCCGAGCGAGCCACTCAGAGGAATCTTCGGGTCAATGCTGTGCCACTCAAAACCGGTGAGCGATGGGCCACCCCCTGGCGCATTCACGTTATACGCGCTGGGGACAAAAACTGCGGCGCCCTTGCCGCTTTCGTCCACCCAAGGGCCGAGATGGTCCACGCGCAAACCGTAATCCAAGGTGAGCCGGCGGCTGATTTTCCACGAGTCCATGGCGTAGAAGGAGGCGGTATTGAAATGCATCCGGACGATCGGGTCGCCGTTGCTTTCCACATACCCGCCCGAAATGATGCCAACCAGCATGTCGGCATAAACGTTGCCTGTGGAACCCTGGCCCCAGTTGGCGTACTGCATTTCGCCATTGGTGTAGTTGCTGCTCGGCTGCTGGTTCTTGGTCCACTCATAGTAGAACCCGAATTTCGCTGTGTGCGTTCCCCAAACCTTCGAGACGTTATCGGAGAAACTCGGCAGCCACTTGTTGGCGTACAGAGAACCCGTTTCAAAGCCGCTCGGTTGAATCAGGTTGGCCATGCCGTCGCTCCAGCCGGTAATCGCCGGTATCTGATTGTTCACGGTGTTATTGAAAATATGCTTGAAGTTGATACCCAGCGCGTCGGCCGTGACGTTCTTGAGATTCGGAATGGTGAACGGAACGTACAGATTCGTGTAGGTGAAGAGGGCTTCGTTGGTAAGCGTTGGGCTGAAGACCTTGGTCATGTTCACCGTCACCGAATCGGACGAATTGCCTTGGGCCAGCGGCGTCGGATACGGCACCGCCGGGTTGGTCCCCCACCACGCGGTGCTGTTGTCGTGATTCAGATCCCGCTGAATGTTGTAGCTGACAAAGATCTTAGTATTGTCGTTGATGCTCCAGTCCACGCGCGGGCGGAATTGCCACATGTTGTCCGAGTGTGTGGTCGTGCTGATGAAGTTGTAACCATTGTTGAGCTTGGGATCGACGTTCGCCTTGGGAAACAGTTTGGCGAACATGTTCACACCGATAGAGTTGAATTGGGATGCCGGGATGATGCCGTTGGCTCCGTAGTTCGCGTTTGAAGTCGCCGCGCCCAGCGCGTAGCCCTGCTTGCCTAACGACGAACCGAAATAGCTGTTAATGCTGGCGGCGCTGAAATCGCCATTGCGTTCGAAATCAGTGGGCACCACCGAATTGAACACGTCGTGGTTCAAATCCTGGACCTGCTGTTTGTAATACTCGTAGGCTACGAAGAAAAACAGTTTGTCGTGGTTCTTGTTGAAATGTGTTCCCGGGATGAGCACCGGGCCTCCAAAGTTGCCGCCGGGATAGTAGAAGCTGGTGTCCGGCTTGGGCGCCACTTTCTGCCCGGTCAGCGGGTTTGTTCCTTCGCTGTTGTTGAATGCATTGGTCGCGTCGAGGATGCCGTTGCGAGCGTAGATATACGCTTCGCCGTGGAACTGGTTGCCTCCGGACTTGCTGACCGAGGAGATGACCACCGGGCCTTTCGCGTTGTCGGCGCCGAAATTGGATGTCAGTACCTTCAATTCCGACGTCATATCGACCACGGTGTTCACCGCCTGGCCGCAGTTGCAGCCAGGGTCGATTGTGTGCGCGCCATCGGAAGTAATATCGAGCGCCGCCGTGCGCAGGCCGTTCGGCGAAAAACTGCCCACTGGGCCCGCGCCCGTGTTCTGAACCTGCCCGTCGAAGCTGGCGGTGTTCGTGTTGCCGCCCACCATCGCAAAACCCGGCAGGATCTTGATAAATTCCGCTGCGTTCTGCCCGACAATGGCGATGTCCTGCAACTGCTTCTGAGCGATCACAGTGGATTTCTCGCCCGAGTCGACCGGCGTCAATGACTCGATGGTGCCCGACACGGTGACGGCCTCTGTCGCAGCGCCCACTTGGAGGGCGATGTTCGACAGGTTACGTTTGTCGCCCACGTCGAAATGAACGAGCTTCTGCACGAATGCCTGGAAACCCTGTGCCGTGATCGTGACCGTATAGTCCCCCGGCTGAACGGCATTGATGGAGAAGAATCCGTCGTTGTTCGTCACTGTACGGCGCTCATCACCGCTCAGGTCATTCTTCATGACTACGGTTGCGCCGGGGACCACAGCGCCGCTGGGATCAGCGACGATTCCAGTCAGCGTACCGCTGGCGTTCTGTGCTTTCAGGGAAACAGCCGACAAACAGCAAAGGATGAGAAGCGGCAGCAAAGCCGTCCAGCAATCGCGTCGCACTTGGACCATGAGACTCCCCCACTGGGCAGAAATCGGTGAATTCGATTGAGTATAGGGGGAGTAATAGAATCTTTGTAGTTACCGCCCGTTACCCAGCCGTTTAGCTTTTCTAGCCTCCGAAACTCCCATTTTTTCTTAAACGTACAGATGTTACATGCCAAAGAAAAGCGGTCGTGATACAATAACGCGCACGCATGGGGAATGTACCGTCGGTTACCTCGCTGGGGGGGCGGGAAAAAGCCGAAGTTGAGTGCGCTCTGGGGTCAGCAGTCTTTGTTCGTTCACCTCGTCTTGCACGCTTATTGAGATACCTGTGCGAGAAATACTTCGCGGGCGAAGCTGACCGGATCAAGGAATACAACATCGCGGTCGATGTATTGGACCGGCCGGCGAGTTTCGACCCCAGCGAGGACGCCATCGCTCGGGTCGAAGTCCACCGCCTTCGGAAGAAGCTCCGCGAATACTACGAAACCGAGGGTTCCGATCACCCCCTGCACATCATGATTCCGGCTGGCCGCTACGCACCGGTTTTCCTTTCCGCCGAGGCCGCATCGGATGCGCTGGCGACCACTGGTTCAGAACCGGTTCAAAGAGGGCCTTCCGCCGAAATCGTTCCGGATTCACGACCGTTTTGGAAGCGCCCTTGGGTACCGGCGCTCGGCCTCGGACTTTGTGCAGTTGGCGTGTTCTGGATGGCGCAGACCCGGCGTACGGACGTCCATCGACCGGCCAGTAGTGCCGGCACGAGCGTGGCTAGCGCCGCAGTAACTCCACCGGCGCCGACCGTCCCACCCCTTGCTGAAATTGCCACACCCGGCCTCCGTTTCCTTTGCGGCCAGCGGAAACCTCACACCGACCGCTGGGGACGCTTGTGGGCCGCGGACGAATATTTTGAAGGTGGGGAATATTGGGAGCGGCCATCTGTATATCTGGCCCGCAGTTTCGACCAGTCGCTATTTCAAGCCGCGCGCGTGGGCAATTTCAGTTATCAAGTTCCCTTGAAACCGGGGGTTTACGAGCTGCACCTGTACTTTGCCGAGACCACTTTCGGGCCGCCGAACGGCGGCGGCGAGAATAGCCGGATGTTTCACGTGGCCGTAGACCGCAAAGGGAGAATACTGAGCGAGTTTGACGTCATATCCGATGCCGGCGGCCCGGGCATTATTGACGAGCGGGTTTTCAAGGACATCTCACCAGGACCGGACGGACTGCTGCGTGTTCGCTTCATGACGGTCAATTACCAGGCTATGGTGAGCGCGATCGCGGTCGAGCCGGCACGCCCCCACCGTCTGAACCCGATTCGGATGGTGGCTCAGGACCGCTCTTATACGGACGCCCGCGGTCACGTCTGGCTTCCCGAGGATTATTGGATGGGTGGCCAGCCGGGGACTCATTCAGCGATCGTCGAAGGAACCGAGGATCGCGACCTTTACGGCAGGGAGCGCTACGGCAACTTCAGCTACGCCATTCCAGTAGACGAAGGCGAGTACGCGGTCACGTTGCACTTCGCCGAAACGTATTGGGGTCGGGAGAACGCTGGGGGCGGTGGCGTGGGCAGCCGGGTGTTCGATGTGTTTTGCAACGGTGTTGTTCTCCTCCGGAACTTCGACATCTACAAAGAAGCAGGTGGCGACCGGGCGTTGGTGAAGACATTTCACCACTTAAGGCCTAACGCACAGGGCAAACTCCTGCTGTCGTTTGTGCCGGTGCACAATTTTGCCTTGATCAACGCGATTGAAGTTGAAGACGAGACCAGCGAGGGGCTCGCGAGCAGAGGCAAGGTGGGACAGGCTCAGACGGAGCAGTAACGAAACGATACAAATCAGTGCCTGCCCATGTTACGCCAAGTTACTCACGCGTCCGCAAGATGAGTTTCAGGAAGATTGAGCGGCAATCCTGGCGGATCACGTCTTCGAACAGGCCGGCGCTAACCGGATCGTAATAGGTCCGGTTCAGCAGGTTCCGGACGCCGAATTGCACGTCGAAGTCCGGATGGAGACGAACGGTGGTCAGTGTCAAATCTGCAAGCCAGTAGGGCGGAACCAGTCCGGGCCCCATCACGCTGCGGGAGCCGAGGTACTGAATCGCCATCGCGGCCCGCAGCTTGTTTCCGGCCAGCGGTACGGCGCCACGCAACTTGCCCACGTATTCCGGCGAATTGGTCAGGGGCTGGCCGTGGGCTTCCGTAGTCCTCTGCAGGGCAAAGCTGGCCGTGACTTCGGCGTGTTCCCGCAGCCTGCCGCTCAGCTCCGTTTCCACGCCGTTGGAACGAGCCTGCTCGATATTCTGGTATTGAGAAAAGCCATCGGCCAGCATCACATCGGCGATGAGGCTGGAAAGCTGGTAGTGGTAGGCACTCACGAGTCCGCTTAATCCTGGGGAAAAGCGGTGCTCCGCGGCGACTTCGAACGTGTCGGCCTGCTCCGGACCCAACGCCGGATTTCCCGTCTGGAAAACGCCATTGTCGTAGTACATCTCGTACGGGCTGGGATTGCGGAAAGCGCGGCCAAAAAGGAATTTGTAGCTGGACTTCTCTGAGGCTTGATAGACCAGGGCCGCGCGGGGTGAGAGGAAATGCGTGTGATTCTTCGAGTCATCGAACCGTACCCCGAGATAGGCGTTCCAGGCTGAGGAGAGCCGCCACTGTTGCTGCGCAAAGAATCCGAACGCCAGGTCGGGGCGGTCGATGTCCAAAATGCCGGCTGGCTGCGGAGCGATCCAGTAAGCCTGTTGGACGGCGCGGATGTCGGCGTTTACTTCGCCGCCCACAGTCAACACGCCCACTCTCGGGATAGTGAAATCGTACGCCAGTTGCGAGCCCACCCAGTTCCCCATGGCAAGGTCCCGGGCGCTGCTGACCTGATTCCACAACAGGGCATCGTAGCGCGCCCAAAAGCGGTACTGGTCGTAGTAAATGCGCCAGCGCACCTTGCGGTTGGCCGAGAGATCACGCGAGTAGGCCGCCTCAAAGAACCCACGGGCATCCAGGGTGCTGTTTCCCGGATCGCCGAAAATAAGGTCCGACCAGCCTGTGGGGATCTGTTTCTGGTGTGAGCCCAGATATCCCGTGAAACTCCAGTTGTGCCAGATGAGGTTGGCGAAGGCATGGTAGCCGCGCTCGCCGTCTGCGCCGCGCGACCAGCCGTCGTTGGTCTGCGGGCTGTTGAATTCCGGAAAGTAGAGCGACTGCCCGCTGTTGTTGAACACGGAGGCGGAAACCAACAAATTGGCGCCATGACCCAGGTTCATCCCGGAACTGAGCTCGATCTTCTTTTCACCGAAGCTCCCGGTTTCGGTCGAGGCACGCAGGCGCTTAGCCTCAACCGGCGATTTCGTCACGATGTTGATGGTGGCGAAGATTCCGTTGCTGCCGTAAAGCGCCGAAGACGGGCCGCGCACGATTTCGATCCGCTCGACCAGATCCATGTCCAGCCCGAAATCCTGCCCGAAGAAGTTGTTCGAGCCGTAGATGTTCTCGGTGAGATAGTGTCCGTTGAGCATCACCAGGAAGCGCGTGTTGTAATCGCCCGGCAGCGAGAAGCCGCGCACTCCAGCATAGTGGTAGTCGCGGTCGTAGGTCATGTAGAACCCGCGAACCGCAGCCAAAACTTCGCCAAACGTCCGCCAACCGTAAGTGCGGATATCTTGTGCGGAGATCACAGTGACGCTGGCGGGCGCCTCCTGAAGAGTTTGTGCATGCAGCGTCGCTGCTTCCACCACCGGCAGGGATTTAAACAGAACCGCTTCCGGTGAACTGCCATCTGGTGCATCAAAGGCTGGCGAATCTTGTGCGCAGACATACCCTGCCAGCAAGAAAATCGCCAACGCGCGGAAGGCGAACACAGATGAGGCGTTTGGGCGAAGCACGATCACCGACAGGGTTTTCATCGGCGGATATGGGGAGGATCTGTAGCCCGGTCGCTATTAGGGGGTGGAGTTTAGGTAACCATTCTCGCAACCCCCAGTCTTAAGGGTAGAGGAGATCTCGATGGACACGGTGTCCCACGACCTTCGGTTCGCCCTGCGCATCATCCGCAACAGCCCCGGTTTCACCACGGTTGCAGTCTTGACGCTGTCGCTCGGCATCGGCGCGAACACCGCCATCTATAGCTTCGTGGATGGGGTTCTGCTAAGGCCGTTGCCTTATCCGCACCCCGAAGAAATCGTAAACGTCTGGGAGAAACCGCCGGGCTATGACCGCAACGGCATTTCCACGTTGAACTTTCTGGACTGGAAGAACCAGAACACCGTTTTCACAGCCATGGCGGCGCGAACTGGCGGCTCGTCGACGCTTACCGGCGTGGACACGCCCGTGCAACTCCGAGGCTCCCGGGTGTCGGCGCACTATTTCGACATCCTGGGCGTCAAAGCCGCGCTAGGCCGCACGTTTGCGCCGGACGAGGATCAGCCCGGCAAGGAACAGGTCGTGATTCTCAGTAACCGCCTGTGGCAGAGCCGCTTTGGGGCAGACCGCGGCATCATCGGCCGTACCATTCATCTCGACAACAAGCCATACACGGTGATCGGCGTTCTCCATGCCGATGATCCCACGAACCGCGGATGGGAGGATATCTGGACGCCGCTGGCCTTTCAGCCTCAGGACATGACGCGCGATTTTCACTGGATGATGTCGTGGGCGCGGCTAAAGCCGGGAGTGTCGCTGGATCAGGCGCGTGCACAGATGAAGTCCATCGCGGCGCGCATCGAGCATGATTATCCGGAGTCCAACAAGGGCTGGAGCGTAACCATCGACCGGTTCGTGGATCGCGTCGTCGACGACAGTCTGCGGCGATCTCTGCTGGTGCTTCTCGCCGCGGTAGGCGCCATCCTGCTCATCGGCTGCGCCAATCTGGCCAACCTGCTGCTGGCGCGGGCCGCGGGCCGCGAGCGCGAAATCGCCATCCGGTCGGCGTTGGGCGCCGGAAGGTGGCGGCTAGTGCGCCAGTTGCTGACCGAAAGTGTCTTGATCGCCTGTCTGGGTGGAACATTTGGCGTTCTGATCGGCTATGGATTCATGCGCGCCCTCAAGACCTGGCTTCCGCGGTTTTATTTGCCCTCCGAAGCCGATGTCCACATGGATGCGCGCGTGCTTCTGGTCACCGCAGGCATCATTCTTCTGACCGGCCTCCTGTTCGGGATCGCTCCCGCGTGGCATGCCGTGCGATCCGATCTGGCCGGTTCGCTCAAAGAAGGCGGCCGCGCCGCCACGACCGGTGTCGCCCGGAGCCGGTTGCGCGGCGCACTCGTGGTGGTGGAGGTAGCGCTGGCGTTTGTGCTGCTCTCTGGCGCAGGCCTGCTTATCCGCAGCTTCTACCAGCTTCAGCAGGTCGACCCGGGTTTTGAGACCACCAATGTGATTACGATGTGGCTACCCATGACGGACGCTCAGTACCCCGATGGCGTGCGCGTGGTCAGCTACCTGAGCCAGGTGATGGAAAAAATCAACGCCGTTCCCGGCGTCCGCGAGGCCGCCACAACCACCGCCTTGCCGCTCGAAGGGTGGGGCTGGGGGATGCCGTTCCTCATTGAAGGCCAGCCGGTGGTGGACCGCGCCAACCGTCCGGGCTGCTTTTACAAAATGGTCAGCCCTTCGTATTTCCGCGCGCTGGGCATGCGGCTGTTGAAGGGACGCGCGCTTTCTGAAACTGACACCCAGGGCGCGGTGCCCGCAGTAGTCGTCAACGAGAGCCTGGTGAAACGCTACTTCAAGAACCAGGAACCGCTGGGCAAGCGTGTTTTCATCCAGCAGATCATCACCGGCAAGCACGAGCTTGGACCCGAAGTGCCCTGGCAAGTGGTAGGAGTGGTGGCCGATGAAAAAGTGGACAGCCTGGACGATTCGAGTCCCGGCGTGTATGTGTCGTACAAGCAGAGCCCGGCGAATGGCAATGCGCTGATCGTGCGTGGCGTCATGGATGCCAACCTGCTGATTAAGTCCGTCGAACGGGCTGTCTGGGACTTGAACAAGAATCAGGCGCTCGACGATATCAAGCTGCTGGAACAGATCAAAACGGAATCCTAGGGCGGGAATCGCCTGCGCACGATTTTGCTCGGCGCTTTCGCCGCCCTCGCGCTGTTATTGGCCGCGATCGGAATTTACGGAGTCATCTCCTACTCCGTGTCGCAGCGCACGCACGAAATCGGCGTCAGGGCCGCGCTCGGCGCCAGCTACTGGGACCAGTTGCGACTGGTGTTCAAGTCCGGGTTGTCGCTCACGGCCGCCGGCCTCGCCATTGGCGTGCTCGGTGCACTGGGATTGACGCGGCTGCTCTCCAGCCTCCTGTTCGGCGTGAGCGCTCACGATCCCTGGACTCTGGCCGTCGTCAGTCTGGTGCTCGCCGCCGTCGCCTTGGCCGCCTGCTTCGTGCCCGCCCGGCGCGCCACCTCGGTCGATCCGGTTGTCGCGCTGCGGTATGAATAAGGATACGGAACAAACGCGAAGTTGATCTTTCCTGCACGTTTTCTGCGACCAAACCGTCGTAGTCTCACAGGAGAACGCAATGGGCAAACTCGCGCTGGTTCTTTTCCTGGCCTCCGTTGCGTTCGGGCAGGATGCTGAACGCGTCTTTCATCTGACGAATCTGACCGCGATGACCAGCCTTCAGGAAGTCGCTACGATTCTCCGCACGGTAGGAGAAATTCCACAGCTGTCGGTCGACATTGCCGGCCGAACGGTCACGGTGAAAGGGACCGCCGATCAGATCGCTCTGGCCGATTGGCTGATTCCGAAATTGGATGTCGCGGCAGGTTCGCCGCAGGCTCCCCAGGAGTACCGGGCATCCAGTGACAGTGATGATGTCATGGTGGTTTTCAATCTGGCACAGGCCACCACGAGCCAGGATATGCAGGAGATCATTACCTCCGTTCGCGTGGTTACGGATATCCAGAAGATCTTCTGCTCGCTGAGCGCGGCATCGTGACACTGCGCGGCAATGCGGGCCAGATGGCAGTAGCCAGGTTCCTGATCCCGGAGCTGGATCAAGCGCCGCAGCCGAGGGCGGAATCCGTGGTGCATGAATTCACGGCGCCCGGCAGCGAGGACACCGTCGTGGTGTACGGTCTGGCGCACACCGCAAGCGCCGTGAGTATTCAAGAGCTCATCACGACAGTCCGCGTGGTGCCGGATATCAACAGGATCTTCTGTGCGATGTCACCAAAGCTGATCACCATGCGCGCGAGCCCAAGCCAGGTGCAGATAGTCAAATGGCTGATTCCCGAACTCGACCGGCAGACCGCGAACACCGGCGAAAACGAGATGCGCATGCCCGGCGGCAACGATGATGTGGTGCATGTGTTTTACTTGTCCCACGCGACGAGTATGGAACGGATGAACGGCCTGATGACTGACATACGCCGGTCCGCATACATCCAGAAGGCGTTTATACGGAGCGAGCCGCCGGCGCTGGTGTTGCGAGGCACGGCAGACCAGATCGCGGCGGCGAGCCGGATCATCGAGTCAGGCGATCGCGCGGCGCCGTAAGCGGGTCGTGCGAAGAAGATCGGGCACCCGGAGGACCGGACTATATTGTGGATAAGAGTCCTCATTCATGGAAACCATTCAGGTCGTGCTGGATTTGAGGTTACTGCGAGCTACGGACCGGGCGGCTGTTCCGCCTTGCGTTTCTCACTTGGCTGCGAGTCACGGTGAGCGCGGCCCGCTATCGGCCGCCCCTGACATACCACTGCTTCACCACGTCCATCGCCGGCTTACCCCACGGCGTGTGTGATCCGTCTGCGGGGCCGCCGAAGCCGTCGGTGCCGACCTTCCACCAGTACACGCCCTGGAACCACGGCTTCGCGTAGAACGCTTTAAAAACCGCTTCGTAGCAGCGGGCCTGATCGGCGAGCGCCAGCGAGCGCGGGGTTTCATCCCACGGGGCGCGGTTGGGATCGGCGTAACTCGAAAAACCGGCTTCGGTGAAAATTACCGGGCGCGCAAATTTTTTCTGTACGGTTTCTACGGTGTGCACCAGGCCGGCGGTCGAAAGATTGTCCGGCAGCGGATAGTATTCGTTCAGACCGATGTAATCGAGCGCGTCCCAGAAGCGGATGGTTTCAAATTCCGGCCCCTGCGTCGCGGAGTAGACCAGCGGGCCGGCGTAGAGTTCGCGCGCCCGGGCGATGAGGGCGCGCCATTCGGCTTCGTACGGCGTCATCTTGCCGAGTTCTACGCCAACCGAGAACAGATCGGCGTGCATGCGCGCGGCGGCTGCGGCGTAGTATTCGAGGTATCTGCGGTACTCGTCGAACCAACGGGCGCGCCGGCGCGGGTCGGCGAATTCCAGGTTGCCCGGAAAACCGCCGCGCGTCCAAAGCTGAGGCTTGAGCAAGACTCGCATCCCACGCTGGTGCGCGAGCGCGGTGAGCGCTTCGATGTCTTCGGTGCGCTCCATGCTGCTGCCGCCAAACCGGACCACGGGTTCCCGCCAATCGGCAAAACCGTAGGGCACGAGAGCGATGGCATCCACTCCGTAGGATTTCAAACGGTCGAGCAACCGGAGGGCGGATTGCGGATCGTAGCCAGCGGGCTCTTCGGCGGTAAAGTTGACGCCACGCTGGAAGAAGAGCTTCGGATAGGGCGCCCCGGCGGCTTTGAGGATGCCTGCGGCCAAGGCGGCGCTCGTGAGCCACCGCGCAACTCCGTTCATGCTGCACCATGGTAGCGCAGGGGTGCGGCGGGGTTAGCCGGAGACCTGCGGGTTCTCGATGACCGAGGGTCAACGGCCGCAGGTCCCCGCCAAAATCATGCGTGGCCCTGCGCTACCGAAATCACCGTTTCAATTCTTCTCCGTGCTCACAACCTGCCCGTCGATGACCACGCCGGTGCAATGCGTCGTGTATTCGAACGGGTCGCCGTCGTAGAGGGCTAGGTCGGCGTCCTTGCCCGCGTCGAGCGAGCCGGCGCGATCCCAAACCCCGATAATCTTCGCCGCGCTCGAAGTAATGCTGGCCAGTGCTTCTTCAAACGTCAGGCCGTTCGCCGCGGCGATCGCCGCTTCAAACAGAATCACTCGCGTCTTGGGCACGTAGCCTTCGAAACCGCTTTGGAGCGCGAACGGGATGCCCGCATCGCGCAGTTTCGTCGCGGTGATCATGCTCAGGTTCTCTGTTTCGCCTTGGGAACGGTACATCGTCGGATGCAGGATCACCGGATATCCCGACGCCTTGATTTCCGGCAGGACCAGGTACGCTTCAGCGGCGCCATCCAGCACAATTTTCAGATGAAATTCCTGGCCCAGGCGGATGGTGGACAAAATGTCGTTGGCGCGATGAACGGTGACCAGAAGCGGCACCTCACCTTTGACGATGCGCGCCATCATCTCCGTACGCAGATCGCGCGCGGGCGGCTCCTTATCCTTGTCTTTTTCAGTTGCCGCCTTTTCGCGCTTCTTCGAGTATTCCTGCGCCTTGATGAACTCTTCGCGCAGCATGGCGATCATCTTGGCGCGAGTGCCGGGCGATTTGCCGGCTTCGGCGCGCGCTCCTTCGCCCATCGTCGCGGCCACCATAGCGAGCGGCACGATGGTGGCTCGTTCCACGTTGTCGTATGCCGTTTTGGAGATCATCGTCTGGCCGGAGATCAGCGCTCCGGGACCGTGCCCGGTGTGAATCGTGGTGATGCCGAGCCCGCGTAGATAGCCGATCAACCGTTCCCGGCCGTCATACGCATCGATGGCGCGAAGCTCGGGCTGGATGGGCGCGGACTTTTCGAGCATGTCCTGATCGTGCGGCTGGTTGAGATAGCCGCTGAGGCCGACGGTCGAGTGTGCGTCCACGAGTCCCGGCGTAACCACCTTGGCGCGAAGCAGGTTGTAACCGGAAGGAATGGAAACCTGCGAAGCCGGCCCGATGCGCTCGATTTTGCCGCCGCGGCACAGAACCACGCCGTCCGCGACGGGTGCGCCGGACATGGGGTAAACCTTATCGCCGCGCACCGCTAGCTGAGCATCGAGAAGCGCCGGAGCGGCCGCGAACGCAAGGCAGGCGAGAACGAATCGATGGCGCGGCATGCTATTCTCCCTCTTCTTCCTTCTCCTCGTCTTCGAAAGCCAAATCATCCTGATCATGG
>Ga0335077_10002549_pt1 | contig 21793 bp, 14 predicted proteins | sample Lox_Sample_31_FD_207151 | JGI IMG/M metagenome (GOLD analysis project Ga0335077, IMG submission 207151) | Soil microbial communities from Loxahatchee National Wildlife Refuge, Florida, United States - Lox_Sample_3.1 | ecosystem: Environmental > Terrestrial > Soil > Wetlands | place: USA...
GGGGGGCTCGCGTTGTTTTACGAGCCGAAGGAAGAGGAGCGAATGGGCGTGAAGCGGGTTCGGATGGCCGCCGACGCCGGGGCCAGCGTGATCGTGACGGCTTGCCCATTCTGCATGGTGAATATCGAGGACGCCATCAAGGTAGCGGGCATGGAAGGAAAAATGTCCGCGATTGACCTGGCGGAGCTGGTGGAAAAGCAAACAAAGGGAGATTGAGCATGGACATTCTGGTGTGCGCACGGCGGGTGCCCGACACGTCGGAGAACGAAATCGCGCTCAATAGTGCGGGAGACGATATCGAGCGCGAGGACCTCGTTTATTCGGTGAATGAACCGGACAATTACGCGGTCGAGGAAGCCCTGCAAATTGTCCAGAGGACCGGCGGCGAGGTGACCGTCGTGACGGTCGGCGGAGAGGACGATGAAGAGATCCTCCGCAGGGAGATGGCCATGGGAGTCCAACATGGAGTCCTGATTTCCGACGAGACCTTTATGGACGCGGACGGGAAGGGTATTGCCAGGATACTCGAGGCCTTCGTGAAGAAAGGCCATTACGATCTCATCCTGACGGGCGTACAAGCCGAGGATGGCGCCGCGCAGGTGGGCGGCATGCTGGCTGCGATGCTCGACTATCCCTTCGCCTCGCTGGTCAATTCGATCGAGGTTCTGGATGGTGGGAAGTTGAGGATTGGGCGTGAGATCGAGGGCGGCAGCCGGGAGATCAACGAGATCGATCTGCCCTGCGTGCTTTCCATTCAGACGGGGATCAACGAGCCGCGCTACGTGGGCATGCGCGGAATCCGGCAGGTAGCATCGGTTCCGATTCCGACGCTCGGCGCCACCCAATTGGCGGTGGTGCCGGAAGCTCCCAAGGTCAAACGAATCGATTATTTCGTGCCGCCCGCGGGTAAGGGCGCCGCGATGCTTTCGGGGAACCGTGAGGAGATGGCCGCGAAGCTTGTCGAAATGCTGAAGGCCAAAGGAGGGTTGAACTGATGCCTCGGATCTTTGTGTATGTTCCCCCCAGCGGCGGCGTGGTGGACGATACGCCGGCCGAGCTGCTCGCCGCTGCTCGCCAGATCGCTGGCCCGGAGGCCTGCGTTACGGCGGTGGTCACGGGGTGGGGAGCCGAATTGGATGCCGCATGCGAACAGCTCTGCGCCTACTTCGGCGAGATCTGGAAAATTGCGCAGGAGACCCTGGTCTACCCGAACGCGGAGCTGGTCCGGCAGGCGCTCGCGGCCGTGCTGCCGCGGGGATGCATCCTGCTGGTGCCGCACAATCACTTCGGAGTCGATCTCTCGCCCGGCCTCTCCATAAAAATGGATGCTGCTTTCGTTTCCGACGTGCTCGAGATCGAGGGGCTGGAGGGCGATTGGCTGAAACTGGTACGCCAGGAGTTCGGCGGTCAGGTCAGCACGCACGTCCGCTGCGACGTGTCGGCCGGTGCGGTGCTCAATGTGCGCCCGGGCGCTTTTCAGCCTCTCGATGCACCTCCCGTCTCCGGCCAGGTCCATGACGTGGCGGTGGGCCCGCTCGCCGCCAGGCGGCGGTATTTGTCGACGATTGCAGCCGAGGCGGGCGATGTCGACATCACCAAATACAAGATTCTGGTTTCGATCGGCCGCGGCATTCAGGACCCGGACAATATCGCCATCGCCCAGGAGTTGGCCGAGGTCCTCGGGGGCGCTGTGAGCTGCTCTCGGCCGGTGGTCGACGCCAGGTGGCTCGACAAGTCGCGGCAGGTCGGCTCGTCGGGCAAGACGGTCAAGCCGAAAGTGTATCTGGCATGCGGTATCAGCGGATCGTTCCAACACCTGTCGGGAATCAAGGGCAACCCCTTCCTGGTGGCGATCAACAAGAATCCCAAGGCGCCCATCTTCAGGGTGGCCGACGCCGGAATCGTCGATGACCTGCTGGAGTTTCTGCCCGAGTTGACCAACCAAGTGCGCGAGGAGAGGGGAGTCCCGGCGAAATAGAGGCGCCTATGATCACGAAGAAGACCCTGAAACTCAGTCTGAAATCGCTGAGGGATTTCGCCAAGAAGAAGCTCCCGGACGAGGAGTTGATCGCGCTGGACCAGCGCGATGAGTGCCCGCTCGAGATTGTTCGTCAGATGTGCAGCCCGGACAAGCTGGGCATCCAGCTTCTGTTCGTACCCGAGGAATACGGCGGGTTCGGGGGCGGAGCCTTCGATGTGTATTGCGTGTGCGAGGAGATGGCGCGCATCGACCTCGGGGTGGCCACGGCGGTGCTGGCCACGTTCCTGGGTAGCGATCCGATCACCGTGGGCGCGACTCCCGATCAGAAAAAGCTCTGGCTCACCCGCATCGCGGAAGAAGGCATCCTGTTCGCCTACGGCGCCACGGAGCCCAATGCCGGCAGCGATCTGGGCGCTCTCGAGACTACCGCCGATCGCGTCATCGAGAATGGCAGGATCGCCGGGTACAAGATCAACGGCTGCAAGCAGTGGATCAGCAACGGCGGTATCGCCGACGCCTATACGATTCTGGCGAGCACGCCCGCGGGGCCAAGCTGGTTCATCGTAGAGAAGGGCACGCCCGGCTTCAAGCATGACGAGCCCGAGAACAAGCATGGCATCCGCTTGAGCAATACCGCGGCGCTTTCCCTCGATGACGTGTTCGTCGACATCGGCCGTTTGGTGGGCGGCGTGGAAGGCCAGGGATTGACACAGGCGCAAGCGGTCTTTGGCTACACGCGCCTGATGGTGGCGGCATTCGGACTGGGCGCCGGCTGGTCCGCGCTCGACCGCGCCATTCCATATTCCACCAGGCGCATTCAGGCGGGTGCGCCGCTTTCGGAAAAGCAGGGCTACACGCACAAGCTCATCGTTCCCCATGTGGCGCGGCTGGAGGCCGGCCGCGCCTTTATCGAGGAAACCGCGGAGCGCATCGACGCGGGCGAGGGCAGCCTCAATACCGAGGGTGCGATCGCCAAATACATGTGTACCGAGGCGGGAAACTCGGCAGCCGAGGCCGGCATTCAAGCCCTGGGGGGCTACGGCTACACGCATGAATACATGGTGGAGAAGATCAAGCGTGACGTGCGCATCACTACGATTTACGAAGGCACGTCCGAGATCATGGAGATGACCATCAGCCGCGACCGATGGCAGCTTCACCTGAAGACCCGCGGCCGGCACTATCACGATCAGGCGCGGCGGTTTGAAGCCCTGCACGCGAGCCATCCCGATGTAGGTGCGGGCACGGCGGCGCTGGCGCTGCACGCCCTGGCCGAGGCGATGGAGCGCGCCCGCTTGGCCAGGCTCACCCGGCATCAGCACATCCTGCTGCGAATCGGCGAGTGGATCGCCTGGGCCGAATGCGCGGGCGGCCTGGCGCGGCGCGCCGCGCTCGCCGCCGAAGGCAAGCTGAGCGAAAAAGCAAATACCCGCTTCGATGCGCCGGCCCTGGCCGCGATCGCCCGGATCTTCGCCCGCGAAGCGGCGCTAAAGGTCGCCCAACAGGGCCTGCAGTGGTTGGCCGGAGCGGGCGCGGTCGGCGATTCGGAGATGGCCGCGTTCGAGACAGCCCTGCTGCTGCCCGAGATCCATCGGGCCCAGGCAGGGCTCATCGCGGACATGGATTATGTGGCCGATGCGATCTACGGTCGTCCGGCCAGGAACGTGGTTGTGGCAGCGTAAAACGCATTTTTTGGGAGCCTCATCATGGAAGACACGGGATATCGAGCCATCGCGATTGTCGGGGCGGGGGCCGTCCTGCCCGACGCACGCAATGTGGCGGCGTTTTGGGAAAACGTAAAGTGCGGCCGGTACAGCATTACGGAAGTATCGCCCGACCGCTGGAATCCGGCCCTATACTACGATCCCGATCCGGCTGCGCCCGACAAGACGTATTCCAAGATCGGCGGATGGGTCCGCGAGTTCGAGTGGGACCCGATGAAGTGGCGCATGCCCCTTCCACCCCGCGTCGTGGATGCTATGGACGGCACGCAGAAGTGGGCCATCGCGTGTACCCGCGAAGCGCTCGAAGACTACGGGTATCCTGGGCGGCCGTTGAATCTGGAGCGTACGGCTGTGATCCTGGGCAACGCCATGGCCGGCGAAAGGCACTACCTCACCACCATGCGCGTCTGCTTCCCGGAGTACGCCCGGGAACTGTCGGAGATCACGAGCTTCGCCGCGCTCCCGGAAGCGGTGCGCCGGGATATCGCAGGCGAGTTGCAGGAGCGCATGTGCAAACTGCTGCCCGAGATCACCGAAGACAGCATGCCGGGTGAGCTCTCCAACTGCATCGCCGGTCGTATCGCCAACCTGTTCAACTGCCGCGGACCGAACTACGTCACCGATGCCGCGTGCGCCTCGGCAATGGCGGCGATCTCCTGCGCGTCGGAAGGGCTGATCGCGCGCGATTTCGATGTGGCGATCACCGGCGGCACCGATCGCAATATGGGCGCGTCCACATTTGTCAAATTCTGCAAGATCGGCGCGCTTTCCGCCACCGGAAGCCGGCCCTTCGCCGAGGGAGCCGACGGCTTCGTAATGGGCGAAGGCGCTGCCATTTTCGTGCTTAAGCGGCTGGCCGATGCCGAGCGCGATGGTGACAGGATCTACGCAGTGATTCGCGGCTTCGGCGGATCCAGCGACGGCAGGGGCAAGGGCATCACCGCGCCCAACCCGGCCGGGCAGAAGTTCGCCATCGAACGCGCCTGGCAAAACGCCGGCCTGGCGCCTTCGAGCGCGACCCTGATGGAAGCGCACGGCACGTCCACACGCGTGGGCGACGTGGTCGAGGTCGGGAGTCTGAACCAGGTGCTCGGCAGCTTCCAACTTCCCGCCGGCTCGGTGGCTCTCGGGTCGGTGAAATCCAATATCGGTCACCTCAAAGGGGCCGCCGGCGCGGCGGGATTGCTCAAGACCGCGCTCGCACTTCGCGACAAGGTCCTGCCGCCCAGCGTGCAGTGTGAACGGCCCAATCCGGATATCGACTTCGCGCATTCGCCGCTCTACGTCAACACCGAGCTACGCCCCTGGAAACTGCCCGCCGATGGCGTGCGCCGTGCCGGGCTGAGCGCCTTCGGTTTTGGCGGCACGAATTTCCACGCGGTGCTCGAAGAGTACATTCCCCACCGTCTGACAGGGAACGGCAGGGGCTCGGTGGCGGTCAGCGAGGCACCGCCGCCTGGAGGGGCGGACGTTAACGGCTCACTGCTTGCCGGCAACGGCACGATGCGAGATCCGTTAGTCCGCCCCTCGGAGCGGTCTGGCACCGCGAAGCCGCCGTTGCGCGGTGCGCTGCTGATTGGCGCGTCATCCGGCGCCGGGCTCGCGGCACGCCTGCGGGAGATCGAAAAGACGGCCAGGGCCGGTCGCGCGCCCGCGCCCGCGGCTCCCGCGGAGTCCGATCTGCGCGCTGCCGAACGCATCGCTATCGATTACGCCGATGCCGCGGACCTTGCGGACAAATCGGCCAAAGCGCTGAAGGCGCTCGCGGCCGACCAGCTTGGGGCATGGAAAGCACTCCGGCCACAGGGCATTTTCCGCGGCTGCGGAGCCGCGCCAAAAGTCGCGTTCCTTTATACCGGCCAGGGTTCGCAATATCCGAACATGCTGCGCGCCCTGCGCGATGCCGAGCCGGTCGTGGCTCAGACCTTCGCCGAGTCCGATCGTGTCATGACACCGCTCCTCGGCAAGCCGCTCAGCGAGTATATCTTCGTCGATGACGGCAATCCCGACGCCCTCGCCAGGGCCGAGGAAGATCTTCGCCAGACGGCCATCACACAGCCCGCCGTTCTGGCAGCCGACCTCGCCCTCACGCGTCTCTTGGCTGCCTACGGAATTGCACCGGATATCACGATGGGGCACAGCCTCGGCGAGTACGGAGCGCTGGTTGCATCCGGCGCACTCCCCTTCGAGGACGCGCTGGAAGCCGTCAGCGCCCGGGGACGCGAGATGACCAGCGTCTCGCTCGCTGACAATGGCCGCATGGCTGCCGTGTTCGCGCCGCTGGCGGAGATTGAGCGTATCCTGCAAACCGTCAACGGATACGTAGTCATTGCCAACATCAACAGTAACCAGCAGGCGGTGATCGGGGGAGCAAGTGAGGCGGTCGGCCAGGCGATCGAGCTCTTCCAAAAGGCCGGCTATAACGCTGTCGCGCTGCCGGTCAGCCACGCCTTCCACACATCGATCGTGGCGCCCGCCAGCGAGCCCCTCCGCCGCGTGCTGGAACGACTGCGCCTCGGCGCGCCGCCCGTGCCCGTAGTGGCAAACGTGGACGGGGAATTCTACCCCACGGGACCGGATGCCTTACAGAAGATGCTGGACATTCTCGGACGCCAGGTCGCGGCTCCCGTGCAATTCGTGAAGGGACTCCAAACTCTGTACCAGGCAGGGGCGCGCGTCTTTGTAGAGGTGGGTCCGAAGAAAGCTCTGCACGGATTTGCCGAAGACGTGCTCGGCGGACACGCCGAGGTGCTGGCGCTGTTCACGAATCATCCCAAGGCTGGCGATATCGTCTCCTTCAATCAGGCGCTTTGCGGGATGTATGCGGCGGGATTGGGTACGGGGGTTGCGGATGCGGCCGCCCGGTCCGCGGCAGACACGCCTGCCGCCAAACCGGACGCCACCGCCGTTCCCGCCACCGACTACAACGCGCTCGGCCGCCTGTTCGCGGACATGATCGGGCACGCGTTGCCGCTCTACCGCGGACAGCCGCCCGCTCCGCCGGATGTCTCGGTTGGCATCACCGGCGCAGCTCTCGGCCTGCCTGGAAAGGAACGCATCTTCGACGATGCCAACATCGGGCGCATTCTCCGTGGCGAGCAGTTCATCGACGTGATCCCGACCAGGTACCGGCGAGCCATGCTCGATAAGAACATCACGCGGCTGGTGAAGCGCGAGGACGGCGGCCCGGTCTTCGAACACATTCAAAGTCCCGCCGACGTGATCAAGCTGGCCGGCCGGGGCGGCGCGTTCGATCTGGAGAAGGAATTCGGCGTGTCCGCCGAGCGCATGTCCGCGCTCGATCGGGATACGCAGCTTGCTATCGCGGTCGGCATCGATGCCCTGCGCGACGCCGGCATTCCGCTGGTAATGCGTTACAAGACGACCACCAAAGGCACACAGTTGCCGGACCGCTGGGAGTTGCCGCACTCCATGCGGGACGATACCGGCGTGATCTTCGCCTCGGCGTTCCCCGGTTGCGACTCGTTCGCCGACGAGATGGCGCGCTATTACGCCGACCGCGGCCGCCGCGACCAGTTGGCGGCGCTCCTCGAGCTCCGCGCGCGCGAAACCGGATCGAATGGTCGCCCCGTTCTCGTCCAGGAGCTCGACCGCCGCATCGAAGAACTGCGCGCCGCAATCGAAAAGGACCCCTACGTTTTCGACCGGCGATTCATCTTCAAGCTCCTGCCGATGGGACATTCGCAATTCGCCGAATACATCGGCGCCCGCGGTCCCAATACGCAGGTGAATGCCGCCTGCGCCAGCACGACGCACGCCATCTCCGTGGCGCAGGATTGGATTCGTGCCGGCCGCTGCCGCCGCGTCGTTATCATCTCCGCCGACGACATCACCTCGGACCATCTGATCGAATGGCTGGGCGCCGCATTTCTGGCCAGCGGCGTAGCGGCCACCGATGAAATCGTCGAGGAAGCGGCCATACCATTCGACCGGCGCCGGCACGGCATGATCATGGGCATGGGCGCCGCATCCCTGGTCCTGGAGAGCGCGGACGCGGCCCGTGAACGCGGCATCCAGCCCATTTGCGACGTGGTGAGTGCCGTCACCGCCAACAGCGCGTTTCACGGCACGCGCCTCGACCCCGATCACATCGGCCAGGTCATGGAGAGACTGGTGGCCGAGGCCGAGCAGCGCATCGGCATCCCGCGAGCCGAATTCGCCCAGCGCATGGCGTTCGTGTCCCACGAGACCTATACGCCGGCGCGCGGGGGCAGCGCCTCCGCCGAGATCCACTCCTTGCGGCGCGTCTTTGGCGATGTCGCCGATCGCATCGTCATTACCAACACCAAGGGCTTCACCGGCCATGCCATGGCGACCGGAATCGAAGACGTCGTCGCCGTCAAAGCGCTGGAGACCGGCTGCGTGCCGCCGGTGGCCAATTTCAAGGAGGTCGATCCGGAGCTCGGACCCTTGAACCTGTCCAAAGGCGGAATGTATCCGATCGAGTTCGCGCTTCGTTTCGGCGCCGGATTCGGCTCGCAGATCAGCATGGCCCTCTTGCGCTGGGTCGGGACCAGGAACGGCCTGCGCCCCAGTCCGCATGCTCTCGGCTACACCAATCGCATCGTCGATCCGGCCGCCTGGAACGCCTGGTTGAGCCGCATGGCCGGGCATCCCACCGCCGATCTCGAGGTAGTGAATCGCACACTGCGCGTGCGCGACCGCGGAGCCGTTGCCGTCGCGCCGCCGCTGCCGGAACCCGTGGTGGCGGCCGAAGCCGCGCCGCCGATTCCCGCGCCCAACCCGCCGGTTCCATCAGCTACGCCGGCGAAAGACCCGGTCGCGGAGCGCGTCCACGCCCTGGTAGCGGAAAAGACCGGGTATCCGGTCGACATGCTCGATCCGGATCTCGATCTCGAGGCTGATTTGGGCGTAGACACCGTCAAACAGGCGGAGGTCTTCGCAGCCATTCGGCAGGAGTACGGGATTCCGCGGGACCCCAACCTGAAACTGCGCGACTTCCCGACTCTGGCGCACGTGGTCCGGTTCGTACACGACCGGACCGGGGAACGCCCTGTCGCCACTGCCTCGCCAACGCCGGCCGCGCCCCCACCCATGCCCGCTGCCACCGTGCCGGCCGCGCCCCCACCCATGCCGGTTGCCACCGTGCCGGCCGCCGATCCCATCCGCGAAAAGGTTCTCGCTATCGTCGCCGGGAAAACCGGCTACCCCCAGGACATGCTCGACCCCGACCTCGATCTTGAAGCCGATCTCGGCATCGATACCGTGAAACAGGCCGAGATGTTCGCCGCCATCCGCGAGGCATACAACATCCCGCGCGATGCCAATCTGAAGCTGCGCGATTTTCCGACTTTGGCGCACGTGATCCGGTTCGCACAGGAACGGGCGGGTGCCGCGGCGCCCGTTGCGCCCATCGCACTAGCCCGGCGGCCCGTACCCGCCGGCTTCGATGCCACAGCGCAAGTGCCCCGCCGCGTTCCCGTGCCCGTTCTGCGGCCGCCCCTGACGCTCTGCAAACAGACCGGCGTCGCGCTCGGCGCCGGCGTGCGCGTGGCCATTATGGCCGATGCGGGGCACGCCGGCGAAGCGCTAGCCGCCCGTCTGGCCGAACTCGGAGTAGAAGTGGTCCCCATCGAAGACGCCCTCGACGGTGCTCCGGTGAACGGTGTTTATTGGCTGCCGGCGCTCGACCCGGAAGGCGACCTCCAGAAAATGGAGCCGGCGGCGTGGCACGACGCCGTAAAGGTGCGTGTCAAACAGCTCTATTCCACCATGCGCAAACAGTACGGCGCCTTCCTGATTTCGGCCACGCGTCTTGGCGGACTCCACGGCTACGATGAAGCCGGCGCTTTGGCGCCCTTGGGCGGCGCGGTTTCGGGTTTCACTAAGGCCTACAAACGCGAACGTATGGACGCCCTCGTCAAAGCGATCGACTTTGAGGCGGCGTGCCGGCCCGCCGACGTGGCGGAGCTGCTCGTCGAGGAAACTCTGCGCGACACCGGCGCAGTCGAGATCGGTTATCGCGGCGGGCTGCGCTTTACGATCGGGCTCGAGGAACGGCCCGCGGCCGATGGCCGCCCCGGACTCGCGCTCGACAAAGACACGGTTTTCGTCGTCACCGGCGCCGCTGGAAGCATCGTTGCCGCCATTACAGCCGACCTGGCTGCCGCCTCCGGGGGAACTTTCTATCTGCTCGATCTGACGCCCGAACCCGACCCCCGGAATCCCGACCTCGGGCGCTTCACGACCGACAAAGACGGGCTCAAACGCGATCTCTTCGCCCGCATTCAGGCACGCGGCGAGCGTGCCACGCCTGCGCTCGTTGAAAAGGAGCTCGCCGCTTTAGAGCGCGCCCTCGCGGCGCGCGACGCAATCGACGCCGTCCGCGCAGCCGGCGGCACAGCGCACTACTTCAGCGTCAACCTTACCGATGCGGACGCGGTATCCCGTGTGATCGATGAAGTGCGCCAACGCAGCGGGCGCATCGACGTCCTGCTGCACGCCGCCGGCCTCGACCGCAGCCATTCGCTGGCCGACAAAGAGCCGCCCGAGTTCGATCTGGTCTTCGACGTCAAAGCCGATGGTTGGTTCAACCTGATGCGCGCCATCGGCGATATGCCGCTGAAAGCCACCGTCGCGTTCAGCTCGATTGCCGGCCGCTTCGGCAACGCCGCCCAGACCGACTACTCTGCCGCCAACGATCTCCTCTGCAAGATCGCGTCCGGCTTTCAAACCACCCGCCCCGGGACGCGCGCCATCGCGATCGACTGGACCGCTTGGGGCGGCATCGGGATGGCCACCCGCGGCTCCATTCCCAAGATCATGGAGATGGCCGGCATCGCCATGCTGCCGCCCGAAGCCGGCGTTCCATGGATCCGCCGCGAGCTCACCCAAGGCGGAACCCGCGGCGAGGTCGTCGTCGCCCAGGGTCTGGGCATGCTGCTGAACGAGTGGGACGCCGATGGCGGCCTGGATCGCAGCACCCCGGCGCATCGCACCGGTCCGATGATCGGCGCCGTGTCGGCCATGGACGTGCAACACGGTCTGAGGATCGACACCACGCTCGACCCTGGCGCGCAGCCCTTCCTCTACGATCACCGGATTGAAGACGCTCCGGTGCTTCCCGGCGTGATGGGTATCGAGGCATTTGCGGAAGCCGCGCTCTGGCCGCTTCCCGGCTGGCACATCGATGCGATCGAAGATGTGAACTTCCTCTACCCGTTCAAGTTTTACCGCAACGAGCCGCGAACCCTGACCCTCGAGTCCGCGTTCCATCCGGAAAGCGATCGCGTGGTCGCCAAATGTCGCCTCACCGGCGCGCGGACGCTGGCGAACCAGGCGGGACCGCAAGTCACCACGCACTTCACGGCCCGAGTCCGGCTGGCGAAGGAATCCCCCGGAGCTTCATCCGGACCGCCGCCCGCGGCGCCAAGTGGGTCTCTCATCGAATCGCCCGCGATCTACGGCATGTACTTCCACGGGCCTGCATACCAGGTGGTCGAGCGCGCATGGTGGGACGAGCAACGGATCGTCGGGCAGATGCCGCTGAGATTGCCCGCGAATCACGTGCCGGCCGATCTTCCACTGGCCATGGCGCCACGCCTGATCGAGCTGTGTTTCCAGACGGCCGGCCTCTGGGAAATGGCCGTGCACCATCGCATGGGCCTGCCCCATCACATCGATCGCGTACGGCTCTATCGCAATCCGGAATCCGCCGAGGGTCCGCTCTTTGCCGTGGTCACGTCCGGCAGCGGCCCCGAGACCTTCGATGCCGACGTCACCGATTCAGCCGGTAACCGGTACCTCCATCTGAGCGGCTACCGCACCGTCGCCTTCCGCGAAAATGTGGAATTCGAACCTCTGCGCGCATTGCAGGCCGCTATGGCCCGATGAATCTTTATTGGCTCGAACAAGCCGAACGCGACGTGCCCGCGGGGATTGACTGGCTCAGTCCCGGCGAAGCGCTCCGCCTGGAATCGATGCGCTTCCCGAAACGCCGCGCGGATTGGCGGCTCGGGCGATGGACGGCGAAGTGCGCCGTGGCGGCTTGCCTGGACACACCGTGTCTCTTGTCGCGCATCGAGATTCGTACCGCTGATTCGGGTGCGCCGAAAGCATTTCTTGACGGCCGCCCAGCCGGACTCGACATCTCATTGAGTCATCGTGACGGCATCGGCTTCTGCGCCGCCGCTCCAAGCCCGGCAGTCTTGGGCTGCGACCTCGAGCTGATCGAGCCGCGCAGTCCGGCTTTTGTTGCCGACTACTTCACTGCGGAAGAGCAGGCCGTCCTCGCGCGTGCCGCGACGGTCGATCGGCCGATGCTTGCGACTCTGTTCTGGAGCGGCAAGGAGAGCGTTCTGAAAGCCCTTGGTACGGGCCTGCGCGAAGACACACGCTCCGTAACGGTGTTCTCTGCCGGCGCAACTCCCGGCTCGCCATGGCGCCCCCTCCTGGCGCGCCACTCCGGCGCCGAATTCCACGGCTGGTGGTACTCCGATGGGCGGCTCCTGCGGACGATCGTGGCGGCTCACTGGCGGATAGAATGGGGACATCGTGACGAAACTCGCACTGGTCCTTCTTGCGGCGGGATGCCTGTCCGCGCAACAACGGCCCAACGGGCTGTATGCCGTCTTCCAGACATCCATGGGGAATATCGTCGCCCGGCTTTTTGAAAAGGACACCCCGGTCACGGTCGAGAATTTCGTCGCCCTGGCGCAAGGCACCAGGGCGACGCGCAGCCCCAAGAGCGGACAGTTCGTAAAGGTGCCGCTGTACGACAACATCACCTTCCACCGCGTGGTGCGCGGCGAGATGATTCAGTCGGGCGACCCCACCGGCACCGGAATGCACAATTGCGGCTTCACCATTCGCGACGAGTTTCTGCCCGGCCTGCGATTCGAGACCGGCGGCAAGCTTGCCATGGCCAACACCGGCGACCCGGATTCGGGCGGTTGTCAATTCTTCATCACGGCCGGTCCCATGCCCTCCTGGAACGGCAAATACCCGATCTTCGGCGCGGTCGTGGAAGGGCAGGACGTCGTTTCCATGATCAACCGTGCTCCCACCCGCGGCGATAAGCCGGTGAACCCGGTGAAACTGATTACCGTCACTATCGAAAGAGTGGGACCGGAGCCCGTAAAGAAGAAGAAGAAGTGACCGCCCGAGGCCGGGATCCGCCCGTACTATGCCGGCTGGAGGCAGCCGTTGAATTCGTGTACCGCCCGAATCATGGCCACGATGTTCTCCACCGGCGTCAGTGCCTGCACGTTGTGGATCGGATTGAAGACGTAGCCGCCGCTTCTGGCGAAGATCTCGCACCGCTCCAGAACCTGCATCCGCACCTGCTCCGCGGTGCCGAACGGCAGCGTCGCCTGCGTATCCACGCCGCCGCCCCAGAACGTCAGCCGGTCGCCGTACTTCTCTTTCAGGGTCGCCGCATCCATCCCCGCGGCGGAGCACTGCACGGGATTCAGGATGTCGAATCCCGCATCGATGAAACTATCCATGAACTTCACCACGCTGCCGCAGGAATGTTTGAAGCTCTTCCACGTGGTGTGCTGGTGAATCCAGTCGTTGACGCGCTTGTAGTACGGCAGCCACAGCTCCCGAAAGGTCGCGTTCGAACAGAACGACGAAGTCTGGGTGCCGAAATCGGTGCCGCATACGAACACCGCCTGCGGCGCGTTGCCCGCGCGCTCGTGGATCCGCGCCAGGTTCGCGATCCCGATCTCGCATTGGCGCTCGAAGATCTTGTGTACATACGGGCGGCGCGCGCGCGTGGACATGTACCATTCGCTGATGTCGCGAATGCCCTTCGGATCGGTCATGAACGGACCCGGCACCAGCGCGATATCGCCGAACGCCGTGCCGCCGAAGGTCGCCACCACGGCTCGCCCCGTGGCGCGCGCCGCCTCCACGCCGCGCGCGATGTGCTCCAGATCCGCCTCCGTCACGGGTCCGAACTCCTCCAGGTTATCGGCGGGGTCCAGCTTGTCTTCGTCGATCGGCTGCTGCCGCACGATGGTGTCGAAGAAAAAGCTCCCCACGGGTAGCCGTCCACTGGGAGCCGCGGTCCTGTCGCCTTTCGGATAGATCAGCAGATCGCCGTTTGGCTCTTCCGTCACCTGGAAGTTCTCGCCTACCAGGACATCGAGCCCGCGGAAGTTCCACTCCTTCCATTTGTCGTTGGCAAACCCGAACATCGTCTCGCGCGGGAACACCCCGGCGGTGTCGATTCCCATCGCTTCGGCGAGATCGTCCTCCACCAGACCGAGCATCTGATAGGGCTCGTGTACTTTGACGGGCCGCCGTTCCAGGCCGTAGTGATCCCGCAGGGCCGCCACACAGCTCACGTGGATGCCGGTGACCGCCGTGCCGCCCAGATCGATGGGCACGCGGTCCGGGGTCTCGTGCCGCAGCGTCGCGGCGACGCGCTCGGCGTGCGCCGTCATCCCGCGGGATTCGGTCCTGCTCAGAGTTTCCATGGCTCCTCGATCTCCGCCGGCCCCTGTCACCGCAGTTGGATCCTGACATCCGCCTGCCCCGGCGCTTCCAGCGGCCCCGGGTACGGCCTGGCCGCGTTGCGTTTGCGTCCCAGGTAATCGGTGTCGATCGCCAGCGGCGTTCCGTCCGCGTTCTCATACGGCAGGTCGGAGACGCGCGCCTTGCCCAGCCAGGATGTCTCCGCCGGCCGTGTCGCCGCCTTCGCCAGGTCCGCGCTCAGCTTCAGCTTCAGCCATACGCCGCCGCTCTCCTCGACCACCTCGGCCTGAATGTCCGCGACGGTTGTCGCGCCCGGCGTCTCTTGAAAGTAGGGCCGCGCACCACGCGCATAGACGTTGCCGGCGGTTACCAGGGGAAACTCGCGATGGTTGTAGACCCACAGCCCATAGCCGCCGAAGCGTTGCGGGTCGATATCGCCCGTCGCCGCACCGTTCCCCACGAAGATATTGTTCACAAACCGGTCGTCGCCGCCGGTCGTGCTGGCCAACCCGGCCAGCGCGGTCGAGTGCGCCTTGTGATACGGGGTCGACCGCCGGGGCTCGGGCTGGCTCACGATCCGCCCCATCATCAGGTTGTGCAGGTACGCGCCGCCTTCCGACACGTCGCGCAGCGCGATCGGCGAGAGGAACACGTTGTTGTCGACCACGAACGGCCCGTGATCCACCTCGACAAAGAGGTCGTCGGCCGAATTGTCATACAGGACGTTGCCGGTGATGCGGGTGCCCTGCGCCATCCAGTCCATCCACAGGCCGCGCCCGGCGTTGTGGATGCGATTGTGCCGGATCACTACGTCGATCGCCGCGTGCAGCTTGATGCCGGCCATCTCCGCGCCCGTAAATTGCCGCTTGGTCCAGATGTTGTAAATGTGGTTGTCGCTGATCTCGCTGAACGCCCCGCCCAGGCTGCCTGCGATGCCGGCCTGCTCGCAATCGAAGATCACGTTGCGGCGCACGATGTGCGATCCGATGTTCTCGCGCGACCAGCCCGCCGCCAGCGCGCGCAGAATGACCTCGTTGTAGTGCGTGGCGCCGTCCTTGCGCGGATCGTTGGTCCACACGTTGTGGCCCGTGACGCGATCCTTCCCCAGGCTGATGCCGGCGCACTTGGAGTCGCTGATCACGTTGTTCTCGATGATCCAGCCCTTGCTGAAGTGGGTGCCGATCAGCCCGATCTGTTCGGCGGTCGGCGCGGCCCACTGCGTCGCCGCCTGTGCCATGCGGAAGCCCCGCACCGTGATGTAGTTCCGCCCCGGCGCATCGGGATAGAAGCAACTCTCCCGAACGTTGATCTCGACCAGTTCGCGGTTCGGGTCTTTGTCGTGGAAATTGGCGTAGAGGTACGTGAACTTGTCATCGACCTCGGCGAACCAGGTATAGGTCGAGCCCTCCACGTCGCGGATGTCGATGATCCGCCGCGGATCGAGCACGCGTTCCAGCAGGTCGGTCTCGAAGAGCGACTTGCCGTTGAGATAGACTTCGCCGGTGTGGTGCGGCCGGCCTTTGTCGTTGAACCAGTCGCCGGCGATCAGGTCTTTGTACGGGTTGTATTTCCCGAACAGCGTATTCGGCACCGCGGCCTTCCACACCGGACCGCTGAAGCGTTTCCACTCGCGAACCACTTCCGAGCCTTTGACGATCGCCTGTTCGCCAGGCGCGGCTTGATAAACGATCCGCCTGTCGTCCGACTCCCCGCCCCGCGGCGGTGTCACGCGCTCGCGATAGGTTCCGCCGTGTACCGTGACGGTGTCGCCCGGCTGCGCCGCCTGCGCGGCGGCGGAGATGGTTCGATAAGGCCGGGCGGCCGAACCATCGCCGCTGTCGCTTCCGTTCACGGAGACGTGAAGTTCCTTGGCGGAGGCGCCGGCCGGCAGCGCGGCCAGGATCGCCCACAAAACCAGGTGCTTCATAGGTTTCAACGGACCCGTGGCCTAGACCCTGTCTTGGCACTGACACGGCCATCCCCGAATCGCGCTCTTTGGCCGCGGCCGCGCTCTACTTGAGAACCGCGCCGGTGACGGCATTCACTAATGCTGCATAGCCGTTCTTCGTGGTTCCCCACATGATGTACCAAACCGGCGCCGCGAACCGTGATGCGTTGCCCAACCGCAACGTCACCTTCTCGTCCGGATGCTTCTTCAGCCAGTCGGCCGCTTTTTCCTCGGCGGCTTTGCACGCCGCGTCGGAATCCACCGCGAATTCGCTGTTCGCGAACGGATTGCTTTCCTTTGTGGCGCCTCCCCAGGGCAGGGCGTCGCTTATGTTGATCCCTTTTCGAATGTCGGCGCCGCTATTGGCAACCGCGTACGTGAAGATGCGGGCCTCTTTGCGGCTCGGGGAAACGAACGTGACAGTCCATAGCCCGGCTTTTCCGCAATCGTTCTTGATGCCCGGCACCTCGCCGCTGACCACGCTGAGCGCCAGCAGATCGGTCGCCCAGGCGCGCGCCGGCTTGTATGCCTCATAGAAGGCAAATTGAGCGGTGACAGCTTGTGGCGCCTGAACAGGCTCTTTCTTCGCTTCACCCTCTTTCTTCGTCTCCGGTTTCGGGACTTCGGAGCAGGCCGACAATCCAAGGATGGCCGCCATCACAGGTAACAGAACCCGTTTGACCATAATTCACCACCCCTATACTATCGCCTGTCGGGCAGCGGTGCTTGCCGCCGGGGAATCGCCGATCGGCGTGCTGCCACCTAGAGCCGCCTTCAGAGCTTCCCATCCAAAATATCTTCGCTCCGTGGTACCCGCCCGGTACGCTAACGGTGCCGCCAGTACTGGTCCCCAGGAGCCCCGTCTCCGACACTGGATTTATGCCATCGTCGGCCGGTCGGTTCCGTCCCGGGAGATCTTCCGGCGAGCGGCGTGCCAGTACCCGCTATCCGCTTGGTCTGGACCTCCAATACACGGTGCGATCCGCGCAATATCCGCATAGAACCGGTAGCGGGCGGGTCGTGGACCTGAGTCGATCGGGCGTGCGTTTCACGGCGGATCGGCCACTGGTCGCCGGGCTCAAAGTCGAACTTGCCATTCATTGGCCGGTGCTGCTCGATGGCGGCGTGCAATTGCAGTTGGTATTGTCGGGCAGGATCGTCTGGGCCGGCGAAAATGAAGCCGCCATGGAAATTCTGCGGCATGAGTTTAGAACCCGAGGCGGAAAGTTCAAGCTCATGTAGAGCCCTCGGGAGCTACCGGCGTACCAACTCTCCTTGGGCTCTCGCAGACCTGAAGAAGGCATCCAGCCATTAGCGGTCATCCCAAGACGACATCGTGCCGCCAAGAATGGCTGTTCTCTGATTACACGTCGCGATGCCCCCCGCCCACCAACATCGCTCCCCAGTTCAGTCCGGCGCCGAAAGCGGCGAGTACCACCGGTTGGCTCAATCGGCCCTCCAACCCGCGCCGCCATTCGGCCGCCGCGATCAGCAACGATGCCGACGAGGTGTTGCCGTAGCGAGCCACGTTCAGGAAGAATTTCTCCTCCGGCACGCCAAGTGCCTGCGCCACCCGGACGATGAGATTCAGATTGGCCTGGTGCATCAGAAAAGCGGCCACATCCTCCGGTCTGCACCGGTTTCGCTCCAGCAGCTCAATAATGACGCGCGGCAGCTTTCGTGATGCCTGCAGAATGATCGTCCGCCCATCCATGTGCAGGCCCGAAGCCTGGTCCATGTGAAGAGCCTCCGAGAACTCGCCGTCGCTCCGCAGCAGGAAATCCGTTATCTCGGCGGCACCCCTTTCCGCGCTCACCAGGCAGGCGCCCGCGCCATCGCCGAACAGCACGGCGGTGTCGCGGGAGGCCGCGTCCAACCGGATGGCGCGCGACATGATCTCGCTTCCCACCACCAGAACGTTGCCGTAGCGCGGACACAGATCGGCGGCCAGGGCAAGGCCGAACAGCGAGCCGGCGCTCGCCATCGGCAGGTCCATGGCGGGGACGCCGCCAATTCCGAGGCTGGCGCCGATGGCGGTCGCCGGTCCGGGGAAGCAGCGTTCACCCGAGCCGCTCGCAACCAGCACGAGGCCGACGTCGTTCGGCTTCAAACCGCCCGATTCGAGACAATCCCGGGCCGCCCTTGCTCCCAGGCTCGCCACGGATTCCTCCGGCGCCGCGAACCGCCGCTCGCGAATTCCGGTTCCGCGCAGAATCCAATCGGCATCGGCGCCTACGAGAGTCGCAAGCTCCGTGTTATCCACCACCCGGGAAGGCAGGTAAGAACCGAAAGCCCGCAGGTAAGCCATGCTCAAAGCCTGCTCTGAATGTAGCGCTCGATGGAAACGACGGAATCGAATTTCCGGGGCGTGAGGTCGGAATCGGGAATCTTGATCGCGAATTCCGATTCCAGTGCGGCCACCAGGTCCACCAGGGTGAACGAATCGAGCAGGCCGGATTCAAACAGCGATTCCTCCGGCGAAGGATCGATCGGTTTGGGCGCGATGCGGCGCAGTATTTCAATGATTTTGATTTGTCTGTCCATGTAAGCCGGAATCCATCAACAGCGACCTTACCTTTTTAAAAAGGTCGTATTGCTTCAATAAGTCCGTAACTAATATCTCCGCGAGCCGGTGATAACCGGCTTGGGTAAAGTGAATATAGTCGCGTTGAGCGAGTCCCGCGAAGGCCCAGTCCCTCATCGCACCCGCTCCGCCCATACGCTCCCGCATATCCCAAAAGGCGCAGCCGGTCCGGCGGCAGGCATTCTGCTGCGCAGCGATAATGCCGTCTGCATCGGGCAGCGGATGCCATCTCCCGTGGGAACGCACATACCCGTCCGGCGGACCGATCACCAGAATGGGAACTGACGGGCACGCGCGGCGGAACCTCTCCAGGAGCGTCGAGAACATGGTCTGATAGGGCTCGACGCTTCGCCTCGGCTCGACTGCCTCGTTGGTGCCGTACGCCAGCACAATCAGCGCGGGCTGGCGGAGCCGCAGGTAGGTAGCGAGCATGTCTTCGTTCCAGCGCAGGATGACGGATGCCTCCGCGCCGTTGATGCCCAGCGCTTCGTAAGTGACGCCGGAGTTTCTGTCGGCCGCCCAGCCGAACAGGCGAACCGGCCGGTTGGTGAGCGTCTTGAGCGTGAAGCGGTGCTGGCCCGAAGTCGTCTGGTAGCGCTTGAATGCCGCACCCAGCTCGCCGGCCGTGGAGAACTTCTCCACCAGCTCGTCGCCGTCGTACAAGGCCAGCGTTCCGCCGTCGGCCTGCTGTAGGTAGTGAATTTCCAGGACGTCGCATTCCGTCTCGATGAACACCGACTGATCCGCGCGCTGCGTGGAAATGCTGACGCCTCCCAGGCCGAAATATCCGTCTCCCTCGGCCAGGCGCAGTCCCTCCGCGCGCCAGGCGCCGGTGCCGCCGCCCGCGCGCACGTCGAACCGGTGATAGCCCGGAAAAGGGTGCCCCGCGAATGCAAATCCGGGGCCGCCGTCGCCGAATCGTTCCTTTAGGAGGCGGCGGACACCGTCGGTCCACTCGTCGGCAGCGGTATGCGAATCGCCGAAGTGCAGGATGTGAACCGGTTCGTGAAGCTTGAGCCCGTCGATCCGGTAGAGTTGCTCGAGAAACGGCGCCAGGACGGCCGGTTGCTCGATATCGCCAGGCGCGGATCGCAAATACCCCGCGACTTTCTCCAGGGCGGCAACCCGTACGGCGGAGCTGACACGCGGCGAGGATGAAGACTCGCTACGGCCGTCGCTTTGTGCCGCGGGCAGGGGAAACAGGCCGGTCACTGCAAGGTAAAGCCAGAAGCCGCCGGCGAGTCTGGGCCGCGTTTGGATCATTTAGTGGTCCGTTTCATTCTGCCGTAGTTTGAACCGTTTCAACCCCGCAATTATTTCCTTGGTAAAGAGGCTGGCGACAATCCTGCCCCCTTCGCCGAACGGGTGGATCAGGTCCGCGGCCACCAGCCGCGGATCCGCGCCATACCAGCGGGCGATCGTTCCCTCGCCGCCCATGGCATCGAACGTATCGAAAAAAGCGCAGCCGGTATCCCTGGCGGCGCGTCGCTGGATATCCACCAGTTTCGGAATGGTGGGCATAGTTTCGATCTCGCCGGACGCCGTTCGCTGCCCCCGGTCCATCGGACTCATGATCAGCACCGGGGTGTTCCCAAGCGCGCGGCGGATCCGCCGGATGACCTCGTGAAGCTCGTCCTCGTATCCATGCTCGATAAAGTCGGCAAACCCGGCTTCGTTCGTGCCGTAATTGATGATCACCAGGTCGGGACGCCGGTGGCGCAGTTGTTCGCTCCAGTGGGATTGATTGAACATGCGCGCGAGGACCGTGATCGAGCCGCCGTTCAGTCCCAGGCTGTCGTACACAACTCCCGGTCCCGGACCTTCGGCGATGACTCCGAACCATCGTACCTTCCCCTGAGTCACCTGGACATCCACTTCCGCCGCGGCAGGCTCGACCTCGAAGGCCGCAAAAGCGGACTTCAAATCGCCGCTCGTGTCCGTCGTGCCCAGCGCCTGCCCACCCGCTGAAACCGTGAATTGTCCGCCATCCGGCTGCTGGAGAAAGCATATCTCGAATCGGGACGCTCCTCCGCGTTCAAAGACAATCGCGGTACGCGCGGGAGGCGAACCGCTGAACGTCACTCCGCCCAGGCCGAACATGCCGTCGTCCGCGTCAAAGCGGCTGGCAGGCAGCATTGCCCAGCCATGGGCGTAGATCTTCATCCCGGCATGGCGATACCACGACCATGGGTTGTCGGCCAGGATGAAACCGTGCCCCGCATTGCCAAACTGCTTCTGAAGAAGCGACCGCACGTCGCCTGTGATCAGGTCGGCGGTGGTAGGCGAATCGCCGTAGTGGACGATCCGGGTGATCGCGCCAGGCTCCCGCCTCTCGCAGCGCAACAGCGCCTGGTAAAACCGGTCGAGCGAGCCGCGGGAGTCGTCGAACAGAACCGGCGGTTCTTTGGGTTTTGGCGCCGATCCCGGGGCCGGTGCCGTTTCACTTCGGGTTACGCGTGCCGGGGGCGCCGGTACGGACGGCATCGGGATGATGCCGGCAAACTGGGACAGCTCGGGGCCTCTCATTCCGGGCACCACCATTCCAGCGGCGCCAAGCAGCAACCCGAAGGCGAGAATCGCAAGTGCGGTTTGGAGGGGAAAGTCGCGCATTTTGTCAGAACCGCGAGTAAATGAATGGTGCATTGCCGCGTCCTGCCGTTAACTCGATTGCCGCGGCGACGATGACCAGGACCACGGCGTGGACATAGAACGGGCGCTGCGCGAAGGCTTCCATTGTGCGCGTATAGATTTGACGGCTGACGCACAACGCGGCTGCCGAAACCAGGGTTACCGCCGCGATCGTAAGCGAGATATTCTCGAATCCCGGGGTAAGCGAAGCGATGCGGCCCAACATGGCCGCGGCGTCGGAAAGGCTCCGGGAGCGGAAGAACAGCCAGGTAAAACAGACAAAGTGGTACGTGCAGATTACCGCGATCGTTCGGCGCCACGGCTTGCTGATCGGGCCGGGTTGGCCGCGCCATCGCAGCCAGGCGCGCGTGCCGGCCAGCCCGGCGCCATGCAGGAGGCCCCACACCGCAAAGGGCCACGTGATTCCGTGCCACAGGCCCGCCAGCACCATGGTGATGACCAGG
>Ga0335077_10002550_pt1 | contig 21789 bp, 20 predicted proteins | sample Lox_Sample_31_FD_207151 | JGI IMG/M metagenome (GOLD analysis project Ga0335077, IMG submission 207151) | Soil microbial communities from Loxahatchee National Wildlife Refuge, Florida, United States - Lox_Sample_3.1 | ecosystem: Environmental > Terrestrial > Soil > Wetlands | place: USA...
TGGACTGATTTCCATTTACGTTGCGGCCCGCGAAGCCCCACCCGCGCGCGATGCCGTGGAGCGCGCAGTGGGCAGCGATCAATTCGTTCTGGTAAATGCGGTGACGCTACCTCAGGATTCCGAGGCGGCCGCCGACGAAATCTGCCGCAGGCTGGAAGAAGGCGGCTACATTCGCAAGCTGCCGAAACCGTTCACGGGCGGCGCGGGGATCTAGGAGTTTGTTGAAAAAACCACGGCAGCCGGACACCTTCATGATGTTCTAATCGTCTTGTTGCTATGCGCGGAGACGAGAAACAGCAAGGTGGGATGTTCAGTTACGTGTCGATGGAGGAGCGGGTGCCACCCGACCACCCGCTGCGGGCGATCCGGCGGCTGGTGGATCAGATTCTGGCGAGAATGTCGAAGCGGTTCGACAAGATGTACGCGGAGAATGGCCGGCCTTCGATCCCACCGGAGCGCTTGTTGCGGGCGCTGCTTTTGCCGACGTTCTACTCGATCCGCAGCGAACGGACGCTGATGGAGCAACTCGATTACAACCTGTTGTTCCGGTGGTTCGTGGGTCTGGAGATGGACGAGCCGGTATGGAATCACGCGGTGTTCAGCAAGAATCGCGAGCGACTGCTGAACGAGACGGTGGCGCGCGAGTTCTTTGCCGAAGTGCTGGAGCAAGCCAAACCGCACCTGTCGCAGGAGCACTTCACGGTGGACGGGACGATGATCGAAGCCTGGGCCAGTCAGAAGAGTTTCCAGCGCAAGGATGGCGGTGACAGCGATAGCCCGGGCACGGCGAGTTTCCACGGAGAGAAGCGCACCAACGAAACGCACGCGTCGAAAACCGATCCCGATGCGCGGCTGTATAAGAAGTCGCGCGGCAGCGAAGCCAGGTTGAGCTACCTGGGACATGTAATGGTGGAGAACCGGCACGGGTTTATCGTGGAGGCGATGCTGACGCAGGCCGACGGAACGGCGGAGGCAGACGCCGCGATCTTGATGGCGGATGCGATGCGGAAGAAAAGGCGCGGCCAGCGCTTCACCTTGGGAGCGGACAAGGCGTATGACAGCCGGGACTTGGTCACGACCCTGCAGGCAATGAACATCACGCCGCACGTCGCGCAAAACAACAAGAATCGTCGCAGCGCCATCGACGGACGGACGACCCGGCACCGGGGCTACGCGATGAGCCAATCGCGCCGGCCGATTATCGAACGGGCATTTGGGTGGCTGAAAACGGTGGCAGGGATGAGGAAGGTCAAACTGCGCGGACTGGAAAAAGTGAGTTGGTTATTTCAGTACGCGGTAGCGGCCTACAATCTGTGGCGAATCCCACGACTAAGGCCGGCGGGAGCGTAGTTCAGAGCGGCGGGTGGAGCCGACTGCGGGGCTTGGAGAGCCAACCAAGCATTGCGAGAATGTCCCATCCACGCGAAAACTCTAGTCGGAATGCCTGCAGATGGGGCTATTTCAACAAGTTCCTAAGCGGCTTGTCTTAGCCAGGCGGCAGGCTGCGGCCGCTGAGCCGTTTTCCCAGACGCGCCCGGCCATTGCCCGCCAGGGGAACGCGGCGGACTCCCTGCTCCTGAGCCTTGTGTTGCTCTCCATGCTGCTGGGCCCCGTGCCGATCCACATCGCGGATCGCTCACCCAATCTGTTTTTCGGCGACGCGTTGCTTGCCATGGCCGCTGCTTACGCTTTCGCTCATCGACGTTCGGTGCAGGCCAGCGACCGAATGATCCGATCGGCGGTGGTTTGGATGGGTCTTTATTGCGTGGTAGTTCTCGCTACGCTACCTATGGCCGTCGACATCCTGCGAACTATAGCGTATCTCAAACTGTACGTGATGCCATTCCTTGCGTTTGTTACCGCCATTCGCCTCTTTCGATCGCCCTCTGATCTTGACCGCGTGCTCTTGACGTGTGCGGTTGTCGGCATTGGACTCTCAATCGGCGCGCTTGTCAACTGGTCGCTCTATCAATCCGGCGCGTTGGAGCTATCGTCGGACTTGGGCGCCAAAGATATGGTCCAGATGGCCGGGACGCGGAGCAACACGGTAGCCGGGACCGCGGCCCTCCTATTACCAGGGGCACTGTTTGCATTTTGGCAAAAACAGATGCGATGGCGCTTTGTCGGAATCGCTGCATTAGCTGGTCTGTGCGGGACCATCACATTTGCGATGTCAAGAGGTGCTGTCGTCTCCGCCATCCTCGGCGTTGGGCTATCTTTGTTTCGCCGGCCGCGACTTCGTTCCGCCGGTCAGAAGTGGAAAGCGGCAAAGGCGATGGTCGCGCTTGTTGCGTGCGGGTATTTGAGCTGGCTGGTCTTCCCAGCTGACCTGCAAAGAACATTCCTCGGCCAGCTTGAACGAGCGCGCCTCGAAATCACCGAAACACCGGAAAACAATGATCGGCTCAGTCGATGGGGAGTGTTAATCGAGGAGGGCCTGAAAAATCCTTGGGGTGTCGGTGTCGGGAACTACGAGTATGTATCAGCGGCAGCGACACAGCAGATGGGAGGGTCGGCCCACAATCTATACTTAGATACCCTCAACGAAGCGGGTTGGCTGGCTCTGGTCGCACTGGTCATGTGTTTGGCGCGCGTCTGGCGGGCGATTAGAGGACGGGGCCATTCGGCCACATCGAATCGGCTCGCCGATGGCTGCACGGCCGCGGCCATGTTGTTTTGGGTATTCGTGATAAACGTGGCAATCGAGCCCAACTACTTTTCCGGTCCCTATACGTACGTATTTTGGATCACTATGGGGACGGCAGTTGCGGCGAGCGGTCACCGGCATTCTGGGCTACAGGTCGCTCGGCTCGTGTCAGGATCTACTCGTAACGTCAGTATTCCGTCGCATAGCTCACAATAATCCGCGTTCGATACATCGGGACCATGCGGGCGCTGCAATGCAATGGTGCTGAGAAACTAGCCAGACGTTCAAAAAGGGATGGGCAATGAGATGAGTATTCCCCGGCTGACAATCATCGTAGTCACTTACAACTCCGGCGCTGAGATTGAGGCGTGCCTCCGATCAGTGACCCGCACAATCAAGACGCTGTCGTTCGAAGTCATTGTCGTGGACAACGCATCGCAAGATGATACCGTCGACCGCGTCCGCGGCAGCTTTCCTGACATAGTGATAGTGCAAAACTCGCACAATGTCGGGTTCCCGGCTGCGAACAATCAGGCTTTGAGGCTAGCACATGGAGAATACGCGCTATTGCTCAACCCCGACACGGTGGTTCATGAAGGCGCTGTCGAACAGCTTGTCGCGGCTCTCGAGCGGAATCCAGAGGTTGGCGTTTGCGGGCCGCAGTTGGTTGACGCGGAAGGCGTGCCGGCGAACGATTTACGCCTGCCCACCTTCTTTCGAATTGTCGTGAACACATTGGGCTTGGAAGTTTTCACAGCCCGCCTTCTACGACCAGAATGTCAGGAGGCGGTCTCCGGCGCCGCCTTGACGTTTCGACGGAGTCTTGTGGCTGAGATTGGTTTGTTGGATGAACACATGTTCTGGGCAGAAGATGGCGATTTTTGTCTGCGTGCTGCAGAGGCGGGATATCGCATTTGGCGAGTCCAGTCCGCGGTGATCACACATTACGTTGGTCGGAGTACAAACAGTAATTTGGCGCTTTACCTCAAGATGCAATACGCAAGTAGGATCAGGTTTCTGTGGAAGCACGGACGGCCGGTCGAGTTTTGGCTTGCTCTGCCGCTATTCTATTTCAGCCTAACTATGCGTGTCTCCAAGTGGTGCCTTCAGTCCGTGTTGAGACCGTCGGTCGAGGCGTCCATTCGGGTCCGTTCTTTTCTTTGTCTTCTCGTCAACATGCCCACACTGTTTGCAGATGAAGCGCGGCGGACACGGAGACTGGGCCTCGGCGACAAGGGTGCGGATTGCAGCGGTGCGTCGCAGGCATGAAAGATTGCACTGCCGGAACGTCAAGGCGAGGACTTTAACCTGTTTCAACCGGAGATCCGACAGGGCCAATATGTTTAGCAATCAGTCGATCAGGCGCATGTGCACAGCTTCCAGTGAACTGGAACTGCGGCTCGCGCCTGAGGATTGGTCGAAGGTACTCAACGCCAACAGAGAGTTCGTTGAAGGGCCAACACAGTGGCGAGGCAGCTCAGCGTGGGGCCAATATCTACTCGACAAGTTGGGGCTAGAGGCACAAGGGCTCTCAGGGGCAAATGCACTGGAAGTCTGTTGCGGAAACGGTTTCCTTTTCTTCTCCCTGTATGAATTACACTGCGTGCCGAAACATCCCTGCTTAGTAGATTTGTCGGAGGTGCAGTTGTCTAGCTTTCGAAAGAGGTGTGAGCAGACGGCCATTTCTATCCCCCACGTCGTGTGCGCCGACATCGGACAACTGCCTATTTCAGACAATAGTGTGAGCCTGGTTTATGGTCACTCGTTCCTCCATCACCTTCCAGATGTGGGTTCCTATATGCGGGAGGTTTACCGGGTTCTCTGTCCAGGGGGCCGGTTTATTGCATTCCATGAGCCAACCCCTACCGCCCCGATGCTGGAAAGCTTTCCGGCGATCTGGCGGCATCGGAACACGGCGGGCCTCACTGACATCTGGCTCATCAGTGAAACATGCATGCGGCAATGCCTGTCCAGCGCGGCATTCAGAGATATCACGATTGAACCATCCAGCTTGATTTCCAGCATAACCGTGATCCCTCTCGAGAAGATCTGGCGGCGCCTCAAGCACAAATATCCCGGGTGGGCGCCCACCTTCAGGAAGTGCTGCGACGCCTTCGAGCGCTCGTGTTTGCCGCGCAGACTCCGTACGAAGTGGGCACCCAGCATCTCGATAAGCGCATACAAATAACGGGATGGTGCGGCCGAATGAGCGCATTCAGGTGATCGAGGTTGTTCCCAACCATCGGACACAGAATAGAAGCAAGCGCACACAAGAAGATCACGGATGAGAATCGCGCATCTTTCTGTCGGTGACGTGTTCAGTGCGAAGTGGACATCATCGCAAGCTCTGGACGGCCACGATGTCCATTTAATTACTCAAGCGCCGCCGCTCGAACCGCCGGGCCGCTCGGTGACGTGTCATAGACTTCCCTTCGGCCGGCCTTGGGGATATTACCTAAATGTGTGGCACTTGAGGCGGCTGATCAAGCATATTCAGCCTGATCTGCTGCACGTTCACTATGCCACGGGGTTCGGTACGCTCGGTCGTTTCTGCGGTTTCCGGCCGGCCGTTCTGTCCGCTTGGGGCAGCGACATTTTGAGCACGCCAAATATATCCAAGGCGATGCGAGCCCGAGTGATAAAAAACTTGCGTCACTATGACTGTGTCTGTGTTACCAGCGAGGCACTGCTGACCGGCATACGTAAGCTTGTGCCGGAGCTACGGTGTACCGTAACGCCGTTTGGGGTAGATACAGGGCGTTTCGCGCCACGCCAGCGTCCTCTGACTGGGACAATCACGGTTGGTACCGTGAAAACCATGCACCCCACTTACGGAATCGATTCACTGATCCGCGCGTTTGCGGCTGTCCGGAATCGCCTCATGGGGCTGAAAGACCCGAGCGCCGGACTTTTGCAACTGCTGATTGTGGGAGGCGGGCCTTGCTTGAAAGAGTACCGCGACTTAGCTCAAAGATTGGGTGTGGCAGAAGTAACGAGCTTTCGGGGCCAATTGCCGAATTGGATGGTGCCGGATGTATTGGCAGAGATGGACATTTTCGTTGCCCTCAGCCGATCTGAGAGCTTCGGTGTCGCCGTTCTTGAGGCTTCGGCGTGTGGGATTCCCGTGCTGGTCTCCGACGTCGGTGGACTTCCAGAGGTGGTCAAGGATGGAGAAACGGGTTTCTTAGTGCCGGCAGAGGACGTGGCGCGGTCGGCGTCCGCGCTTGAGACCTTGGTATGTGATCCGGTTCTCCGACGTCGGCTCGGGTTGGCTGGCCGGGCTTTTGTGCAGAATCGTTTTGAGTGGGTAGAGTCTCACAAGATGATGTACTCGGTCTACGCACGGGCGCTCTCGACTTCGGGGAAAAGGAGCGGGAACGATGTGGTTCGAGTTGGTTGACGCCACAGGTGGGTAATGGGAATTGTCGCAATCGTAGATTATGGGACAGGGAATGCAGGATCCATCCGTAACATGTTGTCGAGAATCGGCGTCTCAGCTGTAATTACGGCTGAGCCGGTTGACCTCATCCACGCAGACAGGCTCATCCTGCCAGGTGTAGGCGCATTCGATAATGCCATACGGAACCTGCAGTCGCGCGGTTTGGTGTCCGTGTTGACGGATATCGCCATGCATCAGAGAAAGCCCGTGCTCGGCATCTGTCTGGGGATGCAGATGATGGGCCGGTCAAGCGAGGAGGGCACGCTTCCAGGTCTGGCTTGGGTGGCTGCTGAAACCAGGCGTTTCCATTTCGATGGTGCTCTCCAGTCGTTGCGTGTACCGCATATGGGCTGGAACACGGTGGTCCCGACGAAACCAAACCCGCTCTGGACGGGCTTGCCCGATGCCGCGAGATTCTACTTCGTCCACAGCTTTCATGTCCGCTGTGACACCGAGGCTGATGTAGCCGCCACGACCGATTACGGAGGAGCTTTCACCTCGGCCTTTGCCTGCCGCAATCTATACGGAGTGCAGTTTCATCCGGAAAAGAGCCACCGTTGCGGCATGGCGCTTTTGAAGACCTTCTCCGAGATTTCTTGACGATTCGACGTCACTCTCGCGTATGCAAGGGCTGAGAAGGCGATCATGACCAGCTTGGCGCGACTTATACCTTGCCTCTTGCTACAGGGCTCCAGGCTAGTGAAGACAATCCGATTCGGGCGCCCAGCGTATATTGGTGATCCGGTAAACGCGGTTCGGATCTTCAACGAACGCGAGGTTGATGAACTAGCGATACTGGATATTGCCGCCACTCGGGAAGGGAAACCGCCGGATTTCGAGCTCATAGAGACGATTGTCTCTGAGGCGTTTATGCCCTTGGCATACGGGGGAGGCATCCGGTCCGAGGAAGACATCGGCCGGCTGTTCTCCATCGGAGTGGAAAAAGTCATCCTTGGCACCGTGGCGGTCGAAAGTCCGGACACGCTGCGCCGAGCCGCCCGGCTCTTCGGAAGTCAGAGCATCGTAGCCTGCCTGGATGTTTGCAGGAGCCGGTTCGGCAGGCACGAGACGTACATTCGATGCGGCACACAAAAAACACGCGAATCTCCCCTCGATCTTGCCACTCGTTTGACAGAGGGTGGCGCAGGCGAACTGCTCATCAATTCCATTGACCGCGATGGCAGCATGTCCGGCTACGATCTGAAAGTAATCTCCGAGATTGCGGCCCGCGTCTCGGTCCCGGTGATGGCCTGCGGAGGGGCCGGATCCCTTGCCGATGCCCGGGACGCCATGGGTGCCGGTGCCGCGGCAGCCGCAGCCGGCAGCATGTTTGTCTTCCATGGAAAGCATCGCGCAGTTCTCATTAACTATCCAAGTCCCGAGGAACGGGTGGCAGCTTTCGCACGCAACGAAGTGAATCTATGAACCGCGCTTCCTATTACCGCATATGTACCCGATGCATCATGGATACATCCGATCCCGACATCTGTTTTGACGAACAGGGCCGCTGTAATCATTGCACCCAAGCTCTTGAGCGGATGTCGCGGACCTTACTGCCCGCGACGGAACGGCAAGACGCACTCCAGCGGCTCGTGAATCTCATTAAGGCCGAAGGCCGGGGCAGGGAATACGACTGCATCATAGGCGTCAGCGGCGGCGTGGATAGCACCACAACGGCTTATCACGTGAAGAAGCTGGGCCTCCGGCCCTTGGCGGTACACTTTGATAACGGCTGGGACTCGGAGTTGGCGGTCGACAACATCCGCCTCACCCTCAACTCGCTTGAGATCGACCTCTACACCCACGTCGTGGACTGGGAGGAATTCCGGGACCTCCAGTTGTCCTTTCTGAAGGCCTCCGTTGCCAACGCGGAAGCGCCGACAGACCACGGCATCACCGCCACGCTTTTCCGCGCTGCGCTCCGGCAAAAGGTGCGCTTCATACTCAGCGGAAGCAACCTGGTGACGGAGGCGATCATGCCTTACGGCTGGGGACATTACAACCAGGACCTGCGGCTGCTCCATGCCCTGCACCGGAAATTCGGCGCGCGCAAGCTTCGCACGATGCCTCTGATCGGACTCCCGACATACCTCTACTCCGTCCTGTTGCGCGGAGTGCGTCAAATCCCATTCCTCAATTATCTCGATTACAACAAGCGAGAGGCGAAGGACATGCTTGCCCGTGAAATCGGCTGGCGGGATTACGGGGGTAAGCACTACGAGTCTGTCTGGACCCGGTTTTTCCAGGGGTACTATCTACCGGTGAAGTTCGGGTTTGACAAACGCCGTGCGCACTTGTCGACCCTCATTTGCGCGGCGCAGATGACGCGTGAGGAAGCGCTGGCTGAAATGAAGAAACCGGTGTACCCTCCTGATCTGCTGCGGCAGGACACGCAGTTCGTCATGAAAAAACTCGGGTTGGATCAGGCGCAGTTCGGCGCCTTCATGAATGCGCCCGTGCGCGATGCGAGGGAGTACCCGAGCCATTATTTCCTCTTTCACAAATTGCAGCGGCACCGGAACATGTTCCGTCGCATCGCAACCGCTGCCCGATAGAAGGCGGTCCACCGCGCCCAAGCACATGAATATTTGGCTAGTCACTATAGGTGAACCACTCCCGCTGGGGATCTCCAAGGACGATCGTCTGCACCGAACGGGCCAGCTCGCGCGTTGGCTTGCGGCCCGCGGACACAATGTCGTCTGGTGGACTTCGACATTCGACCATTTTCGCAAGCAGCATCATTTCGTGGAGGACACCGCGGCTGACGTGGCGCCGGGGCTGAAGATGCGGGTAATGAAGGGATGCGGATACGCACGCAACGTCTCCGTGAGCCGCTTCAGGGACCACGCTCAGATCGCGCGGAAATTCGCTTTCGCGGCGGCGGAATGCGACGTGCCGGATGTCATCATGGCCGCGCTCCCAACGGTTGAACTTTGCGGGGCTTGCTTGGAATATGGTGTGCGCCGCGGAGTTCCCGTGGTTCTCGACATGCGCGACATGTGGCCGGACATTTTTGCCGATGCCGTGTCGCGTCCGATTCGGCCGTTTGCGCGGTTGCTGCTGCACCCGCTTTACCGGCAGGCACAGCAAGCTTGCGCACGCGCCACGGCCATTACCGGTATCACCGAGGAATTTGTCGACTGGGGCCTCCGCCGCGGCAGGCGCGAGCGTGGACCCCTAGACCGCGCTTTTCCGATCGCATATGAGGCAGCGGCGCCACCCGCCGAAAGGCTTTCTGCAGCGGAGAAATTCTGGGACGATCTCGGCGTGCACGAGAACGAACCGAGCCTTACAGTGTGCTACTTCGGCAATGTCGGAGTCCAATTAGACTTGGCCCATATCATTGACGCAGCCGGCATTCTTCATCAGCGTAAGTGCCCGGTCCGCTTCGTCCTTTGTGGCCGCGGCGAACGTCTGGAGGAGTACCACCGGCGGGCGCGGCGCCTTCCCAATGTCTTGCTCCCGGGCTGGGTGGACGGAGCACAGATCTGGTCGCTCATGCGGCGCTCGGGGGCGGGATTGGATCCCCTGCCGGATCGGTACGACTTCCTGGCAACCATTAACAACAAGGCCGTGGAATACCTGAGCGCTGGCCTACCTGTTATCTCCAGCCCACGGCGGGGCGTTCTCTCCGACTTACTTAGCAGCCAATCTTGCGGCTTGAGCTACACGGGGGGTGCTGCGGATGAACTGGCCGCCACTTTGCAGGATCTCCAAGCAAACCCGATGGCCCTCGCCGAAATGTCTGCCCGGGCTCGGGCGGTGTTCCATGCTCACTTCGCTGCCAGCGCCGTTCATATGCGCATGAGCGAATACCTTGCCGAAGTAGTTGCGTGCAATCGCTTTCCTGCGTCGTTGCGTCGATGCTCATGAGAACGGACACGTCACCGTACTTACTGCACCGTCTCGACGGGCCAGCGGCGATCACCGACGACCTTCCGGACGGATACGCGTTTCGGGTCTGGACGCCAACGATGCGCCACCCCGTGCCGCCTACCATGGGCTTGAGTTCGGCGGCTTTGACGTTGTTTCACTATTGTGGACTGTTTGCCAGTGACCGATATCGTGTCATCTACATCCTTCAGGGAGACCGCATCGTCCACCGTTCGTGCATCTTGCCGCGTTACTTCCGGTGGCCGTTTATGGACGAGGACGATCTCCAGATAAGCAGTACCTGGACTGTACCTGAGTTCCGCGGCAAGGGACTTGCGTCATGCGCGCTGGCGCATATCGTGCGTACCATGGCAGCCGTTGGCCGACGTTTTTGGTACGTCACAACAGAAATCAATATCCCGTCCATACGGGTGTGCCGCCGCGTCGGATTCGAGCGTCTCAGTTACGGCATACGTGGGGCTACCCTCGGCTTTCGCTGTCTGGGCCAGTTGAAGCAAGTTGAGGAAGCTGCCGCAAAGGGGCCACAGAGCGGGCAACCACTCGGACCGGTACAGAGTATGACGCGCTGGTACGCCCGCTACTACGCGAGGATGGGAAGAGATCGGAACGACCTCAGGGCGAACCGCGGTGTTCTGTTCCAGACCATGGCGTCTGAGCGTTCCCTTATCCGGGCCTTTTACCAAATCCCGCTGGAGCTTTCCCGCCTCCGTGTCCTGGATGTCGGGTGCGGCGGAGCGGGGGGCTGGTACCAACTCTTCCGCCTGGGTGTGGCGCCGCAGAAGACGGTAGGCATTGACCTTCAGTTCGACCGCCTACTCCGCATTGTCAATCTGTACCCGCAATCGATCGCGATCAATGCCGACGGTATCAGAATGCCTTTCGCGAGCGCGTCATTTGATCTCGTTTACGAATCCACCATGCTCGCCACGCTGTCCAACGACTCCGTCCGCGCAGGCATCGCTGCTGAGATGCTCCGGGTGTGCAGGCCTGACGGCTACCTCTTGCTCGTCGACTGGCGGATTACGAATCCCGTGGACCAAAACTTCAAAGCACTGACCCGCGCCGAGTTAAGAAGGCTCTTTGGAGTCGGCAAGACCACCAGCCTGGTCGGTACCTTCCCGGGCGCTCTTTTGCCCCAGCCTGGCCGCCTGCTGTCAACCTATGCCGGACCACTGTATTTCCTCATCGCCGCGATCTGCCCGCCTCTGGTTGGGCAGGTCACCTACTTGCTGCGCAAACATCCGGATCCTGAGTGCCCACTATGATTCCTTTTCAGACGGTTCGCACCGTACCTTTCTTTGACTACCCACATGTATTTACCGCACACGAGGAGAATCTTGTTAGCGTCTTCTGCAACGTCGGCCGCCGCGGCGCCTTCGTTATGCAGAAGGACCTAACGGACTTTGAACAGAATCTCGCAGCGGTCCTCAACGCCAAGCATGCTCTCGGTGTTGGCAACGCGACAGATGGTCTTCACTTTGCAGTTCGTGCCGCCGGAATAGGCCGGGGCGACGAGGTTGTCCTCAGCTCTCATACCATGATCGCTACGGCGGCAGCCATCCATTTTGCCGGAGCGACTCCGGTTCCGGTCGAATGTGGCCCCGACCATCTCATCGACCCGTCTGCCGCCCAGTCAGCCGTCACGTCAAAGACCAAAGCTATAATCCCCACGCAGCTCAACGGCCGAACCTGTAACATGGATGCGCTCGATGCCATTGCCGACAAACACGGCCTGTTGATCATCGAAGATGCCGCTCAGGCACTGGGCTCGCGGTACAAAGGCCGATGTGCCGGGACGTTTGGAATTGCATCGGCCATCAGCTTCTACCCGGCGAAAGTGCTCGCGGGTCTCGGCGATGGCGGCGCCGTGGTCACCAACGATCACACGATCCGGGAGCGGATATATCAGATGCGGGACCATGGGAGGAACGCGGCGGGCCAAATCGTCTCCTGGGGGCTAAACTCCCGTCTCGATAACCTCCAGGCCGCGATTCTCGACTTCCATCTAAAGAGGTACGCCGGAGTCTTGGGCAGGCGGAGGCACGTAGCCGAGTTGTATACGGAACGCCTCAAAGGCTTGGCCGAAATCGTTCTCCCACCCGCTCCGGACTCTGATTCCGACCACTTCGATATCTACCAGAACTATGAGATCGAAGCCGAGAAGCGCGATGACCTTAAGCAGTACCTCAAGGAACACGGAATCGGCACTCTCATCCAATGGGGTGGCCAGCCCGTCCATCAGTGTAAGGAACTCGGCTTCACTCAGCACTTGCCTTATACGGACTGGCTGTTTACGCGCATGCTCATGCTGCCGATGAATATGTCGCTTTCCGACGATGACGTCCACTACGTCTGCGGCCATGTCCGCAGCTTCTACGGCTACCCCGGAGAATAACCATGCATGAAAACGAAATTCGGGAACTTGCCCGCCGTATTCGCATCCACGCCCTCCGCATGACCAGCCTCGGCGGTAGCTCGCACATCGGCGCCGTCCTATCCTGCGCAGATATCCTTGCCGTCCTCTATGGCTGCATCCTCCATCTCGAACCGGAAAACCCCAAAGCGCCGAACCGCGACCGTTTTGTGCTCAGCAAAGGCCACGCCTGCGCCGGTGTCTATGCCGCCCTGGCAGAGCGGGGCTTCTTCTCGATTGAGAAGCTCGATACGCACTATAAGGACGGTTCCGACCTATGCGGCCACATCTCCCATAAGGTGCCCGGCGTCGAGGTGTCTACCGGCGCGCTGGGTCACGGATTGCCCATTGCGTGTGGCATGGCCTACGCCGCTAAACTGGCAGGCGCCACTCACCGCGTGTTTGCACTGCTGAGCGACGGAGAATGCGACGAGGGTTCCGTCTGGGAAGCCGCCCTTTTCGCCGGTCATCATGGACTCGATAATCTGACCGTCGTCGTAGATTACAACCGTATCCAGGGCATAGCTGCAGTCGGTGACGTGCTCGAGCTGGCACCATTTGCTGATAAGTGGGCCAGCTTCCGTTGGAGCGTTCGCGAAACCGATGGGCATAACCACGCAAAGCTCATGGCGGGGCTCTCAACGGTTCCCTTTACACCCGGCCGCCCCAGCTGCCTGCTCGCGCACACCACCAAAGGGAAGGGCGTCTCCTTTATGGAGAACACAGTCCTATGGCACTACCGCATTCCGCAGGGGGCGGAATTCAAGGCGGCATTGCGGGCACTCGAGAACCACATATGAGAGACATTTTCATACAAACGCTCACACGAATCGCGACGCAGCGCCCCGAAATTGTGCTGCTGACTGGAGACCTCGGATTTGGTGTTCTGACTGATTTCGCCCGCCGCATTCCAAAACAATTCGTGAACATGGGCGTGGCTGAACAGAACATGACAGGTTTCGCCGCAGGTCTCGCGCTGGAAGGACACATCGTATTTACCTACTCTCTCGGAGGCTTCCCGACGCTTCGTTGCCTGGAACAGATTCGCAACGATATCTGCTATCACGAAGCCAACGTCAAGATCGTCACGGTGGGTGGCGGCATGTCATACGGCGCCGTGGGGGCATCCCACCACGCAACTGAGGATCTGGCGATCTTGCGTTCGCTTCCCAACATGGTGGTCGTTTCTCCCGGAGACCATTGGGAGACTGCCGAGGCCACGCAGGCTTTACTGAAGCACGCCGGTCCGGCATACCTTCGGCTCGATAAGTCCGCCGCGCCGCCGACGGTCCGGGCGGGTGAAACGTTCGAATTAGGCAAAGCGCGGATGATTCGGGACGGTAGCGATGTGACGCTCCTGGCTACAGGAGGCATCCTGGGGGAGGCGGTGCACGCGGGGGATTTGCTCGCCGAACATGGCGTCAGCTGCCGGATACTGAGCGTTCACACCGTGAAGCCGCTGGATTCTGAAACCCTCGCCGCTGCCGCCCGCCAGACCGCAGGGGTCGTAACCATTGAGGAGCACGCCCTGGACGGCGGCCTGGGCGGTGCCGTTGCCGAAGCGCTGTTAGAGGCCGGTGCACATCCGGGGTTCTTCCTACGTTTTGGCTTGCGCGCCTGTTTCTCCTCGGTTGTCGGTTCGCAGATGTACCTGCGGAAGGTTTATGCACTCGATGCTGATTCGATCGCGGAACGGGTGCTTGCCCGATTGGGCTCTTACTCCCTAAGCGAAGATCTGGAAACCGTGGCTCCCACCCTATGAAGCGCCCGTTCGACTTTATCTTGGCCCTGGCAGGGCTCTTGCTGACATCCCCATTGCTGATTTGCGTGGCGATGGCTATCTTTTTGTACGATTTCGGCTCCCCGTTTTACGTGGCTCGCCGCCTGGCACGAGGCGGAGGAACCTTCCGGATGGTGAAGTTCCGGTCGATGGTCGTCAACGCCGACAAGACCGGCGTCAATTCCACCGCTGGGGACGACCGCCGCCTCACGCCCGTGGGGCGGATCGTCCGTGCATACAAAATCGACGAACTGATTCAGTTATGGAATGTGTTAAAAGGCGACATGAGCTTCGTGGGGCCGCGTCCCCAAGTGAAAGCTGACGCCGATCTATACACGGAGGAAGAGAAGCGTCTGTTGACTGTTCGGCCAGGCGTCACCGACCCGGCCTCGATCGTCTTCTCCGATGAGGGAGAGATACTGCATGGCAGCCCGGAGCCCGACCTGCTGTACAACCAGATCATCCGGCCCTGGAAGAGCCGGCTGGCGCTGCTGTATATCGACCATCAAAGCCTGGCCACCGATCTCCGGCTCATCTTTCTCACCGCTGTCGCTCTGGTTTCCCGTCCCGCGGCATTGAGGGGCGTGCAGAGCATGCTCAGCGATTGGGGCACGGATGAGATGCTTTGTCGGGTTGCCCGCCGGGAGGATTGCCTGGCGCCTTACCCACCCCCTGGCGCGTCGGAGATTGTGACGGAGTACCGCTAGTCAGTTATATCGCGGCCGAGAGAATTTACCCAGTTAGCTCTCTGCCGGCAACTCTTGCTGCTCTTCTCGACCTTCCTTGTTGCGTGCACGCCAGGGGAGTCAACTAGTAAGGTGTCCCCGTGATTTCGAAACCGAGGCGAATCATAGGCGAGGCATGCCTCGTCCTACGTTAGTTGCAATATAGGTGCCGGACATGTTCGGCCCAGCACTTACAAAATCGCCGGGACGCCTTACTAGCCCATCCGGCGAATCCGTCCCGGAAAGTCACGCAAGTCTCCCATTGTAGCTTGATGCTTTTACACTGCCATGCTTGGGTTCCAAGTTCATTTTGACATTCGCCGTGTACGCCGTCTGGCGCGCCATTACCGGTGGGTAGTGCGCGCCATTCAACTCGGTATCTTCCTATTTGCCGGCCTCTCGGCATTTTTGCTGCGTTTTGACTTTGCCATAAACGCGGACTATCATCCGCATCTGCGAGTCGCACTGATAGTCTGGGTCCTAACCAAGGTCCCGGTTTTTCACTGGCTCGGCCTGGATCGTGGCTGGTGGCGCTACACATCCGTTCCCGATCTGGTCCGGCTCGCCGCGGCCAACAGCATCGGTTCTTCGCTCTCCTGGCTCGGCATTCTCCTCTTCGGCCCACCCGGTTTTCCACGCTCCGTCTACGTGCTCGATTTCCTTCTCTGCGCCATGATGACGGCGGGGATCCGGGTTGCCGTAAGAGTGGCCCTCGAAGCCTCGCGGCAGGCCGGCGCCGGCACCCACCGACGGATCCTCATCTATGGAGCCGGTGCTGCGGGTGTGACCCTGCTGCGCGAAATCCGCCAGAATGCGGCTCTCGCCTTTGAGGTAGTCGGCTTCATCGACGACCTTCCGGAGAAAACGGGCCACACGATACAGCGTGTTCGGGTTTTCGGAACCGGCAGCTCACTCTCTTCAGTGGTAAAAACCCAGGGCATCGAGATGGTCCTCATTGCGGTGCCTACCGCTAGCGGTGCGGAAATGTCGGCCATCCTCAAACACTGCCACGAGGCCGGTGTGTCCTACAAGACCGTCCCTGGCCTCGCCGAGGTACTCGAGTCCGGCGGCTTGGCTTCACAGATTCGGGACGTCGCAGTCGAAGACCTTCTGGGGCGCAACCCGGTCCGCCTCGACGAATCTGAAATCCGCGCCAAAATCGGACAGAATGTGGTTATGATCACCGGCGCCGCCGGGTCCATCGGCTCGGAGCTGAGCCGGCAGATCTGCCGATTTGAGCCCGCAGCCGTGGTGGCATATGAGATATCCGAAACGGCATTGTTTCATCTGGAGCAAGAAATCCGCCAGAGATTCCCGAAAGTGACGTTTCACGCTGAGATTGGAAGCATACAGAACCGGCAGCGGCTGCGTGACGTCTTCCGGCAGCATACCCCTGCCGTGGTCTATCATGCTGCCGCGTACAAACACGTTCCCTTGATGGAAGCCCACGTCTTTGAAGCGGTCGAGAACAACGTGTTCGGCACGTACAATCTCGCCACAATCGCCGCCGAATTCGGCGTGGGTGATTTTGTGATGATCTCTTCGGACAAGGCGGTCCGGCCCGCGAATATCATGGGAGCCACCAAGCGAGTGGCCGAGCTCGTGATCCGTTCGCTACAAAACGGCAGGCCCCGCTATGCATCGGTCCGCTTCGGAAATGTGCTGGGCAGTAACGGAAGCGTGGTGCCCATTTTCAAGAAGCAGATCGCCGCGGGCGGTCCGATTACGGTGACGCACCCGGAAATGCGACGCTACTTCATGACCATCCCGGAAGCGGCGCAACTGGTCCTGCAAGCTTCCGCCATGGGTGACGGTGGGGAGATCTTTGTACTCGACATGGGTAAGCCGGTTCCCATCGTGGAACTGGCACGGCAGCTCATCCTCCTATCCGGCTTGCAGCCCGATGAGGATATCCCCATCGAGTTTACCGGGCTTCGGCCAGGAGAAAAGCTGTATGAAGAACTCAACCTGGCTGACGAACGCACGGTGCCCACCCGTCACAAAAAAATCCAAGTGTATGCAGGCGCCTGCCTGCCCTACGAAAAGATCATCCATCACCTGACGGTTCTTAGGAATGCCTGCGAGAAGCGCGATGTGCGGGCCCTGATGCTCGAACTCAAAGACATCGTGCCCGATTACAATCCAAGCAAAGAATTGCTGAAGAGGATCATAGATCCGGACTTACTCCAACTGGGCGCCGCCCTGAATGAGACCGGGAGCACGCCTCCGGTTATGGATTTTCGATGAGCCACACATCGCAAGGCGCGTTCCGGACCGGTTCACTCGCGGCCGCGGCCCGGATGCTCCCGGCGAACAGCATGCCAGATGACGAATAGCGGCGCCAGGATCACTCCGACCAGGACCAGGAGGGGATCGCCCTGAAGCCATGCAGGACGCCCGGCACCCGTGGCAGCGCTTCCGACATCCGATAACAAAAAACGAAGTGCGGGTCCGATGCATACTCCGAGGCGCGCACCGGAGGGGTCGCCGAAGGCAGAACGCTCGGCCCGACAAGAGTCTCGATGTTCACGCCTCGGCTGCCGGTTTTCCTGGCCTCTTGAGTCGGAGCGGTCGGGTCGAGGCCGCATAGTGCCGATCCCGCACAACTCTAAGCCGAAGGCTTAGAAATGGTATCTTTCTTTAGACTTGCTCCGTGCGGTATCCCAAGCACTTTAAAGAAGCCACCGAGCCTGGTTGCGCATTTCTTCTGGCGTCCAGGTCAACCAGACTAACAACAGCCCGTCGAGTACGGCTCCTATCGATCTGCGCGAGGAGACCAGCAGCAGCCCTGGAGACTCATGATGCCCAACGAATCCAACGAACTGCCGCGGCACTTCGCCGCTCGCCAGCAACGACCCACCCGTGCTTTCCAAACTGAACCAGGCGGTTGCAGCGGCGGTATTTGAAGAATGAGCGACGGCGAGACGGTAGGCGCCCCCTATTCACGATAACCGTGGCGCCAAGCAGAACAGCCGGTATGTCAGATGGGCCGGCTAGGCCCAAAGATAAGCGGGCATGAGATTCAGTCCGGCCAAAGCAAAGAACCACCGAACGTGTCTCCGCAACAAAGCCAGCATAAGGCTCACTACAGCTGAAGTTTTGGAATCGGATGAAATTGCCGCACTCCAACGTAGCGCTGCTGCCGACTGGCCAGCCAAAAAGGGGAGACTTGGTTCTGCAGCAACTGCGTAACCATTCGCGACTGAAATATCCCTTCTTCAAACGGATCGTGGGCCTACCCGGTGACACTATCGAACTGCAAGAGAACCGAGTAATCGTCAACAGCCGAGCCATTCCCGTCAGAGCGTTGAATCCCGCCGATTTCGCATGGGTTCCTAAGACCTATCCGATAGGATCTGTAGTGCCGGATGAGGACGGGCACTGGATAACGTTTACTCCCGGTGAGAGCGAACATAGAAATCACCTTCCGGTGAGGTAGTCAGGTCGGCAGTACTTCGTCCACCCAGACAATCGCGACGACAGCGCAGATTCGCGAGAGTTCGGGCCAGTATCCGAGGACCTTCTCATTGGTCGATCACCAAAACCGGCCGGTGCCCGCGAACCAGGCCAAGATCGAGATCGTCGCGCCCATTTATGTGAGGAACATCGTCGTCATCATCTCAGAACTGGGGCTGCGGTACAAAAAGAGCTCCGTCCCATGAAGCAAGGAGCGAGTGGATCTCGACAACGGCTTGGTGCAGATCGCGGACTCGAAGACGGGGAACGGCATCGGCGACATGTCACTGACCCAGGGCCGCCCGAGAGGCGTTCCGGCGGCAGATGGAGGAAATGCAGGGAAGCGAATACCTGTTCCCCAGCCTCAAGGTCAAAGCACAGAAGCCGTACATGACCAATCTCCGCAAAGTCCGGGCGGTCACGCTGAAGAAAGCCGGCGTGCCCTACTTTGCCCCGTACGAACTTCGGCACGCATTCGCTACCCAGCCGGGCGTGACGTCGCCGATCATATGGTGACGCAGATGCCGAGGCAGGGCGACGCAGAAGTCTTCAGGTTGCACAGTCAGGCGATGCTCGGAATGATGCGCGAGGCGCTCGCCAAATTGGACGGCATGCGAACGAGCGCGGGTTATCGAGCAACAGAGGGCGAGCTGAACGATTTTATGCACATTCTTGAGCACAAAAGCTCCTCTGTGAAGTCCAACAGGGGAAGGAAACAATGATTGTTAAGTGACCGTTCCGGCACATAGGTAACAGAACGTTCCGAAGACATAGGTTACACTTTTTCGCCCGCAGGGAGGCGGGAAGCGGGGATGCCATGGAAGGAATGTTCGGTGATGGACGAACGAATGCGTTTTGTGATTCGGCTCAAAGATGGGGAGAGTATGGCTTCGCGGTGCCGCGAGTTCGGCATTTCCAGAAAGACCGGCTACAAGATCTTCGAGCGCTTTGCCCGGTGTGAGCGAAGCCTACATTCCGCAAGACATGAACTACCCCGCGGTCCGGCTAGACGTCGACCGGATACACGCTGCGGAACTCGGGCTGACGCCGGAGAATATCGTGCGCAACGTGGTTACCGTGCTGAATTCGAATCTGATGATTGCGCCCAACTACTGGCTCGATCGCAAGACCGGGAACGAATTATTTCCTTACCGTCCAGTATTACGAGAACGGCTCCCCGGCTATCCACGACTTCCTCGATCTGCGAAACATCCCGCTTCGCGCTCCTAGTCTCAAGCAGGCGACCACCCTGGATGCCGTTGCGAAGTTGACGAAATTCGTGACGCCCACTGGAGTGGATCACTACCAGATCCGGCGCGTGATCGACGTCTACGTCAATCCCGCGGGGGAGGACTTGGGGAAGGTCGCGAGCCAGATCAAGAAACTCGTCGCCGGCACGAAATTACCAGACGGCGTGCGGGTCGACCTGCGCGGCATGGTGCAAGCGATGCTTGAGTCCTTCAAGAGTTTTGCCATTGGCCTTTCGCTCTCCGCCGTCCTGCTTTACCTGATTCTGGTGGCGCAGTTCAGCTCGTTCAAAGATCCTTTGCTGATTATGCTGGCCATTCCCATGGGATTTATCGGAGTACTGATCGCGCTACCGGTCACGCACACCACGCTGAATGTCGTGTCCTTAATGGGCGTGCTCATGCTGGTGGGTATTGCCGCATCGAACAGCATTCTGATCGTGGAATTCGCCCACCAGCTCGAAAATCAGGGGGAATCGCTGGAGAATGCGGTGATCCGCTCTTGCCGGGTCCGGTTGCGGCCCATTCTCATGACCTCCCTTGCCATCATCATCGGCATGGCTCCGATGGCGCTCAAAATCGGCACCGGCAGCGAACAGTATGCGCCTCTGGCGCGCGCGATTATCGGCGGCCTCACCGCGTCGGTTTGGCGTTGAGCGGACCCGAGTACTCCCGTAGCCACCCATGAGTTCAAGAATCTTTTTGCGTACCTGCTCCTTGCGCCGCTCGACCGCCTCCACTGTGTTCACGCGCTTGATTTCCGCCTCGCGCCGGTCTAGCTGCTCCTGAGCAATGCGGTCCAGCCAGCGCATTCACTGTGCTTCGGCTTCCGTCATTTTCGCTTCGAGGGACAGGGCGGACATCAAGATGAGGAGGACGATACGCGTTCGCATAGCCATTCTGTTGTAGCAAGAGTCTATGGGGCTTTGTGCGCAGGCTGCTCTTGGAGCGGAGCGGTCAAATCCCCCACATTCCTGCCGGATTGCCGAGCCAACAAGCCCTGAACTCAATAGAATGATAATGGCCAATTAATTGCCTGGGTCAGCGCAAACCCAAAGGGAGGCACTCGATTATGTTGAGATTTTGGTTCCTGATCGGACTTGTGGCCTTGATGATGACATCCAGCTTGATGGCGGATGTCACCGGCTCCATTCTGGGAGTGGTTACGGACCCGTCGGCTGCGGTGATGCAGGGTGTTCGCGTTACGGCGATCAACGTGAATACCAACCTGGCTACCGAAGCCGTCACAGACGTAACCGGACAGTACCGGATTCTTTCGCTCCCGGCCGGAGAGTACAGGGTGCAGGCCACGGCCCCCGGCTTCCAGACGTTTGTCGCAACCGGGATCGTTTTGACCGTGGACGAACAGCGGCGCGTCGATATTGTGCTCCAGGTTGGCGCGACTCAGCAGGAAGTCAGTGTAAGCACCAGTGCCGTGCAGGTGGAAACGACCAACACTCAATTGGGCGATGTCGTCGACCAAAAGAAGATCATGGAACTTCCGCTCAATGGCCGAAGTTTCATCGACCTCTTCGGCCTTCAACCCGGCGTGGCTCCCACCGGCACGCGCAATGAGGGCGCTGGAACCATCTCCGTGAACGGCCAGCGCGAGAATAGCAACGGCTTCCTGGTCAATGGCGGCGACGTCTCGGGCGCCGCCAATTTCGAAGCCGGCGTCCAGCCGAATCTCGACTCGATCCAGGAGTTCCGCCTGATTACCAACAGCTTCGACGCCGAATACGGCAGATTCAGCGGCGCGCTCATGAACACCATTACCAAAAGCGGATCGAATTCCATCCACGGCACTGCGTTCGAGTTCCTGCGCAATGACGCCATGGACGCGAGGGGTTTCTTCGACACGGGCAAAGGGGCTTTGAAGAAGAACCAGTACGGATACGCCGTGGGCGGGCCGGCGATCAAGGACAAACTGTTCTGGTTTACCGATTATCAGGGCGACCGGCAAGTAAACGGCGGCACTGCTACCGCCGTGCAAGTGCTTTCCAACGCTGAGCGCGAGGGAAATGTCGGAGTTCAGAATCTGACCGGCACGGTTACCGGCTCTTACTGGGCGCAAGTCCTATCGCAGCGGCTCGGGCGTCCGGTCCAGGTGGGCGAACCGTACTCCGCGGTATTTCCTGACGGAATCATTCCGACCAGTGCCTTTTCAGCACCTACAAAGGGCACCATT
>Ga0335077_10002551_pt1 | contig 21784 bp, 16 predicted proteins | sample Lox_Sample_31_FD_207151 | JGI IMG/M metagenome (GOLD analysis project Ga0335077, IMG submission 207151) | Soil microbial communities from Loxahatchee National Wildlife Refuge, Florida, United States - Lox_Sample_3.1 | ecosystem: Environmental > Terrestrial > Soil > Wetlands | place: USA...
GTGCCGCCACCTGGGCGCTTTGTGGCGCTCGGATCTACAACATAGGCTACGTGGCCACGCGGCTGCGCGCCATAGGGCGCGTGTGCGCGCAGCACCGTGCGACCCCGTTCGACCTCGTACAGTCCATATGGTCCGGTGCAGGCGGACTCATCGCGGTGGCCACGGCGCGCATTCTACGTCTTCCGAGTCTTGTTCACGTTGCAGGCGGCGAGCTCGTGCGAATTCCGGAGATCGGCTACGGCGGACGGCTCAGATGGCGAGGTCGGTTGCAGGAGTCTCTGGTACTCAAGGGTGCAACGGTGATGACGGCGGCAAGCGCGGGCATGTTGTACGCGTTGGACATGTTCGGCCGCTCGGCGCAGCGCGTGCCGCTGGGCGCGGACCTCAGAACCTGGGTGCCCCGCACTCCCGTCCGCAGGACACTGCCGGGCGCCGTGCGCCTGATCCACGTCGCGAGTCTCAATCGGGTAAAGGACCAGGTGACGCTGCTGCGGGCGCTGAGCGAGCTCGCAGCGCGGCACGTCGAGTTTTACCTGGAACTCGTGGGCGAAGATACGCTCGGCGGCGAGATACAGCGCTTGGCGCACGAGTGGGGCTTGGCGGGCCGGATCAGGTTTCACGGATTCATGCCGCAGCCCCGGGTGGTTGAAATCATGAGGACTGCGCACATTAACATCGTCTCGTCGCGGCATGAGGCGGGCCCGCTGGTGGTTTTGGAGGCTGCGGCCGTCGGGGTGCCGACAGTCGGCACGGCAGTGGGTCATGTCGCTGAGCTCTCCCCCGAGGCGGCGGTCGCAGTGCCGATCGGGGATTGGGCTGCCCTCGCGGACGCCATCGTCTCCGTCGCGGCCGACGAGGAACTCCGCCTGAGACTCGCTCGCAACGCTCTCGCGTGCACGCTGCGCGAGGATGCCGATTACACCGCACGGTGCTTCGAGGACTTGTATGCACACGTAGTGGCTGCCCATCCGGGTGCCGTTTGAGCATCCAGTCCAGTAGGGTCCGATTGAGCGCGCCTTTCGACTGGCGCACGCTCGAAGATGAAATACGACTGCTGCTGGGAGCAGCAAAACATGATCGCCAAGAGCTGCTGGACAGCCTGCGAGCCTATTCGGCACGCGTCGTCAGCGAGGCTCGCCGCCTGGATGCGCAGTCACCCGCAGTCAAATCACACATTCCGGATTGGTTGTTCCGGCCGGTGTTTATCTGTGGCCACCATCGCTCTGGTACCACGTTGCTGCAGAGCCTATTGGATGGGCATCCGGATCTAGCGGTGTTGCCAAGCGAGGGCACATACCTCAGCTCCTTCAGCCATGTGGCGTCGCAGGACCCGCCCACGTCCAATGTGGATCGATTCATGAGCGCGTGGATCGAGCGATTCATTTCTCCAAACAGAGAGCCTCACTTCAAGCTCGGGCTTAGCACCGAAGCGCGTAACCCGTCGCTGCAGCTCTGCCTCGATATGCTGGCGTGGCAGCGTGCGCTGTTGGGCCTCGAGCGTGATCTCGCCAAGTTCCGACTCCTGTTGGCCTTGGTGGCTGCTTATGCGGAGCAACTCTCGCTGCCTCGCGGACCGACGCAGTGGGTGGAGAAGACTCCCTTGAACGAGAGCAATGTTTCGCACTATTTGCCCTTTCGAAGCGCGCGTTTCATACAGATGATCCGCGAGCCGACGGCCACGCTTGCTTCGTTGCGAGCGGCATATTCAGGCTCTCGTGAGCGGTTCCCGGTGCTAAAGCATGTACGAGCCATCGCAAATTCCCTGCGCCTGGCGAGACTGCACGAGCGAGGGTACCGAGATCGATATCTGGTCGTCCGATATGAGGATTTGACCGCCGCAACTGCGGGAGAGATGCGTCGGATATGCGAATTCCTTGGAATTTCGGACCACCCGACTCTGCTGATTCCAACATCCGGCGGCCAGCCTGTGTCCTCAAACTCCTCGTTCGTACGCTCATCGCCCGGTGTGATTTCACCTCCTCCGGAGTCGATGACTTCTGCAACGCCTCACGACGAAGAGCTTGTAGGAGTCCTTTGCGGCCGGGAGGCTGGGGAGAGGAATTACCCCGTTAGAGCGTTGCGGGGCCGGTGTCGGCGGGTGACTCCGGGGTCGATTTCAAGAGCAATCGTGATCACGAGGTATTCAGCACATCAACTAGCCGAGGTCATGAGGCGATTCGGCAGGGACCGGCGCCCCAAGAGCGGGCATTGACGTGCGATGACGCTCGAAAGTCTCGAGTCACCTCACGACCGTGCGCTCGTCGTCGTCCCTTGCGCTGCCGTGGCCGATTTGGGCAGCAAGCTGTGCGTGAGAAGCATTCCAGCGAGCACATACTCCGCGGTGACGTAGCGCGCCCACGGTGCAGGGAAGAGCACGAAGCGCACGATGAGATAGCCTGCGAGGCCGACGCAGAGGACCAATCGCCGATGGCCGAGGCCGTCGGCGAACTCGGTGGCGGTCGTCTGCCGCTCGCGAATCGCGGCAAGCAGCACCATTCCGGTGAAGACGGCGTACAGCGCCGATTGGAAGTCCGCACCCAGAATCTGCACAAGTCCGCGCCCGAGTGCGGTGATGTATCCCATGAGGTTTAGGGTAAGGTTAGGTACAACCGGGTGCGAGCGCTCCTCGATCAGCTGAAAGTTGAGGTCGGCAAGGTAGCCGTAGTTACCGGACACGTGTTGGACGACCACGAAACTGAGTAGTGCCGCGAGTAAGACGGCGATGGCTGCCGAGCGCCGACGCGGTTCCAGCAGCGCAGCGGCGCACGCTAGCAACACTATGAGTACGACGGCGTCCGTGCGGGTCGCGACCATCAGGACTGCGACCAGCGCTGGCCATGCCGTCCGCGCCGCGCTCCACAAGCCGCGCATCCACGTCCAGACGAGCAACAGGGTCAGTACTGCTTCGAGCGCGTCGGGTGTCGAGAGGCTCGCAAGATTCAGCCCGCCGGCGGCGATCCAAGTCAGAGGGGCCGCCGCGCGCCAGAGGCCCGCGAGTCCAAGCGCCCCCGCCAGCGCGTAGGACAGCGCCACGGCGAGTGCCGTCGCTACCGCCGAGACGAGGTAAGTCGCGACTATGTCGTTGCCAATCAGCCAGCCGACGGCGGAGCACACCGCGATGTAGAAGGGTCGAATCGTGTACAGCTGCCGATTCACGCGGAAGTAATCATCATCGCGGTACATGCGCTCCCGGTAGGGACCCGACACATACGCCTGAAAGCGCTCAGCGCCGACCATCGCCGCCAATTGGCGGAAGGCCTCGTCCTTGCCTCCGGCCCCGCGCACTTCCTTGGCCAGGGCAGCGTAGGGAATCGCGTCGTAGTTCAACGATGGATGGAGACTTCCAAATAGCAAGCTCAGCGCGGCGATAATCGCCGTTGCGGCCGCGACGAGCGCGGAACCCGAATTGTTGTTCATATGCGGCGACGCTCCGGTGTGCGACTCTATCGCAGGCTCCCGCTTCGCACACCGGCCTCCGAGAGACTCTCTAGTCCGCCGCGAACACCGACAACGTCTTGTCCCCGAGCGCCGCACGCACCGGCACCAAGGTTTCCGCCCGTACGGGACGCGAGAGCACCCAATCCGCGATGCGTCGCAGCTGCGATTTTGCGTACCAGTGCGGTGCGGAAGCCCAGGGCCCGGTACCGGCCATGAGTCTCATCTTGGCAAGCTGCTCCCCATCCGGATGCACGCGGCTCAGAACGTAGCGCAGCATCTCGCCGCCCGAGCGCGCCCAGGCGATGCCAGGCAGCGGATCCACGAACGCGTGAGAATAAGAAACCTCGGACAGATGGCGCCGTCGGGAGACGTGCCTGAGAAGGCGTGGACAGCCGCGCTCAACACGATCGAGCACCTCGGCCGGTACGTCCTCGGGAAAGTAGCGTGCCGTAAGTTGTAGCGGTGCATACAGCCACCAGAGCGGGCGCGCCGCGGTCTCGAAGCCCTCGAGCTCCTGCCAGTCGGCAGCGCTCATCACTGCGCACAATCGTGCCACATCATTCAGCTGGATCAGACGCACCGCGCGCGACACCATGCTGCCGGCCATGTGCACCAGCACATGCAACATGAGCGCGGCGCTCGAGCGATAGTGAGTGACTCCCGGGGCCCGATCCTCGGCACAGACGGCAGCAGTGATATCGAACGCCTCGAGCGGCAGCCGCTCTGCGATCCTCACATGCACGTCGATGTTGATCGGGTTGTCGGTGGCCTCTCCGAGCGTGGAGTAGCTGGCGGCACCGAGCGGCTCGAAGCTGCGATGCTTCCACGTCACACCCGTCTCGCGGTACCCAAGTGTGCGCAGCAGGGCTGCGATCGCGTCGAGCTCCTCAGAGCGAACCAGCAGGTCGAGATCGGCCATAGGCCGCTCACCCACGGTATAGAGTCCGAGAGCCTGCAGCGCTGCGCCCTTCAGGGCCATGACGGCGAGGCCACGCGCACGCGCGCTCTCATCGAGTTCAGCAAGTACTCGCAGCACGCGCTGCTGTCGAACGTGCGTGTGTTCCCGCTGCGCAGCCAGATAGCGCTGCCAGGGATCAGGACCCCGCCAACGCAGCACGCCCGCCAGCAACGCCGCAACTCCGTGCATTGCAGCCACCGCGGGCGCGAGGCGCCATTCGAGCTCGCTCCAGTGCGGCTCAACTTCGCTCGGGCGGCTGAGCTCCGCGCCCAGAGTCTCGGTGACATGACGCAGGGCGCTCTGTACGAGCTTCATGGGCACACCCTGCACGCTCGGCATGCGCCGCTCAGCGCAGGGCGCGCGAGCCGCGTGTCTGGGACACGGGTACCTCGGCGTTGCGGAACTGCGGAGCACACTCGATCAAATTGGCCCAGCGCTCGTCCCAGGAGCGCTCGGCGAGTGCATGCTGCGTGGCGTCGACCCCCGATGTTGCCCGCTGCAACGACACCTGATCGTGCAGCAGATTGCGCACGGCGCGATAGAAGTCGGACGTGTAAGCGCCGCGAAACATCATCGCAAGGTCGTCACTCGCGTACCAGTTGGTCTTTTCACCCAGCTGCACCTTGACGAGGTCGTAGAACTTGGTTCCCGGCAGCGGGTAAGCGACGCTCACCCCGACATCGTCGGGTCGCGCCGCGCCGATCAGCTTACGCGTGTCCTCGATGTCCTCGAGTGCCTCGCCGAGATAGCCGAGCTGAATGAAGAAGCCGACGCGGATGCCCTCGGCGCCCAGGCGCGCGCGCGCCTCGAGCACGTCCGCCACGCGAATACCCTTGTTCATTGCATCGAGTACGCGCTGGCTGCCGCTCTCTGCGCCGAGCCACACCTCGCAGCAACCCGCCTCGCGCAGGGCGGCCGCCATTCTCACGCTGATCAGATCGGCGCGCGACTGCACGGTGAAGGGCACTGCAGCATCCGAGGCGTGCACCGCAGCGGCGAACTGCTGCACCCAGTCGACACGAAAACCGAAGATGTCATCGGCGAACCAGACGTGATCGGGCGCGAAGTGACGTTTTATATGCGCCATCTCCGCGGCCACCTCCGTGGCCTGGCGCTGCAGGTACTGATTTCCCCAGATCGGCTTGGCACACCAGGCGCAGCGGAAGGAGCAGCCGCGCGAGGCCGCCATGTTCAAACTGAAGAAGCCATGGGCCGCGCGCCACATCGTGCGGTAACGCTCGATGTCGACCAGGTCCCAGGCGGGAAGCTCCGGTTGCGGCGCTGCCGAGGTCTGTTGCCGCGCTGCGCCGGTCGGCTGTGCGGGGCGGACGACGGCCAGCCGACTGCCTCCGCTGTGCCTGACCTCGCGCAGCCCGGCCGCGAGCTGCTGCGTGGCGAGCTGCGGGCACCCATCGAGGCGTGCCACGAGCTGCTGCAAACTTTCAAGTCCTTCGCCGAGCAGAACGACATCCGCACCGGCGCTCAGATACGCCTCCGGCGCATCGCTGGCATCCGAGCCAGCGGCAATGACGCGTGCTTGCGCCTCGCGCGCGGCGCCGATCATGTTGCAGGCTGCCCGCCGCATGGTGGCGAGACACATCTTGCTCAGAAAGTTGTAGTTGTCCTCGTACACCAGCACCACCTGGGGCTCGCTCGCCCGCAACAGCCGGTAGTACTCCTCCATCCCTTCCGCGAGCATGGCATCGAACAGCGACACGCGATGTCCCGCGCGCCGCAACATAGCGGCCACCTGCAGGGTGGCGAGTGGCGGATAGGGCTTGGCGCGATCGAGCTGCTTCTTATCGAGGCGCAGAAAATAGGAGTGGCATACGAGGATGGAGAGCATGGCGGGATGCAGCTCAGAAGTAGCCGTGCAACTCCACGAAATACAGCTGCTCGTGCTGTGTATCCGCCTGCGGAATCCCGTCGAGGTAGCGCACCCCGGCGCGCAGCTGCACGAACTGGATCGGCGTGAACTCGTACACCAGGCTCCAGCGAGTCTGGCCGTTGCGGTGCACGCTGATCGATAGATCGGGAGCCAGCTGTTCGGCCGTGATCTTCAAATTGTGCCCTCGCGCGATGAGCCAGTCGGCTTCGAGCAGGCCGCCGGCGGTTCTGAGTCCGTTAGGAACCGTATGGTCGACTACTAGATCAACTTCGGCAAGCCATGCGACAGGGCCCGTCTTCAGGCCGCCGAACAGCCCGTACGCCGCGCGTCGGCCGCTGGTCGCGGAGTCGTTGAGGTCCAGCGCCAGGCCCGCGCGCCAGCCGGGGTGCACGAATTGCAGCTGCGTGCCGTACTGTTTGCCATTGCTGACCACCGGCCCGCCGGCCGTGCCGTTGCTCGCATCGAATTGCAGGTCCCAGGACCCGCGCAGATAGCCGAACTCGACCGCATCGTCGGGCGTGGTCATGTTGATGCCCGACACCTCCTGCACGAAGGCCGTCTGATCCTGAAGCCGAAAGCCGAAGGGCAGGTACATCTGGCCTGCCTTCACGTACCAGTCGTGAGCCGCAGACCAGTACATTCCATAGGCTTCGCGATTGATAGCCCCACCCGGGGCCACCTGCTCATCGACGTACACAAGCAGCCGGTCGGGAATGACACTCGCATCGAGGTAGACGCGCGCTTGCTGCATTGCGAGCTCATTGGTCGAGGGCTGATTGCGCACCTTGTCGAGGGTGTAGTCGTAGCGCAGATCCCCGCCGATCGAGAGGAACGAATTGATCGCGCCGGTCCAAACGTTCGAGCCGGTATCGATGTGCTTGGCCGCGAGCAGCGTCTGGGCAAACACATCACCGTAGGTATTGCGCAGCCCGCCACCCGTCGGATTGACGTGACATTGAGAGCATTTGAAGCCCTGTTGAACGGCGATGTACGGCTCGGCCTGCGCGCGCGAGAATGCGCCGAGCAGGCCGACGGCGAGCACCGCGAGCAGGGGCGCTCTCGAGCCGACTCGGGATCGCATCATCGCGCCGCTTCCACGGTGAAGACGAAGTCGTAATCCGTGCCGAGGGACGCGGCGCTCACATCGGCGAGTGCGCCGCCACCTGTGCCGCGCAGGGTCACGCGATAGACTCCGGCGCCGAGCGGTGTGGCGGGGCGGATGATCACGTCGGCCGGATTGCCGGAAGCCAGTGTCAGGGTGGCGGCCAGCGGTGGTCCGATCGCACTCAGCAGCTCATTTCCCTGCACCCGCTCGAGCACGATCGTCGTCGCGTTGACGAGCGAGGCATCGAGCTCATGTGAAAACGCGACGATGATGTGATCGACCGGCCCGGTGAGCGTGGTTGCATCTGCAGGCGATGTGGCCACAACCTCGAACGCGTCGCGCTGTGCGCGCACTTCTGCCTGCATGGCCATTGATTGCGACATCGAAGCACCATCGGTGATCCATTGGCGGATCGTATCGATGGTCGACTGCGGCAGGTACGGACCACCGAGCGGCATACGCCCACCCTGAATTCCTGCGCTGCCCTGGATCTTGAGCACCATGTAGCTGTGGTCGGGATCCCCGGGCTTCACTCGCAGCAGTGTCGGCTGTTCGGTGCTTGGCACGCCGACCAGCAGCTGATAGCTGTGAGCAGCATCGAGCTGCAGGCCCTCCGGTGCGCTCGGGCCACTGTGACAGCGCGTGCAGATCGGCGTGAAAACGTTATCCTGGATGGAGGCGAAATCGGGCGTGAGCGGGCCGCCGCCACCGGAGCCTATCGGCTGTCCGTTCTGATCCAGGCCTTCGCCGTTTCCGGCGCAGCCAGCGGCGAGCGCCGCGGCCATCCACAATATCGATCGGGTCGCTCCAGCCAACCGCATCGCTCCCACTCACAGGCAAGGTCTATCCAGTTGAGTACCCGACCTTTGCTGGACGGTTCATCCCGTGCAGGGCCAGTCTATGCGCACCGCGCTGCCCGAGCGAGGCGCTCAGAATGAGCCGGGTGGGAAGGCCTGTGGCGCACCTGTGGGCGCGGCGGCGCTCGGCTGCAGGGGCTCTGCAGGCGGCGTCGCACCGCTATGTTGTGCAGGCTGATCGGTAGCGTTGCTGTTCGGATGAGGCGGCGCGCCCGGCGCAGCGTGACCCTGCTGCGATGAATCGCCCTCTTCCTTTGATGATGAGCCAGCGGCGGCCTGCGCTGCGGCGTGGCGTGCCGGCGCGCGCTCGGCTTCTGCGGAAGACGGCGGCAGCTGCTGTGCTGTCAAGGTGGCGGAGTTGATCACCGTCGGATCGTCACGCAATTTCAAATACAGCTGGCCTTCCGTAGGGTGTGGAACCGGAAGTGCAAAGCCGGGGAATCCATCCGGTACCTGAACCGGATGCTCGAAGCGCCGGTCGGATGCTAACGAGTCGACCAGAAAAAGGTCCGATCCCGACAGTTTGCACGCGAGATCCGTGCTCGCGGGACACTTGAGCTCGGTCAGCACGGGCAAGCGCACGAGCGTTGCAAGCGGAATCCAGTCTCCGGCGATGCCGTTGGCGACGGCTCGAAAATGCAGCAGCCCAAAGGCCGACGTTCCGAACGACTTCGCCGGATCGAGTGTCGCGACGGCCACTTCGGCATCCTCGAGCATCAGCCCGCCGTCGGCGAGCCCGAGTGAGGCGACGAACGCACCATCGAGCGTTGCGACCTCGAGCTTCTCATCGCGCGTGAATCGTGCCGGCGATAGCGCGCGCACGGAGAATGTGAGCCGTGCACCCTGAGGCAGCTCGTCTGCGCTCGCAAGTTGAATCCGGCTGTCCGCGCTCGCAGGTGCCGGCTGTACACTCTTGCCGATCAAACTCACCGCAGGGCGCGGCGCATCGACGCTGACACCGAGATCGAATGCACGCCCATCCTTCAGCGTGACCCTGGCCTGCGCGATCGTGCTCTGCTGCAGAACGGTGGCGGCCTGCGTGTCCTGGGTCAGCATCGTGAGCTCGTCGCCGCCCGGCCCCGTGGCGAGCGAGCCCGGTGCAAACTCGATGCCTTTCAACGTCACGCTCGCGACCTCATCGAGGCGGCTGCCCTTCAGCACACCGCGCGCGTCTCCGGCATGAATGAGGAAGCGATCCAGATGCCCGGCCTCGGCGAACGCGTGCAGCGCCACGGTCTGCGGCTGTGTCGCGCCGTACTGGCTCACGAGCAGCGTAACCGCGCCGGGAGAGGAGCCTTGCAGAGGCAGCTTGACCTCGACCTCATTGGACTTGAGCGGCTTCCAGTCCACCTTCAGCTCCTTGCCTGCGGCATCCTTCAGCATGATGCCGTCGATACAGCTCACGCTGCTTGCCTGCAGGTGCACCGTCTCCTCGCGCCCGACGATCAGCGCACCCTCGTCCTTGGGCGCCAGCTGCCAGGACTGCGCGTGCGCATTGACGAGCTCGAAGCTCGGTCCCGCGTAGTCCTCAAATCCCCAACGGCCGTGCAGCGAGCCACGCAGGCTGTCGCCGAGAGCCGCGCTGCGCATCGCGGCGGTATCGACCACGAAGCCACCCTGCTCGGCATCGGCGCGCGCGGGCAGATCCACACTCGTGCCGTCCTTGCCCTTGAGGCTCAACACGACCTCGTGTGCGTAGGCGGTTGAGAACACCAAAGGCGCACCTTCCACCGGCAGCACCAGCGTGCCCTTGCGTGCGCAGTAGATCTCCCTGGGATCGACGGCGTGCAGGGGCGGCAGGCGCGCTGCCTCGACGGCCGGCAGCGCGCCGACCAGCACCGACTTGGGATCGTGAAAGGACGGTGGCGTATTCAACGCCAGTGCCATGCGTTCGCCCTGCTGTGCCGCGAGTGCTGGAATGTATTGATAGTGCGCCGTGTGGAAGGACTCCATGATGCGCGCAATGTCCATCACCGAGGCGATATAGGGACTGTAGTAGCCATAGCTGAGCTGAGGCGTGTAGCTCGCCTCCATCGCCAGATCACCGGCAGGCCCCGAAGTGAGTGCCTCGACGATGGAGGTGGAGTGGCCATCGTTGAGAATGAGCGATTCCTGACCCTGCATCAGGCACGGCGCCTGCAACTCGGGAATGCGATCCAGGCATTTCTCGTCCACCTTGATGGCGAGACTGCGCGCGAGCAGCGGGGCTGCCGCTTTGAGACGCGTTTGATCGGACTCGTTCAGGGCGCGGATGGCACTCAGGTAGGCTTCGAGGCGCGCGCGATCGAGAGTCGCCTGATTCAAATCCTGCGAGGTGCGCACGAAGGCGCCCGGCCGGCCCCGTACGGCGCTCACGAGCGTACGGAAATCACCGCTCGTCTCCGGCGCGAGGAACACCAGCACCTGCTGCGCGCCCTGCGGCACGCTGAGCTGGAGTCCCGCCTCGGCACACTTGCCCGCCCAGGTCGCGCAGCGGAAGAACCAGCTTGGTGGTGGCGGATTGGTCGAGCCGCGCAGGAACGCGACCACCAGCAGGTAATGCGCCTCCTGCGTGGCGGGCAGATCCGCTTTGATCCACACCTGATCGCCGAATGCGAGATTGGGTACTTCGGCCACCGGCAGAGTGGTGCCAGCCCGCGTGATTCGCGACTCGAGAGTCGGACCGGCGAGATCAAACGGAGCCGGCTCTGCGTAGCAGGCGCCGCTTGCGATGACGAGGGTGGCCGCGAGACCGAGCGAGCAGCGGCGCAGGATCATGGCTTCAAATACGTCCCTATATGTGTGCCGAGAAATCCAAATTGGACCGGGGCGGCTGACGGCGCGGCGCCCGAGTATACACGCGCGCGCTCGATGCGCCGCCCCGCAACGGCGTCGCCGTTTCGCGACGTCCGTGGCAGTCAAGCACCCCTCGTTGCTTGAGGCTTGCCGCCTTTCTGTGGGTGGCTAGTCTTGAAGCGCCGGTGACAGCTGCGGCACGCTCGTCGCTACCCCGAGCGCCAGGGCCGATTCGGATGCATCGATGGAATCCACGCGCCGCAGCTTGCGCGTCAGCACGCGATTTCTCTGTTCCGTGGTCTCGATGCTGCTGTGCGCCTCTTCCAACTTCCTCTTCGTGTGCGCGAGTGCGGAGCCGAACTTGTCGAATTCCGCCTTCACCGCACCAAGCAACGTCCACACTTCCGAGGAGCGCTTCTCGATCGCGAGCGTGCGGAATCCCATCTGAAAACTGTTCAGCAATGCGCCGAGCGTCGTCGGCCCGGCGACATTGACCTTGCACTCCCTCTGACACCAGTCCGCGACGCCAGGTCGCCGCAGCACCTCCGCGTACAAGCCCTCGGTCGGCAGATAGAGGATGGCGAAGTCCGTCGTGCACGGCGGCTCGACGTAGCGCTCGCGTATGCTGCGCGCCTCACTCTTGATCCGCGCCTCCAGGGCCTTGCCTGCCTCCTCGATGGCGGGCGGGTCGGAGCGCTCCTGCGCGTCGACCAGACGTTGATAGTCCTCCAGAGGAAACTTGGCATCGATCGGCAACCACATGGTTCCCGACTCACCGCGCCCGGGAAAGCGGATCGCGAACTCCACGCGGGCGCCCGAGCTCGGCCGGGTCTCCACGTTCTTTGCAAACTGCTCGGCCGTCAGCATCTGCTCCAGCAGGGTTCCGAGTTGCACCTCGCCCCACGTGCCGCGTGTCTTGATGTTCGTGAGCACCTTCTTCAGATCGCCCACGCCCGTGGCCAGAGTCTGCATCTCGCCGAGCCCGCGATGTACGAGCTCCAGGCGCTCACTCACCAGCTTGAAGGAATCACCGAGCCGCTGTTGCAGCGTCGCATGCAGCTTCTCGTCGACCGTCCTGCGCATCTCCTCGAGCTTGCTCGCGTTCTCGGCGCGTATGGCGCCGAGCTCCTCCTTCAGCGACCGGTCGACGCTGCCCTTCAGATCCTGCAATCGGTCGCTCACGCTCGTCATCGTACCGGTCGCGGTCTCGTTCAAAGCCCGCGCACCCTCCACGGTGCGCGTGATGATCTCGGCGAGCTTCGAGTCGGTGGCTCCGCGGAGCTCCTCGAGCCGCTGCTCGAGCAGTGCGACGCTGTTCTTGAGCGTCGCACCGATCTCCGTCCGCACATGTGCCAGCGCCTCATTGATCGAGCGCTGTCCAGAATCGAGCCGGTCTCCCAGCGTCGCGGCATGGCGCGCGTCGCGCTCTTGAGCCTCCTGGCGAAAGGCCAGGTGGCCGGCAGCGAGGCGGTCCTGGATGGCTGCGATGCCCTCCGCGCTCTGCAAGGGAATGAGCGAGTGCAGCTTGATGACCGCACCGCTCAACGCGCTCTGCGCCTCGGCTGCGGCTGCCATCCGTCCGCGGGTCTCCGAGACACTGCGATCGATGCTCTCGCAGGTCTGCTTCAGGTCCGCAGCTCTGCGTCGACCCGCGGCTGCCATCGTGCCGAGAGCGATGCAGATCCCGAGCAAGAGCAGCGCATTGGCTCCAAGCAGCATCTCCATGGCTCCTCCGCGACCGACGTGACCTGTCGATATGTACAGTCCGCCTATTGTGCTTGAGGTAACCGCTGGACACAATTAGTAGAGGCGGGGATGCCCACGCACCTCGACCGATCCGACGCTCGCCTCCCTGAACGTGCTGGTGTGCTGCCCTGTCGCGCCCCGCTCTACGTGTGGCTGGCACCTGCAACGCTCACGGTCGACGCCCATGCTGGGCGTAGGATGGCAGCTCGACCCGGCGAAGGCGCACGATCGATGACGACAACAACCAAGGGGGATGCGGCCAGGCACGCGAGGCGCGCCGCCGTGCTGACCTGCACGCTAGCGTGCGTGGTAGCTCTCCTCGTCCTTGGCGGCTGCTCGCTCATCTCGATCAAGTCACCGGAGCGCCCGCTGTCGACGCGCGACTTGAACGCCCGCATTCTCACCCGGCAGTACTCGACGGACTTCATCGCGACCGTCAGTCACAGTGCCGACGAGATCGCCGTCGGGGAGACCGACCCGACGGTGCTGACCAACGCCTTGCGCTGGAAGATCGCCGCGACGACCGAAAGCCGCCAGGCAGCCACCCAGATCGCCCCGATGATGGCAGTGCTGGACACCTGGACGCTGGCGGTACAGATGCAGGAGTTCATGACACCCGGCGCTCCAGGCGGCCAGCTGTTCGGTCACCATCAGCAGCTTGCCGTGAGTACGGCGAACGAACTCCAGGCCAAGGCGGAGTCGCTGGCGCGTCAGCTCATCGCCCCGGGCGACTTCGGTCGCTATCAGCAATTCGTCGACACCTACACGCGTGAGCACCCGTTGCAGAGCCTGGAGTTCCTGCGCCCTTCGGTCGTGGAGGCGTGGACTCAACAGGCTGGCGCAGAAATCAAACTCGTGGACTCGCTCGGCACCATCCCGGAGGCGGTCACGGATGCCTCAGAGCGCGTCCAGATACTGAGCGATACGCTCGCCGCGCAGACTATGTGGCAGACCCAGCTCGCGCTCCGCCAATCGCGCTTCACCGGAGACGACGTTCAAGCCGCGTTGAAGCACTTGGATGAGCGCCTCGCGCACCTCTCGACACTGGCGGACAATGCGCCGCAGCTCGTCCACGATGCCATCACTGACGTGCGCGGGAGCGTCATCGACGTGCTCAAGCACGTCGATGCCTCGACCGCATCTATGATCGTTGCGCTACGCAACGAGCGCGTCGCACTCGCCGACACAGTGCAGCGCGAGCGTGAGGCGATATTCAAAGAGGCCGATGCCCAACGTAAGGACATTGTGCTGGACGCGGCCCGCCTCAGCGATCGGATCGTCACCTCCTCGGGCCGGGAAGTCCGGCGTCTGGTACGCCAGACCCTGTTGCTCCTGATCCTGCTCGCGGTGGTCGTGCTCGGGATGCCCTTTGCCGCGGGTTATATCGTCGGTCGCGGCCAACGCACGCGCGATCACCGCTGAGACTCGCGCTCCCCGACTCGGCTTCGCACCGCGCGCACCGCGCGCACGGCCCGACGATCGCATCGTACTTTGCATTGCAAAGTAGAGGCGCGGGCCATAGAGTGCACGCGCATGCCGCTGCCTCCCTCACACCGCAACGCCACGCCTGCGCACCTGCCGCGGCACCTGCACGCCGCGCTCGCGGTGCTGCTGATCGGCGCCGGCGCCCCGCTTGCTCTGGCCGGTGGCGATCGCGGTCCCTTCGGCATCGACTACCGAGTGAGCTATGACAACAGTGGCATCTGGGCGCGCAGCAACCAGGAGTTCGTGATCTACGGCATGATCGGCGTCGTCGGCGCCGGTGCCCTCTGGGAGGGAGGCACAGACCGGCTCGGGAAGACCTTCTGGCAATCCGTCGATGCAGGCCTCGTCAGCGGCGCCAGTGCCTATGTGCTCAAGTACGCCTTCTCACGCGAGCGGCCGGATCAGACCGCTGATCCCAACCGCTGGTTCACCGGCAACGGGCAGAGCTTTCCGAGCGGCGAGGTGACCACCACCAGCTCGCTCGTCACGCCATTCGTCCTCGAGTATGGGCGTGAGCATCCCGCGGTTTATGCGCTCGAGCTGCTGCCGGTCTACGATGCCATAGCGCGCGTCAAGGTCTGGGGACACTGGCAGAGCGACGTGATCGCAGGCTTCGCGCTCGGCACCGCGAGCGGCTATTTCCTGCACCGCGCCGCACCGCCGCTCGTGTGGAGCGTGATGCCGCACGGGATTCAGATCGGTTTCAAGAAACAGTTTTGAGTCTTAAGGGAATTGGAGGCACGGCCGGGACTCGCACCCGGATACGCGGTTTTGCAGACCGCTGCGTAACTTTTCCGCCACCGTGCCGGCGTTGTCGCATGCCGTCGCGGCACGCGGGCGAATTCTACCGAATTGCAACTCGCTTGGGCACCGGCGCATTCGCGCATCCGGCGCCGCATCGCTATTCTATCGAGCATGTCCTCGCCGGCGCTCAGGCTGATCTCATCGATGGCCACGCGCGAGCTCCTGGCGGAGCTTGCCGATCGGGCTCAGGGTGCCCTCGGGTACGCGATCACTGCCGAGGCCGCTGGCGGGGTCGACGTCGCCAAGCGTGTGCAGGCGGGTGAGAGCTTCGACGTGGTCGTCCTGTCTCGTGAAGCGATCGAGCGGCTGATCGAGTCGGGCCGACTGCTACGCGAAAGTCGCGTGGACCTTGCGAAGTCGGGAGTCGCCGTGGCCGTCAGGGCAGGCGCACCCCGGCCGGACATCACGAGCGAGCAAGCGGTCAAAGCGGCGGTGCTTTCAGCGCAGAGCGTGAGCTATTCGACGGGCCCGAGCGGTGTGTATCTGGAGAAGCTGTTCGCGCGCTGGGGAATTCTCGAGCAGATTCGCGCGCGCATCGTCGTGGCACCTCCGGGGATTCCGGTCGGATCGCTGGTGGCCAAGGGCAGTGCGCAGCTCGGCTTCCAGCAGCTCAGCGAGCTGTTGCACCTCGCGGGCATCGAGGTAGTTGGCAGCTTGCCGGAATCGATTCAGACGATCACCGTGTTCTCGGGCGCCATAGCAGCGACCTGCGTCAGCCCGACACTCGCGCGCGCCCTGCTCGACTACATGGCGGCGCCGGAGACTGCGGCGCTCAAGCAGTCCTACGGCATGGACTCCGTCTGAGCGCGCGCCCCGGCGCGCTTTCTAGGCGTCCGGGGTCACGCGCACGAGCAGCTTGCCGAAATTACGGCCCGTCAACATGCCAATGAAGGCCTGCGGCGCACGCGCCAGACCCTCGACGATATCCTCGCGGTAGCGAATGCGACCGGCCGCCACGCCCGCGCCCACCTCGCGCAGGAAGTCAGGGTAGTGCTCGGCGAAATCGTAGTTGATGAAGCCGCGCACGGTCAGGCTGCGGGTGAGGATCGCACGCATCGTGGCCGCAAGTGCATTGCGTCCACCCTCCGGCTCTACGCTGTTGTATTGCGCGATGAGTCCGCACACGGGAACACGCGCGAACTTGTTCAAGAGCGGCAGCACGGCCTGCCATATGGCTCCGCCGACATTCTCGAAATACACGTCGATGCCCTGGGGGCAGACCGCCGCGAGCCGCTCGGGCAAATTGGGCTCACGATGATCGAGGGCCGCATCGAAGCCAAACTCGCGCAGCGCATACGTGCACTTCTCGGCTCCGCCAGCGATGCCCACCGCACGCGCGCCGGCCGCGCGTGCCAACTGTCCCACGAGGGAGCCGACCGGTCCGGTCGCCGCCGCAACGACCACGGTCTCACCCGCCTTGGGCTGACCGATGACGCGCATCCCGGCATAGGCCGTGAAGCCAGGCATGCCGAGCACGCCCAGAGCGGTGGTCACGGGAACGGACGTGTTCGTGAGCTTGCGCAACCCCGCGGCCGGAAGCGCCGCATGACTGCACCACCCGGTCCGCGCGACTACCAGATCACCCTTCGCGTAATCCGGATGGTGCGCGACGATGACTTCGGCAATGCTCTCCGCGGGCATTACCGCGCCGAGTGACACGGCCGGCACGTAGGACTTGCGATCATCCATCCGGCCACGCATGTACGGATCGAGCGATATGTAGCGCACGCGCAGCAGCACCCCACCGTCTGCGGCCGATGGGATCGGATGCTCCTCGAGTCGGAAGTCCTCGAGCTTTGGTGGGCCCTGTGGCCTTGCAGCAAGCACGATGCAGCGAAGACGATCTGCGTCCATGGTGAGACCTACTCTCGTTGAGGCGCCTTGAGTCTACGCTCACGAACGCAATCCCCGGTGCTAACGTAGGCAGACGGGCGACGGGCCTCTCGGCAGTCTCCCCGCTGCGCCGCGCAGAATCGGAGGTCGCTGTGAGCATTGAATATCGCGGAGGCTGTCACTGCGGAAATGTGCGCGCGCTCTACCGCACTTCACTGCGGCCCTCCGAGTGGTCGGTGCGCGCCTGCCAATGCACATTCTGTCGCGCTCATGGGGCGCTCTCGACCTCGGATCCCCACGGCTCGCTTGCGCTGTGGGCCGACGATGAGGGTCTGCTGCAGCTGTATGCCTTCGGCACCTCCAGCGCGGACTTCTGGATCTGCCGGGCGTGCGGTGTATACGTCGGCGCGGTGATGCGCGCGGCGCCGTTTGCGATCTTGAATGCGCGGGCAGTGCAGCCGATACCCGCCGATCTACCGCCGCCCGCCACGGTGCGTTACGAGGGAGAGTCGATGGCGGAGCGCAGCGCGCGCCGGGCGCAGCGCTGGACACCCCTTCGTCATACGCCGTAGGCGTCAGCTCGTCGAGATTACCTTCCTAAGTCATTGATTCCTTGATGTCCTCGTGGCTCCGGGCAACCGAAAGCGTGCCCATCGGGACTTACTCATGCCCGCAGCGAGCCACGCTCGGGGCTGGAATTGACGGACTTGAAAGAATCGGGGATCTTCGAGACGCATGAGCGATTTGCTTCTCACTCACGGGTATTTCCTCTTCGAGGACGAAAAGGAAATGCGGATCATGCGGCCGTATCCAACACTCGGCCTGCTGTATCTGTCAGCGTATCTGCGCCGTGCTGGAGTCGACGTGGAGCTCTTCGACACGACGTTCGCTGGGCGCGAGCAGCTGTTCGAGCGGCTCGCCAAGAGTCGGGGAGTCGTCGGGATTTACACCAATCTGATGACGCGTCGGCCCGTGCTGGACATCGTTGCCGCTGCCAAGCAGCGCGGTTGGACGGTGATCCTGGGTGGGCCGGAATCAGCCAACTATCCTGCCGAGTATCTCGCCTTCGGAGCCGATGTCGTCGTGCTGGGCGAGGGCGAATCGACCCTCATGGAACTGCTGCCCGCACTCGCTGCACGCGGGCCCCACCTGCTGCACGCGGTTCGAGGCATCGTATTTCGTGACGAGAACGGCGCGATCGTCACGACCCCCGAGCGGCCGAAGATCGCCAACCTCGACACGATTCCCTGGCCCGATCGCGGGCAAATCGATCAGGCGCGATACGTCGACGTGTGGCGCGAGAAGCACGGGATGGGCAGTGTGAATCTCATCACCGCCCGGGGCTGTCCGTACAAATGCAATTGGTGCTCGCACGCCGTATTCGGCTACACGCATCGACGCCGCAGTTACCTCGATTGCGCAAGTGAGCTCGAGCACATCATGGAAGCGTACCGGCCGGATCAGGTTTGGTACGCGGACGATGTTTTCACGATCAGTCATCCCTGGCTCTTCGGCTATGCGAAGGAATTGAAGCGACGCAACCTGCGCGTGCCATTCGAGACCATCTCCCGCGCCGATCGCATGCTGAAGGAGGAGGTGTTGGAGACGCTTGCCGAGATGGGCTGCTATCGCATCTGGATCGGCGCGGAAAGCGGCAGCCAGCGCATCCTCGATTCGATGGAGCGCGGCGTCAAAGTCGATCAAGTCGTGTGGGCCGCCAAGGCAGCGAAGCGACACGGAATTCAGCTCGGCATGTTCTTGATGTGGGGCTACGCTGGCGAGGAGACCGATGACATCGCGGCGACGGTCGATTTGGTAAGCCGGTGCCAACCCGATGTCTACCTGACGACCGTCGCCTATCCGATCAAGAACACTGGCTACTTCAGCAAGGTCGCCGGGTCGATAACTCTCGATCGGGAGTGGTCTACGGCGACCGACCGGGATCATCGGATCAAAGGTCGCCACTCACGGTCGTACTACAAACAGGCCGACGCGTGGCTGAACAACGAGGTCGAGGCCGCACGTCTCCTGCCGGACAGTCCCACGCAGGCGGGGCTACGGCGGGCTGCGGCATTGCAGGCCCGCGAATCGCTGTTGGCGCTTGCTTTGGAAACGGAGGCCTAAACTGCCCATCCCGGTTGCCGCGTTCGACGCCATGGCGAACGCGTACGACAGCCAGTTCACGACGACCGCCATCGGCTCCATGATGCGCGCAGCGGTCTGGGCACGGTGCGCGGCGCGCTGGGCTCCAGGCGTACGGGTGCTCGAAATGAATTGCGGCACCGGCGAGGATGCCCTGTGGCTCGCAAGCCGCGGAGTGCACGTGCTCGCAACGGACGCATCGCCACAGATGCTGCGTGTCGCGCACGACAAGTTGAGCGCCACGGCGGCAGGTGCCTCTGTCCGGCTGCGACGACTTGCATGGGAGGAGCTTGATAGTCTCGATGAAGGCTCGTTCGATGGCGCGCTCTCGGATTTCGGCGGCCTCAATTGCGTGAGTGACCTGCAAGGAGCATCGCATGCATTGGCCCAGAAACTGCGGCCCGGCGCAGTTGCAATCCTGTGCATCATGGGGCCGCACGTGCCCTGGGAATGGCTTTGGTTCCTCGCGCGCGCTGACGGCGCTCGGGCGTTTCGCCGCCTACGCCCGAACGTGCGGTGGGGCGGGATCGCGGTGCACTATCCCTCGGTTGCGGAAGCGCGCCGCGCGTTCGCGCGCGAGTTTCGTCTCCTGCGCGTGTCGGCGCTCGGAGCACTGCTGCCACCGCCGTATGCAGAGAAGTGCCTGGGTCGATATCCGCGTGTGATCGGCTTGCTCAACCGAGTCGAGCGCCGTTTCGAGAACCGCTGGCCGCTGCCGCTGCTTGCCGATCACTACCTGGTGGAGCTCGAACGCATTTGAACGCGGCGGCGTAGGCGTGAGCTCGTCGAGATCGCCCTCCAAGCCATTGATTTACCTCCTAATAGGGGTAAGTGCGTAGAGAAATCAGCGCGTCCACGCGGAACAATTCGAGCGCTGAAAGATCGCACTGGTGGCGACGATGCCTGACAGATGTCTGTGACCCAGCCAAGCTAATGAGCCATCCCGGAAGAGCCCGGCAAGCAGAGCAGTTCCGCTTCCCCTCGCCTTTCAGCGCGCTGCTCTGCGCGGCGGCGCTGCTTAGCCCTGCCGCGCAGGTGGCTGCCGCCGTGAGCTCGGCGGCACAGGGCGCGTTGCCGTCCGAGCGCGCGCCGCCCCCGACCTACACTGCACTCGTCTACGACCGTGAGTACCCGTACATCGGTTACTCCAATACGCCCGTTGACAATGACGTGGCTCACTTGCAGCAGCGGCTCGCGAGCGGCAAAGCGAAGCTGGAGTTTCAGGGGCCGAGCGGCTATCTCCAGTCGCTTCTCAAGGCGCTGCATATCGACCCGAGCTCGCAGACCTTGGTGTTCTCGAAGACCAGCCTTCAGGCACAGATGATTAGTCCGGCCACCCCGCGCGCCATCTACTTCAACGACGATACCTACGTCGCCTATGTACCGAATACCGGAGTGCTGGAAATCAGCACGATGGACAGCCTGATGGGAGCGGTGTTCTACACTCTCGACAACCGCCAGGATCAAACGTCGCATTTCGAGCGCGAGACGCTACGGTGTCTGAGCTGTCACGACACCTTCTCTCTGGGCGGCGGTGGCGTTCCGAGCTTTCTGTTTCTCTCCGCCTATAACGTCGACAAGGGCACCGTGCTCACCAATACCGTGGCGAACCCCGTCACGGATGAGACACCGCTCGAGGATCGTTGGGGAGGCTGGTACGTGACCGGAAGACTGGGAGGCATCGTCCATCTCGGCAACATTCTGCCTGCTCCTCCCGGACAGACGCTGAGAGTGAGTCAGCTTCACCCGCGGGACATCGACACAGTCGATGGATTGCTGGATACCCGGCCTTATCTCAACGACAAGAGCGATGCGGTTGCCCTCCTGGTCTTCGAGCACCAGGTCGACGTGCACAACCTCATCATCCACGCGAACTACAAGTCGCGGATGCTGCTGGAGCGGGAGACGCCCGGCAGCTCCACCCGGCAGCTGTCCTTCGCGCAGCTGTCGCCCTCGATGCAGCAGAGATTCAAGAGCCTGCTCGAGCCGCTCGTAACCGGCCTGCTGTTCGTGCACGCCGCACCTCTCCATGCTCCCGTGAGCAGCACGTCGGGCTTCGACCAGTGGTTTCAGGCACTCGGGCCGCGCGACCAGCAGGGCCGCTCGCTGCGGGATCTGGACCTGCGCACGCGGCTGTTCCGCCATCCATTGAGTTTTCTCATCTACTCCCAAGGCTTCGACTACCTCCCAGGTTGCGCCAGGGAGTACGTGTACCAGCGGCTCGATGAGATCTTGAGCGGCCGCGACACAAGCGAGACATACGCGCAGCTCTCGGCGCTCGAGCGGCGCTCGATCTATGAGATCCTGAAAGCGACCAAGCCAGACTTTGCTGCCTTCGTAGCGAAGTCGGGTAGCCCATCCGCCCCGCCCGCTTCCTGATCTGCGGCAGCGCTATTTCAGCGCCGCGCAGAGGAGCGCAAAATCGCCGGCTGAATCCTGGCGGAGGCTTATCGAATGCGTACCCTACCAAGAGCGCGAGATTACGTACGGCTGCTGGGCGCCGGTGTACTGAGCATCACGTCCCTGCTGGTCTTTGGCGGCAGCCTGCGAGCCGACGACGGCAACAGCCGGCCGAAGTCCGGGACCCTCATGACCCGCGATCTGCCGGGCGCGCCGGGCAAAGAGGCCATCATGGTCACGGTGGAATACCCGCCCGGTGGCGCTTCGCCGGTGCACCGGCACGATGCGAGCGTCTTCGTCTACGTCCTGGAGGGCAGCGTCGTCATGCAAGTCGACGGGAAACCCGCGGAGAC
>Ga0335077_10002555_pt1 | contig 21767 bp, 16 predicted proteins | sample Lox_Sample_31_FD_207151 | JGI IMG/M metagenome (GOLD analysis project Ga0335077, IMG submission 207151) | Soil microbial communities from Loxahatchee National Wildlife Refuge, Florida, United States - Lox_Sample_3.1 | ecosystem: Environmental > Terrestrial > Soil > Wetlands | place: USA...
CGGAGCGTTCTGGAAATTCCGGAACGCTTCTTTTTTTGCGCGGAAGGCGTGTGGCTCGTGCCGAATTTCGAGTGGCGAGATTTTGACGGCACTGACCCTTCTGAAGGGCGACGTTGTGCGGTAGCGAGCATTGTTTGTTACAATTTCGACGATTTCAAACGACGCTGGCCGGAGCGACATGCCTGTACTGAAAAGGGCCTCCCGAAAAGTAGCTGCAAAACGAGCTTCGAAAAACGGCAAGCTGGCTTACCGCCGAATTCTCCTAAAGCTCTCCGGCGAATCGCTGCAGGGGCCGCAGGGATTCGGCATTCACGGCGAGACCATCCAGTCCATCGCGCAGGAGCTGAAAGAAGTGCATGAGCTGGGCGTGGAAATCGCCATCATGGTGGGCGGCGGCAACATTTTCCGCGGCGCGCGCCAGAAAGGCTTCGAGATTGACCGTGCCACCGGCGATTACATGGGCATGCTGGCGACGGTCATCAACTCGCTGGCCTTGCAGGACGCGCTGGAAAAAGTAGGCGTGTTTACGCGCGTACTGAGCGCCATCGAGATGCGCCAGGTTTCCGAGCCGTTCATCCGGCGCCGCGCCATGCGCCACCTGGAAAAAGGCCGCGTGGTGATTTTCGCCGCCGGCACCGGCAATCCCTACTTTTCGACCGATACTGCCGCCGCGTTGCGGGCCATGGAAATCAAGGCCGACGTGATTTTGAAGGCCACGCGCGTAGACGGAATTTTTGATGCTGATCCGGAAAAAGTTTCGGATGCGAAATTTTTCGCGGAGATTACTTATCGCGACGTGCTGAACCAGAATTTGAAGGTGATGGACTCCACAGCGATTTCGCTGTGCATGGACAACGGCATGCCCATTGTCGTGTTCAACATGAACCAGCACGGGAACATCAGGCGCGTGGTGCTGGGCGAGCGCGTGGGCTCTTCGGTTACCCCGGCGTGATTCCAGAGGTTGAACAGTTCGAGGGTCAGAACGGCAACAGAACCCTTTCGAGAAACAAGGAGTGATTCAGCAGAGGACGCTATGACGACGATTGCGACGACGAAAGACGCCATGACTGCGGCGAGAACGCGCATGGAAAAAGCCGTGGACGATTTCCGCAAAGAACTGGCCACCATCCGCACGGGCCGCGCGAACGCGTCGCTGCTCGACAACATTCGCGTGGATTATCACGGCACGCCCATGCCGGTGAACCAGCTCGGCACCATGACCGTGCCGGACCCCTCGATGATTGTCATTGCGCCGTGGGATCCCAGCGCGGTGGGCATGATTGACAAGGCCATTCGCACTTCGGACCTGGGATTGAATCCGACGAATGACGGCAAAGTGGTGCGCGTGCCAATTCCGGCATTGACCGAAGAGCGCCGCAAAGACCTGGTGAAGCAACTGCACAAGGTGCTGGAGAATCACCGCACGGCGGTGCGCAATATTCGCCGGGACATGAAAGAAGCCATCGAAAAGCTGGAAAAAGAAAAGAAAATCAGCGAGGACGAGAAGAAGCGCGCGCTGGACGAACTCGAGAAAGTGTCGCACGCGGAGACCAAGAAGATTGAAGATTTGTCCGCGGCGAAAGAGAAAGAAGTGATGTCGATTAATTAGCAGGAGGTAGAGGAAGTAGAGGAGATAAATGAAGTAAAGGAAAAGACTTCGGAAACCTCTCCGCGGTTCTACCGGCTAACTGCTGCGTTCACCAACCTGGGTTCTTGCCCGTCACAATTCGCTGTGCAACTTTGCTGGCTTATGGCTTTTGTGGCTTTGGTGTGCTGGTTTCGGCACGCTCCAGCGTAAAGAATTGCGACTCGTCGTTTTGCACGGTGCGGAGAAAAGCGTTGTAGTCGGCGGCGCGGTCGGCGGGAAGTTCTCGCAGAATGAAATTGATATGGCGCGACGCGGTGAGCGTAGCGCCGTTGACGGAATATTGCGAAGTGTACGTTGCGAAGTCGCGCTCCACGGAGGTTCCCGCGGGAACCTCCGCGCCAGTGCCTTCCGGAAGATGCAGCGTCGCGCTCACTTCGACGTCGAGAGGAGTGCCGAGGTCGATCGGCGCGGGTGACGCCCCGGCCGCCGGTTTCGCGGCGGGTTCCGGCAGTCCGAGCAGGGGAAGCAGCGCCGGTATCCGCAACGGCTTCTTGCTCCAATCCAAAAATTTCGGCTGCGTGATTTCGAATTCGAGGCTGATGGGTTCGCGCGTTTGGTATGGATCGGACGCACTCACATTGCCGATTTGTCCGCGGAAGCCGTCAGAAAGGGCGAGGAGTTGGGCGACCTCCTTCCATCTTTCCTTTGGCGTTTGATGAAGAGCGACGCGAAGAACTAGTTCGTTGTCGCCGCGCATGACGTAGCGCAGTTTAGCTGCCAAGTCTCCGTCCGCCGCTACAGTGGCCTCCGTGGTTACGCGCTGCGACGCTGAGTATGGCAGATCTTGTGGAATCTTCTCCCACGAATAGTAGGGAGAGGGGCCCTGAGATATAAGTCCGATGAGTTGTGCTGGATTGGTCGAAAGCAATATTTCCCGGCCGCGCAAGCCCGCCCTTACCATTCCGAATGGCGCGACTTCAAGAGCGGGATCCAGATAGACGTTTCGTGAACCAATTCTAGTGAGGATGAGCACCTGTTCGAAGCTCGAAGGCCTAGGAATCTGTTTTAGCCGCCAATCCTGCGAATTGAACACGAAACCGCAGGAAGGCGTCGCCTTCTGAATCAACGCGATGAGCAACGCCGCTTTGTCCGATGGCGTCCCGTAGCCAGAGGAGAGAGTGTCTGAGGGTAATCGCAGACGAAATCCAGTGGCGTCGAGCGGAAGATCAACAGTCTTAATTTTCTGAGACACGTAGTCGTATGAGGCTTCAATGTTGTCTGACTGGTGCGTTCGCAACGCGAGTTCGGCCGCCCTTTTTTCTTGGCGTGTGTGCGTTTCTGTGCCTGGCCACATGTAGCAGGCTTGGGAAAGAGCGTAAGCAACCTGAGACCATTCACCGAACGTGCTGGCGACTAGATCTGGTTGCGAGACCTCCGGTGGATCACCCCGAGTCGCTGTCTTGGAAGGAAGGAAATCCCAAGAATAGACGATACGTGGTTCGCCACGGTCGTTGCTTCTTACCGTCGAAGCGGACGGCGTCGCATTGGAGATGTAGACTCTTCCCGAATGCAATCGTTCTTCCGCGTACGCGCCTTGGCCTTTTGACACACTGCCTCCTTCGGCATCGGCTGTACTGGACGGCTGACCACCCGTTGGCAACTGGAAGCGCGACGCAGGCAGGTCGAGTTCAAAGATTTCGCGGGAGGTGACGCCGGAGCGATCGAAGGTGTGCTCGAACCAGAAATCGGGAGCGAGCGGGTGATGCGAGGTCGTGGTGATCACGCGATACTCGAACAGGTCTCCTGGCGCGAGCCCCAGGATGCGGATGGATTTGACACGCACGTCTTGATACGCGGGAAAGTTGACGACCGCCGGATCGGGGTTGTCGGCGATGGCACTCGGCAACACGTCGGAGGTGCCGCCGTTGGCGTGCGTGATCCGCGCGAGAGGGATTTCTACGGACTGGAACGAGCGGTTATAGTTGAAATTAAGACGCGCGAACTGTCTAGCGCCGAGTTCATCATTGATCTTCACCCGCGCGTGTACTTCCTTGCGGCTGTCGCCGTTGCTTTCGAAGCGTACGCGCGTTTCGAGCAACTCGATCTCCGCAGGAAGTTTGGGTGCGGGCTTTGCCTTTTCTTGCCCTTTCTCGGCCGGTTTTTCGGTCGGCTTCTGTGGTGAATCCTGGGGCGCGTGCGACGCGGAAGCCGCTGCCGGCAGCGTGCAAAACGCGGCGGCAAGCAAGCTTACGCAGAAAAATTCCCGAATCGCTCCCATCATGGGCACACAGGCAGTGTAGGGCGGGCGTCGAATCCCGTAAAGCACGCGCTGAATGCTGGTTGCGGGCCATGCACGAGGCGAAACGGTTTCGCGGCTTCTCCGTCTGACCGTGGTAGAGTTTTGCTCGCCGATTGGCTTCAGGCACGAGGAGAAAAAGCGCATGCGCGGGATTTGCGGAAGTGTGGCACTGCTGGTGTTGGCAGGAGCGGCGGCGGCGTACGCCGATAACAAACCGGCCGCAAAAGGGCCGGACGAGGACGGCACCAAGGCAGCTCTCGTCAAAATCGCCGGTGAAGGCCTGTTCGATTCGCACGCCTTCCAGTACCTCACCGAGTTGAGCGATGACGTGGGCTCTCGCGTCACCGGTTCGCCGCAGGCGCAAAAAGCCATCGAATGGGGCCAAGCCAAGATGCGCGCGATCGGACTCGAAAATGTCCACGCAGAAAAATGGCAATTGTGGCGTGGTTGGACGCGCGGAACGGCGCAAGCGGAATTGCTGACGCCCATTCGGCGGCCGCTCCATGTGGACGCCATGGGCTGGACCGGCTCGACGCCGGCTGGCGGCGCGGAAGGCGAAGTGGTCACTGCCAACATGTTCGACATCGAAACCGAGATGAAGAACATGTCGCGTTTCAGCGGCAAGGTCGTTCTCATCGTGACCCAGGGCGAGCCGAAGATCAGTTTCGTCAAAATGTTCGTGGAATTTGGCGACTTTTTGCGAGCCGCGAGCAAAGCGGGCGCGATCGCCGTGATTGGCGGACAAGGCGGAGCCGGATCCGCCGGAATGAACCTGACGCATACCGGAATTCTGGGATTTGACGCCGACTTTGCCATTCCGGTCGTGTCCATGACCGCGGAAGATCAGGGTCAAATTGAGCGCTACATTGCGCGTGGCATCGTGCCGCGCGTGCGCTTCAACGTGCAGAACTCGTTCACGAATGGGCCCGTCGAAAGCGCCAACGTCGTTGGCGAAATTCGCGGGCGGGAAAATCCGGAACAGGTGCTCGTGGTCGGAGGGCATCTCGACTCCTGGGATCTTTCCGAAGGCACGACCGACAACGGCATGGGCTCAAGCTGTGTTTTGGGAGCGGCTGATGCGATTCTGCGCAGCGAAGTGAAGCCACGCCGCACCCTCCGCTTCGTTTTGTTCACGGGCGAAGAGCAGGGGCTCAATGGCTCGCTTGCGTACGTGAAGCAGCACCAGTCGGAAATGCCGAATCACCTCGGCAGCTTGATCTTGGACAACGGGCAAGGGCCGGTGCGCTCCTTTCAAATGGGCGGGCGCGATGATTTGGTGGAAGTTTTCCAGCCTTTCGCGAATTCGCTTGGCGACATTCGCAAAGTCAAGGTCGACGATAAAGTCGAAAGCGGGACGGACACGATGCCCTTCTCGATGGCCGGTTTGCCCGGCATTAACATGGATCAGGATTCGCCGGACTACAAATACACCCATCACTCTGCGGCGGATGCGCTGGAAGCCGTTAAACCGGACGTGCTGGCGCAGGACGCGACCTTGATGGCCCTTGCCGCGTTTTGGATTGCCGACCGCCCGGAGCGGCTGGCCACTCCCTGGCCCGCCGAGAAAACCGCCAAAATGCTGATCGCGCAGCACGAAGACGAATTGCTGAAGGCTTTTGGCTTGTGGCCGAAAGCCTTCGCGGATGTGGAAAAGCAGGAGCCGCCCCAGAACTAGCCCCAGGGAGCGAGGCCCGGACGCTTCGGCTTCGCGGACAAAGTCTCTTGTTTTCTTGCGGCTAAGCAAGAAGCATTCGGCAACCTGGGACCGCCAGCTACCTGTTAAGTCATTTTATTTCAGTAGTTTGCGACGGCACGGGTGGGACAGCTTGACGGCCTCGCTGAAGGCGAGACGCCGGCCCGGCAGACACTCCCGGGGTTGGGTCCTAGGTCCGAGACGCAGTTTCGATCCCTGGGCCAAGTCCTTATTTTCCACAGCGATTTCCACCGCCTGCGCGCGAAAGAAATTTGACAGAGCACGTTCTTTTCCTTATACTCCTTTGTTTGTCAGGGATGTTTCTACCCTGGTGAGGGCGGTCGTCATGTGGTTCGGCGGCCGGATGGGTTGGAAGGGAAATATCTTCGGTCCCGGAACATAGCACGACGGAATGGGACGGAAGAGCGGCCGGAATGGGGCGCCAGCCCCGCAAAGCCGAGTAAGCCTCTCCGAACTGAAGCCAGAAGAACTGTTCTACCTTCTGGAGTTGTGTACGGAGTTTCTTGCTGGTTGTTTCTCCGGATGCGCCATTAGACCTTTCAGCACTTAGTGTGCTCTCGCGCATTTTTGTCAGCGCGCTTGCGAGAGCCGCGGGAAAATTCTGCGCGCCATGGTGACCGCGGTGTCCTTAAGCAAGCGGCCACCCAAAGAGGACGAACTGTGCCGACGTTTTCGCAACTGGTACGAATGGGTCGTGAGCAGGTCAACGTCAAGACGAAATCGCCCGCGCTCATGGGCTGTCCGGAAAAGCGCGGCGTGTGCATTCGCGTGTACACGCAGACGCCAAAGAAACCGAATTCGGCATTGCGCAAGGTCGCGCGCGTTCGCCTGACCAACACCGTGGAAGTCACGACGTACATCCCCGGCATTGGCCACAACCTGCAGGAGCACTCCATCGTGCTGGTGCGCGGCGGCCGTGTGAAGGATCTGCCGGGTGTGCGCTACCACATCGTGCGCGGCACGCTGGACGCGGCGGGCGTCGAGAACCGCAAGCAGGGGCGCTCGAAGTACGGCGCGAAGCGGCCCAAGGCCGCAGCAGCGAAGTAAGGATTCAAGGAGCATAGAAGCACATGCCACGCAAAGGACTCGTTTTTCGGCGCAAGGAAGCCAAGGACCCGGTCTACGACAGCGAAATCGTCGAGAAGTTCATCTGCTCGATGATGTGGGAAGGCAAGAAGTCCACGGCGCAGCGCGTGTTTTACGGCGCCATGGACCAGATGGCCAAGAAGACCAACGACGACGCGCTGAAGCTATTCAAGAAAGCTATTGAGAACGTGAAGCCGACGCTGGAAGTCAAGACCCGGCGCGTGGGCGGCGCGAACTATCAGGTTCCCGTCGAAGTGAACCCGTTCCGGCGGCAGTCGCTGGCCATTCGCTGGCTCTTGCAGTATTCGCGCGAGCGCGCCGGCAAGACCATGATCGATAAGCTGGCCGATGAATTGATTGACGCGGCGAATGCGCGCGGCGGCGCCATCAAGAAGAAGGAAGACGTGCACCGTATGGCTGAAGCGAACAAAGCTTTCGCGCATTATCGCTGGTAATTGGATGCACTGCTAATGGCCGGTCTTTAAACCGGTAACAGAAACGAGTCAAAAGAACGAGGCATGGCAACAGAAACCAAGGGGACGGCGCAGCAGATCATGGGACGGGCCTTCAAACTCGAAGACACGCGCAACATCGGTATTATGGCGCACATCGACGCCGGCAAAACCACGTCGACCGAGCGCATTCTTTTCTATACCGGTGTGACCTACAAGATCGGTTCCGTGGACGAAGGCACCGCCACCATGGACTGGATGGAGCAGGAGCGCGAGCGCGGCATCACCATTACCAGCGCCGCGACCACCGCGTCCTGGGACCGCTTCGGCAAGAAATATCGCGTCAATATCATTGACACCCCCGGCCACGTGGACTTTACCGTGGAAGTCGAGCGCTCCTTGCGCGTTCTCGACGGCGCCGTTTGCGTCTTCGACTCTGTGGCCGGCGTGCAGCCGCAGTCCGAAACCGTTTGGCGCCAGGCCGACAAATACCGCGTCCCGCGCATTTGTTTTGTCAACAAGATGGATCGCACCGGCGCGGACTTCGACCACGTCATCCGCACCATTCGCCAACGCCTCGGCGCCCACCCCGTTCCCCTCCAGTTTCCTCTCGGCCGCGAAGACAATTTCATCGGCATCATCGATTTCATCGAAGAAAAAGTCATTGTGTGGCTCGAGGAAACGCTTGGTGCGAAATTCGAGATCTTTGAAGTAGCCAAGCTGTGGGACAAGGCCTTTGTCGATTCGCGGCCCGATGTCGCCGCCGCTTTGAAAGGCGCGGCCATAGACAAGAAGTTTTACGAAGAGCATCGCACCAAGATGGTGGAGTACATCGCCGAGCATGACGACGAAGTGCTGGACAAGTATTTGACCGAAGGCAATCTCTCCGTCGAAGAAATGCGCAAATCTATCCGCAAATCCACCCTTGGTCTCAAGATTGTTCCCGTCCTCGCCGGCTCCGCGTTCAAGAACAAAGGCATTCAGCCGCTGCTCGACGCCGTGGTGGATTACTTGCCGTCGCCCGTCGACGTTAAGCCGGTCGAGGGCGTCAACCCCGAAAATGACGAAGCTGTTCTGCGCCGCCCTTCGGATGACGCGCCATTTTCCGCGCTCGCCTTCAAAATCATGTCCGACCCGTTCGTCGGGCACGTCACCTACATCCGTGTCTATTCCGGAGTGCTGCAATCTGGCAGCTATGTCTACAACCCCGGCAAGCGCACGCGCGAGCGCATCAGCCGTTTGCTCCAGATGCACGCCAACAAGCGCGAAGAAATTGAAGCCGTCCATGCCGGCGATATTTGTGCCTGCGTCGGCCTGAAGAGTGTCACCACCGGCGATACCCTCTGCGACGAACAGAAACAGATCGTTCTCGAATCCATCGATTTTCCGGCTCCCGTCATTTCCGTCGCGATTGAACCGAAAACCAAAGCGGACCAGGACAAGCTCGGCGTGGCTTTGCAGCGCCTCGCGCAGGAAGATCCGACCTTCCGCGTTTCCACCGAACCCGACACCGGCCAAACGCTTATCTCCGGCATGGGCGAGTTGCACCTCGAAATTATCGTCGACCGCATGCTGCGCGAATACAACGTGCAAGCCAATGTCGGCCGCCCGCAAGTCGCCTACCGCGAAACCATTCGCAAAAAAGCCGAAGGGGTTGGCAAGTACATCAAGCAGACCGGCGGACGCGGCCAGTACGGACACGCCGAAATCATCCTGCATCCGATGCCCAGTTCCGATCACGAAAACATGCATGAGATGTCCACCGACGAACTCGATGCGCTGGCCAAGGAAATCGCCGGCGGCAGCGGCGGCAAGTGGAAGTTCGACAAAGAACACCGTTTCCTCTTCATCGACAAAATCGTTGGCGGCACCATTCCGCGCGAATTTATTCCGCCCGTCGAGGCCGGCATCCGCGAGGCGCTCGATAACGGCATTCTCGCCGGCTTCCCCATGGTGGACATCGCCGCCGTTCTTGTGTTCGGCAGCTACCACGATGTGGACAGCTCGGAAATGGCCTTCAAAATCGCGGGCTCCATGGCCTTCAAGGAAGCTTGCGCCAGGGCCAAACCCGTTTTGCTTGAGCCCATCATGAAAGTCGAAGTCGTCGTTCCCGAGGAATACATGCCTGCGGTGTTCGGCGATTTGAACGCCCGCCGTTCCGCGATTCAGGGCACGGAAAACCGCGCCGGCAGCAACGTCATTCGCGTGGAAGTGCCTCTGGCACAGATGTTCGGCTACGCTACCGATTTGCGCAGCCGCACCCAGGGCCGCGCCACGTTCACCATGCATTTTTCGCATTACGCGGAACTTCCCTCGGCGCTGGCCGAGGAAGTCATCAAGAAGCAGAAAGGTGAGAAGTAAAAGGATCTGTTCTTAACGCTTTACGAATTCGAGTGAGGAGCTGAAGGCAATGGCCAAGGAGAAATTCGAGCGCAGTAAGCCGCACGTGAACATTGGGACCATTGGTCACATTGACCATGGCAAGACCACGTTGACGGCGGCGATTACCAAAGTTTTGTCGAAGCACAACCCCAAGGTGCAGTTCCGCGCGTTTGACACCATTGACAACGCGCCGGAAGAGCGCGAGCGCGGCATCACCATTGCCGTTTCGCACGTGGAGTACGAAACGGCGAATCGCCACTACGCGCACATGGATTGCCCGGGCCACGCGGACTACATCAAGAACATGATCACCGGCGCGGCGCAGATGGATGGCGCGATTCTCGTCGTGGCCGCCACCGACGGACCGATGCCGCAAACCCGCGAGCACATTCTTCTCGCGCGCCAGGTTGGCGTTCCCGCGATTGTCGTATTCCTGAACAAGTGCGACATGGTCGAGGACGCGGAGTTGCTCGAACTCGTGGAACTCGAAGTGCGCGAGTTGCTCAAGAGCTATCAATTCCCGGGCGATTCGATTGCCGTGATTCGCGGCAGTGCGTTGCAAGCGCTGAATGGCGACGCCAAGTGGGAGAAGACCATAGACGATTTGATGGAGGCGGTGGACAAGAACGTGCCGCTGCCGGTGCGTGACATTGACAAGCCGTTTGCCATGCCCATTGAAGACATTTTCTCGATCTCCGGTCGCGGCACGGTGGTGACCGGGCGCGTGGAGCGCGGCAAGGTGAAAGTCGGCGAAGAAGTGGAAATCGTGGGCTTCCGTCCGACGCAGAAGAAAGTGGTCACGGGTGTGGAAATGTTCCGCAAGCTGCTCGACGAAGGGCTGGCCGGCGACAACGTTGGCTTGCTGCTGCGCGGCACGGAAAAAGACGATGTCGAGCGCGGCCAGGTGGTGTGCAAGCCGGGTTCGATCACCCCGCACACGAAGTTCAAGGCCGAAGCGTACGTGTTGACCAAGGAAGAAGGCGGGCGCCACACGCCGTTTTTCACGGGCTATCGTCCGCAGTTTTACTTCCGCACCACGGACGTGACCGGCGACGTGAAGTTGGCGCAAGGCGTGGAGATGGTAATGCCGGGCGACAACGTAAGCTGCGAAGTCAGCTTGATCACGCCGGTCGCGCTGGAAAAGGGCTTGCGCTTCGCCATTCGCGAAGGCGGCCACACCGTCGGCGCCGGCGCCGTCACCGACATCATCGAGTAATTTTGAAAGGGCCTTGAGCGATGCGAGAAACAATTACGTTGCAGTGCGGCGATTGCAAAAACCGCAACTACACGACGACGAAAAACAAGAAGAAGCACTCAGAACGTCTGGAGACGAAGAAGTTCTGCAACACGTGCCGCAAGCACACGGGGCACAAGGAAGTTAAGTAGTTTCTGGTTTGGAGCAGGGTTCGGAGGGCGGTTTTGGGTTTTTAGGGGAGTCGTCCAACGGTCAGGACTCCGGTCTCCAAAACCGGGTATGGGGGTTCGAATCCCTCCTCCCCTGCCAGAGTTGAGCGGACGGGCCATGGGCCTGTCTTTTGGAAGGGACACATGGCTGCAACGCAGGCGGTGAAAGTGAAGAACGACGAGTCACAAGGCAACGCGATCACCGGGGCGGCTGCCGGGATCGGTCAGAAGGTTGCCGGCACGTACCACGACACGCGCGATTTTTTGCATGACGTGCGGGTGGAGATGAAGCAAGTAACCTGGCCCACCCGGGAGGATGTGGTATCCACGACCGGCGTGGTTATCGCGACAGTTTTCTTCTTCGGGGTGTTCCTGGGCGTGGTGGACTGGCTGGCGCAACTCGGTGTGGCGCGCGTGTTCAAAATTTTCGGTGTTTAGAGGGGACTACAGCTTGTCGGCAATGCAGTGGTACATCATTCATACCTATTCGGGCTTTGAAAAGAAGGTCAAAGAAAGCCTCGAGAGCCGTGTGTCCGCGTTCAGTTTGCAGGACAAGATCGGCCGCGTGCTGATTCCCGTGGAAGACGTGGTCGAGATGCGCGGCGGGAAAAAAGTCGTTTCGTCACGGATGACCTATCCCGGCTATGTGCTGGTGGAAATGGACCTCGACGAAAACACCTGGCACGTGGTGCGCTCGACGCCGCGCGTCACCGGGTTCGTCGGTTCGGCCACGGCGCCTTCGCCGTTGTCGGACGCGGAAGTCGACGCGATCATCAACCGCGTCCACGTGCCGACCGACCGGCCTAAACCGAAAGTGGTCTTCGAGCGCAACGAGCAGGTACGCATCGTGGATGGGCCGTTCGCGAATTTTAACGGCACGGTCGAAGAGATTGACAACGACCACAGCCGGCTCAAGGTCTCTGTCACGATTTTTGGACGTTCGACGCCCGTGGAACTGGATTTCGCGAGCGTCGAGAAGCTGGGATAAACCGCGCTAGGCGCGAAGGAAGGATTTGACCCTGCAGACTGCGTTGCAGTCCCCAGGGTAAAGGTAAGGGAGCCATGCCGCCAAAGAAAGTACAAACGACGATCAAGCTGCAGCTGCCCGCGGGCAAAGCCACGCCGGCGCCACCCGTCGGCACCGCGCTCGGCCCGCACGGCTTGAACATCATGGACTTTTGCAAGCAGTTCAACGCCAAGACCGCCAAAGAACCGGACGGAATGATTTTCCCGGTGTTGGTGACCGTGTACACCGATCGCACCTTTACCTTCATTCTGAAGACTCCGCCGGCTTCGGTGCTGTTGCTGCGCGCCGCGGGCATCGTCAAAGGCTCTGCGGAACCGAATCGCACGAAAGTCGGCAAAGTGACCAAGAAGCAAGTAATGGAAATTGCCAAGACCAAGCTTGTCGATCTCAACACCACCAATCTGGAGTCCGCGATGCGCACCGTGATGGGCACGGCGCGCAACATGGGTCTGGAAGTCGTGGAAGCCTAGGAAGTTCAGGCGCTACGAGGTCGCAGAGGTAAGAGAATGAAAAAAGCCGGCAAACACGTAGAGAACGCGCGCAAGAAAGTGGAAGCGCGTCCCTACAAGCTCGCGGAAGCCAGCGAACTGATTAAGAAGACGCATCACACGAAGTTCAACGAAACCGTCGAGTTGGCCATCAACCTGGGCGTTGACCCGAAACACTCCGACCAGGTCGTTCGCGGCACGGTGGTTCTGCCGAACGGGCTCGGCAAACAGGTCCGCGTTCTGGTCATCGCGGGCGGCGAAAAAGTTCGCGAAGCACAAGAGGCTGGCGCGGATTTTGTCGGCGGCGAAGATATGGTGCAGAAAATCATGGGCGGCTGGACGGATTACGACGCGGTGATCGCCACGCCGGACATGATGAAGTCCGCCGGCAAACTCGGCAAGGTGCTCGGCCCGCGCGGCTTGATGCCCAATCCGAAGACCGGCACAGTGACTTTTGAAGTTGCCAAGGCGATCAAGGAAACGAAGGCGGGCAAAGTGGAATTTCGTGTGGACAAAGCCGGTATCGTCCATTGCCCCATTGGCAAAATTCAGTTTGACGCGCCGAAGTTGGCGGAAAACGCGCACGCGGTGATTGCCGCGGTGCTCAAGGCCAAACCCGCCGCCGCGAAAGGCAAGTACGTCAAGCGCATCACGCTGACCTCGACGATGGGCCCGGGCATTCCGGTCGATCTGGCGGAATCCGAAGTGGTTGCGGCGGCAGCGTAAGACAGGCTTAAGGGAAACGGAATCATGAAAAAGCGCAGTGAAAAACAGCAGGACCTCGACAAGCTGAAGACCGAACTGGCCCGCGTCTCGACGGTTATCTTGACCACGTTTCAGGGCATCACCGTCGAGAATGACACCAAGCTGCGCCGCGCCGTGCAGGCGGCTGGCGGCAAGTACAAAGTCGTGAAGAACACCATTGCCGAGCGCGCCGGAGCAGGTACGCCTGCAGAAAGTCTGCTCAAGAACCTCAGCGGCACCAATTCGATCGCCTACACGGAAACTGATCCGGTGGCGCTCGCCAAAGCCCTCACCAAGATTGCCAAGGATGTTCCGGCGTTTCAGTTCAAGGCCGGCGTCGTGGAAGGCCGGGTCATTTCGATTTCCGAGATTCAAAATCTCGCGAATCTGCCGTCCAAGGAAGAGCTCATCAGCAAGATCATGTTCCTGCTGAATGCACCGGCGCAACGCATTGCCATGGCGCTGAACGCGCTGCCGCGCAATCTCGCGGTGACCGTCAGCGAAGCGGCAAAGGCCAACAAGTTCGGGTCCGGCGGAGGCAGCGCAGCACCTGCTCCGGAAGCGGCCCAGTAAGTTTATTTTTTAGATTTGAGAGGAGAAGAACGCATCATGTCGAAAGTGGATACGATCCTGGACGAAATCAAGGGGCTGACGCTGCTCGAGGCGTCCGAACTTGTGAAGAAGATGGAGGAAGCCTTCGGCGTCTCCGCGGCTGCGGCTACGGTCGTGGCGGCGGGCGGCGGAGCGGCAGCGGGGGGCGGCGCGGCACCAGCGGAAGAGAAGACCGAATTCACGGTCGTTCTCACGGACGTTGGCGGCAACAAGATCAACGTCATTAAGGCCGTTCGCGAAGTCACGAGCCTGGGCTTGAAAGAAGCCAAGGACCTCGTTGACGGCGCTCCGAAGACCGTCAAGGAAGGCGTCAACAAGGAAGAAGCTGCGTCCATCAAGAAGAAGTTCGAGGACGCCGGCGCCAAGGTCGAGATCAAGTAGTTTTCCGTTGTACGGGCTTCGAGAGGGGGCGTGGCTGTTTGGGTCATCCGGTTTCCGGATTTCCTCAAACACGGTCCGCCGCGCCAAAGGAACTCAATTACGCAAGTCGAGGCTGGCTACACCACAACTCCGCTGGTCCATTTTGGACCCGATGCCGCCGTGTGTGCGCTGACTTTGGGCGGGAAGCGCGCAACTGGCCGGCGTCTCTCTTCCGTTTTTCCGCAAGTTGCCCGAGAGGGATGAGGTAGACCACGCAATGTCGAATAGTCAACAGCACGTCAGAGAACGCGAACGGCTCGATTTCGCAAAAATCCAGGGCTCGATCCAGATTCCGAATCTGATCGAAGTCCAGATGAAGTCGTACCAGCGCTTCTTGCAGATGGACTTGCTGCCCAGCGAGCGTGAAGACGGAGGGTTGCAATCCGTGTTCACCTCGGTATTTCCGATCAAGGATTTCCGCGAGATGTCGCAGCTCGAATTCGTGGACTACTCCATCGGCAACTGGGAATGCAAGTGCGGCAACCTCAAAGGACTGCATCACTTGCGCGCGACGTGCCGCAATTGCGGCGCGTCGGTTGTCACCAATCCGTATCAGACCGGCGACGTCATCTGCCAGAAGTGTGGCACGTTCAACAAGAACACGCCGACCTTCTGCAACAAGTGCGGCGACCCGGTGGCCATGCAGCTGAAGTACGACGTGAACGAGTGCCAGGAGCGCGGCATGACGTACTCCGCGCCGCTGAAGGTCACCATCCGCCTGACCATCTACGACAAGGATCCCGATTCCGGCGCAAAGACCATTCGGGACATCAAGGAACAGGAAGTTTTCTACGGCGATATTCCGCTGATGACCGAGAATGGCACGTTCATCATCAACGGCACCGAGCGCGTCATCGTCAGCCAGTTGCACCGCTCGCCGGGCGTGTTCTTCGAGAGCGCCAACAACCGCACCTACTTCCTCGGCAAAATTATTCCGTATCGCGGGTCGTGGGTGGAATTCGAGTACGACACCAAGAACATTCTCTACGTGCGCATCGACCGCAAGCGCAAGTTCCTCGGCTCCATCTTCCTGCGCGCGCTGGGCATGAAGTCCAACGAAGAAATTCTGCGCACCTTCTATCAAGTGGAGCGCATCTCGCTGCGCGACAAGGACCTCTTCTGGAACGTTTCGCCGGGCATCGTGGAACGCAAGCTGACGCACGAAATCCGCAACCCGCGCTCCGAAGAAGTGATTGTCGGCGCACACAAGCGCATCACAGAAAATCTTTTCAAGGAACTCATCAAGGCCAAGATTTCGCAGGTGCGCGCGGCGTTGGCCGACCTGGAAGGCGCCTATAGCGTCGCCGACGTGGTCAACCGCCAGACCGGTGAAGTTCTGCTGGAATCCAACAAGCCGCTGACTGCGGAAGTCTGGCAGGCGTTCGCCGAAGCCGGTATCACCGAAGTTGACGTGTTCTTCCCCGAGCGCGACGACATCGGCGTCGTGCTTTCTCGCACGCTCGACAAAGACGCCATTCGTTCCTCGAAAGAAGCGCTCATCGAAATCTACCGCAAGCTGCGTCCCGGCGATCCTCCGACGCTTGAAACGGCCACGAATCTCTTCCGCGGCATGTTCTTCGATCCGCGCAAGTACGATTTCAGCCGCGTCGGCCGCTTGAAGTTCAACATCAAGATGGGGCTCGACACTCCTCTGGATAACCGCACACTCGACACGCCGGATTTCGTTTCGGCGATCAAGTATCTCTTCAAGCTGCGCAAGAATATCGGCGTGGTGGACGACATCGACCACTTGGGCAACCGCCGCGTCCGTGCCGTTGGCGAACTGCTCGAAAACCAGTTCCGCATTGGCCTCGTCCGCATGGAACGCGCCATCAAGGAAAAGATGAGCGTGTACCAGGAGATGTCCACAGCCATGCCGCACGACCTGGTCAACGCCAAACCGGTCATGGCGGCCATCCGCGAATTCTTCGGGTCTTCGCAGCTCAGCCAGTTCATGGACCAGACCAATCCGCTCAGCGAAATCACCCACAAGCGCCGCCTGTCGGCTCTTGGCCCGGGCGGTCTCTCGCGCGAACGCGCGGGATTTGAAGTCCGCGACGTGCATCCCACGCACTATGGCCGCATCTGCCCCATTGAAACGCCGGAAGGCCCGAACATCGGCCTCATCAGCTCGCTCTCCTGCTTTGCGCGCATCAACGACTACGGTTTCATCGAGTCGCCGTATCGCCGCGTGAAGGGCGGGCGCATCATCGACTACGTCCAGATCGTGAATGCCGGCGACAGCGAATTCAAAGCCGGCGAAATCGTCGAAAAGGACAAAGTCGAAGAGCTCAACGAAGAGCTGAAGCGCCGCAAGGTGGTCTACGAACCGTACTGCTTCTATCTTTCCGCTTGGGAAGAGGACAAATACGTCGTGGCGCAGGCCAACGTTGCGCTCGACGAGCGTCTGAAGATCACCACCGAACTGGTCAACTGCCGCCAAGCCGGCAACTTCGTGCTCAAGAGCCGCGACGAAGTCGATTACGTCGACGTTTCGCCGAAGCAGCTCGTGTCCGTTGCCGCCAGCTTGATTCCGTTCCTCGAGAACGACGACGCCAACCGTGCACTCATGGGTTCCAACATGCAGCGCCAGGCGGTGCCGCTCATTCGCGGCGAAGCGCCGCTGGTCGGCACCGGCATGGAGCGCGTTACCGCGCGCGATTCCGGCGCTGTCGTGCTCTGCAAGCGCGAAGGCATCGTGGACCAGGTCGACTCCGAGCGCATCATTGTGCGCGTCGAATCCGACCATTCCGGCGTATTGAGCCGCGAAGTGGGCGCGGACATCTATCAGCTCATCAAGTTCAAGCGCTCCAACCAGAACACGTGCATCAGCCAGAAGCCGTTCGTGCGCGTCGGCGATCGCGTCAAGAAGGGCCAGGTCCTTGCCGACGGTCCTTGCACCGAGCGTGGTGAACTGGCGCTCGGCCGCAACGTGCTGGTCGCGTTCCTGCCCTGGCGCGGCTACAACTTTGAAGACGCCATCCTCGTCAGCGAGAAGCTGGTGAAGGACGACTACTACACCTCGATTCACATTGAGGAGTATGAAATCGAAGCGCGCGACACCAAGCTCGGCCCGGAAGAAGTCACGCGCGACATCCCCAACATCAGCGAGTCGTTCCTGCGCAACCTCGACGAAAGCGGCGTCATCCGCATCGGTGCGGTCATCAAGCCGGGAGACATTCTGGTCGGCAAAGTCACGCCCAAGGGCGAGACCACCCTCACCCCGGAAGAAAAGCTGCTGCGCGCCATCTTCGGCGAAAAGGCCGGCGATGTTCGCGACGCCTCTCTCTACTGCCCGCCAGGCATTGAGGGCACCATCGTGGACGTCAAAATCTTCACCCGTAAGGGGGGAGAGAAGGACGAGCGCCACAAGTCCATCGAAGCCGCGCAAGTCTTCAAACTGGAGAAAAACCTGGCCGACGAAATCCGCATCCTCACGGATGAGCGCCTCAAGCGGCTTTCGGATTTGCTCGGCGGAAAGATTCTCCAGGCCGACCTGCACGACGAAAAGACCAACAAGCGCCTCTTGAACAAGGGCACCGAGCTGACGCGGGACCTGATTGAAAAAATCTCCACGCGCAACCTCAAGCGCCTCAAGCTCAACGAGAAGGATCCTCTCCTCATCGAGAAAATCGAGGAAATCGAGGAGATGACCTCGCGCCAGATCGATGTGCTCCGCAAAATCACCGAGGAGCGCAAGGAAAAGCTCAAGAAGGGCGACGAGCTGCCTCCCGGCGTCATCAAGCTGGTTAAGGTCTATATCGCCATGAAGCGCAAGCTCTCCATCGGCGACAAAATGGCCGGCCGCCACGGCAACAAGGGCGTCATCGCCCGCATCGTGCCGCAGGAAGACATGCCGTACCTTCCCGATGGCACTCCCGTCGAGATCGTTCTCAATCCGCTCGGCGTTCCGTCGCGTATGAACGTCGGACAGATTCTCGAAACGCACCTCGGCTGGGCCGCCAAGGAACTCGGCAACAGCCTGAAGCGTTTGCTCAGCAAGGAAGTCCGAGCCGAAGCCCTGCGCCGCTGGTTCAAGGAAGTCTTCTCGGACACCGCGGTGTGGAAGACCCTTGCCAAGCTCAGCGACGACGAGTTGCTCGAATATGCCGAAGGCTTCAAGGACGGCATCCCCTTCGCCACGCCGGTATTCGACGGCGCGCGCGAACCGGAAATCCGCCACTTGCTGGAAGTTGCAGGCTTGCCGCACGCCGGCAAAATTAACCTCTTCGACGGCATGACCGGCGACCAGTTCGACCAGCCGGTCACGGTCGGCTACATCTACATGCTCAAGCTGTCGCACCTTGTCGACGACAAAATCCACGCGCGCTCGATCGGTCCGTACTCGCTCATCACTCAGCAGCCGCTCGGCGGCAAAGCGCAGTTCGGCGGCCAGCGCTTCGGCGAAATGGAAGTCTGGGCGCTCGAAGCCTACGGCGCAGCGCACATTCTGCAGGAGTTGCTCACGGCGAAGTCCGACGACGTCTATGGCCGCGCGAAAATTTACGAGGCCATCGTCAAAGGCGAGCCCGGCATCGAGCCTGGCGTGCCCGAGTCGTTCAACGTGCTCGTGCGCGAGCTGCAGTCGCTCTGTCTCGACGTCGAGCTTATGAAGCGGCAAAAGGCGCCCGTCGTGGAGAAAGCCGCCGACTAAGTAGCACTGGCAGTCTTGCCTGTGCCCCCTTTGGTTGGCCAGCTGTAGCGAATTTGTAGGTTTCTTAGGGTTCCAGCCGGTCCGCTGCTAGCAGCGAACCGCAACCCGCGCCGCAAGGTGCGGGAGGGAGGAAACAACCTTGTATCGCAGCAGCCCTTATGATCGCGCCAGTCTGATCGCTGATTTCGATTCCATTCGCATCAGCCTGGCGAGTCCGGAAAAAATCCGCTCCTGGTCGCACGGCGAAGTCACCAAGCCCGAGACCATCAACTACCGCACCTTCAAGCCCGAACGCGACGGCCTCTTCTGCGCCAAGATCTTTGGCCCTGTCACCGACTGGGAGTGTCTGTGCGGCAAGTACAAGCGGATGAAGCATCGCGGCGTTATCTGCGATAAGTGCGGCGTCGAAGTCACTCTCAGCAAGGTCCGCCGCGAGCGCCTTGGCCACATTGAGCTGGCTTCGCCCTGCTCGCACGTGTGGTTCTTCAAAGGCCTGCCCAGCCGCATCGGCTATTTGCTGGACATCTCCATGCGCGATCTCGAGCGCATTCTCTACTTCGAGGCCTTTGTCGTCGTGGATCCCAACGAAGTCGCCGTGATTCGCGAACGCGAAGTCCTGCTCGAAGACAAGTACCGCGAACTGCAAAAAGAATATCCCGGCCAGTTCGTCGCCAAGATGGGCGCGGAAGCCATCAAGGAACTTCTCCGCCGCGTCGAAGTGGACAAGCTTGCCGATGAGCTTCGCGAAAAAATGAAGGCCGATCCTTCGCTTCAGAAGCGCATCAAGTACGCCAAGCGCCTCAAAGTGCTGGAAGCCTTCCGCAAGAGCGGCAACAAGCCGGAATGGATGATTCTCGACGTCATTCCGGTTCTTCCGCCGGAGCTGCGCCCGCTCGTCCCTCTGGACGGCGGCCGCTTCGCCACCTCTGATCTCAACGATCTCTATCGCCGCGTCATCAACCGCAACAACCGCCTCAAGAAGTTGATGGAGCTGCACGCGCCCGACGTCATCGTGCGCAACGAAAAGCGCATGCTCCAGGAAGCCGTGGACGCGCTCTTCGACAACGGCCGCCGCGGCCGCGTTCTCCGGGGCACCAACAACCGCCCGCTCAAGTCCCTCAGCGACACGCTCAAAGGCAAGCAGGGCCGCTTCCGCCAGAACCTGCTCGGTAAGCGTGTGGACTATTCCGGCCGCTCCGTCATCGTGGTCGGCCCGGAGCTGAAGCTCAACCAGTGCGGTCTGCCCAAAAAGATGGCGCTCGAGCTCTTCAAGCCCTTCATCTATCACAAGCTCGAAGCGCAGGGGCACTGCACCACCATCAAACAAGCCAAGGAAATGGTCGAGCAGCAGGAATCCGTGGTCTGGGACATTCTCGAGGACGTCATCCGCGAGCATCCCGTCCTGCTCAACCGCGCTCCGACGCTGCACCGCCTCGGCATTCAGGCCTTTGAGCCGGTCCTTGTCGAAGGCAAAGCCATCCGCATTCACCCGCTCGTCTGCACCGCGTTCAACGCGGACTTTGACGGTGACCAGATGGCCGTGCACATTCCGCTTTCACCGGAATCGCAGGTCGAAGCGTCCGTCCTCATGCTCAGCTCGCGCAACATCTTGTCTCCCGCGCACGGGTTGCCGCTGGCCGTTCCGTCGCAGGACATGGTTCTCGGTATCTATTACCTCACCAAGTCCAAGCCTGGCGCGAAGGGCGAAGGCCGCGTCTTCGGCACTGCCGAGGAAGTCATCCTCGCGCTTGAAGCCGGCGAAGTCGAACTGCTCACTCCGATTCGGCTGCGCTACTCTGGTGAAGTTATCGACCTCACCACCGCGTACGACGATCAGGACGTGCCGCACACCGAGCCCGTCAAGATGGAGCGCCAGTTCATTCAGACCACCGTCGGCCGCGTCATCTTCAATTCGCACCTGCCGGCGAAGTTCCCCTACATCAACGGCCTGCTCAAGAAGAAGGGCGTGCAGCAGCTCGTCTACTACGCCTACTTGCGCTATGGCCTTGTGGATACCGTCGTTCTTCTCGACCACCTCAAGGAACTGGGCTTCACCTACGCTACCCGTTCGGGGATCTCCATCGGCATTGATGACATGCTCATTCCTGGTGACAAGACCAAGCTCGTCGATGGCGGCGAAAAGGAAGTCGTGCGCGTCCAGCAGCAATACCTCGACGGCGCCATCACTCACGGCGAACGCTACAACAAGATCGTCTCCATCTGGGGCGACATCACCGAAAAAGTCGCTGACGAGATGTTTAAGGCTCTCGAAAAGCAGGACAAAGAGGGCAGCATCAACCCCGTTTACGTCATGGCCGACTCCGGCGCCCGCGGTTCGAAGCAGCAGATTCGTCAGCTCTCCGGCATGCGCGGCCTGATGGCTAAGCCGTCGGGCGAGGTTATGGAAACGCCCATCACCTCGAACTTCCGCGAAGGCCTTACCGTGTTGGAATACTTCATCTCCACCCACGGCGCGCGCAAGGGCTTGGCGGATACCGCTCTGAAGACCGCCGACTCCGGCTATCTGACCCGCCGCCTCGTGGATGTGGCCCAGGACGTCATCATCAACGAGCGGGATTGCGGCACCAATGACGGCATCTTCGTCGAACCCATCGTCGAAGCCGGCGTCGAAGTCGAGCCGCTGCGCGACCGCATCGTCGGCCGCGTCTCCCTCGACAAGATCAAGGACTTCGAGGGCACGGTCATCGTTGACGTCAACCAGGAAATCACCGAGGAGCTCGCCAATCAGGTGCAGGCCGCCGGCATTGAACGCGTCCGCATCCGTTCCGTGCTCACCTGCGAATCCCGCCGCGGTGTTTGCGCGTTGTGCTACGGCCGCAACCTCGCTTCCGGTCGCATGGTCGAGCTCGGCGAAGCCGTCGGCGTCATCGCCGCGC
>Ga0335077_10002557_pt1 | contig 21762 bp, 16 predicted proteins | sample Lox_Sample_31_FD_207151 | JGI IMG/M metagenome (GOLD analysis project Ga0335077, IMG submission 207151) | Soil microbial communities from Loxahatchee National Wildlife Refuge, Florida, United States - Lox_Sample_3.1 | ecosystem: Environmental > Terrestrial > Soil > Wetlands | place: USA...
TCGAGCACCATGGTGCCGACGTGGTCCGGCACGAGGCCTTTCGAATTCAGCACCGCCTCCAGGCGGCCGCCGTGATTCTTCATGTTGGCGTTGTAGAAGTGGGCCGCGATATCCAGGCCGGCCTGCCCGAGCGGCAGTTCCGTATTGTCGAAGTACAAGAGGTCCGGCTGATACTTGTCCAAGAGCTCCTGGCAGCGCAGAAACCAGCGGTCCACGAATCCGGGATTATTGGGCGGCGGGGCCTCGGTCCACTTGCGGTCGTTCTGCGCGTGCCAGTCGTTGGCTTCTTTGATCGTGGTGAATCCCTTGGGCATCACCATGTTCGGACCGGTGTAGAGTTCCTGGGGATCCAGGCCCTCCCACCATTTGCCTTTGCCCTGTTCTTTGGTCAGAAAGCCATCGTAGGGAACCCCTGCCAGGGGCCCTTCGGGGTCGTACGCGTAGGCGGTCTGGAACCAGTGCCACGAGTGCGCCGAGTGGTTGGTTACGCCGAACCGCAGGCCATGGCTGCGCGCGATCTTCGCCCAGATGCCGATGATGTCCTTCTTCGGTCCGATGCGCACCGAGTTCCAGGCATGGTGCGTGGAATCGTAACAGTCGAAGTTGTCGTGGTGGTTCGCGAGACCCACGAAGTAGCGCGCGCCCGCCTTGACGTAGAGCTGCATCAGCTCTTCGGGATGCCAGTTCTCGGCCTTCCATAGGTTGTCGATCTCCATGAAGCCGAACTTCGAGGGATGCCCGTAACGCTCCACGTGAAACCGGTACTGAGGATGGCCCTGGATATACATCTGGCGTGCGTACCAATCGCCCTGCTCGGGTACGCACTGCGCGGTCCAATGCGCCCAGATGCCGAACTTGGCGTCGCGGAACCAGTCCGGCGCCTTGTATTGCGCCAGCGATCCCCACGCAGGCTGAAACGTGCCTTGCGCGATCTGGCGCGGCGCGCGTGCCGTCTGTGCGCGCAGCGCCCGGGCGGCGCAAGCCGCGCCAGCCAGTTCCCTAAGGACGGATCGTCGTGTCATGATGCCCCCTTTCCCGATATCCGGCAGGCAGCACTCCATTATCTCCGGCCCCGACGTGGCGCGGGGGTCATTTCCCGGCGGTCCACTGGTTCACGCCCCAGAGCGCGCCCAGGATCAGGGCGGAGCACAGCAGGACCTTGGCCGTCAGAATCACGTTCTGGGCCAGGGTCAGCTTCCGCGGCATGTGTTCATCGGACGTCGTTTCAGACTCTTGTACGTTCGTTTTCTTGTCGGTTTTCATTGGTTCCAATCTCCTGTTGGTTGTGTTGAAGCGCAGCTTCGCGGGAACGCGTGAGCCGCGCACGAAAGGTCAGCTATGGCTCGGTCAGGAGATTGGGCGTGGGGGAGACCGTCCGGCCGGAACCGCGATCAGCTTGCCGCGAGGCGGCGCAGTTTCGGCGGCCATCGTGGCGAGGGACGCGGCGTGGGCGTGACGCCTGCCCGGCTCCGGCAGGACAAAACCGGAACTCCGGGTGTTGCGCTGCTTGGAGACCTCGATGCGCGCGCCGGCACCGTGTGCCAGTATCGCCGGACACGGCAAGCCCGCGGCAAGAATCTGCAGAGGCCCCCGCTCGCCATCCGCGGCCCCTGGTCCGGCGGCAAACGGAGCGCAGCACCAGACTGCAATCCATGCGCAGAGGATCGGCGTCGCAATCCGGATTGTCCTGCTCTTGGTCACGCGGCACTTCCAGAATATCACGTAGATTAAAAAATCTTCATTTCGCATCCACGCGCGGTGTTCGCAACGGCGCTAAAAAAGAGAAAGAGCACTGAAATGCGCAGACTCCTGGTAATCCTGGCGCTTGCCGCGGCGGTTCTGCCCGCGCAGGCCGGGGCTTCGGCGATAGCGAATATCGCGGCCCGCAAAACCACCAGCCTCAACGGCAAGTGGAGAACCATCGTCGACCCGTACGAAAACGGCTACTTCGATTTCCGCATGCAGGTGTCCAAGGAAGGTTACTTCCTGGACGTCAAGCCCAAGGATAAGACCGACCGCGTCGAGTACGATTTCGACACCGCGCCGCTACTCGACGTGCCCGGCGACTGGAACTCGCAGCGTGAGAGCCTATTCTTCTACGAAGGCACCGTTTGGTACCGGCAGAAGTTCGACTTCGCTCCCAGGCCCGGCACGCGCGCCTTCCTGTACTTTGGTGCCGCCAATTACGAGGCCATCGTCTTCCTGAACGGCGAAAAGCTCGGCACCCACACCGGTGGGTTCACGCCCTTCTCTTTCGAGATCACCGGAAAAGTCAAGGCCAGCGGCAACTCGCTCGTTGTGAAGGTGGACAATAAGCGCCACCTCGAAGGCGTCCCGACGCTGAATACCGACTGGTGGAACTACGGCGGTCTGACGCGCGACGTCCTGCTGGTCGAAGTGCCGGAGACTTTCGTCGAGGACTACCTGGTTCAGCTGAAGAAGGGCTCGGCCGACACCATCGCCGGATGGGTGAAGCTGAACGGCGCGCGCCCGCGGCAGCAGGTCGCGATCCGTATTCCGGAGGCCGGCATCTCCACCACCGTGACCACCGACGACAAGGGCTACGCCGAGTTCACCGTGCCCGCAAAGCTCACTCTGTGGTCGCCAGCCAATCCTAAACTGTACGACGTTATCGTTGCGTCGGAAAACGACACCGTACGCGACCGCATCGGATTCCGCACCATCGAAGTCAGGGGCACGGAAATCCTGCTCAACGGCAAGAGCCTCTTCCTGCGGGGCGTCTCGATTCACGAAGAAGCGCCTTACCGCGGCGGCCGGGCGTACAGCCTGGACGACGCGCGCACCCTCCTCGGATGGGCGAAAGAAATGGGCTGCAACTTTGTGCGCCTGGCCCACTATCCGCATAACGAGAACATGGTGCGTGAAGCCGAAAGGATGGGACTGATGGTCTGGTCGGAATCCCCGATTTATTGGATGATCCAGTGGCAAGACCCGGCCACCTACGCGAACGCAGCCAACCAGGTGGCGGAGAGTATCGCGCGCGACCGCAACCGCGCGGCGATCGTTCTCTGGTCGGTGGCCAATGAGACGCCCATCACCGATGCCCGCAACGACTTCCTGCGCCGGCTGGCGCGCCACGTGCGGACGCTGGATCCCACCCGGCTGGTCACCGCCGCCTTGATGCACCACGAAGAGGCGGGCGCGGGACAGAACCGCGTCGCGGTGATCGACGACCCCTTCGGCGCCGACGTGGACGTGCTCGGCTGCAACGAGTATATCGGCTGGTACGACGGTCTCCCGGAAAAGCTGGATCGCAGCCAATGGAAGTCGATCTACGACAAGCCGCTGATCATGAGCGAATTCGGCGCCGACGCGCTGTTCGGGATGCACGGCGACCCATTGACGCGGTGGAGCGAAGAATACCAGGAGGGAATCTACCAGCGGCAGGTAGCGATGCTGAACAAGATCCCGTTCCTGCGCGGCACCACGCCTTGGGTGCTGATGGACTTCCGCAGTCCGCGACGCCCCCTTCCGAATATTCAGGATTTCTTCAATCGCAAGGGCCTAGTCAGCCTTCGCGGCGATAAGAAGAAGGCCTTCTATGTCCTCCAGGAGTTCTACCGCAGCAAGGCGGACTAGTGGCTTAAGCGTGCTTGGGGTGTTTTACGGTTGGCTCTCGATCGACGCCACCAACTGGCCGGTGAGCCGCAACACGGCCCAGCGCGCCTTCTCCAGCGCATACTGCGCGTCGTAGAACGCGATCCACTTGTCGCTTTCGGCGATGCGTGATTCCTCCACCTGCCGCAGGGTCGCCCGTCCCTCCTGCATCAGTGCCAGGTTGACGCTAAGCTGCTCGCGGGTGACTTCCAGGTCCAGCCGCGCGACCTCGGCTGAGGTCTGCGCCTTCTTCACGTCCCGAAACGATTGCTGCAGGTCGGCGCTGATGCGATTTCGCGCGTTGGCCAGCTCCAACCGTAGGTGCGAGACCTCGGTCGCCGATTGTGCGAGCTGCGATGACACGCCGGGTGTGAAGAGCGGCACCTGGAAAGATACGCCGATCTCACCGTTGTTGCGCTGAAATTTGGCAAAGTACTGATCGTAGTTGTTGAATTTCGAGAACAGGCCGTATTGCGCCACCAGGTCGGCGCGCGGCAGGCGCGCGGCCTTCTCGCCGCGGATTTCCAGGCCCTTGGCCGCGATCTGAGATTGCAGTTTGCGGATGTCGTTGCTGGATTCGAGCGCCGCCTCGATTGCGGCCTCCTCGGAAGCCGGCAGCGCGGGTGCCGCGCGCTCCTCCGCCACCGGGTGAATCCGGTCTGCCGCGCTGAAGCCGACCGCCACGGCGAGCGAGGTTTCGGCCGCGGCCTGCTCGATCTCGAGCTGCTCGGCGATCTGGCGTGCCCGGGCCACCGTGAATGCCGCCTGCTTCTCCGCGAGCGGCAGTGCGCGGCCCTCGGCAACCTGCGCCTGCACCGTCTCCAGCACCTTCTGCAGGCTCTCGGCCTCCTTCCGAGCCAGCTCGCCGATGCGCGCCGAGCGCTCGGCGTCGAGGTACAGCGAAGCCGTACGATAGGCGATCTCGTCGCGCTTGTTGCCGACGTCAAAGCCCGCGCCGCGCGCCATTTCTTTCGCCTGCGCGATGGTGTAGCTCTGCGGCCGGTTGAACAGGTATTGGCTGGCGCGCGCCTGAACGATCGCCGGCGCCGAGCCTTCGATACTCATGGGAAATCCGTTGGTGTAGGCCAGCCCGCTGCCTGCCGTCACGTGCGGCAGGAACGGATCCCGCGCCAGGCGCACCGCGTGGCGCGCACTCTCCTCGTCGAGCCGCGCCAGCTCGATTTCGGGGTTCTGTTTGAGGGCGAGCGCCACCGCTTGGCTCAGGGTCATGGGATGAACTTCCGCCGGCAGACCGGCGGACAGGCAGAATATAAGAGCCGCTAGTTTCCACATAGTTCGATTGTATGCGGCCGGCTTGACGGAGCAGTTTACTTCAATACCTTTGCCCTTCATGATAGAATCCTGAAAACTTCACGAGGGAGAGGACCATGCTTTTCGATAAGGTGCGAATTGCAGTATTTTTGTGCGCCTTCGCGGCGGTAGCGGTCTGGGCGCAGACCGGCGACGCGGATGTCACCGGCGTCGTAAGGGATCCCAGCGGCTCGCCGGTGGCTTCCGCCTCAGTGACCTTGACCAACGAGGACTCTGGCGTGGCGCGTACCGTAGTCTGCGATGCCGACGCGCGCTACCGCTTCTCCGCCGTCCCGCCGGGCCGGTATTCGCTGCGCGTCACTGCCACCGGATTCAAGGTCGAGAGCCTCACCGGAATCGTCCTCAATATCGGAACCCACCTGGAGAAGGACGTCCCGCTGACCGTGGGCAGTGTGCAGGAGGCGGTCACGGTGACGGCCGAGGTCCCTCCCGTCGACACGACCAAGGGGGATGTCTCGGGCGTGGTCACCAATTTCCAGATCGATACGTTGCCGATCAACACGCGGCAATACCTCAACCTCGCCTTGCTCATGCCCGGCACCACCCAGGATGCGTCGCGGACCTTCTATAACAATGTACAGATCGGCGGCGGCGACCGCTTCTACGCCAACGGCTTTACGGTGGATGGCGTGACCAACACCTGGGCCGAGCAGGGCGAGCCGCGGCAGAATTTCCCCGAAGGCTCGGTGCAGGAATTCAAGGTCAACACCAACCAATGGAAAGCCGAGCAGGGCTGGGCCATGGGCGGAGTGGTGAACATGGTGACCAAGAGCGGCACCAACCAGTTCCACGGCGAAGCGTTCGAGTACTGGCGCAACCAGGCACTGAACCGCGACAACGCGTTTCAGAAGGCCGCGGAGCAGCAGGAGGGAATCGGCAAGGCTCCGTTCCGCCGTAACCAGTTTGGCGGCGATGTGGGCGGCCCCATCGTCAAGAACCGGCTCCATTTCTACGTAGCTTATGAGCGTACGCAGACCGACAGTTCATTTACGATTTTCGTCACCCCTAGCGCAGCGCAATATTATTCCGCTGTCCAGGGCGTATTCCCTCAGCCGAGCCACGATCAGATGTTCAACGTCCGGACGGATTACCAGATCAGCAACAACCAGCATCTGTTCGGCCGGTATTCGCAGGAATGGAACCTGCAAACTTGGCAAGGCTGCGGCGGGAGCGCCGAGTCCAACTGCTACGACGGACTCATCCCGCGCCATTCCGTGGTGGTCGGACACACGTGGACGCCATCGCCCGCAATGGTGAACGAGATTCGTTTCCAGTATGCGTACTCGTCGTATCAACTGGGCCCTTCGGGACAGCCCATTTATACCGACATCGGCAATTTCCCTGCCTCGCGCCTTGCGCTGCTGCAGCCCGTATACAGCTTCCCCAGTTTTCGATACGGGCAAGGATACGGCGAGCTCGGTGTGGAGACGCGGTGGGAGGGTAAAGATGACTTTACGCTGATCAAGCGCAGCCACGTGCTGAAGTTCGGATTCGACTACAGTCATGTGCCGTTCGCCGACGACACGGTAATCAATTACCAAGGCACCTGGACGTTCACCACCGACCAGGTTTTCAATCCGAACGACTCGGCCACCAGTGCCAACCTGAAGAATCCGACGCAATTCACCGCCGCCCTGCCTCCCCAATACACGTCGGTGCCGATCTCGCAGTACTCGGCTTATTTTCAGGACGACTGGCGAGTCCATCGGGATCTGACGCTGAACCTCGGGCTGCGCTGGGACCGGGAGATCGGTTCTTTCAACGAATCTCTGAACCCGAGCTCTTTTCCGCAGACGATCCCGTTTCTCGGCGATCCCAGCCAGCGCGGCAAGCCGCACAACTTCGGCCCGAGATTCGGCCTGGCATGGAACGTACGCGGCACCGGGAACAACGTGATTCGCGCCGGCTTCGGCATTTACTACAACAACATTCAGACGCTGCTGAATTTTCCGGAAAACCGCAATTTTTCGCAGTGCAACGTGCTGATCAAGAATCCTCCTTATCCGAACCCTTACGGCAACCAGAGCCCGACAGCGTTCTGTTCCACCGCGGCTCCAACCGTAACCGTGTTGGACCGCAATTTTGCCAACCCGTACTCGCAGCAGTTCACGGTGGGCTATTCGCGCCTGCTGACTCGCGACTTCTCCATCCACGTGGATGGCATCTACATGCACACCCTCCGCGATTGGAGGACAGTGGATGTAAACTACCCGATCAACGGCCTGCGTCCCTTCCCTCCATTCGCGCGTATCTTGGATCACGAGTCGATCTCGCAATCGGAGTATCGGGGGATGTACGTGCGAGCGGAGAAGCGGTTCGCTCGGCGGTATCAGTTCCTGGTTTCGTACACGCTTGCTTCCGCGCGCGACGACAATCCGCAGGCGCAGGTGACCAACCCCGCCAGTTACAATCTCGACTGGGGTCCGGCCGGGATCGATCGGCGGAACGCTCTCGTCGCGAGCGGCTCGGTGTTGCTGCCGTGGAAATTCACCCTGGGGGCGATCTGGCAGTTGCGTTCGGCGCTGCCGTTTAGCGCCTTCACGTCGACCACGGACGTCGACGGGCTCGCGCAATATGTGCCTGGCACGTCGCGCAACCAGGGAAACCGTAATAACGGCAGCTTCCTCTCCGCGGTGAACGCGTATCGGGCGACGCTGGGCCTGTTGGCGATACCCGCTTCGCAGATCGACAGCAGCCGCTTCAACAGCTTCGACATTCTGGTCTCTCGCGCGTTCTTTGTCAGGGAGCAGCGGCGCCTCGAGCTGAAAGGCCAGGTCTTTAACCTGTTCGGAACCCAGAATCTGACGGGAGGAAACACTACGTCCGCGGTCTCGTCGAATTTCGGCAGGATACTTGCCGCCAGCAATCTGCAACAGGCCGAACTGGCGGTGCGGCTGGCTTTTTAGATCAGCTCTCCAGACCCATCTGGGTGAGCCGATACCGTAGCGCGTTTCGCGTGAGACCGAGCAGACGCGCCGCCTGGCTTTTGTTGCCGTCTGCCCGGCGCAGGGCTTCGCGGATGATGTCCTGCTCGTACTGATCGAGCGTCAGCCCCTCCGGCAGGAAGTGCGCGTCGCCCGACTGCGCCCGCGGGCGCGGAGCGCTCTCCAGCCGGATATCGGCCGCGTCGAGCTGGGTGCCCGCGGCCATTACCAGGCTGCGCTCGATCACGTTCTCCAGCTCGCGTACGTTGCCCGGCCAGTGATACGACATCAGCTTGTCCATGGCGGCATCGGTGACGCCCTCCACGCGCGTTCCCGTATCGGGCGCCAGTTTGCGGATAAAGTGGTTCGCCAGCGCCGGGATATCCTGCTTGCGCTCGCGCAGCGGTGGGATGTTGATCGGCACCACGTTCAGCCTGTAGTAGAGATCTTCGCGAAACGTGCCCTGCTCCAGCGCCGCGCGCAGGTCCTGGTTGGTTGCGGCCACCAGCCGGACATCGATATGCCGTGTGACGTTGCTGCCCAGCCGCTCGAATTCGCGCTCCTGCAGGATGCGCAGCAGCTTCACCTGGATCGCCGCCGGCACGTCGCCGATCTCGTCCAGGAACACCGTCCCGGTGTCGGCCTGCTCGAACTTGCCGGGCTTGCTGGTCTGCGCTCCCGTGAAAGCACCCTTTTCGTAGCCAAACAGTTCGCTCTCCATCAGGTTTTCGGGGATCGCGGTGCAGTTGATCTTGACCAGCGGCCGGTCCTTGCGCGGCGAGTGGAAATGGACGGCGCGCGCGATCAGGTCCTTGCCCACCCCGCTCTCGCCCGTCAACAGCACCGTGGCACGCGTCGGCCCGACCCGCTCGATGGTGGCGAAAATATCCTGCATGGCCGGGCTGCGGCCGATGATGTTGTCGAACTCGTAGCGCCGGCCGAGCTCGGCCTTCAGCTCCCGATTCTCGTCGCGTAGGGCGCGCATCTCCAGCGCCTTGTGGACCACCTGCATCAGGTGATCCAGCGAGAACGGCTTGAGCAGGAAATCCGTGGCGCCGGCCTTCATCGACTCTACGGCCGTTTCCACGCTGCCGTAGGCGGTCATCATGACCACCGGAACCTGCGTATTCTGCCGGCGGATCAGGTGAAGAAATTCCAGGCCGTCCATGTTGGGCAGCTTGAGATCCGTGAGCACCATGTCGGCGCGGTCGACGACCTTGAGACCCTCTTCTGCGGTCGGCGCCTTGTCCACATCGAACCCCCCGCCGGTGAGCTGGAGCTCGATCACGCGCCGCAGCTTTTCTTCGTCTTCGACGACCAGGATGCGTTTTTTCATTGGCTGGCAACCGGGCGGGCCGGGGGCGGACCCGACATGGGCAGCGACACGCAGAAAATACTGCCCTCGCCAGGCCGACTCTCCACCGCTATTTTACCCCCGTGTTGATCCACGATCTTCGCGACGATCGCCAGGCCCAGTCCGACCCCGCTGGCCTTGGTGGTGAAGAACGGATTGAAGATGTTTTTCATCGTCTCCGGCGTGATGCCGGACCCGCGATCGATCACCGCGACCTCCGCCATGTCTCCGTTGGAGCGCGACTTGACGGTCACCGCGCCGCCCTTTGGCGAGGCCTGTGCCGCGTTTACGATCAGGTTGTAAAACACGTGTTCCATCAGCTCCGCATCGAATGCGAACGGCCGGATCTCCGGGGCGTAGTTGCGGTAGATCGCCACTCCATCCACTTCGCGCTCGGCGATGGCGATCGCGCGGTCGAGCATCTGCGAAAGATCCGCCTTCTCCGGGCGCAGCTCCAGCGGCCGCGCGAATTGCAGAAAGCGCGTCACCAGTGAATTGGTCCGGTCCACTTCGGTGGCGATGAACCCGGCCACCTCCCGCGCCACCTCGTTCTCTGCACTCACCCGCTGGGACAGCATCTCGGCTGAGGCGCGGATGGTGCCGAGCGGATTGCGAAGCTCGTGGGCCAGTCCTGCCGAAAGCTGTCCCAGGGCCGCCAGCCGGTCGGACCGCCGCACTGCCTCCTGCGCCGCCATCACCTGGCGGTTGGCCTCCTGAAGGTTCTCCGCGGTACGGCGGTGCTGTTCGCTCTGCTCGCGTAGAGCCGCGGCCAGCGTGTTGGCAAGATTGCCCATCATGAACAGGCAAGCCACGCGGTAAAACACCACCACCGGGTTTTCCAGGATGAACCGCTCCCCGAGGAAGAGAAGGAACGAAAGGTACGCCGCCCCGGTGAGTGCGGTGAAGATCAGCGCGCCCAGGAGCCCGAACACGGTCGCCGCCGATACCACCGGCAGCATCAGCAGCACCCAATAGTTGCTGTCGATGCCGTTGGTGAACCCGATCAGCACATAGACCAGGCTCAGCTTCAGGAGGATCCAGATCACCCGGCCGGCGGTGCGGGACAGGGCGGGAATCTTGGATTCCATCACCTGTACCAGGAACAGCAGCGAGAGCGGCACCAGCACCCACGCATCCAGAATTTCGCTGGCCAACGCCAGCGCAACAAACAGCGGAATCCAGATGAGATCCTGGGGCCGGATGAGCCGATACCAGCCGGAGAGCGGGCTGTCTGACACGCAAGATATCCCACCCGGATTATGCCACAATGATTAAGTAACGTCTCATGTCCAACCCAAGCATGCTGGATGAGGACCCGTCTACCGGTCCGGATTCCCAAACCACCAACGAGCCCGGCGAGTCCTTCGCCGATATTCTCACCGAGTACGAACAGTCGCATTCGCACAGGACCGAGACCGATGAGGGGCGCAAGGCCCTGGAAGGCACCGTGATCGCCATCGACGGCGAGAACGTGTTTCTCGATATCGGCTTCAAGATCGAAGGCATTCTGCCGCTGGCAGCCTTTACCTCCGCTGGCGAAACCATCCAGCGCGGCGACAAGGTAGCCGTTTCGATCAAGGGCCGCGACCCCGAAGGCTACTACGAGCTCTCGAAACTCAAGGTGGAGCGGCCCAAGGATTGGACCTCGCTGGAGCGCGCGTTCGCCGACAAGGCGCCCATTGCCGGCACCGTGACCGCCGTGGTCAAGGGCGGACTCAGCGTGGACGTGGGCGTGCGGGCATTCATGCCCGCCTCGCGCAGCGGCGCGCGCGACGCGGCCGAAATGGAGAAGTTGATCGGCCAGGAGATCCGCTGCCGCGTCATCAAGCTGGACACCGCCGACGAAGACGTGGTCGTGGACCGGCGGGCGGTGCTCGAAGATGAAGAGCGCGCCGCCAAAGAGAAACGGTACACCGAAGTGAAAGAAGGCGAGACGGTGCAGGGCACCGTCCGTAGCCTGACCGACTACGGCGCCTTCGTGGACATCGGCGGCGTCGATGCGCTCCTGCACGTGGCGGATATTTCGTGGGCGCGCGTGAATAAACCCTCGGACGTGCTCAAGATGGGCGATCGCGTCGAAGCGCGCGTCCTCAAGGTGGACCCGGCCAAGAAGCGAATTTCGCTCGGGCTCAAGCAGCTTCAGCCGCATCCCTGGGAGCTGGCCGGCGAGAAATACAAGCCCGGCGACCGCGTGAAAGGCACTGTGACGCGCGTGGCCGATTTCGGCGCGTTCGTGGAGCTGGAAAAGGGCGTCGAAGGCCTGATTCACCTCTCGGAGATGTCGTGGTCCAAGAAGATGCGCAAGCCCGCGGACGTGGTCAAGCCGGGCGACGTGGTGGAAGTCGTGATCCTGGGCGTGAACGCGGGCGAACGCCGCATTTCGCTTGGCCTCAAACAGGCGCTCGGCGACCCCTGGGTGGAAGCGGCGGGCAGGCTGGTGCAGGGCGCGGTGATCGAAGGCCCCATCACCAGCATGCAGAAATTCGGCGCATTCGTCCAGATCGCTGAAGGCGTCGAGGGAATGATTCACGTCGGCGATATCAGTGCCGAGAAGCGCATCAATCACCCGCAGGATGTGCTAAGGGTGGGCGAAGTGGTCAAGGCACAGGTGCTCGAGGTGGACACCGCCAAGCGCCGCCTGCGGCTCGGCATGAAGCAGCTCGTGCCCACCAGCCTCGATGAGTACATCGCCGAGCACAAGCCCGGCGACGTGGTCACCGGCCGCATGACGGATGTCGGCGGCGGACGCGCCAGGGTGGAACTGGGTGAGGGCATTCACGGCCTCTGCCTCCTCTCCGCCGAAGCCAAGGCCGAGGAAGAAAAGCCGGGTGAAAACAGAGTGGATCTCTCGTCTCTGAGCTCTATGTTGCAGGCCCGATGGAAAGGCGGGGAAGGTATGGGCGAGGCCGCGCGCAGCGGACAGATCCGCAGCTTCCGCATCACCAGGCTCGATCCCGCCGGAAAGAAGATCGAACTGGAACTGGCATGAGCTCTTTACGAGCCGCTGCCATCGGGCGGCGGCGTGGGCTGGCGTTCCGCGGGCAGATACACCGGGAAGCGCGCCAGCATGACTCCGTACAGTACGTGGCCGAACGCCATGGGCCGCTCCGCGTGCAACAGCCAGACCAGCGGCATCACGCGCTGCCCCAGCATCCGGAACCACAGCCAGTACCATCCCACCGCCAGCAGCACTCCGCCGAGCATCATCCCCGCCGGCGTCAGGCGCCGCGGCGCCGCGAGCGCAAACGCGCCGCCCAGCAGGCAGTAGCTCAGCACGTATACCGCGAGTCCGCTCGGCGTGTTCCGCCCGAAGCCGGGCACGATGGCATCGCCGCCGTGAAAGACGGTGGCCATCTGGTTGGCAGCGGTCCAGAAGGTGTGGCGCTGCCACCAGGCGCTCACGCCGAGCCAGCCCAGCATGACGATCAGGGCCATCATCCCCGCCTGCAGCCCGGCCAGGAAAGTCACCAGTGCGCCCGGAGGCTGGTTCTGCGTGATATCATCCATCATTTTCAGCCTATACTGGCGGAAAGATTGAAGGCAAAAGAACTTTCATGCGGCGCGTAGCCATCACAGGTATTGGCGCGGTCAGTCCGAACGGAATTGGCCGCGAGAGCTTTTGGGAAGCCACACGCAACGGTGTCAGCGGCGTGCGCAGAATCACGCGCTTCGACCCGTCAGCCTACCAGGTCCAGGTAGCCGGCGAGGTTCCCGACGAGTTTGACGAGAAAAAATACGTCGAGGTCAAAGACCGCCCTCACGTGTCGCGCGCCGTGCCCTTGGCCGCCGCCGCAGTCGCCGAAGCGCTCTGCGACGCCCGGCTCGACGTGCGCGGCTTGACCCGCGACGAGCTCCGCGGCATCGGCGTAATCGTCGGATCGGGCGGCGGCAGCCAGGATTTCACCGAAGAGCAATACCGGCTGTACTACGAGGGACGTTCCAAGCAGTGCAGCGTCTACACCATACCCACCAGCACCATCGGCACCCTGGCCAGCGAGGTTTCGATGCGGTTCGGCTTTCGCGGCCTCAGCCACATCGTTTCCACCGGCTGCACCAGCTCCACCGACGCCATGGGCTACGCCTATCGCACCATCCAGGCCGGCGTGCTCAAGACCATGATCGCCGGCGGCGTGGATTCCCCTATCGCGCCGCTGATCCTGCGCGGATTCCAGCTCATGCGCATTATGTCGACGCGTTGGAACCACGCGCCGGAGCGCGCTTCGCGCCCATTCTCGCGCGACCGCGACGGCTTCGTGATCGCGGAGGGCGCGTGGTTCTTCGTCCTGGAAGAAATGGAGCAGGCCCGGGAGCGCGGCGCGCAGATCTATGGCGAGATCGCCGGCTACGGTTCCACCTGCGAAGCCTACCATCGCGTACGCCTGGAGGAGTGCGGGGAAGAGCCGGCGCGCGCCATCGGCCTGGCCATGGAAGAGGCCGGGATCGGCAAGGGCGATATCCAGTACATCAACTATCACGGCACGTCGACCGAGCTCAACGACCGCATCGAAACCCGCGCCGTAAAGCTGGCCTTCGACGGCCATGCCTACAAGCTGGCCGGGTCGTCGCTCAAGAGCCTGATCGGCCATCCGCAGGGAGCGTGCGGAGCGGCGGGCATCGCGGCCACCCTGCTCGCCATGCGCGACGGCGTGGTGCCGCCCACCATCAACGTCGATGAGCCCGATCCCGAGTGCGACCTCGATTACGTGACCGACATCGGCCGCGAGCTGGAGATCGAACACGCCGTCGCCAACTGCATCGCCTTCGGCAGCAAGAACTCGGCCATGGTTCTCCGGCGGCACCGGTAGCGTAAATCTCGCGGGCCCTGTGCGTCTTGTGATCTGAGGCGAATCTCCTCAGAAAACCGAACCGGCGGGCGCTCGGAGGATAACACCCGCCGGTCGTGTCCGCAGACGACAGTGCGCCGGCGGACGGCTTGGGATCAGTCTCCCATTTTTTATGACGTTTCGCTGTTGGAAAAGGTTGCCCCGGCAGCCTCCCGGCGCCCGTCCCCGAATATTGCTGCCGCCACGCGGTAGCATTCCGCGTGCGCCTGCGCCGTGCGCTCGATCGGCTGGCCATAGCCGCCTCCCATCGTGATCACCACCGGAATCGCGTGCCGCTTGGCCAGGTCCAGAACCATCTGGTCGCGCTGCGCCAGGCCTCCCGGCGTCAGGGCCAGGCGCCCCAACCGGTCCCCGGCCATTCCGTCCACGCCGGATTGGTAAAACACCACACTGGGGCGAAATGCCGCCACCTCGGGTAACACGCCGCGCAGGTGTTCCAGATACTGCCGGTCGCCGGTCCCATCCGGGAGTCCGATGTCGATCCGGCTGCGCTGTTTGCGGAAGGGGAAATTATTCTCCCCGTGCATGGAGAGGGTCAGCGCCTCGGAATCGTCTTCGAACATACTCGCCGTACCGTCTCCCTGGTGGACATCGAGATCCACCACCGCGGCACGCGCCGCTAGCCGTTCGTGGCGCAACACATGGATCGCGATCGCCAGGTCGTTGAACACGCAGAAGCCGGAGCCCTCGGCTCGAAACGCGTGATGCGTGCCGCCCGCCAGGTTGCCTCCAAAGCCTGTGGCCATCGCGTCCCGGGCCGCGGCCACGGTTCCTCCCGCGCTGGCCAGGCTGCGCCGCACGAGCGCCTCCGACCACGGGAAACCGATCCGGCGCATGATGCGCGGGTCCACCGACCCATCCAGAATGGCTTGTACGTATCCGGGATCGTGGGCGAGCGCAAGTTCCTCCGCGCTCGCCGCGGGTGCCGGACGCAGATCGAATGCAGGGTGCCCGGCCAGCAGCGACCGCACCAGCCCGTACTTCTCTGCCGGAAACTTGTGCCCCGGCGGCAACGGCAGCCTAAGGTGATCGCTGTAGTACAAGGTTAGCAAACTCATAGCCCCACAAGGTTAACCAACGGAGACTACCCAGTTGCACCAGCCCCCGGTTACATTAACCCCTATGAGGCAGACTCTTGTATCGTTCTTGCTTGACGACCAGGGCCAGGACTTGATTGAGTACACGCTGCTCATGGCTTTCGTTGCCCTGGCATCGGCAGCTTTGTTCCTCGGCTCCGGCAGCAGTATCTCCGGTATCTGGAGCACTTCCAACAGCCAACTCGCATCCGCCAACACGCAGGCGTCGTGATCAGACACCCATCTCTTTGCGAATCGCGTCGGCAATGCTGGCGCTGAATTGCTCCACCTGTGCAAGATCCGGTCCCTCAACCATCACCCGGGCCAAGGGTTCCGTTCCCGAGAATCGTACCAGCACCCGTCCGGCGCCGCCGAATGCCTCCTCTACCCGGCGTATCTCTGAAGCCACGGAAGGCAATTCGGTCAAGCTCTTCTTTTCGCGCACGCGCACATTGACCAGGCGCTGCGGATACACCTTCAGATCGCCCGTCAGTTCGTCCAGCCCCATCCCGGACCGCCGCGCGATCTCCATCAGCCGGATCGCGGTGAGCATCCCGTCTCCCGTGGTCGAGTACTCCCGGAAGATCACGTGCCCCGATTGCTCTCCGCCCAGCGAGGCGCCCAGCCGGACCATCTCTTCCAGCACGTACTTGTCTCCCACCGGCGTCCGCACCATGCGGATGCCGTCTTCCTTCAGCGCCCTCTCCAGCCCGAGATTGGACATCACCGTGGACACTACGACATCGCCCGGCAGGCGCCCCTTCGATTTGAGGGCCCGCCCGGCGGCCAGCAGCACGCCGTCGCCGTCCACGATCTTGCCGCTGGCCGAAACAAATATGGCGCGATCGGCATCGCCGTCGAAGGCGACTCCGAAATCGGCTCCGCGCGCCACTACGGCTTGCTGCAAAGCGCCCAGGTGCAGCGCCCCGCAATTCAGGTTGATGTTGCGCCCGTCCGGCTGGCAGCAGATCGTTTCCACCTCCGCCCCCGATTCGGCGAATAACTCCGGGGCCAGCCGGTAACTGGCGCCGTTGCCGCAATCGATCACCAGCCGGACCCCATCCAGCCGGGTGTCCACCGTCGAGAGCAGATAGTCCAGGTACCGCCGCGCCGGCGCTTCATCCACTTTCAGCTTCGCGGCTTGCGGCGCAATGCCGGTGTCGAGCAGACGAAAAATCTCCTGCTCGATTTCGTGCTCCTCTTCATCCGGAAGCTTGAAACCGCTGTGCCCGAAAACCTTGATTCCGTTGTCCTGGTAAGGATTGTGCGAAGCGGAAATCATTACACCCGCCACGAAGGCCTCGCTCCGCGTCAGGTAAGCCACGCCCGGCGTCGTGATCACCCCCGCGTAGCGCACCCGCACACCCTGGCTCTTCAGCCCCCCGGCCACCAGCTCCGCGATCCACGGACCGCTCTCCCGCGTGTCCACTCCGATCAGCACTTCGGGATCTCCACCTGCCGCCAGGTCCCGGCCCAGAGCCGTTCCGAAGGCGTAGACCGTGGCGCGATCCAGCGGCGCTTCTCCTGCCACACCGCGTATCCCGTCCGTGCCGAACAGTTGTTTCGCCAAAATCTCTCCTTTAGCCCCCACCCACTTGCACCACCACTTCCGACGTTCCCGAGAATCTCACATACGGATCCCCTACGGATACGTTGACTTTGATGCTGCCCGAACCGTTAACCCCGGAAAGGTCCACCGGATCGGTGGTCACCGCCGTGATGCGCTCTACCCTGTCGTGCGGACCCTGGATGCCGACCCTCTCCGGGATCACCCGGTACCGCGCCGGCGCCTCTCCCGCCCACCGCACGTGCACCGGAACCGAACGCTCCAGATGGCTATCGAACTGGATCCGCACCTCCGACGGGATCGCCCGCACCAGGTGTACGCCGCGCGCGAGCCGCAGGTTGCCGTCTCCGATCGTGAACGTGTGCAGCCCCGGACCTATGTTGCCCACGTCGAGCACCACTTCGGGCCGGACACCGTCGCCCACCCCCCGCAGTTCGCCCGAAGGCCCCTCCAGCTCCAGCACCACCGTTCCCACCGGTTCGGACGAGATCTCCAGGTTCCCCGGAACGTGATTGAACTCCAGCCGCACCGGAGTGAACGTCGCCACCTCGGGCTCACTCGCTACCAGTGCCCAGATCACGAACGCAGCCGCGAGCGACAGCAGTTTCCAACCGGCATTCTGAAAAACCATTCCGCTCGCGCGCTTCAGCCAGGCAATCATGGCTTCACCCGCTCTCCGGGCGGCCGCACGCCGTTGTCGGCGGTAAGCGGAATATCCGCGGGAAACTCGCCGATCTCGCTGGTGGTCGGGTGGCGGACGCCGAAGTGGCGCTTGATGCGCTCCTCCGCCTCGGGCAACTGGATTCCCTGGATCAGCTCTCCGTATGCCGCGATCGAAATCCGGCCTGTCTCTTCGGAGACTACCAGCGAGAGGCAGTCCGTTTCTTCGGTGATCCCGATGGCAGCGCGATGCCGCGTTCCCAGCTTGAGTGAGGGACCGATGGTGAGTGGCAGAAAACAGGCCGCCGCCGCGATCCGGTCCTTCTGCAAAATCACCGCTCCATCGTGCAGGGGCAAACCGGGCCGAAAGATCGAGAGCAGCAGGTCCCGTGAGATTTGCGCGTCCAGCACCACGCCGCTCTCGATGAACGTACGCAGCCCGATGTCCCGCTCGAACACGATCAGCGCGCCGGTCTTGTCGCGCGAGAACTGGTCCACCGCCAGCAGGATTTCACTCAACGCTTCCGGCTCCCGGAATCCGCGGCCGAAGCCGAACCAGTTCTTCCTGCCAATCCGCGCCAGCGTGCGCCGGATCTCGCTCTGGAACAGCACGATCACGGCCAGCCCGAGGTACGGCACAATGAAGCTGAGCACCGACCGCAGCGCCTCCAGCCCCGCCCACGTCGCCACGGCGTAGATGCTCAGCATGGCCAGCATCCCGATCAGGATGTGTCCGGCGCGCGTGCCCCGCACCACCATCAGGGCCTCGTACACCACGAACGCCACCAGCAGGATGTCGATGATCGCTGCCACGTCAAAGGCGGGCAACGATCGCATGAAGCGCGCGACCAGCATGGGCAGTCTGGTCCCATCTTAACCCGCGGACATCGCAGGCGGGCTAGCCCCAATGGATACAATGAATTATGTCATTCGTAACGGTGCCGGAGGCGATCCAGGAAATCCGCGCCGGGCGCATCCTGGTCGTGGTCGACGACGAGGATCGCGAGAACGAAGGCGACCTCACCATCGCCGCCGAGAAAGTCACTCCCGAGATCATCAACTTCATGGCCGCCCACGGCCGCGGCCTGATCTGCCTCGCCCTCACGCCCGAGCGCTGCGACTACCTTCGCCTCCCCCTGATGAGCCCCACCAATACATCGAACTTCGGCACCGCCTTCTGCGAATCCATCGACGCGCGCGACGGCGTCAGCACCGGCATCTCCGCCGCCGACCGCACACGCACCATCCTTCAGGCCATCGATCCCAACTGCCGCCCCGCCGATCTTGCCCGGCCCGGCCACATGTTTCCGCTTCGCGCCCGCGAAGGCGGCGTCCTGGTGCGTGCGGGCCAGACTGAGGCCAGCGTCGACCTCGCCCGCCTCGCCGGCCTTACTCCCGCCGGCGTCATCTGCGAAATCATGAACGACGACGGCACCATGGCCCGGGTGCCGCAGCTCGTGGAGTTCTGCCGCCGCCACGCCCTCAAGATGATCTCCGTGGCCGAGTTGATCCGCTACCGGCTGAAGCACGAAAAATACATCCGTCGCACTGCCGCCGGGGCCATCCAGACCGAATTCGGCGAGTTCGCCGCCATCGCCTACACCAGCGATCTCAATCCCGAATACCACCTCGCCCTGGTCCGTGGCGATGTCGCCGGACAGGAAAGCGTCCTGGTCCGCATGCACTCGCGCTGCGTCTTCGGCGACGTCTTCGGCTCCTCCGCCTGCGACTGCGCCCGCCTCGTCCGCTGTTCCCTCCGCGCCATCGCCGACGAGGGCCGCGGCGTCCTGGTCTATCTGCACGAAACCGGTCCCGGTTTCCGCGTGGAAGCCTCGCCCGCCGATGGTGCCAGGATGGTCTCCCACTCGCGCGACTTCATGCATTACCAGGGCGACGCCGGCCAGCGTCTGTTGCAGCACGAACACGGCATCGGCGCCCAGATTCTCAGCGACCTGGGCCTGCACACCATTCGCCTCCTCACCAATCACCCCCGCAAAATAGTTGCACTGGAAGGGTTTGGCATTGAGATCGTAGGCCAGGTCCCGGTCGGTTAGGCGGCAGTGGAACTTTCCGCCCCGTTCCCCGTTAATATCAGTCAGGAGCCTCCGTCCTGATGAATATGAAGGCACAACTGCTTACCGCGACGTTGTTCACCAGCTTTTCCGGCGTGCTGTTCGCCGCCGATCCCATACTCCTCAACCTGGTCATGCCGGATGCCAAGGTGGTGGCTGGCGTCAACGTGCAGCAGGCCAAAGGCACCCCGTTCGGCCAGTTCATCCTGAACCAGATGCAGACCAGCGACGCCCAAGTGCAGGCTCTCATCGCGCTCACCGGGTTCGACCCGCGACGCGACGTCAACGAGCTGCTGGTGGCCTCCGATGGCGCTCCCCAAAGTCATAGCGGCCTGGCGCTTGCGCGCGGCACGTTCGACGTGGCTATGATCACCGCCGCCGCCACGCAGCACGGCGCGGTGACCGAGGTCTACGGCACCACCACCATCATCGAAGACCCCAAGCAGGAGGGCGGCATCGCCTTTCTCAACTCGACGACCGTAGCCGCCGGCGATATCACCAGCGTAAAAGGCGCCATCGACCGCCAGACGATGGCGCAGCCCCTGCCCGCCGCCATCCTGGTGAAGATCAACCAGTGGAGCACTTCCCAGGACGCGTGGGGCATCACCACCGTGCCGCCTTCCAGCCTTGCGCCGCCGAATGCGATCAAGAATGGTGGCCAGAACGTTCCGTTCGCCGGTGCCGCTCAGAACGTCCAGCAGGCGGCCGGCGGCGTGAAGTTCGGCGGTATCGTAGTCTTCAGCGGCGAAGCCACCACCGACACCGCTCAAAACGCGCAGACGCTCGGCGACCTGGTCAAACTGATGATCAATCTCGCCCAGATGCAGGCCGGCACCGACCCCAACGCCGCCGCCCTGATTAAGAGCGTCACCGTGAACAACAGCGGCAACGTGGTCAAGGTTTCGGCCAGCCTGCCGGAAGACACTTTCATCCAGATGCTCCAGTCCGGCCACAAGAGCGCCTCGCCCGCCACCCGCTCGCCGCGCGGCCCCCGTCAAGGCAAGTAGTTTTGGTGGCGCAGGGCCTCCTGGCCTGCGCCTACTACGTTGCCGGACAGAGATCCCGGAAAAAGGGGCACCTCCGGCAACGCTCCCCTTCATTCAACCGGAACTCCATCTTCCCTTGCGACTCCTGAAAGTCCCGGACCACCTGTTCGGGACTTTCAATTAGCGACGGGCTGAGATCCACTTCGACCGCCGCATTCGGCCGCAGAAAATGCAGCCAGGCCCGCGCCGGCGGCCGCCCCGCGATTCGCTCCACCGCCATGGCGTACAGGCGCAACTGCATCGCGTAATCGCCCGCCCGCTCGCGAGCCTCGACCGCGTTGACACCGTCGGTCTTGTAGTCCACCACCGCCAGCTCGCCGCCCTCCTCGAACCACAAGTCCACCTGCCCCCGCACCACCAGGTCCTCGACCGCCATCAGAAAATCGAACTCCCGTTCGACGCGGGCAGCCCGCTCCGCGCGCCGTCCCAGGGGACTCTGCCGGAACACCTCGGCCAGGCGCGCGGCCTCGGCGTCCGGCCTGGGAACCGCGTTGCCCGCGAGCAGCGCGTGAACCTGCGTGCCGAGCTCGCCCGCCGAAAGATCGCGATCCTCCTCGGGCTCATCCGTCTTTCGCCGCCGGCCTTGGTAGCCCAGGTAATGCGCCAGGTAGTATTGGCGCGGGCAGTTGGCGAACCTAGCCAGGGCCGTGACCGTCGCGTTCGTATCCTGCTGGCCCGAGACCGCGGGCCGGGGCACGAGCTCCACCGCCGAGGGCATCTCGTCCGACGCCGCCCCCTTGAGCAGTTCCGGCGCCCCCTCGGGCACCAGCACCCGAAGCTGCCACGTGCCCGTGGGGCGCATCACGCGCTCTCCCGGAGTCGATGTGTCGAGCAGCAGCCGCTCGATCACCGTCTTGTCCCACTGTGCCGGCTTGCGATTGGTGGCCGCAAAGCTCAGTACCAGGTGGCGCTCGGCCCGCGTCATCGCCACATACAGCAGGCGGTTGGCTTCGTCCGCCTCGCGCCGCTTCAACTCCTCGCTGAGCGCGTGCAGAAAGAGGTCGCTTTTATCCGCGCCGGTGGCCGGATTCCGCCAGCGCGCCCCCAGCCCGAACCGCCGCGAAAACCCGATCACCGGAGCCTTTGTGTCCACCCCCTTGTGCATCGCCGCCACGAACACCACCGGGAACTCCAGCCCCTTCGCCGAATGCACCGTCATCACCTTCACCACGTTGGCCGAATCCTCGGGCGGAGCATCCGGCTCGCGCGGATCGTCGGCGCGCACCAGCGCCAGCTCCTCGATGTACTCGTCCAGCGACATCTCTGCCG
>Ga0335077_10002560_pt1 | contig 21730 bp, 16 predicted proteins | sample Lox_Sample_31_FD_207151 | JGI IMG/M metagenome (GOLD analysis project Ga0335077, IMG submission 207151) | Soil microbial communities from Loxahatchee National Wildlife Refuge, Florida, United States - Lox_Sample_3.1 | ecosystem: Environmental > Terrestrial > Soil > Wetlands | place: USA...
CAGCCCCTCGAGCAGCACGCCCTTGAACGAGAGGGTGAACGCGTACCAGTCGCCGACCCAGCCGCGCCGCCCGCCCGCCGCCGCCCGCGCGGCCGCGACCTGCCGGGCGTAGATCCCCTCCTCGTCGTGCAGGTCCCGGTAGCCGGAGGCGCGCAGGATGGCCTTGCGGAGCCACTGCAGGCCGAAGACGGCGAGCAGGGCGCCCACGATCAGCCGCAGCGGCGCCAGCGGGACCAGGGTGAGGGCGGGCCCGGCCACCGCCACCACCGCGGCGAGCGCGGCGAGCGCGGCGCCCAGGCCCTGGAAGGTGGAGCGCCATTCGCGGGTCAGGCCGGCCGCGAGCACGATGGTCAGCGCCTCGACCGCCTCGACGGCGCAGGCGACGAAGACGGTCGCCGCGAGGGGCAGGGCGTTCACGCGACCTCCCGTGCGGGCACCGGCGATCCGGCGGCGGGGGTGTGCCGCTCTGAAACAATAGGCCGGTGGCCGACGGTGACCAGGCAGCGGGCGGGGGCTGGCTGCTGCTCATCTACCGGGTGCCGTCCGAGCCGAGCAGGCTGCGGGCGGCGGTATGGCGGCGGATCAAGAGCCTCGGCGCCATCTACCTCCAGAACTCCGCGGCGGCCCTGCCGGCCAGCGTGGGCGCCGAGCGCGCGCTGCGCAGGCTGCGCAGCGAGATCCTCGACATGGGCGGGACGGCCGTGCTGCTGACCTGCACCGTGCTGGCGGGCGCGGCGGAGGTGATGTCGGCCTTCCAGGCGGCGCGCAACGACGAGTACACCGAGATCGTCGACCGCTGCGAGGACTTCCTGGCCCAGGTGAGCAAGGAGCACGTCGCGGAGCACTTCACCTTCGCGGAGCTGGAGGAGAACGAGGTCGACCTGGTGAAGCTGCAGAACTGGTTCGCCCGCGTCCGCGAGCGCGACGTGTTCGGCGCGGAGGGCCGGCAGGCGGCCGAGGCCGCCCTCGCCAGCTGTGAGCAGTCGCTGGAGGGGTATGCGGCCCAGGTCTACGCGGAGGAGGCGGACATCCGCTAGCGACCGGCACACGCTCACTATCGTAACAGCGGTGATCCGCCGAATTTGACAGCCGTTACATCCATGGTGTGCTCGCCGCTTCATCCGGCGCCCGGGCGGGCCGCCGGCCGCCGATCCGGGCTGCGGGCGGGGAACCCCCAGGCCAGGCCGCCGCGGCCGTCACCAGACCAAGGGTTGCCAGACCGTTACTCTCCGTTCACCATTCATCCCGCCCCGCGCCGCCTGGGACCGGGAGGCTGCAGCGAGATCGCGGCGCGGGCGGCCGCCAGCGCCCAGGCACTGGAGGGAGCGCTCTGATGAGTTCACGCCTGACCAGGCTCGCCAGCGTGGCGAGTGTCGCCGGCCTGGCTCTGGCGGCGTTAGCCGCCACCGGCCCGGCGGCCGCGGCCACCGGCGCCGGTGACTCCGCCCCGACCACGACGCCGATCAAGCATGTGATCGTGATCATCGGCGAGAACCACACCTTCGACAACATCTTCGCCACCTACCAGCCGCCGGCCGGCCAGTCGATCTGGAACCTGCGCTCGGAGGGCATCGTCAACGCGAACGGCACGCCGGGCCCGAACTTCGGCCAGGCCACCCAGCTCACCGCCAGCAACACCAAGACCTACACCCTCACCCCGAAGATCACCGGCACCTACCAGACGCTCCCCCAGCCCAACACCACCTACGTCGCGACCGGCTGCGACGGCCTGCCGGCCAACAGCCCGGACACCCGGTTCCCCGCCGACCTGCCGGACGGGCCGTACCAGATCACCACGTACGTGCCCTACAACGACGACCACTCGGAGTACACCGGCGGCTGCGAGTTCGACGGCGCCTTCACCGGCGACCCGCTCCACCGCTTCTACCAGATGTGGCAGCAGACCGCGGCCTACCACGGCCGCCTGTTCACCTGGGTGGCCAACACCGCGGGCGACGACAACGGCGCGATCCCGCCCGACCCCATCTTCCAGGGCGGCCTGCAGACCGGCTTCTTCAACATGGCCGAGGGCGACGCGCCGGTCCTGAAGGACCTGGCCCAGCACTACGCGATCAGCGACAACTACCACCAGGCGGTGGAGGGCGGCACCGGCGCCAACCACATCGCGCTCGGCACCGGCTTTGCCGCCTCCTACCAGGATGCGGCGGGCCAGGCGGTCGCCCCGCCGGCCGGCGAGATCGAGAACCCGAACCCCAAGCCGGGCACGAACAACAACTACACCCAGGACGGCTACGGCAGCGCCACCGTCGCCGACACCGGCGGCAGCTACTCCGAGTGCGCCGACCCGAGCCAGCCGGGCGTCGGGGCCATCGACGCGTACCTGCGCACGCTGCCCTACAAGGCGCTCCAGAACTGCCAGCCGGGCCGGTATTACCTGCTGAACAACTACAACCCCGGCTACAACGTGGATGGCACGGTGAACACCGCGCCGTATACCGTGCCGCCGCAGGTGACCGACTACAACACGATCGGCAACGAGCTGTCCGACCACGGCATCAGCTGGGGATACTTCGGCGAGGGCTACGACAACGGCGTGGTCAGCTCCCAGTACTGCGGGATCTGCGACCCGATGCAGTACTCGTCGTCGATCATGACCAGCCCGGTGCTGCGCAAGAACACCGAGCACGGCCTGGGCGACTTCCTCAGCGAGGCGCAGGCCGGCACCCTGCCGGCGGTCTCCTTCCTCAAGCCCGGCGACGATGACGGGCACCCCGGCTACTCCAGCCTGGCCGCGTTCGAGAGCTTCCTGTCCAATGCGATCAGCGCGGTGCAGAGCAACGCCGCACTGTGGCGGTCCACCGCGATCTTCGTCACCATGGACGAGGGCGGCGGCTACTACGACTCGGGCTACATCCAGCCGGTCAGCTTCTTCGGCGACGGCCCGCGCATACCGATGATCGTGGTCTCGCCCTACGCCAAGCGCGACGTGGTCGACCACACCTACAACGACCACGTGTCGGTCCTGAAGTTCATCGAGGCCAACTGGCGGCTGTCGCCGCTGTCGGCGGTCAGCGAGGACAACCTGCCGAACGCGACGCCCGGCGCCTATGTGCCGAAGGTCAGGCCCGCGATCGGCAACCTGATGACGATGTTCGATTTCCGCCACCCCGATTTCGCCACCCTCCGCCTCCCCGGCTAACGGGCACCGCGACCCACGCGGCGGCAGCGTTCCCGCGCCCGGCGCCCCCCGCTGACCGGGCCCGCTGCCGCCGCAAGCGGTTGCTCCTGACCCCCAGCACCGGAGGGCCGGCGAAGCACTAGCATCGAAGCCGTGAGCACGACGCTGAGCATTACGGACACCTCCCCCCATCTGATCGACGCCGACGCGCTTGTCGTCGCGGTGTACAGCGGAGCCGACGGGCCGCAGCCGGCGCCGGGCACCAAGGACGTGGACGACGCGCTGGGCGGGACGCTGGCCAGCATGCTGGCCGCGCTGGGCGCGACCGGCGAGGCCGGTGAGGTAACCAAGATCGCCACTGGCGGCCGGCTGGCGGCACCGGTCATCGTCGCGGTCGGGATCGGCGCCGACGGCGGCGGCGCCCCCATCGACCCCGAGGTGCTGCGCCGCGCGGCCGGCGCGGCGGTGCGGGCGGCGGGCAGCCCGCACGGCAGCGGGCAGGCGCGGCAGCGGCGGATCGCGCTCGCCCTGCCGGCCCACGGCCAGGCCGAGGCGGAGGCGGTCGCGCTCGGCGCGCTGCTCGGCGGCTACACGTTCGGGCGGTACCGCAGCGAGCCCGCCGGGCAGACGGCGCTCACCCTCGTGGCCGACGGCAGCCACGCGGCCGAGGCGGCACACCGGGCCGAGGTGCTCGCCGCCGCGGTCACCCTGGCCCGCGACCTGGTCAACACCGGGCCGTCCGATCTGGTGCCGGCCACGTTCGCGGGCCGGGCCGGGCAGATCGCGGCGGAGGCCGGGATCGGCATCACCGTGCTGGACGAGCAGGCGCTCGCCGAGGGCGGCTACGGCGGCATCCTCGGCGTCGGGCAGGGCTCGGTCCACCCGCCGCGGCTGGTCCGGCTGGAGTACGCCCCGCCCGGGGCCAGCCAGGCGCTGGTGCTGGCGGGCAAGGGGATCACCTTCGATTCCGGCGGCCTGTCCCTCAAGCCCGCCAAGGCGATGGAAACGATGAAGTCGGACATGGGCGGCGCCGCCGCGGTGCTGGCCGCCATGCAGGCGATCTCCGCGCTGGGCCTGCCCGTGCGGGTGGTCGGCTACCTGCCGCTGGCCGAGAACATGCCGAGCGGGACCGCGCAGCGCCCGTCCGACGTGCTCACCATGTACGGCGGGACCACCGTCGAGGTGCTCAACACCGACGCGGAGGGGCGCCTGGTGCTCGCCGACGCCCTCGCCCGGTCGGCGTCCGACTCCCCCGACCTGCTCGTGGACGTGGCCACGCTGACCGGCGCCCAGGTCGTGGCGCTCGGCCCGCGGGTGGCCGGCGTGATGGCCAACGATGACGCCCTCCGCGATGCGGTGGTGGACGCGGCCGGCCGGGCCGGTGAGGCGATGTGGCCGATGCCCCTGCCGGACGAGCTCCGCAAGGGCCTGGAGTCGTCGGTCGCCGATCTGACCAACGTGGCCGGGGACCGCAACGGCGGGATGCTGGTGGCCGGGCTGTTCCTGCGCGAGTTCGTGCCGCTGGGCGTGCGCTGGGCCCATCTGGACATCGCCGGGCCGGCCTACAACGACGGGCCGCCACATGGGTATACACCCAAGGGCGGGACAGGAGCCGCCACCAGGACCCTGGTCCAGATCGCGCAGGACATGGCGGACGGGCGCCTGTAGGCGGGCCGGGGCGGGTGACGCGAGAGAGGACCGAGGAGCATTCCTGTGGCGGACAGCATCGACCGGTACGACATCGTCATTCTCGGCGGGGGCAGCGGTGGCTACGCCTGCGCGCTGAGAGCGGCCGAGCTCGGCAAGCGCGTCGCGCTCATCGAGAAGGACAAGGTCGGCGGCACCTGCCTGCACCGGGGATGCATCCCGACCAAGGCCCTCCTGCACGCCGCGGAGATCGCTGACCAGGCGAACGAGGCCGAGACCTTCGGCGTCCGGGCCCGGTTCGACGGCATCGACATCGCCGGGGTCCACGCCTACAAGAACAAGGTGGTCGACCGGCTCTGGAAGGGCCTGCAGAGCACGATCGCCAGCCGCAAGGTCGACGTGATCTACGGCGACGGCCGCCTGGTGTCGCCGACCGCGGCCCGGGTCGGTGACACGGTCTACGAGGGCGCACACGTCGTGCTGGCGACCGGCTCGGAGGCCCGGAGCCTGCCCGGGCTGGCGATCGACGGCCAGCGGATCATCACCAGCGACCAGGCACTGACGCTGGACCGGGTACCCGGGTCGGTGGTCATCCTGGGCGGCGGGGTCATCGGGGTGGAGTTCGCCAGCATCTGGCGGTCGTTCGGCGCCGAGGTGACCATCGTCGAGATGCTCCCCCACCTGCTGCCGCCCGAGGACGAGTCCAGCTCCAAGCTGCTGGAGCGCGCCTTCCGCCGGCGCGGGATCGCCTATCAGCTGGGGGCCAGGTTCGAAGGGGTGAAGGAGACGCCGGACGGGCTGACCGTCACCCTGGAAGGCGGGAAGACCCTCAACGCCGAGCTGATGCTCGTCGCCGTCGGCCGCGGCCCGGTCTCGGCCGGGCTCGGGTACGAGGAGGCCGGGGTGGCGGTCGACCGCGGCTTCGTGATTGTGGACGAGTACTGCCGGACCAGTGTCCCCACCATCTCCGCGGTCGGCGACCTCACCCCCGGGCTCCAGCTCGCGCACGTCGGGTTCGCCGAGGGCATCCTGGTCGCTGAGCAGGTCAGCGGGCTGGCGGTGACCCCGATCGACTACGACGGGGTACCGCGGATCACCTACAGCGATCCCGAGGTCGCGTCCGTGGGGATCACCTCGGCGATGGCGGCCGAGCGCGGGATCGAGACCACCGAATACACCTACAACCTCGGCGGGAACGGCAAGAGCGTCATCCTGCAGACCCAGGGGGCGGCCAAGGTCATCGCCGCGGCCAACGGCACCCCGGGCCGCCCCGGCCCCGTGCTCGGCGTGCACCTGGTCGGCGCCCGGGTGGGTGAGCTCATCGCCGAGGGGCAGCTCATCTACAACTGGGAGGCGCTGCCGTCGGAGGTGGCGCAGCTCATCCACCCGCACCCCACCCAGTCGGAGGCGATCGGCGAGGCGCATCTCGCCCTTGCCGGAAAGCCCCTCCACGTGCACGCGTGACCGGGACCATGCTCAGGAGGAAACCCCGCCACCGGGTACCCACCAATGCCGGATAGCGAAGGAGTCACCTAAAGCCATGTCGGTCTCCGTATCCATGCCCCAGCTGGGCGAGAGCGTCACCGAAGGCACCGTCACGCGCTGGCTCAAGAAGGAGGGCGAGCGGGTGGAGGCCGACGAGCCACTCCTCGAGGTCTCCACGGACAAGGTTGACACCGAGATCCCCTCGCCGGTGTCGGGCATCCTGCGCGGCATCACGGTCGCCGAGGACGAGACCGTCGCCGTCGGCGCCGAGCTGGCGGTGATCGACGAGACCGGAGGCGAGGCAGCGGAAGCGCCGGCCCCGGCGGCCGAGGCCGCGCCCGAGTACCCGCCGGCCGCGCCGGAACCGGAGTACCCGCCGGCCGCGCCGGAGCCGGAGTACGCGCCGTCGGCCCAGGCCGAGTACCCGCAGGCCCCGGCCGCGCCCGAATACCCGCAGGCCCCGGCCGCCCAGGAGTACCCGCCCCCGGCCGCACCGGCCGCCGAGACCGGCCCCGGGTACCAGCCCGCCGGCGAGCCGGGCGGCTACGCCCCGCCGCCGGTGTTCACGCCCGCCGCGCCGGCCGGGCTGGTACCCCCGGCGGCGCCGGCGGAACAGGTGCCCGCCGCGCCGGTGGAGCAGGCCCCGGCCGCGCCGGCGGCCGACGCCGCGCCGGTCCCGCCATCGGTCCCCGCGCCGCATGAGTTCCCGGCCCCGCCGGCCGCCGAGCCCGCGCCCGCCGCGGCCGCCGAGGCGCCCCCGGCACCGGAACCGGAACCCGCCGCCCCGCCGGCCGCCGCGCCCGCCGCCGCCGGGGCGGAACCGGCCGCCATACCGCTGCCGTCAGCGGCCGACGGTCCCTACGTCACCCCGCTCGTCCGCAAGCTCGCCGCCGAGCACAGCGTGGATCTCGCGGCCGTGACCGGCACCGGGGTCGGTGGCCGCATCCGCAAACAGGATGTGCTCGAAGCCGCGCGGGCCGTCCGGGAGTCGGCACCAGCCGCCGCGGCGCCGGCGGCAAACGGGTCGGCCGCGCCGGCACCCGTGGCGGCCGCGCCTGCCGCCCCGCAGGCCGCTCCCGCACCGGCCGCTCCCGCCCAGGCCGCTCCCGCACCGGCCGCGCCAGCGGCGCCCGCCGCCCCGGCCCGGCCGGTCGTCCCGTCCACCCTGCGCGGCACCACCGAGCGCATGTCCCGGGCCCGCCAGGTCATCGCCCGGCGCATGGTCGAGTCGCTGCAGACCTCGGCCCAGCTGACCACGGTGGTCGAGGCCGACGTCACGGCGATAGCCCGGCTGCGGGACCGCGCCAAGGCCGACTTCGAGGCGCGCGAGGGAGTCAAGCTGTCCTTCCTGCCCTTCTTCGCGCTCGCCACGGTCGAGGCGCTCAAGGTGCACCCGCGGCTGAACGCGTCCATCGACGCCGAGGCGGGCCTGGTGGCCTACCACGACGACGAGCACCTGGGCATCGCGGTGGACACCGAGCGGGGGCTGATGGTGCCGGTCATCCAGAACGCGGGTGACCTCAACATCGGCGGGCTCGCGAGGAAGATCGCCGACCTGGCCGCGCGGACCAGGGGCGGGCAGGTCAGCCCGGACGACCTGGCCGGCGGCACGTTCACGCTCACCAACACCGGCAGCCGGGGAGCGCTGTTCGACACGCCGATCATCAACCAGCCGCAGGTGGCGATCCTGGGCACCGGCTCGGTGGTGAAGCGGGCGGTGGTGGTGGAGGACCCCGCGCTCGGCGAGGTGATCACCGTCCGCTCCATGGTCTACCTGGCGCTCACCTACGATCACCGGCTGGTGGACGGCGCCGACGCCGCCCGCTTCCTGACCACCGTGAAGGACCGGCTGGAAGAAGGGGCTTTCGAGGCCGAACTCGGGCTCTGACCGGCCAGGACGCGGGCCGTGCGGATCGCGGTCACCGGATCGACGGGCCTGATCGGGGCGGCCCTGGTGGCCGCCCTGCGCGACGGCGGCCACCGGGTGATCAGGCTGGTCCGCCAGACGCCGGCCAGCGGGGACGAGATCGCCTGGGACCCCCTCGCGCCCACCGGCGGGCTCGCCCCCGGCGCCCTGGACGGCCTCGACGCCGCCGTTCACCTGGCGGGGGCGAACGTGGCCGGCCGGCGCTGGACCGCCGCCTACAAGGAAGAGATCCGGGCCAGCCGGGTCCGGGGCACCCGGGCACTGGCCGGCGCGCTGGCAGCGGCGAGCCCACCGCCATCCGTTCTGCTGTCAGGCTCGGCCATCGGCTGGTACGGGGACACCGGTGGACGGGAGGTCGATGAGTCCTCCCCCGCCGGTTCCGGTTTCCTGCCCAGCGTGGTCCGCGAGTGGGAGGCCGCGGCGCGCCAGGCGGAGGAGGCCGGCATCCGCGTGGTCACGATGCGCTCCGGCGTCGTGATCTCCCGGCGCGGCGGGGTGCTGGCCCGGATGCTGCCGCCGTTCCGGCTCGGGCTGGGCGCGCGGCTGGGGTCGGGCACCCAGGTCATGAGCTGGATCACGCTGGCCGATTACACCGCGATCGTGAGCTTCCTGCTCGCCCATCCGGAGATCACCGGGCCGGTGAACCTCACCACCCCGCACCCGGTCACCAACGCCGAGTTCACGTCCGCCCTGGCCGCGGCGGTGCACCGTCCCGGGCTGCTGTTCCTGCCGGAGCAGGCGCTCAAGCTCGCGCTCGGGGGCGTCAGCAGCGACATCCTCGCCAGCGCCCGGGTGATCCCCCGGCGCCTGGAGGCGGCGGGCTACCGGTTCCGGTTCCCCGACCTGCCCGCGGCGCTGGCGGCGGAGCTGGCCTCCCACCCGGTGCCGTCGTAGCCGGGGGACGTCCCGCGCGGCCGGCGTGAGTGCCGCGCCGGCCCACCGGCCGGCGTCACGCGCCCGGTCCCTGCGCCGCCCGGCCGGCGGGATCGGTCCCGGGCCCGTCCGGGTCCGCGCGCGGCGGGCGGAACAGGTCCCGGTAGCCGTGACCGGCCGAATAGTCGCCGAACAGCGGCACCTTCCAGAACGGCGGCACCGGCCCGGAATCGCCCTTCAGCGCGTGGAGCCTGGTGAACGTGAGCCGCAGCAGCCGCCGGGCGCCGATCATCGCCACCACCGCCAGCGGCAGCTCGACCACCAGTGCCAGCGTGAGGCTGTCGACGAAGCCCGGCGTGCCCCAGTCCAGCGTGGTGTCGAACCACGCATCGCAGCAGAGCAGGATGGCCAGCACGACCAGGCACAGGATCAGCACCTGGCGGCGCCGCCAGGCCGCCCACGCGGTGACCGCGAAGACCAGGAACAGCACCGCGTCGAACCCGACCCAGGCGGCGCTCCAGCCGCCGGCCCGGTAGCGCCAGGGCAGCGTGACGGCGAGCACCCCGATCCAGGCCGCCAGCCCGACCGCGCAGGCCAGGGCGGCGGCGATAAGGAGCCGCCGGCGCCAGCTGCTGCGGTCCCCGGCCATCGCCGCCACGGTGTGCGCGAGCCGGTCACCGCCGGGCTGGCCCGCCCGCTTCAGCTCAGCCCCTTCCAGCACCGGCCAGACCTCCCTCACCGCACCTCTCCCGGGGCCAGCCCCGGGCCCTTCTGGTGTAATCCCCCGTCCTTAACGGCGGCAAAGATCCGGCCGGGGGCTTCCTGCGGCCGGATAAGCTGACGGCGTGAATGGCGAGCTGGTTTTTGCCCGGGCAGGCTTCGGCGCCAGCGCGGTTCCCTACCCCGATGGCTGGGACCTCCAGCGGGCGCTGCACGAACGGCGGGTCGGCGGGGAAATCCCCGACACGTGCCTGCTGCTGGAGCACCAGCCCGTCTACACCGCCGGGCGGCGGACCAGCCAGCTCGACCGCCCGCTCGCCAACCCCGGCATCCCGGTGATCGAGGTGGACCGCGGCGGGAAGATCACCTGGCACGGGCCGGGGCAGCTCGTCGGCTACCCGATCGTCGCGCTCGCCGAGCCGGTGGACGTCATCGCCTACGTGCGCGCCCTCGAGGAAGCCCTGATCCGGGCCTGCGCCGAGGTGGGCGTGGCCACCACCCGGGTCGAGGGCCGCAGCGGCGTGTGGATCACCGGCGGCCGCGGTCCCGGCAGCGCGCTCGACCGCAAGGTGGCGGCGGTCGGCATCCGGGTGGCGCGCGGGGTCACGATGCACGGCTTCGCGCTCAACTGCGACTGCGACCTCAGCTGGTTCGACCGCATCGTGCCCTGCGGCATCCGGGACGCGGGGGTCACCAGCCTGTCCGCCGAGACCGGCCGCACCGTCACCGTCACCGACATGCTGGGCATCGCCGAACGCCATCTCGCCGACGCGCTCGGCGCCACCACCTGGCGCAGCGTCGACGGCACCGACCCGCTCGCCGAGCCGCCACCGTCCGCGCCCATCCCCGCCAACGTGGGCACGGCCGACTGACCCCATCCCGCCCGGCGGCCGCCGGGTGCGGGGCCGGGTCCGCCTGCGCACCTGGCGTCCAGGCGGCGGCTTCCGGGTCAGGTGGCCAGCGTTTCAGGAGGTCTGGGTCCTGGCGCCGGGCTGGTCCCGCACGATCGCTACCGCCTCCTGCTGGGTGAGCCCCGAGCCGGCGGTGAACACCTGATCGAACCGGCCCGCCCCCAGCCTCTGGCGAAGCTGGGTCACCAGTTCGGCCTCCACCCGCCGCAGATGAGGCCAGGCTGGCAGGCCGACCCGCCGGCGCAGGCCCTCGGCCGCGCCTTTGAGCAGCGCCGCCCGCTCCGGGTCACCCTCCGCTAGCGCCAGCCGCGCATACCCAGCCAGGCACAGCGTCACGAACCGGGTGCTGCGGGCGGCCAGGCTCAGGTCCAGCGCCTCATCTATCAGCGCCCGGGCCTCATCGAGCCTGCCCCGCAAAGCAGCCAGGATGCCCAGCTGCACCCGGGAGCCCGCGGCGAACCAGTCACCGCCGCACACCTCGGCCAGGTCACGCGCCTCGCGCAGGTGGCGCAGGGCATCGTCGTAGCGGCCCAGCGCCATCTCCAGGGAGCCGGCGGTGAACACGGTAGTGGCCGTGAAGACGGGCTCATCTTGGCCGCGGAGCTCCTCCAGCGACACCGTCGCCTCCCGCAAAGCCCCGTCCAGATCGCCGGCGATCGGCAAGGTCCACGCCATCCCCAGCCGGCACACCGCGCGCAGGAACGGGTCCTGGATCCCGGCCAGCAGCGGTGCCAGGCGCTGGCCGGCCGCCAGCGCTGCGGTGTCGTTCCCGGTGTCTGTAGCCATCGCTGCCGCCACCCAGGCCAGTTCGGCGCGGGCCTGCAGCTCTAGCGGGCCGGCGGGCCGGAACTGCTCAACCCATGATTGGGCCTGGCCCTCAAGGTCGCGTTGCAGCCAGAACAGATACAGGACCCGGAACAGGTGCGGCAGCGGCCCGGGGTCGTGGGCCAGGTACCAGCGCACCGCGGCGGCCACGTTGCCCGCCTCGGCGTCCAGCCGTTCCAGCCACTCGCCCTGGCCGGTGTCGCGCAGCGGCCGGTCCGCCTGCTCGGCCAGCGCCCGGTAGTAGCTCGCGTGCCGCCGCCCGATCTGCCCGGCGTCGGGCCGGGCCGCCAGCCGCTCGGCCATGAACTCGCGCATGGTTTCCAGCATCCGCGACCGGGGCCCGAGCCCAGTGCTGTCGGCATAGACCAGGCTGTGGCGGGCCAGCGCCTCCGATAGCTCCAGCGCCCGCTCCTCCTCCAGGCCCGCGACCTGGGCGGCGGCCTGGAAGGTCCAGCCGTCTGTGAATACCGCCGTGACCTCCAGCAGCGACCGCTCGGCGTCGGTCAGCAGGCCCACGCTCCACTCCACGGTGGCCCGCAGGGTGCGCTGCCGCTCGGGCAGGTCCACCGCGCCGGTGCCGAGCGCATCCAGCGAGGCGGCGAGCCGGCCCAGCAGCGCGGCGGGGTCCAGCAGCCGGGTCCGGGCGGCGGCCAGCTCGATCGCCAGCGGCAGGCCCTCCAGCCGCCGGCAGATCTCGGCCACCGCCGCCGCGTTGCCCGCGGTGAGGGCGAAGCCGGGCCGCACCGCGCGGGCCCGGTCCACGAACAGCGCCACCGCGGGCGAGGACCGCAGGTCCTCCAGCGGCACGGTGGGGGGCCCGGCCGGCAGCGCCAGCGGCGGCACCGGGTACTCCCGCTCGGCCCGCAGCCCCAGCACCGTCCGGCTGGTGGCCAAGATCACCACTCGCGGGCAGCGGGCCAGCAGCTCGCCCAGGCCGCCGGCGGCCTGGGCCACCTGCTCCAGGTTGTCCAGGATCAGCAGCCACGCGCGGTCGCCGAACGTCTCGGCCAGCGCCTCCACCGGGGAGCCCGCCCGCGCCACATCAGCTCCCGCCGCCCGGCCGATGGCGGCCGGGACGAGCCCGGGGTCGGTGACCGCCTCCAGCGGCACGAACACCGTGCCCGCGCCGAACCGGTCCCGCAGACGCTCGCCCACCGCCACCGCCAGCCGGGTCTTGCCGACGCCGCCCGGGCCGGTCAGCGTCACCAGCCGTACCCCCGGACGCTCAACCAGCCCGGCCACCTCATCGATCGCGCGCTCCCGCCCCAGCAGCGACGTCATGCTCACCGGCAGCGGGCGGGGCCCGCGGGGGGCCGCCGGCGACGGCGCAGCGGCCACGGCCCGGCCGCCAGCGGCGGCGAACCGCTCGCTCAGCAGCACCGCCAGGTCATCACGCACCAGCCGGCCCAGCTCCCCCGGCGTGCGAAAGTGACGGTAGGACTCCGAGGCGTCCGTCTCGATGCGGGCCAGCAGGCCGGCCAGCCGGGGCTCACGATCGGGCGCCGGCGCCTTGACATACAGCAGCCGGGGCAGCGCCCGCGACAGCTCGAACTCGTCCTCCAGGCCCGAGATGCCCATGCCCGGCCCGACCCACCCGTACCGCTGCCAGTACAGCCCGACGAACACGTCGCTTTGCGCCAGGTACGCCCGGTACAGCTCGGCCGGAGGGTACGGCCGGGCGCCGAGTTCGAACATCACCGGCGTCAGCCTTAAAGCGCTGATGGCGCGTGAGACCGCCCGCCGCTCATCCGCCAGCTCACCCAGCGTGGAACTCACGAACACCCGCAGCCGCCGGTCCGGAGTCCGGATGGCCGCGTCCCCTGGCCGCCTCTCGCTCACCGATCGCCCCTGGGCTGTGGCCCACCACGCACGCTTGCCACCAGCCTCCCCGGCCAGCGGGGCCCCGGCAGGCCCCAATCCGTCGGCCAGCACCGGCGGCCACCGGGCCACCAGCCGCTCAACGGGCAGCTACCCGGCCGATGCCATACATAACGCTGCGCCCTGGGCGCATTCCTGCCCGGCCTCAGCCGCCCGCGGCCAGCCGGGCGAGGTGGTCGCCCAGCTCGCCGACCGGGACCTGGGTCTGCTCCCGGGTGGTCATGTCCCGGACGGTGACGGCGCCGGCCTCGTCCTCCGCGGCGCCGTAGATCAGCGACCAGCGGGCGCCCTGGTCGCTGGCCCATCTGAGCTGGCGGCCGAGCTTGCCGGACGCGCCCAGGTAGACGCTGGCGCGCAGCCCGGCCGACCGGGCAGCCGCGGCGAACGCGAAGCTGCGCGCCGCATAGCGCTGGTCCATGACCGTGACCGCCACATCCAGCCGGGTGTGCTCCTCCGCCCCGGGCGGCAGCATGAGCAGGATCCGCTGGAGCCCGAGCGAGCCGCCGGTCGCGGGCACATCCGGCCCGCCGAGCTGGGCGATGAGGTGGTCGTAGCGGCCGCCGCCGGCCAGCGAGCCCGGCACCCCCTGGGCCACCACCTCCCAGATCGGGCCGGTGTAGTAACTCAGGCCGCGCACCATCCGGGGCGTGAACACGACCCGCCCGGGCGGCAGCTGCCCGGCGAGCAGGGACAGCAGGGTGTTCACCTCGTCCAGCCCGGCGGAGCCCTCCTCGCTGGACTTGAGCGCGTCGGAGATCCGTTCCGCCGCGTCGTCGGCGGTCATCGCGGCCACCAGCTCGGCGGCCTTGCCCTCGGGCAGCCCGCGGCCCGCCAGCTCGGCGGTGACCTCGGCCGGCGGGAGCTTGTCCAGCTTGTCGAGGGTGATCAGGACCCCGGCTCCCGCCCCGGCCGGGACCGCGAAGGCGTCCAGCAGGCCGGCCAGCACGCGGCGGGAGTTGAGCGAGAAGCGGAAGCCGCCGATCCCCAGCCCGGCGAGCACGTCATGCACCGCGGAGATGACCTCCGCGTCGGCCAGCGCCGAGGTGGAGCCGAGGGTGTCCACGTCGCACTGGGTGAACTCGCGGTACCGGCCCCGGCCGGGCCGGTCCGCGCGCCAGACCGGCCCGATGGCGTAGCGCTTGTACGGGACCGGCAGCTGGCTGCCGTAGGCGGCGGCCACCCGCGCCAGCGGCACCGTCAGGTCGTAACGCAAGGCCAGGTCGGCCTCGCCGGTCCCCTCGTGCTCGCCGCGGCGCAAGATCTTGAAGATGAGCTTGTCGCCTTCCTCGCCGTACTTGCCCATGAGGACGTCGAGCCGCTCGAAGGCCGGGGTGGCGAGCGGCTCGAACCCGTAGCGGTCGAACACCGACCGGATGAGCGTGAACGCGCGCTCCCGGGTCTCGAACTCGCGGGCAAGGAAGTCACGGGTCCCCGAAGGGGGATCGAACTGCGTTGGCATGCGCCTATGCTCCCCGACCGGACCGGTCCCCGTCACATCGGTTTCCCGGTCGCGGCCGCCGGGGCGCGGCCGGCGGCCCGCCAGCTCGCCCCCTGTGCCGATGTACCGTGGGTACATGCCTCAGGACTGATGGTCGCCACCGCAACGGAACGACGTCACAGCCCGAGGAGCATTCTTGTCCCGCCCGCAGGCCAGCGACGGCCCGCCCGCTGCCACGCCCGGCCCGTCCCCGGCGGACGGCCGGGGGGCGCCGCCCGGCCCCCCGGGGTACGCGCTGGGGCTGGCCATCGGCCTGCAGGCGGTCATCTCGGCCGGTGACGGCCTCGCCCTGGTCGCCCTGGCCAGCCGCGTCTACGAGGGCTCGCACGCCTGGGCGGTCGCCGCGGTGTTCCTCGCGGTCACGATCCCGATCACCGTGCTCGCGCCCCTGGCCGGCCTGCTGCTCGACCGGCTGCCGGCCCGCCCGGTGCTGATCGCGGCGGCCGCGGTGCAGGCGGCGACGGCCCTGGCGCTCACCCAGGTGTCCGGCATCGGGCCGGTGCTCGCGCTGGCCACCGGGTTCGGCGTCGGCGCGGCGGTGCTGCAGCCCGGGCTCGGCGCCATCGTGCCACGCCTGGTGGATGGAGTGGACCGGGCGGACCGGATGGGCCGGGTGGGGCTGACCAGGGCGAACAGTTACCTCCAGGCCGCCACCTGGGGCGGCTTCACGGCGGGCCCGCTGCTGGCTGGCGCGCTCACCGCGGCCGGGGGCACCGGGCTGGCGCTGGTGGGCGTCGCCGTCATCTACGCGCTCGGGGCGGCCGGGCTGTCGGTGCTGCCGCTGGCGCCGCGCCCGCCGGACGGCACGGCCGCCGCGGAGCGGGCCGGGCTCGCCGGGCAGCTGAGCGCGGGCCTGCGGTTCCTGCGCGCGGACGCCGACGCCGGGCTGCTCGTCCTGGTGGTCGGCGTCATGGTGGTGTTCGCGAACATGGCGGTGGTCGCGGAGGTCGCCTTCGCCGAGAGCGTGCTCGGGGCGGGCCCCACCGGTTACTCCGTGCTGGTCGCGGCGTGGACCGCCGGCATGCTCGCCGGGACGCTGGCCGGCGGGCGGCTGCCCGGGCACCGGCTCGCCGTCACCACGCTCGCCGGGACGATCGCCATGGGCGCGGGGATAGCGCTGGCGGGGACGGCCGCCCAGCTGTGGCAGGCGGCGGCCGCGTACGCCTTCGGCGGCCTGGCCAACGGCATGGAGGTGGTGGCGACCCGGAGCTTCCTCAACCACCGGGCGCCGGAGCAGGTCGCCGGGCGGGTGTTCGCGGTGTACTCCGGGGTGCTGTTCGGCGGTGCCTCGGCCGGGATGGCCATCGCCGGCGGCCTGCTCAGCTCGCTCAGCCCGCGCGTGGTGCTGTTCCTGGCCGGCGTGGGCGGGCTGGCCGCCGGGGCCGTGGGATGGCTCATCTACGTGCGCCGCCACCGTCGTCGACCCGCCGGAGCCCGGCCAGCCAGCCCACTCCCGCCGTGACGACGATGACGGTCCCCGCCGCCAGGAACACCGGCCGCGGGTCACCGCCCAGCGCCGACGTCGCCGCGCCGGCGAGCACCACCCCGATCGGGTCCACGGCGAGGAACAGCACCCGGACCCCGCTGGTGACCCGGCCCAGCATCGCCCGCGGGACGATCCGCTGCCGCTGCGTGCGGTTCACCAGGCTCGCCACCACCAGCGCCCACGCGTAGGCGAAGTTCGCCGCCGTCAGCGACGGCGCCGACCCGGTCACGCTCATCGCGGCGATGGCGGCGCCGGCCGCCACGATGGCGATCACTATCAGGCGGATCTCGCCGATCCAGCCGGCCAGGCGGGCGGCGCAGAGCGCGCCAGCCACCCCGCCCGCGCCGCCCGCCGCCACCACCGCCGCGACGAGGGACGGCGTGAGCCCGAGCGTGTCCCGGGCGTAGAAGACGATGAGCTTCTCGGCCGCCAGGCACAGATTCACCACCATCTGGACCGCGGTCAAGATCACCAGGACCCGGACCGACGCCACGTAGCGCAGGCCCGCCCGCAGGTCGGCTTCCATGCTGCGCCAGCCCCGGCCGGTGCGGTGGGCCGCCGGGGCCGCCCGGCCCGGCCGCCACCGCCCCACCGCGAACAGGGACACCAGCGACACCAGGAAGGTCAGGGCGTCGGCCAGCAGCGCCAGGTCGATGCGGCCGACGGCGGCGAGCACGCCCACCGCCGCCGGCCCGGCCACGAGCGACAGCTGGCTCGCCAGCTCCAGGGCGGAGTTCGCCCGGATGAGCCCGGCCGCCGGGAAGAGATCCCGCACCACGACCGCGAGCGCGGTCTGGGAGAAGACCGAGCACGCGCCGGCCGCGAACGCGATGACCAGGACCAGCCACACGGCGAGCAGCCCGGCGGCGGCGAGACCGAACAGCGCCGCGAACAGCGCGGCGCGCAGCGCGTCGGTCAGCACGAGGACCCGCCACGGGTCCACCCGGTCGACCAGCACGCCGGCCGGCAGCCCCACCATCAGGTAGCCGACCGTCACCGACGCGGCGGACAGCCCCGAGACCAGCGGGCTGCGGCTGAGGTCGAGCACCAGCAGCGGGACCGCCAGCGCGGCCAGGCCGTCTCCCAGCAGCGAGACGGCCTGCCCGGACAGGAAGGTCCCGCGCCGCCACCGCTCCCCGCCCGGCCGGGCGGGGAGGACGGGCCGGGCGGCCGGGCTAGCTGTACCCGTTGGCCGGGCGGATCTTGACCGCCGTGCCGTAGGCGCAGATCTCCTGGCCGGCCTGGAACTCGCTGGCGTCGAAGCGCATCGCGAGCACCGCGTCGGCGCCCCGGGCCTGCGCCGCCTCGACCAGCCGGTCCTGCGCGTGGACCCGGCTCTCCGAGAGCATCTTGGTCATCCCCTTGAGCTCGCCGCCGACCAGGGACTTGAAGCCCGCGCCGAGCTGGGAGCCCACGTTCCGGGAGCGCACGGTGATGCCGAACACCTCCCCCAGGACCTCGGTGATCTCGTACCCGGGCAGGTCGTTCATGGTGCTGAGGATCATACGGCCATCCTTTCCCGGCTGCGGCGCTGGCCTGCCGCGACACGCCACGGGCGTACCCTGGAGGCGTGGTACTTGCACCCGAAGGCCGCAGGATGCTCCGTCTGGAGGCCCGCAACAGCCAGACGCCCATCGAGCGCAAACCGCCGTGGATCAAGACCCGGCTGCGGACCGGCCCGGAATATACCGAGCTGAAGAACCTGGTGCGGCGCCAGGGCCTGCACACCGTGTGCGAGGAAGCGGGCTGCCCCAACATCTTCGAATGCTGGGAGGACCGGGAGGCGACGTTCCTGATCGGCGGCGACGCCTGCACGCGGCGGTGTGACTTCTGCCAGATCGCCACCGGGAAGCCCGACCCGCTCGACACCGGCGAGCCGCGCCGGGTGGCCGACTCGGTGGCGGCGATGGGCCTGCGCTACGCGACGGTCACCGGCGTGGCCCGCGACGACCTGCCCGACGGCGGCGCCTGGCTGTACGCGCAGACCTGCGCCGAGATCCACGCCGCCGTGCCCGGCTGCCGGGTCGAGCTGCTGATCCCCGATTTCAACGCCGACCCGGCGCGGCTGGCCGAGGTGTTCGCCGCCCGCCCCGAGGTGCTCGCCCACAACATCGAGACCGTGCCGCGCATCTTCCGGCGGATCAGGCCCGGATTCCGGTACGCGCGGTCGCTGGACGTGCTCCGCCAGGCCCGGGCGGCCGGGCTCGTCACCAAGTCCAACCTCATCCTCGGTCTCGGCGAGGAGCCCGCCGAGATCAGCCAGGCCATGGCCGACCTGCGGGCGGCCGGGTGCGAGCTGCTCACCATCACCCAGTACCTGCGCCCGTCCCCGCGCCACCACCCGGTGGCCCGGTGGGTGGAGCCCGCGGAGTTCGACCGGCTGCGCGGGGAAGCGCTCGGTCTCGGCTTCGCCGGCGTGATGTCCGGTCCGCTGGTCCGGTCCTCCTACCGCGCCGGGCGGCTGCACGCCGAGGCGATGACCCGCCGGGCCGCCGCGGGTGCGGGCGCCGCTCCCGGCGGGGTAACCGGATAGCCATCCGGCGCCGGTTTCCACAACCGCCCGCCTGCTCGTATCCTGCCCTCCATGGCGAACAAGCCCACGGCGGCAGCGAACCGGAAAGACGCCACGGATCCGGCCTCGGCCGGGCGCATCAAGCAGATCCGCATGGTGGCCGGGATCGTCCGCAAGTCCGACCCGCGCGCTCTGCCGATCGTGGCCCTGGCCGGGATCGGCGTGCTCGCTGTCTTCGTGATCGTCGGCCTGCTGACCGGCCTGGTGGCGCTGCTGATCCCGCTCGGGGTGGCCGCCGGGCTGACGGTGTCGATGATCATCTTCGGCCGGTACGCCCAGTCCGCGCAGTACAAGGCGGTCGAGGGCCAGCCCGGCGCGGCCGCCGCGATCATGCAGAGCATGCGCGGCGGCTGGACGGTCACCCCGGCGGTGTCGGCCAACCGCAGCATGGACGTGGTGCACCGGGCGGTCGGCCGCCCCGGTGTCGTGCTGGTCGGTGAGGGCTCGCCCAACCGGCTGGCCAGCCTGCTCGCGGCGGAGAAGAAGCGCGTGTCCCGGGTCGCCTTCGACGTGCCCATCTATGACCTGCAGGTGGGCGACGAGGAGGGGCAGATCCCGATCAGGAAGCTGCAGCGCAAGCTCATGCGGCTGCCCCGCAACCTGAAGGGCCCGGCGGTCGCCGACCTCAACTTCCGGCTCAAGGCCCTGCCCCAGTCGCTCCAGGCGCCGAAGGGCCCGATGCCCCGCACCGGCCGGATGCCGAAGCCGCCCCGCCCCCGGTACCGGTAGCCGCCCCGCCCCGGTAGCGGCAGCCGCCCCGCCCGCGGTACCGGCCGCCGCGCCGGGCGCCGGGACGGGCGCCCCGCCCCAGCCGCCGCCATGGCCGCCGCCCCGGGGCCGGGCCCCGGTGGCTGGCGCCCGCCGCCCGCCCGTGACCTGGGACCCGGGCGGCCCGGATTTGTGGCCCGGCTGATCCCGCCCGCCGCGGTCATGGTGAGCTGGGGGCAGCACGATCGGCGAGCCCGGCCAGGAGGAGAAGCCTGATGCCCCACACCAGCGACATCCGGGTACTGGGTTATGAGCCCCTGCTGGCACCCGCCGCACTGCTGGCGGAACTGCCGCTCGGCGCCCCCGAGGCGAAACACGTCGAGCAGGCCCGGGCCGAGGTGCGCGCGGTGCTGACCGGCATCGATGACCGGCTGCTGGTGGTGGCGGGGCCGTGCTCGGTCCATGACCCGGCGGCGGCCCTGGACTACGCCGAGCGCCTGGCGGCGATGGCCCGCTCGGTGCACGATGACCTGCTGATCGTGATGCGGGTGTACTTCGAGAAGCCGCGCACCGTGACCGGCTGGAAGGGGCTCATCAACGATCCCGGCCTGGACGGCAGCCACGACGTCCACCGCGGCCTGCGGGTGGCGCGGCGGCTGCTGCTGGACGTCGTGTCGCTGGGCCTGCCGGTCGGCTGTGAGTGGCTCGACCCGATCACCCCGCAGTACATCGCCGACGCGGTGGCCTGGGGCGCGATCGGCGCCCGCACCACCGAGAGCCAGGTGCACCGCCAGCTCGCGTCGGGCCTGTCCATGCCGGTCGGCTTCAAGAACGGCACGGACGGCGACGTGCAGGTCGCGGTGGACGCCTGCCGGGCCGCGGCGGCCGGCCACACCTTCTTCGGGGTCACCCTGGCCGGGGCGGCGGCGGTGGTGACCACGGCGGGCAACCCCGACTGCCACGTCATCCTCCGGGGCGGCCGGTCGGGACCCAACTTCGGGGCGGGCCAGGTGGGCCAGGCGCTGGCCGCGGTCACGGGCGCCGGGCTGCCGCGCCGGGTGATGGTGGATGCCAGCCACGGCAACAGCGGCAAGGACCACCGGCGCCAGCCGGCCGTGGCGGGCTCCCTGGCGGAACAGGTCGCCGCGGGCGAGCAGGGCCTGATCGGGGTGATGCTGGAGAGTTTCCTGGCCGAGGGCCGCCAGGAACCGGGTGACCCGGCGCGGCTGGCCTACGGGCAGAGCATCACCGACGCCTGCATGGACGTGGACACCACCGCCGGCGTGCTCAGCGGGCTGGCCGCCGCCGCCCGCCGCCGCCGCGCCGCCGCTGACCGCGTCAGATCCTGATCACGATGGTGTTGGCGGCCCGGTCGTGCAGCCCGCGCAGGTCGCGATCGGTGACGAGGGCCGGCACGACGAGCAGCAGCAGGACGGTGCGCACCAGGGCCCAGCCCAGGCCGACCGGCCGGCCGTCCAGCCGGGCCACCCTGGTGCCCAGCAGCCGCTTGCCCACGGTGAACCCGGTGAGGGCCGTGAGCAGGTAGGTCTCCACCGCGAAGACCGGCAGCGTCCACCACCGCGAGTGGAACACGGCGAGCGCGATCAGCGTGCACAGCAGCCAGTCGAGCAGCAGGGCCAGCAGCCGCCGGCCGATGCTCGCGACCGAGCCGCTGCCCTTCTCCGGCAGCCCGAACCGCTGCCCGGGGAAGGTGTCCTCATCCCCCGCTTCCGGGCGGCCGAGCGTGCCGCTCAGCCAGGACCCAGCCCACCGCCGTTCTGCCACGCCCCCACGGTACCCGGCACCGGCGCGGGCCCGGCCGGCCACCGCCATCCCGTAACACGCGTGAAACACCCGGGACACGGCTCGGAAACCGCGACCGCCTAACGTCCCAGGCGGGTCCTGCGGCAGCACACCCGTGCGGAAGGAAGGGGCAGGGCCGTACCGCCCAGGGAGGGCTGATGTTCACGAACGCCGGCGAGGTACTGAAGTTCATCGGCGACCAGAAGGTGGAGTTCGTCGATGTCCGGTTCTGCGACCTTCCGGGCACGGTTCAGCACT
>Ga0335077_10002562_pt1 | contig 21720 bp, 19 predicted proteins | sample Lox_Sample_31_FD_207151 | JGI IMG/M metagenome (GOLD analysis project Ga0335077, IMG submission 207151) | Soil microbial communities from Loxahatchee National Wildlife Refuge, Florida, United States - Lox_Sample_3.1 | ecosystem: Environmental > Terrestrial > Soil > Wetlands | place: USA...
GCGGCTCTGGGCCGCGCGGCGTGCGGAGGCGGACGCCGGGCGCGAGCCTCCGGGCGACGGGGCCGCGACCGCTCGCCCGGCCGGAGGCGAGGAGGCGGCACCCCCCGGGAGCCCTCTCTCCCGATTCCTCGCGGCCTGGCCCGAGGTGGGGTGGCCGGCGGTCGCCGTCGGCGTTGCACTCGGCTTCCCGGCGCTCCTCGCCGCCTTCGGCCACGGGAGGGTGCGGACCGCCGGGGTCGTCCTCCTCCTCCTCTCCCTGGGCGGGCTCTCCCCGCTCCGGGACCGCTTCACGAGGAGCTGATCCGGGTCGCTTCCGGCCCGCGCCCGAGGCCCGGGAGGCCCAGCGCGGGATCCCGCCGGAGCGAGTCGAGGCCCGCGGGGCGGCCGCAACCCGCCCCTCGCGCCCCGCCTGCGGCCCCGCCTGCGGCGCTTGATCTCCCGGGTGTCCTTAAGCGATGTTTCGGCCCCCCGCGACGGAGAACCCGAAGATGGCCCACATCCCCAGCGCCGAGCTCGCCGAGAAGGCCGTGAACACCATCCGCATGCTCGCCGCCGACGGCGTCCAGAAGGCGAACAGCGGCCACCCGGGGATGCCCATGGGCGCGGCCGACATGGCCTTCGTCCTCTGGACGCGCCACCTCCGCTTCAACCCCCGCGAGCCGCGGTGGCCGGGGCGGGATCGCTTCGTGCTCTCCGCCGGGCACGGCTCGATGCTGCTCTACTCCCTCCTCCACCTCTCGGGCTTCGACCTCCCGCTCGAGGAGCTCAAGCGCTTCCGGCAGCTCCACTCCCGCACCCCCGGCCACCCGGAGTTCCGCCACACGCCCGGTGTGGAGGTGACGAGCGGGCCGCTCGGGCAGGGGTTCGGGAACGGGGTCGGAATGGCGCTCGGGCAGGCGATGCTCTCGGCGAAGCTCGGCCCCGGCAACCCCCTCGAGGACCACTGGACCTACGCCATCGCCTCGGACGGCGACCTCATGGAGGGCGTCTCCCAGGAGGCGGCGAGCTTCGCCGGCCACAACCGGCTGGGACGCCTCATCTACCTCTACGACGACAACCAGGTCACCATCGACGGCCGCACCACCCTGTCCTTCTCCGGGGAGGACGTGACCCGGCGCTTCGAGGGCCAGGGATGGCAGGTACAGTCGGTCGACGGCCGCGACCACGAGGGGATCTCGAGGGCCATCGACGAGGCGAAGGCCGACCTCTCCCGCCCGAGCCTCATCCGGGTCCACACCATCATCGGCTTCGGCTCCCCGGGCAAGCAGGGGAAGTCGAGCGCCCACGGCGCCCCGCTGGGGGAGGAGGAGCTCAAGGCGACGAAGGAGCGGCTGGGCTGGCCGCTCGAGCCCCGGTTCCTCATCCCGGAGGACGTGCGCCGCTACTTCGCAGAGGTGGTCGAGGGGAAGCTCGCCGACTACGACGCCTGGCAGCGAAGGGAGCGGGACTGGAGGGCCACCCACGAGACCGAGGCGCGCCTCTACGACGCCCACCTCGCCCGGGCGGTGCCCGCCGACGTGGGGGCGAGGCTCCTCGAGGACCCGGGCCAGGCCGACTCGACCCGCAAGCTCTCGCAGGCCGTCATCCAGAAGGTGGCGGCGCTCGTCCCATGCCTCGTCGGCGGCTCCGCCGACCTCGCCGAGTCGAACCTCACGGAGATCAAGGGCGCGGGAGACGTGGGGCCGGACCACTACGACGGCCGGAACCTCCACTTCGGGATCCGCGAGCACGCCATGGGGGCGATCGCGAACGGGCTCGCCTGCGACGGCCTCTTCATCCCCTTCGTGGGGACCTTTCTCATCTTCTCCGACTACATGCGCCCGGCGGTGCGGCTCGCGGCCCTGTCTCGCATCCAGGTCCTCTTCGTGTGGACCCACGACTCCATCTTCCTCGGGGAGGACGGACCCACCCACCAGCCCATCGAGCACCTCACCGCCCTGCGCGCCATCCCCGGGCTGCACCTCGTCCGCCCCGCCGACGGCGCCGAGGTGGCGGCGGCCTGGGCCCACGGGCTCGCGCGCCGCGAAGGGCCGACGGGCATCGTGCTCACCCGCCAGAAGCTCGCCGCGCTCCGTCGCCCGGCCGGCCTCGACGCAGCCCGCATCGCCCGCGGCGGCTACGTCGTCGCCGAGGCCCCGGGCGCGAAGGTGACGCTCGTGGCCACGGGGAGCGAGGTGGCGACGGCGCAGGGAGCCGCGGAGCTCCTCGCCAAGAAGGGCGTGGCGGTGCGGCTCGTCTCCGTGCCCTGCTTGCAGTGCTTCGAGGAGCAGCCCGCCGAGTACCGGCGCGAGGTCCTGCCCCCGGGCCAGCGCGTCGCGGTCGTCGAGGCCGCTCGCGGGCTCGAGTGGTGGAAGTTCATCGGAGCCGACGGCCTCGTCGTCGGCATCGACCGGTTCGGGGCGAGCGCGCCGGACAAGGCCCTCGCCGAAGAGTACGGGTTCACCCCGGCGCGGGTGGCGGAACGGGTGGAGAGCTGGCTCTCCGGCGCGTGACCCGCCGCTCCTTGCCCCGCCCTACTGGGCGGGGCAATCGGCGAACAGCGCCTCGGGACCTCTGAGGCCCTAGCGCATCACCGGCTGCGGAGCCGGCATGGCGATGGGTTGGGTCGAAACTACCGGGTGGGCCTCGATGCGCTCGCCCTTGGAGAGCATCTTCAGGGACAGGGCGAGCAGCTTCGCGAGGAGCTCCGCCGATCCCGGCACGTCGAGCTTGCGGTAGATGCGCTTGCGGCGCGCCCGGATGGTCTCAGGCGAGACGCCGGCAGCCGACGCCGAATCCTTGCAGGCGAATCCCTGCGCGATGCGAAGTACCTCGGCGCGCTCCGCCGGGGTCAGGTTCGTCCCTTCCAGGAAGCGAGCGGCGAACGGCTGGAGAATTTCGATGTCGATCTGAGCCATGCTGTGACCGTCCCTTCTTGAAGATTTGCTCCGCCTGACGACTCTTGGATCCAGCCGCCGCGCCCGGTTTCATCCCCCCAAGCGAACCCGGCCGGGTCCTAGCTCGCAAAACGATAACAACGCCCCGCTCGGATGCCACCCCCCCAGGCCTTACTTTTCTTCACTCCCTACTAACCGCTCGATTTATTGGGAATTTATTTATGTGACATCGTTGTATACACGACATTGTAACCCATATGGGTGGTAGACACAACCGACGAATCCCACCTTGGCTACCCTATCCGGGGGGGCGGGGCCAGCTCTCGAGCCTCGGAGCGAGGAGGTTCTTCTCCGCGGCGAGCCTGTTCCAGTCGAACCGCGGCGAGCGGAGGTCCCCTGCGGAGCGCACGCCGGGGGGGATGGGCACGCTTCGGCGAAGGGGCAGGTAGCCCGGGGCGCGCGCGGCCACGAGCGTCTCCGCGTCCCGGCTCGCCATCCACTCCGCGAGCTGCCTCGCGCCCGGAGAGGTCTTGCCCCGTGCGAGCACCGCCACCGCGGTGGGGAAGACGAGCGTCCCGACCCCGGCCTGGTCCGGGTAGATGGGCTCGAGGGCCGCGGCGCTCGCGGCTCCCGCCGCCGCCTCCTCCGAGCCGACGAGCCCCAGGGCGGCGATCCCGGAAGCCACCGCGGCCCGTGCCTCGCCGTCGCTCCGGGAGAGCTGAGGCCTCCCGCGGCCCAAAGCGGCGAGGAAGCCCAGGGTGGCCTCCTCTCCGTGGAGGAGGGAGAGGGCGGCGACCGTGAGCGGGCCCTCTCCACGCCCGAAGGGGACGAGCGCGACCGATCCGGCGAGACGCGGGCTGGTGAGCTCCGCGAGGCTGCCGGGCATGAAAACGAGCCCGGCGCGGGGGTTCGCGAGCAGGACGCGGGCCCGGGCGCACAGCGGGAAGAAGCGCCCCTCCGGGTCCCCGTAGCGGGCCTCCACGTCCGGCTGCGGAGGCGCCGATCCCCGGACGAGGAGCGGCGCCGCCTCGAGCGCCTGGGTGGGGTCCCCGAACCAGGCGAGGTCGGCGAGCTGTGGCTCCGCCACGTACACCACTCGTGCCAGGCGCCGGTTCGTGGCGAGCGTGGAGAGGGCCTGGGCACCGAGCGGCGAGACGGAGGCGTAGACCCGGACCTCGGGGAGCGCGTAGCCACCGCCCGTGCACCCGGCGAGCAGCGCGGCGGCCAGCGTCCCGGGGAGCGCGGCCCTCCGCACGGCGCCCTAGCCCATGCTCACGCGGTCGCGCCGCGCGCGGCCGCCGGCGTGCGCCGCCCGGTCTCCGCCGGCCCCCTGGGCGCGCAGGAGGGCCTCGGAGGCGGCCCGGACGAGGGAGGAGAAGGACATCGTCCCCTCCCCGTCGAAGGTGGCCACCCCCACGCTCGCCGTGAGCTCGGCGGGGTGGGCCCGGATGCGCTGCACCACGCGGTTCGCGACCTCGAGCGCGCCGCGCGTCGGTGTGTGCGGCATGAAGACGAGCAGCCGCTCCTGGTTGAAGAGGAGCGGCAGGTCGATGTCGCGGACGGCGCCGGCGATGAGCGCCAGGATCTCGGCGAGGAGCGCCGGGCGCGAGCGGGCCGCCCGGCGGCTGGCCGCCTCCTGGAAGCGGTCGACGGCGACGAGGGCGAGCGACACCGGGTAGCGGTAGCGGCGCGAGCGCTTGATCTCCATGAGCAGGAGCTTCTTGAAGAAGTCGTAGTCGTAGAGGCCGGCCGCCGAGGGCCGCGCCTGGAGCTGCCTCTCCAGATCGGCGATGCGGTGCGCCTGGGCGTGCACCCGCGTCATGGCGCGGCACAGGCTCACCACCGAGGGGCGGGAGAGCGGGGCGACGAGGAGCGCGTCCGCAGAGAGCTCCTCCCTCCCCGCCTCCTCCTCGTCGTGGAAGAGGAGGACGACCGGCAGCACCGGGTCGGCCCTCCTGAGCTTCTCCAGGAAGGACGCCCCGCCGGCCACCTCGGGCCGCACGAAGGCCGCGCCGTAGGCGCCGGGCTCGAGCCCCTCGAGCGCACCCGCCGGCGTGTCCACCTCCACCCGGAAGCCGGCGCCCTCGAGGTGGCGGCGGAGCGCCGCAACAACCGGCCCGCTCTCCTCGATGACCAGGATGCGTTGCGCCATGGCGGAGAGGGGATGCTACCATTCGCGAGCGTGGCCGCGAAGCGCATCGCCCTCGCCCAGATCGATCCCACCGTCGGCGATATCGCCGGCAACGCTGGGAAGATCCGCGAGTTCACCGGGCTCGCCCGCCGGGCCGGCGCCACCCTCGTCCTCTTTCCCGAGCTCGCCTTAGCCGGCTACCCTCCGCGCGATCTCCTCGACCTGCCCGAGTTCGTCGCCCGCTGCCAGGCCGCGGTGGCCGAGCTCGCGAGCCCCGCCGACTGGTCCCGCGGCGTCTCGGTGGTGTTCGGGTTCCCGGAGGCGGCCCCCGGAGCGCCCCCGCCTGGCCTCTACAACGCCGCGGCGCTCGTCGACGGGGGCAGGATCGCGGCGGTGGGGCGGAAGTCGCTCCTCCCCACCTACGACGTGTTCGACGAGACCCGCTACTTCCTCCCGGCCCCGCGGAGCACCGCCGCCCTCGCCGAAGGCGTCGGGATGCGGCTCGGGCTGTCGGTGTGCGAGGACATCTGGAACGACAAGCGCTTCTGGGACCGCCCCCGCTACGAGCGGGACCCCATCGCCGAGCTCACGGCCGCCGGCGCCGGGCTGGTGGTGAACCTCTCGGCGTCTCCCTACGCGCTCGGCAAGCCTGCACTCCGCGAGCGGATGCTCTCCGCGAGCGCCCGCTCCCACCGGGCGCCGGTGGCCTACGTGAACCAGGTCGGGGGCGACGACTCCCTCGTCTTCGACGGCGCCTCCATGCTCCTCGGCGCCGACGGGGCGGTGCTCGCCCGGGCTCCGCTCTTCGAGGAGTCGCTCCTCGCCGTCGACCTCGACGGGGGCCGGAGCGAGGTGGTGGGCGCCGACGGGGCGGTGAGGCCCCCGCCCGCCGGGCGCGGCGACTCCCCGGAGGCGGACGCCGACGAGGTGCTCTCGGCGCTCGTGCTCGGGGTGCGCGACTACGCCCGGAAGTGCCGCTTCCGCTCCGCGGTGGTCGGGCTCTCCGGCGGCATCGACAGCGCCCTCACCGCCTGCATCGCGGCGCTCGCGCTCGGGAAGGGCTCGGTCCTCGGGGTAGCCATGCCCTCCCGCTACAGCAGCGCGCACTCCCTCGAGGACGCCCGCCGGCTCGCCGAGAACCTGGGGATCGCCTTCGAGACCATCCCCATCGAGCCCATGCACGCCGCTTATCTAGAGTCGCTCTCCCGGGCCTTCGGGCACGCGCCCGGCGACCTCACCGAGCAGAACGTCCAAGCCCGCATCCGCGGGCAGATCGTGATGGCCATCTCCAACGAGACCGGGGCACTCCTGCTCTCCACCGGGAACAAGAGCGAGCTCGCCGTCGGGTACTGCACCCTCTACGGCGACATGGCGGGGGGTCTGGCGGTCATCGGAGACGTCCCGAAGACGCTCGTCTACCGGGTGGCCCGGGCCGCGGACCGGAGGCTCGGCGCCCCGGCCATCCCGGAGCGGACCTTCTCGAAGCCCCCTTCGGCCGAGCTCCGGCCCGACCAGACGGACCAGGACACGCTGCCACCCTACGATGTCCTCGACGACATCCTCGCCGCCTACATCGAGGAACGGCTCCCGGTCGAGGCCATCGAGAGGCGCGGCCACGACCCGGCGCTCGTTCGCCGGGTCCTGCGGATGGTGAACGGGAGCGAGTACAAGCGGCGCCAGGCGGCCCCGGTTCTGAAGGTCACCGGCAAGGCCTTCGGCGAGGGGCGGAGGCTCCCCATCGCCCAGGGCTACGCGCCCTGACCCGGATGCGCGGGGGCACGCCGCGATCGCCTGCAGAGAGACGGCGCAGCAGGGCCCCTCGACGAAGCAGGAACCCTCCGTGTCGGAGGCGGCCTGAAGCCGCTTCCCAGCCGGAATCTCCGGCCTTCGGGCCGGAGAGGGTGTGAAGCTCAGAGGAAGCCGAGGAGCGCGGCCAGCACGAGCCAGAGCGGTCCGCCGACGAGCAGGACGGCGAGCCACAGGGCCCCGTAGAGCCGGCGGCGTGCCGGGTCGAGTTCCTTGCGGGTGGAGCGGGCGAAGAGAAGAGCCGCGGCGCTCCCCACGCCGAGGAAACCCAGAAAGAGGACGACCGGGTGAGGACCGAGAAGGCCCTTCAAACCTGCATCACGTCCTTTTCCTTGGCGGTGCAGATCTCGTCGATCTTCTTCACGCCGTCGTCGGTCTCCTTCTGCATCTTCTCGAGCGACTTCTTGGCCTCGTCGGCGGCGATGTCGCCGTCCGCCTCCGCGGCCTCGATAAGCTCCTTCGCATCTCGGCGCTCGTTGCGGATGGCGATCTTGAACTCCTCCCCCTTCTGCTTCACCTGCTTCACGATCTGCTTTCGCCGCTCCTCGGTGAGCGGGGGGATGGGGATCCGGACGATGTCCTTGTCGCTCTGGGGGTTGAGTCCCAGGTTGGCGTCGCGGATGGCCTTCTCGATGGTGGGGATGAGGCTCTTCTCCCAGGGCTTCACGGTGATGAGCCGCGCGTCGGCCACCGAGAGAGTCCCCACCTGGCTGAGCGGCGTCGACTGCCCGTAGTAGTCGACTCGGACGCCGTCGAGCAGGTGCAGGTTCGCGCGCCCGGTGCGGATGGACTGGAGGTCCGCCTGGAGCGAGTCCAAGGTCTTCCGGATGCGTTCGTGCAGGTCCTTCAGGATGTCGTCGGCGGCGCTCACGGTTGACCTCCCACCCCGGTCGAGCGGGGACGGCGGCGCGCCCCTTCTAGGCGGCGCGCGTGGAGAGTTTGCCCACGGTGGTCCCGATTTCCTCTCCCAAGGTGACCCGCCGGACGTTTCCGCGCTGGGTGGAGTCGAAGACCACGATGGGCAGTTCGTTGTCCATGCACAGGCTGATGGCGGTGGAGTCCATCACCTTCAGGTTCTTCTTGAGGACGTCGAGGTACGAGAGCTGGCGGTACTTCGTGGCCGCCGGATTCTTCTTCGGGTCGTCCGAGTAGACGCCGTCCACCTTCGTCGCCTTGAGGAGCACGTCCGCGTGGATCTCCATGGCGCGAAGGCTCGCCGCGGTGTCGGTGGTGAAGTAGGGGTTGCCGGTGCCGGCCGCGAAGATCACCACGCGCCCCTTCTCCAGGTGGCGGATGGCGCGGCGCCGGATGTAGGGCTCCGCGATCTGGTGCATCTCGATGGCCGACTGCACCCGGGTGAGGACGCCGAGCTTCTCCAGGGCGTCCTGGAGCGCCATGGCGTTGATCACGGTGGCGAGCATCCCCATGTAGTCGGCGCTGGAGCGGTCCATCCCTTCCGTGGCCCCGGAGACCCCGCGGAAGATGTTCCCTCCGCCGATGGTGAGGGCCACCTGGACCCCGAGGTCCACGACGTCCTTCACGTCCTGGGCGATGGCGATGAGCGTCTTCGGGGAGATGCCGTACTTCCCGTCCCCCATGAGCGCCTCGCCGGAGAGCTTGAGCAGGATGCGCCGGTACTTGGCCTTCGACTTCTCGGCGGTCTTCTCGGCGGGTTCGTGGACGGTCTTCATGGACGTTCTTTGCGGCTGGCGCGGGATGGCGCATTGTACGGCACCCGGAGAGGATCCGGTACTGCTCCTTCAGGCCGTGGGAGCGGGTGCGGCACCCGGGCCGGCGAGCTCGGCGCCCCCTCGCCCGCGGCGGCGGCGGCGGCGGCCGCCGCGCCGGCGCCGCTTGCGGCGGCCCGGACCCTCCTCCCCGGACCGGGCGCCGTGCGACGTCGGCGAGAGGGAGGCCTCCACCTCGAAGGTGGGGGTCTCGCCCGGGGCGAGCGACCGCGCCTCCACCTCGGAGGCCTCGGAGGGCCCGTCCACCGGCTCCGCCCCGTCCCGGTGACCGCGTCGCTCCCCCTCGGCCTTCCAGCGGGCGAGCGCCTCCGCGCCCTCGCCGGTCGCCCGCACGGCAATGGCGAGCAGCTGGAGCGCGTCCCGGAAGTAGGCCTGGGCCGCCATGCCCCCGCGCCGGCGACGGCGCGGCGGCCCGGCGAGCGTCCGCTGCGCGCTCATGGCGAGCCGGATCCGCTCGGCGATGCGGCGGGGGAGTCGCGCCGTCTGCACGAGCTCGGTGAGGAGCGCGTCCGCGGCGGCGTCGCCGCCGGGACCGTGGCGGAGGTGGGTGAGGAGCGCGCCGAGGAGGACCGCCTCGGAGACCTCCTCCCCGGAGCGCACGAGCTCGTCGAGGGCGCCGAGGTAGGCCTGGAAGCGGCTCCGGGTGGGCGCGTCTCCGGAGTCGAGGAGCGCCGCCAGGGACGGCAGGATCACCGGGAGCGCCCCGGCGGTGCGGAGGAGCTCGAAGGCGCGGGCGGCGCCGGTGCAGCGCAGGATCTTGAAGATCTCCTCGAGGACCCGGGGCGGAGCGCAGCGGGCGAGCTCCCCGGCGTGGCGCCGCATGGCCGCGAACACCTCCGGCTCCACCGTGAAGCCGAGCCGGGAGGCGAAGCGGATGGCGCGCAGCGCGCGCACCGGATCCTCGCGCATCCGGATCTCGGGGTCCCCGATGGTGGCGATGCGGTGGGCCTCCAGGTCGGCGCGGCCGCCCACGAAGTCGATGACCTCCCCCTGGAACGGATCGTAGAAGAGCCCGTTCACGGTGAAGTCGCGGCGCCGTGCGTCCTCCTCGGCGGTGCCGAAGACGTTGTCCCGGGTGATGAGGAGGTCGGCGTCGCCGGGCACGTCCTCGGCCACGTCGATGGGGTTGGCGCGGAAGGTGGCGACCTCGATGATCTTCCCGCCCCGGAAGTAGACGTGGGCGAGGCGGAAGCGCCGCCCGATGAGGCGGCAGTTGCGGAAGATGGCGCGCACCTCGCCCGGGTGGGCGTCGGTGGCGAGGTCGAAGTCCTTGGGCGTGCGGCCGACGAGGAGGTCGCGGACGCAGCCCCCCACGAAGTAGGCCTGGTGGCCCATGTGGCGGAGACGGGAGATGACCTTCACGGCGTCGGAGTCGAGCCGCTCGAGCGCGATCTCCGGCTCGTGCGGGGGCCGAGGCATCTCGGGGTCGAGCGCCAGGCCCCGGGAGCGCCCCTCGTGGGCGACGCGGCGCTCGCCGCGAAAGCGCTCTTCCCGCCCTCTCCCGCGGCGGGGGTGGCCCTCCCGGCGGCCGGATCCTGCCGGCGGGGTGGAGGTCGCCCCCGCGCCGGACGGGGAGGCCGCGCTCGAGGGTGCTTCGGTTTCCTGGGATCCCCGCGTCTCCGCGGAGTGGGACGGGTCTCGGTTGTGGGGTTCTTCCATGCTTTCGCCGGATCGGGGGGCGCCTCGCCCGGGGCTCATCCGCCGGGCCCGTGAGAACGCACCTTCACCGTCGGGCTGTTCCTTTGACCGCTGTTGTAAGCGACGGATATCGCCGCGTCAATTTCCTTCTGGAAACATTTCGACTTGCGCCGTCTTCCTCCCCAGGGCCTCCCGCACCGGGCCGAAGGAGCGGCGGTGGATGGGACAGGGGCCGCGCTCCTCGAGCGCCGCGAAGTGGTCCGGGGTGGGGTAGCCCTTATGGCGCGCGAATCCGTAGCCCGGGTGCCGGGCGTCGAGCTCCGCCATGAGCGCGTCCCGGGAGGTCTTCGCGAGGATGCTGGCGGCGGCGATGGTGAGGGAGAGGGCGTCGCCGTGGACGATCCCGTCCTGGGGGATGTCGAGGTCCCGGATGCGCCGCGCGTCGATGAGGAGGTGCTCGGGGCGCACCGGCAAGGCGAGGACGGCCCGGCGCAGGGAGAGGATGCCCGCCCAGTAGATGTTGAGCCGGTCGATCTCCTCCACCTCGGCTCGGCCGACCGCCCAGGCTACCGCGTGGCGCCGGATGTCCTCGGCGAGGCGGGTCCGCTCCTCGGGGGTGAGCTGCTTCGAGTCGTTCACGCCCCGCGGCCGGTAGTCGCGCGGCAGGATGCAGGCCGCGGCCACCACCGGGCCGGCGAGCGGCGCCATCCCCGCCTCGTCCACCCCGGCGACGAGGGCCACTCCCCGCTCCCAGAGAGCGGTCTCGTGGCGGAGGAGGGAGCGGAGCCTCTGGGCCTCGGCCCGGTTCTCCTGGCGGCGCCGGCGGACAGCGAGGAGCACGGCCCGGGCGCCGGCGCGCTCGTCCCTCTCGAGCGCCTCCTCGCACTCGGCGGAGAGGGGCGCCCGCTTCACGAGAAAGCGCTCCCGGAGCTCGGCGAGGGACAGCCCGGCCACCTCCCAGGGGAGCATAGGCCGCGATGCTAGCCGACCGCGGGTCCGGCCGTCACGCGCCGCCTTTCTAGCGCTGGCAGCGGGGGCAGAAGTAGGTGGAGCGCTGCGCCTGGACGGCGCGGCGGAGGACGCCGGCCCGGCAGCGGGAGCACCTCTCCCCTTCCCGGTCGTAGACGCGAAACGGGTTCTTGGCCCCGGCCTCCTCCACGTAGGTGATCTCCGGCCCGTCCTCCTCGCGGAGGGTGCGCCGGAAGGAGGCGAGCACGGCGCGCCCGAGGCGCGCCACTTCGGCCCCGGAGAGCGACCGGGCGCTCCGCCGCGGGTCGATCCCGGCGAGGAAGAGCGCCTCGCTGGCGTGGATGTTCCCCACCCCGGGGAGGATCCGCTGGTCGAGGAGCGCCACCTTCACGGCCCGCCGCGTCCTCGCGAAGAGGCCCTCGAGCCTTCTCGGGTCGATGCCGTCCCGGAGCGGGTCCGGCCCCAGGGCGGCGACCTCCGGCAGGGCCTCGAACCTCGCCTCCGGCACCACCCGGAGGCGCCCGAAGAGCCGGGGGTCGTCGAAGTGGAGCACGCCGCCGCCCTCGAGGTGGAGCCGCGCGCGGGAGTGGGGGGGCGGCGGCTCGCCGCGCTCGCGACGGACCCACTTCCCGGTCATTCCCAGGTGGGAGAGGAGGCCGACCGGCCTCTCCCGGCGGGTGAGGGTGACGAGGAGGTGCTTTCCCCGGCGCTCGACCTCGGAGAGCCGGCTTCCCTCGATGGCGGCCGCGAAGGCCCGGGGCGTCCCGGGGCGGAAGAGGCGGCGGGCCGCGAGGTCCGCCTCCACGCGCAGGATCCGGCGCCCGCGGGCCCAGCGCCTGAGGTTCCTCGCGGCGATCTCCACCTCGGGTAGCTCGGGCATCGGCCGGGGTCCCCTCGGGCGGGGTGGCTACCGCGCCTTCTCGAAGGCGGCCGCGAAGAAGCCGTCCGTGCCGTGACGGTGAGGGAGGAGGCGGAGCTCGTTCCCGTGGGCCCGGGTCTCCTCCTCGAGCGTCGCCCCGAGCGTGCGGGCGAGCGGGAAGGGGGAGAGCCCGGGGAGGGAGGCGGCGAAGGCCGCCACCTCCTCGTTCTCGGCCCGGGCGACGGAGCAGGTGGCGTAGAGGAGGCGGCCTCCGGGGGCGACGAGGCGGGCGAACCTCTCGACGAGCTCCCGCTGCGTGGCCGCGAAGCGCGGCAGGGAGGTCGGCTCGAGCCGCCAGCGGGCGTCCGGCTTGCGCCGGAGCGTCCCGAGGCCGCTGCAGGGGGCGTCCACGAGCACGACGTCCGCCCACCCCTCGAGGGGACGGAGCGCCTCGTCCGCCTCGGCCCCCGCCGGGAGGACCTTGGTGCGGAGGTTGTGGACGCCGTCCCGCCGGGCCCGGCGCCGCGCCTCCTCGAGCCGGCCCGCGTCCACGTCGCAGGCCAGGATCTCCCCCCGGTTCCTCATCTCGGCGGCGAGCGCGAGGCTCTTCCCTCCGGCCCCGGCGCAGGCGTCCACCACCTTCATCCCGGGCCGCGCTCCGCAGGCCAGGGCGACGAGCTGGCTCCCCTCGTCCTGTACCTCGAAGAGCCCCTCCTTGAACGACGGGAGCCCGAAGGCGTTCGCGTGGCCGGTGAGGGCGAGGCCCCAGGGGGAGAGCGGGGTGGGTTCGCTCTCGGCGCCCTCCTCCGCGAGCCGCGTCGCGAGGGACTCCCGGCTCCCGCGCAGGAGGTTCGCCCGCACGGTGAGCGGGGCGCGCCGGTTCAGGGCCGAAGCCAGCGCGCGCGCCTCCTCGAGGCCGAGCTCGGCGACGAGCTGGCGCGAGAGCCACGGGGGGAGCGACTCCTCGGCCGCCAGCCGGTTCGCCGGGTCGGCGAGCGCGGCGATGCGCCCGTCCGCCTCCGCGAGAGGCGCGAGCGTGCCGCGGGGGATGCCGGTGCGGCGCTCCGCGCCCTCCGCCGAGAGCCCCCCGTGGCGGGCGAGCCAGGCCGCGTAGAGGGCCTGGAGGCCGGGGCGGCCCCCCAGGATCCACTCGAGCTGCCCCTGCCAGCGGACGACGCCGTAGAGGGTCTCGGCCACGGCGCGCCGCTCGTTGGAGTAGAGCCGGCTCTCCCGGCGAGTGACCACCTCGAGCGCCCGGTCGGCGAGCCAGCCCTGCTCACGCACCCGCCCCAGCACCTCGAGGACCGCGGAGTCCACGAGGTCGAGACGCGCCGGGCGCTCGCCGAGGGCCCGGGCGGCGGCCCTCCTCCTTCCGGGCTCCTTCTCGACCCGCTGGGCTATAGGGCCTCCGCCACCTGAGCCACGTGGCCGTCCACCTTCACCTTGGGGAAGACCTTCTCCACCTTGCCGTCCGCCCCCACGATGACGGTGGTGCGCACCGTGCCCATGACCTTCTTGCCGTACATGTTCTTCTCCCCCCAGACCCCCCAGGCCTTCTGGACGAGCGCGTCCGGGTCGGAGAGGAGCGGGAAGGGCAGCTGGTACTTCTCCTTGAACTTCTTCTGGCTCTCTGGCTTGTCCTTGGAGATTCCGAGCACCTTCACCTTCTTCTTCGTGAAGAGGGCGATCTCGTCGCGAAAGTCGCAAGCCTCGCGGGTGCACCCCGAGGTCATCGCCTTCGGGTAGAAGAAGACCACCACCCGCCGGCCCTTGTAGTCCTTGAGCCTCACCTTCTCTCCCTCCTCGTCGAGGAGCTCGAAGTCGGGGGCCTTCTTTCCAGGTTCCAGCGCCATGTCCTCCTCCTCCTCGCCTGCGAACGGCACGCGAGCCGCCCGGGGAGATACACTCCCCCGGATGCGAGGCGCAACGCCCCGGGTGATGCTCGCCTGGGCCCGCTTGCGAGACGGGGTTCGAGTGAACGTCTCGGAGCTCGTCCCCCGGGACGGGCGGGGCCCGTTCACCTGCCCGCGCTGCGGGGAAGAGGTTCTCGCCCGGCTCGGCCGCGTTCGCGCCCGCCACTTCGCCCACCGGCCGGGGTCCTCGTGTCCGCTCACCGCGCCGGAGTCCGCGCTCCACCACAACGCGAAGGAGCGCCTCCTCTGGCTGTGCCGGGAGGCCTTCGCCGGCCGCCGGACCGTCCGGCTCGGGGTCCGCTGCGAGGGGTGTCGCCGCCCGAGCGCCTTCGACCTCTCCCGCGCCGGGGACGAGGCGCGGGAGGAGGGATCGGTCGGGGCGCTCCGGGCGGACGTCCTCGTCACCCGGGGCGGCCGCCCGTCGCTCGCCCTCGAGGTGCGCGTCTCCCACGCGCTCGGGCCCGGGAAGGAGGCGGCGCTCGCCTCCCTCTCGCTCCCGGCCGCCGAAGTGGACGCCTGCTCGGAGTGGGAGCGCGAGGAGGAGGCGGGTTCGCTCGTCCTCCTCGCCCGGAACGTGGGCTTCCCGCCCTGCTCCGCCTGCGCCTCCTTGGCCCGGGCCGACCTCGGCCGCGCTCGCGGCGGCGAGGAGGCGCTCGTGGCCGAGCTCGAGGCCTACCGCGCCCGGGGACTCTTCGGCCCCGGGGCGGGAGATCCCCTCCCCGACCCTCCCCCCTTCTCCACCGCGGAGCGCCTTGCGCTCGCCTCGGCCTTTCGCTGCCCCTCCTGCCGGGGGTTGGACCTCGAGCTCGGAATCCGCCTCGCCCGCCACGCCTGCCCCGGGGGATCCCCGCGCGCGGTCGCCTGGCGCGGGTACGACGGGGTGCTCGTCGAGATGGGCTGGTGGCGGCGCGGCGCGGCCTCGTGAGCCGCCGCGGGCCAAGGCCCGGATTCCTCCGGGCTTCTCGCGGACTTGCACCTCACCGGGGCTTGTGTTAGGAAGCCCACGGCCTCGCCGGGATCGTTCGGGCGAGGCGGAGAAGGGCAGCTACCCGCTGCAAATACACACACTTCTCGTCCGGCTGCCTCCGGTCAGGCGGTCGGGTGGAGGGCTTTCCTCCCCCGTCCCCTTGCAGGCCGCCGGGTGAAGAGAAGTGGAGGAACAACCGGAGACCCAATGGAGAACCAGATCCCAGAGCAGTCGCAGTCAGTCCCCGTCCCCCCCCCGCCCCCCGAGGCGGCCCCCGCGGCCGAGTCGATGGCCGGAGCGCTGCAGAGCAGCGGCTCGGCCATCACCATGAAGCAGCTCCTCGAGGCCGGGGTGCACTTCGGCCACCAGACGAAGCGCTGGAACCCGAAGATGAAGCCCTTCATCTTCGGGGCCCGAAACGGCATCTACATCATCGACCTGCAGAAGACGGTGGGACTCGCTCGCACCGCCTTCCGCTTCGTCTCCGACGCGGTGGCGAAGGGCGGGAGCGTCCTCTTCGTGGGCACGAAGAAGCAGGCCCAGGACGCCATCCGCGAGGAGGCGAGCCGCTCCAGCATGTTCTTCGTGACCAACCGCTGGCTGGGCGGGACGCTCACGAACTTCAAGACCGTGAAGACCGGCATCGACCGGCTGAAGACCATCGAGAAGATGGCGGCCGACGGCACCTACGAGCGGCTCCCCAAGAAGGAAGTGGCGTCGCTCGAGCGGGAGCGGGAGAAGCTCGAGAAGAACCTGGGCGGCATCAAGGACATGTCGCGCCTGCCGGCGGCCCTCTTCGTCATCGACACGAAGAAGGAGTACATCGCCGTCCACGAGGCGAACCGCCTCGGCATCCCGGTGGTGGCAGTGGTGGACACGAACTGCGACCCCGAGGGCATCGACTACGTCATCCCCGGCAACGACGACGCCATCCGGTCCATCCGGCTCTTCACCGGCAAGGTGGCGGAGGCCTGCATCGAGGGCAAGACGCGCTACGGCGCCTGGGTGGCGGAGCACGGCGGCCGCGAGCAGCAGGAGGGCCAGGACGACCGCGACGCAGCGAGCGAGCGCGGCGACAAGCGGGAGCGCCGCGGCGGCCGCCGCGAGCGCCGCCCCCCGCGGGAGGACCGCGGCGCCGCCAGCGCCAACGTCGAGGTGCTGCGCAAGGGCGAGGTCGCCCCGGCGACCGGGGAGCCCCCCGCCGGCCAGTAGCGGGCGCGACCGACGCCAAGGGTTGTGGGGGCGGGTCCGGGTGGATCCGCCCCCTCGTCTTCCAGTCGAGAAACCAAGGAAAGGATTTCAAGTGGCCGAGATCAGCGCGAACGCGGTGAAGGAGCTCCGGGAGAAGACCGGGGCCGGCATGATGGACTGCAAGAAGGCGCTCGCCGAGGCCGGCGGGGACTTCGGGAAGGCCGAGGAGGTGCTGCGCAAGAAGGGGCTCTCGGCCGCCGCCAAGAAGTCAACCCGGGCCGCCACCGAGGGCGCGGTGGGGAGCTACGTCCACATGGGCGGGAAGATCGGGGTCCTCGTGGAGGTGAACTGCGAGACCGACTTCGCTGCCCGCAACGAGGCCTTCCAGGTGCTCGTGAAGGACGTGGCCATGCAGATCGCCGCCTCGGCCCCCATCTGCGTGCGGCGCGAGGAGGTGCCGGCGGAGCTGGTGGCGAAGGAGCTCGACATCGCGAGGGCCCAGGCCCGGGAGCAGAAGAAGCCGGAGGCCATCGTCGAGAAGATCGCCCAGGGGAAGATCGAGAAGTACTACAAGGAGAACTGCCTCCTCGAACAGCCCTTCGTGAAGGACGACAAGAAGAGCGTCCAGGAGATGATCACCGAGCAGGTGGCGAAGATCGGCGAGAACATCCAGGTGCGCCGCTTCGCCCGCTTCGTCCTCGGCGAGGGTCTCGAGAAGAAGTCGGAGAACTACGCCGACGAGGTGGCGAAGGCCGCCGGAATGAAATGACCGGCCTCCCGGGGCCGCGCCCCCGGGCCGCCCCCGTCCCCGCCCCCCTTGCCCGGGGAGGCGGGGACTCTCATTTCTTCCCCTTCTTCTTCTCGGGGACGCGGGCGGTGCCAATGAGCACCACCACGTAGGGGGTGTTCTTCCCGAGCTTCGGGTGGTCGCCCTGCGCCACCCCCACGCCCAGGTGGTCGCCGCTCGCGAGCGCCTTCGGCTCGTTCGCGTAGGCGAGCGGGGAGAAGGATGCCCCCACGAGCATGTTGAGGCTCGCGAATCCCTTCCGGAGCGGGGAGAGGACCTGCTCGTCCCGCTCCGCGGGGAGATCTCCCTTGGCGGCCGCCATCTCCGCGGCGTAGCCCTGGGCCACCTCGTCGAGGGCCGGGTCCTCGGCGAGCGGCGGCTTCTTCTCGTCCGCCCGCCTCTTCGCGATGGCGGCGGCGAGCGCCTTGCGGGTCTCAGCGACGTCGAGCGGGGGCAGGACCTTCACGAAGACCTCGGCGAGGAGCGCCGCGGACTGGCCTCCCGGCAGCGTGGTGAGGCTCAAGCCCACGCCGGCGTCCGTGACCTCCGGGTTCATGAAGTTCGCCCGGTGCGGCGGGCTCTCCAGGATCTGCCGGTGGGCCTCTTCGGCGCTCCCCGCCTGGGCCGGGTTCACGAGCTCCAGGGTGGTGGCCACGCCCGCCTTCTCCAGGCGCTCCCGGATGTCGGTCAGGCCGGGGCGCCCGGTGCGCGCCTGCTCGGCGAGCGCGTCCGCGAGAGAGCGCGCCACCTCGGCGAGCCGGTCGTTCCAGGCGAGCGGCCGGAGCCCGGCCTGGGTGCGCTCGGCGTTCAGCTCCTCGAGGATCCGGCGCTCCGCCTTCGGGAGCTCGGCCGGCCAGGAGTCCTTCGCCGGGACCGAGAGGGGGAGCTCGAGGCCGCAGGACACCGGGAAGCTCGCCACCGTCCTCGGCTTCCCGGCCTTCTCGGCCCGGACCTCCACGTAGAGGCGGGCCGGAATCTCCCCGCAGGTAATCGTGGCCCGGAAGGCCTTGCCGGGCGCCTGCTTGGGCTGGAGGAGCTCCCCCCGCCCGCCGGAGACCAGGACGCCGGGGTTCTCGAGGTCGCCAGCGAGCCGCCCGGAGAGCGTCGCCGACTGCTTCAGCTCCAGGCGCCGCGGGAAGGGGTCGAGGACCACGGTCTCGTCCACCACCACCACCACCACCCGGGTGAGGTTCTTCTTCTGGCGCTCGGCCGCCATGCCGTAGCGGACCTGGCGGAAGGCCGGGAGGTAGGCCCGGACGTTCGCCACCACCTTGTCGGCGACCACCCGGGAGTCCTCGGTGTCCGCGTTAAAGCTCGCGACCACCACCTCGGGGAGGGGGGTGGTGAGGCCGAAGTAGCGGGCCAGGAAGCCGGTGACGGGCTGCGGGGGGGTCGCGGCGTCCGGCCAGCCGAGGAGCGTCTCCGCCATGGCGCACAGCCGCCCGTCGGTCTTCGGCTGGGGACGGCCGGCCTCCTTGGCGGCGTCGGCGAGGTCGTCCGGGACCATGTCGAAGATGCCTCCGCCCTTCTGGCACGGGCGGTCCCCCTCCGCGCCGTAGGCCGTGAAGGGAGGGAGAGACGGGGCGAAGACCCCCCCCGAGAAGGTGCCCGGGAAGTGCCGGGCCGCGCTCGCCGAGAGGGGGGCGAGGAGGAGGCCCGCGAGGAGCGCGGCCGAGGCCGCCCGCATGGGCCGGTGGTGCCTTCCGATTCCAGTCAACGCCGCCTCCCGGGTTCCGATGTCACGAAGAGAAGAAGACGGACCCCGCCCGACCCTGAAGAGGTCGAGCCGGAGCCCGTCTCGGAGTTCTCGAGCGCCGCGACTCGGCGCTAGCGGTGCGCCCGCGGCCTCCGCCGCCGCAGGGCGAGGCCCAAGAGCGCGACGAGTCCCAGGGCGCCGCCCGAGCCGAAGGTGCTGCAGCTCGAGTTCGGACCCTTCACGGAGAAGGCGGTGGTGGTGCTTGTGCTGAGGTCCGTTCCCTGGGGGTTCCCCGGGTCGTCCACGTTCACGGTGGAGGCGGGCGTGGCGATGGGGATGAAGACCTGGGCGGTGGGGGCGGAGGTGAACCAGAGGATGGGCACCGCGTTCTGGATGTCGCTCCCGAGCTGGGCGATGGTGTACTCGGCCGTCCACTCCGCGGTCTGCCCCGGTGCGAGGTCGCCGACGACGCAGTTCGAGCCGGCGCACTCCTGGGTGTTGTCCAGGAACCCGATGTTCTTCACCCAGTTGAGCTGGCCCGAGTTGTTGTCGGCGATGCCGACGGCTGGGGCCACGCAGGGCCCGAGGTTCTGGACGGTGCCGTTGTAGACGACGAGCATCCCCTCGGCCCCGACCACCTGCTCATAGCCGCCGCTCCAGCCGTCGAGGTTGATCACCAGGATGGCCGCCGGGGCGATGGGGTTCGTCACCGAGGCGCTGTTGTTCGAGCTCACCGGGTCGACGGTGGTGGGGATGATCGCGCCGGTGGAATCGAGGGTGGTGCCGGCCGGCGAGACCACCACCAGGGTGTCGGCGGTGACCGTCGGGCAGGCGGTGGGGAGCGGCGTCGGCATGGCCACGTCGATGCTGAAGGTGGCGGTCGCCGGCGGGGTGTTCGGGGGGTTCGTGAGCTCCACCTGGTTGAAGACGCAGGTGTCGTTGGCGGCGACGGTGGTGGCGATGCTGTCGCAGCCGGTCCACTGGCTCGCCGGATCGATGTTGGTGCCGGGCGGGAGGGTGGCGACCACCTGCACGGTGTAGGCGATCTGGGGTCCGTTGTTCGTCACCGTCACCTGGTAGGTGCCCATCCCCGGGGTGAAGCTGGGCGCGTCCCCGAAGGAGAGCACCGGGTCCCCCTGCAAGTCCGTGGGGCCGGAGAGGCTCACGGTGAGGTCGGCGCTCGTCGAGCTCGTAAGCTGGGCGAAGGCGGGTGCCGCGATCCCGGCGAGGGCGATCGCTCCCGCCGCCAGGGCTAGGTATCTCGATGGCATCGGTAGGCTCCGTTCCTTTGCGTTTGCGTTCACGCTAGATGCTCTGGCCAACGCGGACCCAGAAGTAGCGACCCACGAAGTCGTACGCTGAGGGATCCGAAACGTAGGTGCCATTGCTGTAGACGGTCGGGGGGATGGCGTAGAAGAGGTTGTTCACGCCGGCCGCGAAGGTGGTGGTGCCGAAGGCCGACTTGAGCTTGTAGGACGCCGTGAGGTCGAACGAGTTCCAGGCCCCCACGGTGCGAGCGTTCGAGGAGTCGATGAAGCACAGGCCGCCGGTGGAGGTGCTGTCCGTCTGCGCCGTGGCCGGGGTGCCGCACTCCTTGAACGAGCTCACGAAGTGCCAGGTGAGGGCGGCGCCGAACCCGGCGAGGCCCCACGAGGCGACGGTGTTCGACTTGAAGGCCGGGAAGACGCCCAGGCTCTGGTTGGCGACGGTGACGTCGTAGGTTCCCTTCCCGTGGATTACCGTGCCGTCGGGGTTCGTCTGGTCGTAGTTGTTGAGCCAGGTGCCCGCGAAGTTGAGGCCGAAGACGCCGACCGGGTCCACCTGGAGCTTGTAGTTGAGCCCGAAGTCGAGGCCGGCGGTCTTCGTCTCCGAAAGGTTCACGAAGGTGTCCTGAACGAGCGTGATCTGCCCGGTGGTGGGATCGCGCGTGACTTGGCTGCAGTAGTTGGGGGTCACGCTCGGATTGCTCGAGTAGCACTGCGCGAGGATGGTCGCGGTGCCGACGGTCCCGATGGTGGTGGTGATGTCGATGTTGTAGTAGTCGACGGTCACCGAGAGGTTCTTCAACCAGCGCGGCTCGATGACCACGCCCGCGGTCCAGGTGTTCGCCTTCTCCGGCTGGAGGTTCGGGTTGCCGCCGTTCTTCGACTTGATCTGGGTGAGGTCCGAGAGGTTGTTCGCCGCCGAGCCGCAGCGCTGGCCGAGCGTCGAGCCCGGGGTGATGCCGGGGCCGGCGCAGGGGTCCTGGGCCGACTCGAAGTTGTCGGTGTTGCCCTGGAAGAGCTCGAAGATGGAGGGGGCGCGGAAGGCGGTGGAGTAGGTGCCGCGCAGCGTGATGTCGCGGACGGGGCGGTAGCGGAGGCCGAGCTTGTAGGTCCAGTCGGTCCCGAAGGTGGTGTAGTCGACGAAGCGGGTAGCGAGCTGGGCCTCGAGGTCCTCGATGCCGGGGAACCCGCTCACCAGCGGGACCACGAGCTCGAGGTAGGCCTCGTTGGTGTTGAAGGCTCCGCTCGTGGCCTGGGCGTTGTTATCGCTGTCCCAGCCCTGCTGCTGGATCGGGTTCGGTCGGTTGTAGCCGGACTCGCGGCGGAACTCGTACCCGGCGGCGAAGCCCACGGGCCGCTCGCTGAGGAGCTTGAAGAGCTCGCGGCTCAGGTTGGCGCTGTACTGGACGAGCTGCCAGGCGTTCCCGTTGATGCCGGTGTAGGTGAGGCCCTGCGCCATGTTCCCCTTCCCGGGAACGTTGCTCGTGGTGATGGTGCCGGGGCCGCCGAGGAGGTTCAAGGGCACGCAGCCCTTGATGATCGTGGAGGGGTCCCCGGGCTTGGAGACGCACACCGGCGTACCGTTCACGACCATGCTCGGGCCGATTGCGTTCTGGATGCTCGGGACGATGAGGGTGCCGGAGGTGGTGGTGTCGCCGGTCACGTAGCCGAAGTTGATGGAGGTGTCCCAGAACCAGCGCCCGAGCGGTCCCCAGGCCTCGGGCGTCGTCCCGTCGAGGCCGGCTACGAAGCGGATGGTGTCGATGTCCTCCGTGTAGTAGCGCGGGCCGAACTCGGTGAGGCGGCGGCGCACGTCGGGGAGGTCGACGCCGAAGGGGTTGTAGATGCTGTTTGCCGAGACTACGGCGCCGTTG